>Ga0066187_1000401_pt1 | contig 15190 bp, 15 predicted proteins | sample WorMetexBAHAMAS1_FD_58706 | JGI IMG/M metagenome (GOLD analysis project Ga0066187, IMG submission 58706) | Marine gutless worms symbiont microbial communities from Max Planck institute for Marine Microbiology, Germany - Inanidrilus exumae... | ecosystem: Host-associated > Annelida > Digestive...
AGCGCCTCGAAGGTCGCCAAGCCTACGAATTTATCCAGCAAGAGTCGGACTTGACCCCGGATCAATGACCCAAACGGGTGTTTCGCCGTCAAAGGCTTCCAGAACTTGGTTATTCGCGGACGCGGCTTCCTCGCCGACCACCTTGGAACCGGGAAGCAGCCCGGTCAGTGCGGCGGCCAGCAGATGTTCGGCCTCCCGATCGGCAACCGTAACCAAGTCTCCCGGGTTCTTCTCGGAAATCTCGTGCCCTTCGAGCCGTCTGAACCGTGGCAGAATGGCTTCTTCCGAGGCGTCGCGCATTATGGTTTCGACCACATCGAATTTCGGTCTTTGCATGTGGGCGAGGCCTTTCCTGATTAGGGACCCGGCATCGGTTGCGGCCGTGGGAGGTGGTCAATTACCGTAGACGTCTCTATCGCGATGGTAGGCGTTGGCGAAATCATCGAGCATGCGGGCCGCGTCGGTGTTGAATTCGGCGCGTTGAATAAGCGCCCGTGCGAGGAATGAGGCGAAAGTCACAGCTTCCGCTTTTCCTCTCAGATGAAAGGAATCGGCCAAGTTCTGCAATTCGTCGTGAACGTGTTTGCGCGCCATGACATTGAGTTGGGATTTTACCAACCGGTGCTTGTCGCGCCATTTCTTCTGGTTTTTCGCGCTTGCCACATCGCCCTCCAGTTCGCAGCAAGTCTACTAGTAGATATATCTTCATTCAAGCCGGACGCCTTTCCCGTTAACGGTGTCCGCTTCGATAGCGTTCGGCGTCGGCCGGCGACAGCCTTACCGTAATGCTTATGCCATCCGAACCGTCTTCGCGGCTCAGCACCTCACCGTGGTCATAAAGCCACGCAAGCGTTGACCCATCCGAGTAGGCCAATTCGACATCGAGGATTTCGAATAGCGCGCTGATCTTCTCCTCTACGACTTCGAGTAGGCGCCGGCACCCCTCACCGGTCTTCGCCGAGAGCAGAACAGCCGGTGTGTTTCCGCGCCGCGCCCGGTTTTCCAGGACCGTCCGATCATCGGGCTCGAGTGCGTCGATCTTGTTCAACACCTCGACGATCGTGTCGGTTCCGTTGCCTTCCGCGACGCCGATCTCCGCCAGAACCTGTTGGACGTCCGTGCGTTGCGCGTCCGTATCCGGATGGGAGATGTCCCGGACATGGAGGATCAATTCCGCTTCCGTGACCTCTTCCAAGGTCGCATGAAAGGCGTTGACCAACTCGTGGGGCAGGTTCGAAATAAACCCGACAGTGTCCGACAATATGGCCTCTCGCCCCGATGGCAGGCGGATTCCCCGCATCGTGGGATCGAGCGTCGCGAACAAAGCATCACGCGCGTCGACATCGGACTCGGTTAAACGGTTGAACAAAGTCGACTTTCCGGCGTTCGTATAACCGACCAGGACGATGATCGGATACGGCACCTTGCGCCGAGCTGTCCGATGCAGTTCTCGTGTCCGTTTGACGGCGGCGATTCCTTTCTTCAGGTGCGTGATGCGCTGATCGATCAATCGTCGGTCCGTTTCGATCTGGGTTTCACCCGGGCCGCCCATGAAGCCGGCGCCACCGCGCTGTCTTTCCAGGTGCGTCCAACTGCGGACCAACCGGCTGCGTTGATAGGTCAACGCCGCCAGTTCGACCTGCAGCCGCCCTTCCTTTGTTCGGGCGCGGGCTCCGAATATCTCAAGGATAAGGCCCGTCCGGTCGATAACCTTTCGTTTCCACTCCCGCTCCAGGTTCCGTTGCTGGATGGGTGAAAGGATCGAATCGACAATGATCACGTCGATGGCGCCCAACGGGGACGGTTCCTCGGACACCAGTTGCCGGAGACGGTCAATCGTTCCTTTTCCGAACAGCGTTGCCGGCCGCGGCTTGGATACGGTAACCGCCTCACCGTGCCTGACCGTGAGATCAATGGCCACGGCGAGGCCGATTCCCTCCTCGAGGCAGGCATCTCGGTCCCGTTCCCCGGCGTTTTGGGGAAGCACAGGATGGATAACGACGCAGGTTTCTTCCCCGCGCTCCGTCGTTACACGACCCGAAGAAACATCGGCGTTGGCGCTCAACGGCGCTCCAAATCAATTTTCCTCGGCTTCATCGCGGTCGGGTTCGAACAGTTGTACCGGCACCGACGGCATGACTGTCGAGATCGCGTGTTTGTAGACGAGTTGAGTGTGCCCGTCCCGCCTCAAGAGCACTGAGAAATTGTCGAACCAAGTGACGATTCCTTGCAGTTTGACGCCGTTGACCAAAAAGACCGTCACCGGTGTTTTGTTCTTCCGGATATGATTCAGGAACACATCCTGGACGTTCTGGGATTTCTCCGATGCCATTGATCGAACTCCCTGTTTATCGTTTTCGTTTCATCCCAGCCCCTATGCTGAGGCCAGTTCAGTTTTGTGGGTAACCCGCACCTTTGGCGGAAGACACCCCCCGACGCCACATTACAGGTTCCGGAGCCACTTGCAAAGCGCATCACATGAACCGAATTGACGCGTCGGTGGAAACGCCGAAAACTCGTTGATTGTCGGTTCTTCTTTTCGGAGCAGGATAGGTGTGCAGCCGGAAATGTGGGCACATTCCATATCGATGTCGGCATCACCAACGAACCAAACCGCCTGACCCGGCCGTTCACCGCTGCCGCTGAGTGCCATCTCCACCGGCTCCAGGGCCGGTTTGTCGCGTGGGGCATCGTTGGCGCCGACGATATTGCCGAAAAACCGACTCCATCCGAGTTGGTCCGATTCGAGCCTTAGGAAGTCGCCGCGCTTGTTGCTGACCACGCCCTGGTAGATACCGAGCGCGCTGACCGTACGTATCATCTCCTCCGCGCCGTCTAGTGGGCGGATCATGTCGGCGTGGATCGCCTCATACCGCTCGTAAAAAACGTCGGCGGCTTCCTGCCACCTGTCGCCGAATAGGCCCGGGAAACTGTCGCGCATGGACTTGCGCACCCGCTGACGCGTTTGCGGCAACGACCAGGGCGCGTGGCCGAAGGTTGTCAACGTTGTGTTCAGGGTGTCATGAATGACGGGCCAGCTGTCGACGAGGGTGTTATCCCAGTCGTATATGATCGCTGTCGGCATAGAAGGCCTGGCGACAGGTTGATTCAATTCCATTTGTCCGTTTTCTGCGGACCGCCTCTGATTTCAATGAAATCGACGTAGAGATCGAGCAGCCGACAAGTCAATTCGCCGGCTTTGCCGTTGCCGATAGATTTGCCGTCAATGGAAGTTACGGCTTTCACATGGGATGTGGAACTCGTGATGAACGCTTCCTTGGCAGCCAAGGCTTCGTCAAGCGTGAAGGCACGTTCGGAATACCGCAAGCCGGCGTCCTCCGCCGCTTCGAGCAGCGCCAGGCGGGTAACGCCGTTGAGGATGGCGTGCCCGACATTCCGCGTGAGGAGCTCGCCATCCTTGGAGACGATCCAGGCATTGGTCGATGTCCCCTCGGTTACGAACCCGTCGTCGTCGATCATCCATGCTTCGAACGCACCCGATTCCCTTGCTGTTTGTTTGCCCAAACAATTAGGAAGAAGCGATATCGACTTGATGTCTTTGCGTTTCCAACGAATATCGGGGATCGTCACGACCGTAACGCCGCGGGTCAGGGTGGACCTGTCAATGGGCGGCGCCTTTCGGGCCGTTAACACCAAGGAGCTGACGGTATCCGCAGGAAACGGATGGTCTCGGCGGGCGACACCGCGTGTCACCTGTAAGTAGACGAGGCCGTGACGGACATGATTGCGCCGAACGATTTCATGAACCACGACCATCAACGGCCCGCGTCCCATTGGCGGCTCAATCCGGAGCTCACTCAAGGAATGCTCCAGACGGTCGAGGTGCCCTTTTTCGCCGACCAGTGTTCCGTCATGTACGGCGAAAACCTCGTAAACGCCGTCGGCGAACTGATAACCGCGATCTTCGATGTGAACCGCGGCGTCGGCGTGGGGAACATATCGGCCGTTAACGTATGCGATGCGCGACATTCGTCGTAACTCACTATTTTTCGGTGGTTAGAAATACTCGAGCTGCACGGAGAACATTTTTTCGACTTTCCGGATCACCTCGGCCGCCGCGAATAGCACGACCCGGTCTTTGGCCAGTACGATCGTATTGCTGTCCGGGCATATCATTTCGCCGTCGCGGACGATGGCACCGAGTAGGACGCCGTTCGGCAGTTTGACCTCGCGTAGCGGTTTCCCGACCAGTTCCGAGGTTTCCAGGGCTTCCGCTTCGATCAACTCACCGAACCCCTCCCGGAGCGTGTGGACCGAGTGAATTCGGCCACGCCTGACGTGTTGCAGGATCGTCGAAACGGTTATGTTTCGCGGGCTGACGACGACGTCTATGCCGAGCGTGTTGATCAACGGCTCATAGGTGCTCTTGTTGATCAGGGTGATGGCGCGCTGGCTTCCGTAGCGCTTGGCTAAAAGGGAAGCGAGGATATTGGTCTCGTCGTCATTGGTCACGGCGACGACCGTTTCCGTCGCCGCTACGTTGGCTTCCTCAAGGACCTCGTGATCAAGCACGTCGCCTTTGAGGACCATCGTGTTTTCCAGGATATTGACGATGGTTTCGGCCCGCGCGCTGTCCGCTTCGATGACCTTCGTCTTGACCCAGTCGTGTTCACGCTCGATTTCCTGGGCGAGGAAGAGACCGATGTTGCCGCCACCGAAGATCAGCAGACGCCGAGCCTCCGTTTCCTCATGACCAAAAGCAGCCATGGCCCGCGACACCTGTTCACTGTCGACAACGAAATAAACCTCATCGCCGGGTAACATTTGGTCTTCCGAAGTGGGAACAATGGCTTCGTCTTGGCGGGTTAGGCCGACGATCACAATGTTTAGTTCGGGAAACAGTTGGGTGAGCTGGCGTAAGGGCGTGTTTACGAGCGGGCAATTCTCGTCACAACGCACGCCCAGCAGTTTGACCTTGTCGTCGACCAGGGGGATCATTTCGAAGGCGCCCGGAACCCTCAACCGTCGGCTGACGGCCCTCGCCACCTCCATTTCGGGGGAAATAATGACGTCGATCGGCATGTGATCGCGGGAAAACAGGTTCGCCCACAAGGGCTCCAGGTACCCTTGTTGGCGAATCCGCGCGATTTTGGTCGGGACGTCGAAAAGCGAGTGGGCGACCTGACAGGCGACCATGTTCACTTCGTCGGAATACGTGACGGCGATCAACATATCCGCGTCCGCTACGCCAGCGCGTTCGAGGACTTCCGGCAACGAGGCGTGCCCGACGAAACCATTTACGTCGAGATTGTCGCTGATCCGGCGGATCAAGTCCGGTGATTGGTCGACGACCGTGACGTCATTGTTTTCGAGGGCGAGGTGGCGCGCAATGGCGAACCCGACCTGCCCGGCCCCGCATACGACCACTTTCATGGATCAACTTCCCTTTTTGCCGGCCTTGAACCGATTTCGGTCGTTTATTTTTCCACGCCATGCAGACCGAGCGATTTCAGTTTGCGGTGTAGCGCGGACCGCTCCATCCCGACGAATTCGGCGGTTTTCGATATGTTCCCACCAAATCGCGTAACCTGTGCGGATAGATATTCCTTTTCGAATATCTCGCGGGCATCGCGTAAAGGCAATCCCATGATTTCATCGCCCCGCTCCATGGTCCTGGGTACCGGCGAGTTGGCGCCGATCTCGGGCGGCAAGGCCGAGATTCCGATCACATGGCTGGTTTCGTCAGGTGCCATGATGAGAAGCCGCTCGATAACGTTTTTCAGTTCTCTCACGTTACCTGGCCATTCATAGGCGCGCATCCCGGCTAACGCGTCTTCGCCGATAGATCTCAGTGAACGCCCGGTCAGAACAGCTGTGCGCTCCATGAAGTACCGGGCCAGCAATGGAATGTCCTCGCGGCGTTTTTGCAATGGCGGGACATCGATGGGGACGACATTCAAGCGATAGAACAAGTCCTGACGAAACCGCCCTGCCTCGATCTCTTCCTGCATATTTCGGGTCGAAGATGCAACGACCCGAACATCAACGCTGATCCGGCCGCTTCCGCCGACCCTTTGGAAAACCTGCTCTTGCAAGGCTCTGACAATTTTTCCCTGTGTTTCTAAGGGCATATCGGCAACTTCGTCGAGGAAAAGCGTACCGTTGTGCGCCATCTCGAAAGTTCCAAGGGTTACGGCCGGTTTTTCTCCGTCACCCTGGCTTTCCACACCGAATAGGACTTCCTCGACCCGTTCCGGTATCATTGTTGCGCAATTGACGACGATAAATGGGCCGTCAACGCGCTTTGAGTTCTTGTGGATCAGCCTAGCCACGACTTCTTTGCCCGAACCAGCCGGGCCGGTTATGAATACGCGGCTGTTGGATGGCGCGACCTTCTCGATGGACTGGTGTAGATCCCGGATGGCCGCCGAATTGCCGACAAGTTCGGCAGCCGCACCGGCCTGCAACCGAAGCTCTTGATTTTCGCGTTTCAGCTGAGCCGCTTCGATGGCCCGTTCGACCAGTAACAACAAGCGGTCCGCCTTGAACGGTTTTTCGACGAAATCGTAAGCGCCGTCCTTGATCGCCTGGACGGCTGTCTCGATGGTGCCGTGGCCGCTCATCATCAACACTGGAATTGCTGGGTGTTCGCGCATCACGGCTTTCAGAATGCCAAGCCCATCCAACTCGCTGCCTTGAAGCCAAATGTCGAGCAAAACCAAGCTCGGTCGGCGGCCTTCGATGGCGGCGAGCGCCTCGGCACTGTTTGCCGCCTCTCGCGTTTCAAGGCCCTCGTCGTCAAGGATACCGGCCGTCAGCATGCGGATATCGGCTTCGTCGTCGACTATCAGGATATCGTGAGGCATTTGCCGTTCCCTAGGCCCGCGAACCGCGCGCCGCGATTTCGATCTCTGTTTTCAACGGATCGACCGTATCCCCGTCACCATCGCGCGCATCACTACTTGCGGCGGCCTCCACGGGCCCGAGAGCGAGCTCAATGCGGGCGCCGCCACCGGGGCGGTCTTCGAGCCGGATACTGCCGTTGTGGTCCTCGGCGATCTTCTTGACGATCGCCAAGCCCAGCCCGGTTCCCTTCTCGCGCGTCGTGACATAGGGTTCGGTAAGGCTGCTGCGGTTTTCCTGCGGCAACCCCTTGCCGTTGTCCTCGACCAAAACTCGGGTCACGCCATCTTCCTTCCCGGATTCCGTATCGACCGACAGGACGATGCGGCCTTTGCCCCCTTCCCTGATTCCCTCGTTCTCCGCACTGATAATCGATTCCGAGGCGTTTTTCAGAAGGTTACCAAGGGCACGGGAAATCTGTCGACTGTCGCAGATCAACTTGACATCCGACTGCGGAAGATCGGTGGAAAACTCGATCTCAGGATTCCGGTTCTGTTCGAGAAATATGGTCTGACGGCAGATTTCCGAGAGGTTTTCCGTTTGCATCTTCGGCTCCGGCATTCTCGCGAACGCCGAAAACTCATCGACCATCCGACCGATGCCCTCAACCTGGCGCACTATGGTGTCCGTGCATGTCTCGAAGGTCTCCGGGTCGGTATCAATTTGTTTGCGGTATTTCCGCTTCAATCTTTCCGCAGACAACTGTATCGGTGTCAGAGGGTTCTTGATTTCATGGGCTATTCTGCGTGCGACGTCGGCCCACGCGGCCTTGCGCTGGGCCGAAAGGAGTTCGGTGACATCATCGAACGTCACGACATATCCAATCGTCTCTTTTGCCAGGCGCTCGGCGGCGATACGCACGTGCAATGTTCGGATTTCGTCCCGCCTGACGACGCGAAGATCGGCTTGCCGCATGCGGTTGCCCGCCGACGTGGCGTCACGAAAAAGGTCGGCCATTTCCGGAATGACGTCTCCGAGTTGGCGCCCTATCGAACCCATGAGGTCGGTGCCCAAGAGTTCCGAAGCCGAGCGATTGGGGAGATGTATGCGGCCGTCAGCATCCAGCCCGATAACACCAGCTGACACGCCGGTCAGAACCGTTTCCGTGAAGCGTCGCCGTTCGTCGAGTTCCCTGTTCGCCTCGACGAGGCCCTCGCGTTGGCTCTCCAACTGGCCCGCCATGTTGTTGAAGGCCCGTCCCAATGAGCTGATTTCATCGCCGGCTTCACCGGCATCGACGCGGACCGCCAGGTTTCCGCTACTGATATCGTCGGCAGCGGAAATCAGGCGGCTGAGCGGGTCCGCCATCTGGTTGGAAACGGTCAACCCGACCCACGCAGCGGCAAACAACAGAAGGACCGCGACGATCACGAAGATCATGACGAAACTGATCTGAAAGCCGCTTTGTTTCTTCTCCAAGGCCCGATACTCGTTAAAAGCCCGTTCAACCCGATTGATATGCCCAATCACCCGAGGGTCGGAGTAGCGCTCAACGACGAGGTAGGAATCGACGAATTGATCCAGTTTTTTCAACGCCCGAACCCGTTCGTTGTTCGGCGTCTCGATCACCGGAACGGCGCCGTTCTGCGCTTCGACGATTACATCTTCCGGGATTCCGTCCAGGTTTTCGGTGGGGCTGAAGCGGGAACCGGCGACGACCTTTTTCGCGCCGTTCATCACGACTGCCATGGAAAGTGACCGGACATTCGCGTGTTGGGTCAGGATTCCGGTAATGTCCCTTGGATTGGCGATCAATCGGGGCAGATTGAGTTCCAGATCGTTGGCGATGGCCAAGGCGTCGGTTTGGATGCTCTTCTTGTGTTCGTTGAGATAGGCAGTTGTGACAACACTCGATTGATGAAGAATCGTGCTCACCCGTTCGGAAAACCAAGCCTGAACACCAAAATTGAGGAAAAGCGCCGAGAATACGGCAACGATGATGGCCGGCGCGACGGCGACCAGCGTAAAGAGGGCAACGAGCCGGCCGTGAAGTCCGGCGCCGGCCGCGCCGCTTTTTCGTTCTCGCCATAATTTGACAAGACGCCTGATGATTACGGCGCCCAGCATCAACAACAGGATCACATCCACGTACAGCAGGGCGACGACGGTTTCGATACCGTAATCCTGCGAAAGCTGGCCGGTCATCATGGCGACCGTGGCGACCCCCGAGATGACGGCCGCGACGGCCAATCCGTAGGCGAACACCTTACTTTCCGCGAGTTTGCGGAGAAACTGGAAGAACACGGAGTCGTCGATCTTCCGCTGGGTCATTTGCCACCTCGGATCACCGGGATTTCGAGCTCTTTGATTTTTTTACGAAGCGTGTTCCGATTGACGCCGAGGACTTCGGCGGCCTTCACTTGGTTTCCCCGCGTGGCCTGCAGGGTCAGGGTGATTAACGGCTTTTCCACCTGTTTGATGACGCGGTCATAGAGCCCGATCGCCGGGAGACGGCCTTCGGGGGTCGAGAACAAGGTCGCAAGCTGCTCCTCGACAGTCTGTGAAAGGTTCTTGTCGTTCCTGTCCCCCGTATTTGCGGAGCTGTCCGAAAGCTCGACCGCGATAACGTCTGTGCCGATTGTTTCTTGCGAATAGAGTGCGGCCAGCCGCTGGATCAGGTTTTCCAGTTCTCGGACATTTCCCGGCCAACGGTAATCCTTGAGCCGGTCCATGGCATCGGGATCGATGATCTTCCAGGGCAGTCCGCTTTCCGCCGCCTTGGCGAGAAAAAACCGTACCAATTCCGGGATGTCCTCGCTTCGCTCGCGCAGCGGTGGCAGCCGGATCGGTACAACGTTCAGACGAAAGTACAGGTCCTCGCGGAATTGTCCGCCACGGATCAACTGCCTAAGGTCCCGGTGTGTGGCGGCGACAATCCTGACGTCCGATCTTTTTGGGGTTCTGCCCCCGACGGTGGTGAATTCGCCCTCCTGTAAGACCCTAAGCAGGCGGGTTTGCGCCTCAAGCGGCATGTCGCCGATTTCGTCGAGAAACAAGGTTCCCTGTTCGGCCTGTTCGAAGCGGCCCGTCGATCGGTTGGCCGCTCCCGTGAAGGCACCCTTTTCGTGGCCGAACAACTCGCTCTCGATCAGTTCCCGGGGAATGGCCGCCATATTGACGGCAACGAAGGGTCCCGACCGGCGTTTACCGTAGTCGTGCAGCGCTCGGGCGACGAGTTCCTTGCCGGTGCCGGATTCTCCCGTGATCATGACGGTCAGGTCCGTGCTCATCAGCCGGGCCAGGGTACGATAGATGTCCTGCATGGCCGGCGAGCGGCCGATCAGGGGGAGCTTTTCCTCCGATATGCGAACCTGTAAGTCTCCGTCGTCCGCCCGCGCCTCAAGTCCTCTGCGAACAACACCTACTAATTCATTGATATCAAATGGCTTCGGTAGGTATTCAAAGGCGCCCCGTTCGGTTGCCTGGACGGCCGTAAGGAGTGTGTTCTGGGCGCTCATGACGATGACCCGCAACTCGGGCCGTACCTTTTTGATACGCGGAACGAGGTCGAGACCGTTCTCGTCAGGCATGACGACATCGGTAATCACCAGATCGCCCTCGCCGTGATCGACCCACTGCCAAAGTGTTGCCGCGTTTCCCGTTGCCTTGACGTCAAATCCGGCCCGGCTCAGGGCTTGGGTAACGACCGTGCGGATGCCGGCATCGTCGTCGGCGACAAGGATGGTTGGCGCGGTCATGATTGATCCTGCGGGCTCGTGGCCATCGGCAACATGACCCGGAAAGACGTCCGTTTCGGCCGGCTTTCGCATTCGACGACACCGCCGTGATCGCCGACGATCTTCGCGACGAGCGCCAACCCCAGACCGGAACCCTGCGGTTTCGATGTAACGAACGGATCGAACATGTGGCTGGTCAAATCCTCGGGAATACCGGGTCCGTTATCGGTAATGCTGACGCGGAGCGGCAGGTGCACGCGCGATTCGCTGCCCGGAATGGCGAAACGCACACCGTGTTGATAGGCCGTTTCCAGGCAGATTTCGCCGCCGACCTCGGCCAGCGCTTCAGCGGCGTTTTTGACCAGATTGAGGAAGACCTGGACCAATTGGTCACGGTTCCCGTAGACCGGCGGCAGCGAAGGATCGAAATCGGTCATGTATCGCAGGTTATTTCCGAAACCATTTTTCGCGAGTTGGTGAACCCGGTCGAGCACCTGGTGAATGTTGACCGGGCCGCGCTCGACGGACCCGCCGTCGGAAAACACGCCCATGCTGTCGACCAAATCGCAAATCCGATCGGACTCGTCACGGATGAGCTGGGTCAGCGGTTGGTCCTCTTCGGTGACGCCTTGCTCAAGGAGTTGCGCCGCGCCGCGAATCCCGGAAAGCGGGTTTTTGACCTCATGGGCAAGCATCGAAGCCATGGCGGTCACCGAGCGTGCCGCGCCTCGGTGCGTCAATTGGCGGTCGATCTTGTCCGCGATGGAGCGCGGTTGAATAAGGAGCACGACGGTTCCGGGAATTTCCGGTGCCGGCGTCGCCTGCACGTTTACCAGATTGGAACCGATCTTCGGCGTCTCGAGGGTCAGGCCGTACTCCGAGACGATATGGCCTTGGACCCGAACCTGCTCCATAAGACCGAAAATGGGGCTGTCGGCCGGTAGCAGGTTCCGCAAGGGCTTTCCCGTCAGGTTGTCGGCGCTCGACCGGAACAACTGTTCGGCACCGGTGTTGGCAAAAGATACGGCGCCGGACCCATTCACCGCAATCACGGCACCGGCGAGCGCGTTGAGGACGACCATGCCGTCCGGCTCCGAGGAGCCGTTGTCCAATTCCAAGGCGACGATGTTGTCGTCCATCAGGCAGCTATTTTTCCGATGAGAGGCTCGTAAAACGCGCGTATCCGGGACCTCACCGCAGCCGGATCGTCGAGCCTGTTGATTTCGCCTCGATATTCCGCCGAACCCGGAAGGCCTTTCGAATACCAGCCCAAGTGCTTTCGCGCGATCCTGACCCCGGGCTGCGTTCCGTAGTGATCCAGAATGGCTTCGTAGTGGTCGAGCACGGTTGTCATCTGACGTTCCATTGATGGTGCAGCGACCCGTTCGCCGGTTTCCAGGAAACGCACGACTTGCGACGGAAACCAGGGACGGCCGTAGGATCCCCTGCCGATAAGAACCCCATCGGCATCGGAATCCTGAAACATCTGTTCTGCATCTTCGAGACTGTTGACGTCACCATTTCCAAACACCGGGATACTCACGGCGCATTTCACCGATTTGATGAATTTCCAGTCGGCCTTGCCCTTGTAGAATTGACAGCGGGTACGCCCATGAACGGCGAGCGCCTGGATTCCGCAATCTTCCGCGATCTTTGCGAGTTCAGGTGCGTTGCGGGAGGTGTCATCCCAACCGGTACGCATTTTCAGGGTAACGGGTATCTTCACGGCTGAAACAACAGCCGACAAGATCGAGGCCGCCAGCTTTTCGTCACGCATGAGGGCCGAACCGGCATCGCCGTTGGTCACTTTTTTTACCGGGCACCCCATGTTGATGTCGATGACCGCCGCACCGCGGTCTTCGTTCATGCGCGCCGCTTCCGCCATAACGTCCGGCTCACATCCCGCCAATTGGACCGACATGGGGTGTTCATCACTGCAATGGGTCGCCATTTTCATGGTCTTGCGCGCCGCATGGATCATCGCCTTGCTGGCGATCATTTCGGAAACCACCAGACCGACGCCGAACCCTTTCACCAGGCGGCGAAACGGCATGTCCGTGACGCCGGACATGGGTGCCAGAACGACGGGCGATTCCAGGGGAATGTTTCCAATATAGACAGTCATCAATATGCGGTCCCTCAATTGCCCATTTATTAGGCAATTTGTCGGTGATTTCAAGAGAATGCCACCGCAATCGCGGCGATAAACCGATTGCCGATCAAGTCATCAGAATATCGGTAACGAATTTCACGCCTGGATACCCCAGCGTCAGGAGCAGGTAGGCAAGCAACACATATCGCGCCGCTTTGCGCCCGCGCAAACCGGTCTTGTAATGCGCAAATAGGAGCAACCCGATGACAACGAATGCCATGACCGTGAGAATGGATTTATGGTTGACGTCGATAAAGGTTCCATCTCCCGAGAACTGGGATGCGATGCCCGAGAACATGCCCAGACCGAGAACGACTTCGCCCACGGCCAAAGTCCGGACGACAAGGCCATCGCAATCAGTGACGGAGGGCAGGTTTTTCGTCAGGTTGGAAACGCGTTTCTTTTTCAGTTCGCGTTCCTGATAAAAAGCAGCGAACGCCGCCACGGCAGCGATCGTTACAAGCCCGTAGGTAAACACGGAAACGGCGATGTGCAGGCCAACCCAAACCGATGTTCCGGATTCGGATGCCTTGGCCGGCGAGGAATGAAACCAAATCACCGCCAGCACGGCGAGAACCACCATGTAGATGGCAATCAATGGGGCGAGTCTCCAGGCTTCCTTGGCAAGAACGGCAATAACCGCATAGAGAAGCAAACTCGCGGAGATGGTAATCCACAAGGACGCCGCCAGATCGGAGCGCCAGCCGTCCGACAACATATCGACCGCCACCACCGTCGGTCCGGCGACGGCAAGCATCAGTGTCGCCCAAAAAATGGCATCCGGAAGGACCGGTTTCCGTAGAACCAGGAAACTGGCCGGCAACAAAGCCAGAACGGCGCCAATGGTAAGGAGATTTCCCTCTATCATGCGATCTGCAATCTGGTCGGACCCGGGGAGGCCAACATTAGGAACGCCGAACATCGCGCCCTGGCGACCCGTTGGCAAGGCCAAATAACGAATCCGCTTGGCAATTTCCCAGGCCGGAACTAATTTCCGCACCGGCGTTTTCGATGGGTGAAACTTTATGACTTCGGTCGTCGCGTTGATTGTTGCCGCCGGTCGCGGCCATCGTTTCGGTGGCGAGATGCCAAAGCAGTACCTGAAGATCGGGCGCGACAGCGTAATCAGGGAAGCGGCAAGCACGTTTCTCGATCACCCTCGGGTCAACGGGGTGCGTGTCGTGATTCATCCCGATGATGAAGACCTCTATGGCGACGCGATATCCGGCCTCGCCCTCATGGACCCGGTTTACGGTGGTGCAGAGCGCCAGGATTCGGTGCGGAAGGGGTTGAAAAGCCTTGCCGGTGACCCACCAGACCATGTCCTGATCCATGATGCCGCACGACCCTATGTTAGCAGTGAACTGATTGACCGGGTTCTTGACGGCTTGGCGCGCGCCGACGGCACCATACCCGCCATTCCCGTGAGCGACACCTTGAAAAAGGCGGCAGACGGTTTCGTCACGGCGACGGTGGATCGCACCGGCTTGTGGAGAGCCCAGACGCCACAGGGGTTCCGGTACGGCGAGTTGATGGAGGCACACGCAAAAACCGCCCACTTAAACTTGACCGACGACGCCGCCGTCGCCGAAGCCGCGGGATTGACGGTTGCGGTCGTGGATGGTGACGCTGGGAACGTTAAAATCACGTCGCCGGAGGATTTGATGCCGATCGATCACGGGGCGGCCGATTTTGAGTACCGCATCGGACAGGGCTACGACGTTCACAAATTCGGACCCGGCAATTCGGTGATACTGTGTGGTGTGGAAATCCCCTATGAACGGGCTCTTGAGGGCCATTCGGATGCTGATGTCGCTTTGCATTCGATTACGGATGCGGTGCTCGGGGCATGCGGCGCCGGAGACATTGGCGACCACTTCCCGCCGACAAACCCTCAGTGGCGAGGCGCTGCTTCCGAAGTGTTTTTGTCGCGTGCAGTCGAATTGGCGTGCCGGAGCGGCGGAGAATTGATGAATGTCGACGTGACGATCGTCTGCGAAGCGCCGAAAGTCGGTCCGCATAGAAATGCCATGCGAGTCCGTGTCGCGGAAATACTGGGGATTGACGTTGGGCGGGTTAATGTCAAGGCGACGACAACGGAACGATTGGGCTTTACCGGCCGCGGTGAAGGAATTGCAGCCTACTCTATCGTGTCACTACGCGTCTCGAGATGAGCTAACCGGCGAAAGCGAATTGTTTTTTTGGTTGAGTTGTGGCTATAGATTTTTGCGAGCGGTCGCAGTTTGTGATTAAAATGCAAAACCGTCTGGAAGCAATCCGTCATTTGGGGGGAGCGCAGAAAGCGGCGGGATTCTTGAATGGCCAAGCTTGAATACGCGAATTGCGAGATCCTACTTGTTGACAGGGACCTGAACACCCGCCAAAGCGTCAAGAACATCCTTCATGATGCCGGGTTCAGGGAACTGGTGCTGGGCAAGACGGTCAAGTCCGACTCTTGCTGGATAAATTCGTAGGCTTGGCGACCTTCGAGGCGCTG
>Ga0066187_1000402_pt1 | contig 15167 bp, 17 predicted proteins | sample WorMetexBAHAMAS1_FD_58706 | JGI IMG/M metagenome (GOLD analysis project Ga0066187, IMG submission 58706) | Marine gutless worms symbiont microbial communities from Max Planck institute for Marine Microbiology, Germany - Inanidrilus exumae... | ecosystem: Host-associated > Annelida > Digestive...
TTTTAGAAAGCCCTCGGTTGAAAATTAAGCTTACGAGTAGTTGGAGCAAGGGTTCAAGGGTCCGAGGATTCCAGGGGCCAAGGGTTTGAAAAAACCTGCTAAAGGAACCGATGGGGAGTAGGTAAGGTTTTCAGAAATTCTACCACCTCCCTATGGCAGGACAGATATGGAATTACCGATTTTCGGAATCAAGTGATACAAAGACAACAACGATAAATGACAATATCTGTTACCCTTCCGCCGGGATGTGTATCATCGCAACCTGTCGGTTCGACCTGTGGGTTGTAGCTTTTAAACAAAGCCCGAAGGCGAAGCCTGACTTGTCGGGTCATAGCCAAAGACGAAGTCTGAAGCGATTCCGTTTTTCACTTGAACCCTTGAATCCTTGGCTCCTTGGATCCTAACTGCATAGAACTTGACTATTTTTTTGTTTCAAATGCCACCTTTGCACTATCAGAAGTACGCTTAATTGTGATGAACCAAAATGAAATCTATGCTTTGCATTAAACACTCAAAATTAATAGATGTGCGCTGATAACTCGCAGGGAAATACCATGAATCAGGAGACGACCATAACGATTCCTGCCTCTGAAACGCCATACATTGAATTTAAAAGTGAATTCGTTAAAGCAATCGATTTGGCAGAGGAGATGATCGCTTTTGCCAATGCAGAGGGGGGCGAGATATGGATAGGCCTAAATGATGACGGTACAATCAATGGCATTTCAAGATCTTACGAAGAAGATATAATGAACATTAGCCGAACGGCCTGTATTCCTCCCCTTACAGTTACTTATAAAGATCTCAAGGCTGGAGAGTACACAGTTGCCCGGATCATTGTACCTAAGGGAAAAGATAAACCCTATTATTCCAGTCGGCAAAAATATTATATTCGTGTGGGCACCACCAAACGCGTTGCCTCCAGGGAAGAGCTGCTGCGATTGTTTCAAGTCTCCGGAGCTATTCATTACGATATTGTCGAAATCGATCGGGCGAAACAATCCGATCTTGATGTAAGTCATGTAGCGTCCTATTTTTCAAGGTATCAGTTAGATTTTATTGATGAACCAGAGCCCGAGAGATTACGCCTTATGGCGAATACAGACATTTTGGGGGATGCGGGCAATCCTACACTTGCAGGACTTCTTATTTTCGGAATCGCGCCGGAGCGATTTATACCAAGCAGCGGTATCGCTCTAGCACATTTTTCTGGCAATGAAATTACGGAGGACCTTATTGACAAGCAAAATATTTTCGGACCTTTACCCCGGCAAGTTGAAGGAGCGATCGCTGCCATTAAAAGCAACATGGTGGTGGGCTCTAGAATCAGCGGTCTGAAAAGAGAAGAGGCGGCGCACTATCCGGATAAAGTCTTTCGGGAACTGGTAACCAATGCGTGTGTCCACCGGAATTACAGTATTTCGGGTTCGAACATCCGGATCTTCATCTTTTCCAACCGTATTGAATTTATCAGTCCGGGGCCATTGCCCAACACTGTAACAATCGAGAAGCTTCCCGTGGGAGTCAGTTTCGCCCGAAATCCAACCCTGGTGCGGTTCATGGAAAACCTTGGATATGTTGATAAACTCGGCAGGGGGCTACCCATGGTTTGCCAGGAGGCCAAAAAACTAAATCGTCAGGTTCATTTCCAGGAGATTGGTCAAGATTTCAAAGTCATACTGAGCCTTCAATAAGTCCAAGCCCCCCTAAAACTCAACTCGATCAGCCCATAGAATCAAGGTGGACATTATGGATCGTAGCCAGGATTGGATCAAACAGGCCCGAAGAGATTTACAGCGGGCGAAACTGGATGTTGAGCATGATTATTTTGAATGGGCTTGTTTTGCCGCTCAGCAGTCAGCCGAAAAAGCCGTCAAAGCGGTTTATCAGGCATCTAATCAATCGGTCCGGGGGCATTCCATTGTAAAAATGCTCCAGGGATTACAGAATTCAATTAATGTGTCCGAACCCCTTATCCATTTTGCCAGGGTGCTTGATCGATATTATATTGAATCACGCTATCCGAATGGATTCCCAGAGGGCAGCCCATTCGAGTTCTTTGATGAAAAACTAGCCGAAGAGGCATTACATGCTGCAGGTCAAATACTTAGATTCTGTGATGATCGTATCGGTGGACCATAAAGCTCTACTTGATTCGCTTCATGTTATTGCAGAACAAATTAAAGTAGAAAACCGTTTCGTCAGAAGCATCTGCCTGTTCGGCTCTTTTCACAAGGGAAACTATACACCGGAAAGCGATATTGATATTTTGATCCTTCTCAAAGAAAATGATGAGCCATTTTTAATGCGAAGCGATCAATTTTCTCCCTTTTTCGTTAATATCCCTTTTGATGTGAACATACTAGTGTATACTGTAATGGAGCTTCATCACATGCGTGAAAAAGGCTCCCATTTTATTGAAGAAATATTATCCGAATCCAGGGATCTGTTGACCCAACAAACCCAAGTATGATGCAAAGAAAGCGGATCGTTCATGTGACCTTCAACATGGATACCGGAGGCGCCGAGCAAGTAATCGTGCAATTGGCCACCCACACGGATGCGGACTCATACGACGTTGCCATTCTTTGCCTGGAAAACCCTGTCGGTCCGATGGGGAAGGCGCTTTCCAAAAATGGAATGAGAGTGGATGCACTCAATCGGCAGCCGGGATTCGACTGGCGGCTGGTCTGGCAAATCCGTAGATACCGCCGGGAGTACCGGGTCGATGTTTTTCACTGCCACCAGTATACACCGTTTGTCTATGGTTTCCTGGGAGCCTTAGGCACGGAAACGCGAGTCGTTTTTACCGAGCATGGAAGATTTTATCCCGACCTTCCAAAACCCAAACGCATGCTTGTCAATCCCGTTTTTGGACGTCTCGTCGATCATATGACCTCGATTTCCAAAGCGACCAAACACGCACTCGTTAATGTTGAGCGATTCCCCAGATCTCGCATTCAGGTCGTTTACAACGGCATTGATGGTGCACCATACGATCATGATACAACAAGAAGCACGAGACTACCCGACGAATTCCATACCGCACTTTCCGGGCGATTCGTTGTAGGAAATGTAGCGCGCCTGGACCCAATTAAGAATCACCGGTTGATGTTAAACGCCGTCAAGGAAATTTCTGCTCTGCACCCTGATTTACACCTCTGCCTGGTTGGCGACGGGCCGGAACGGGAGGGGCTTGAGGCGATGGCGAAAAAGCTCGGCATTCAATCCCACGTCCTGTTTACGGGAACCCGCCAGGACGTCTATCTATTTTATGAACGAATGGACGTTTTTATTTTGACCTCATTTAGTGAGGGTACGGCCATGACACTGCTGGAAGCCATGGCATCCGGGCTTCCCTGCATTGTCACGGACGTCGGCGGTAATCCTGAAATCATCGAGGATGGTAATACCGGCTTTGTGATCCCCAATAATGATTGTCAGGCGCTGGTGGAAAAAATTAGCCTGCTGAAACAACAACCGAAACTGAGAAAAGAGCTGGGGCGCAATGCCAGACGCAAATTTTTAAGGCATTTTTCAGTCCAACAAATGACACACAATTACGAAAACATCTATCGCAAGCTCTAAGTATTCTGGGGCATAAATTCGATGACGAATATTTTTGCATGTCAGGACCGGGTATTAAAACCACAGAGGACACAGAGAACACAGAAGCATGTCCCCTTTTTTATCTTCTCTGTGATCTCTGTGTCCTCTGTGGTTAGGAATTAACGTCACAATATTTACGCACCTCTTCACTAAAATTGCTCATTTTGCCCATGGAACCCATTGTCATCCTCATTGACGAGAAAGATGGATTGATCCGACGACGAGAGCCGGTGTCCTTAGGGATACCGCTGCCCAAATCTGTTTGTACGGACACACGGTACCTGACCCTGAAGGAAGACGGCGGAGGGATCGTGCCATGCCAAGCCCAGCGACTTGCCTCCTGGCCGGACCGAAGCCTTAAGTGGGTGTTGCTTGATTTTCAAGCCAGCATCGCAGCGTTTGCTCAAAAAAAATACCGATTACGGCTGTCATCTCGGAAAGATGCTGTTAGTGAAAGCAGCGGTATCCGCATCGAGACCGCTGAAAACTCGCTTTCCGTGAACACCGGCAGTGCCGTTTTTCACATCGACAAGAAGGTTTTCCGGCCCTTCGAACGTGTAATCAATGGAGAAGCCGAATACCAGGAAAGCGCAGGCTGCGGCAGCCGCACCTGGCTGGTGGATGGCGAGAATGTTTCATACCTTCCGGTCATCCAGCGGTTTGTCGAGGAAACCAGCGGTTCACTGCGAAGCACCCTGCTTTGCCGAGGGCGCATGATCTCGGATGCTGGTAAATTTTTTGCCGATTTCAACTCGCGACTGACTTTCTATGCGGGCCATTCGGATGTAAGGATGGATTTTTGTCTGCACAACCCCCGTGCAGCAGAACATCCGGGAGGATTGTGGGATTTGGGCGATCCCGGCTCTGTGTTTTTTAAGGAGATGACAACGGCAATTCAATCCCCGAAGGATGATAACGCCGAATTTCGCTTAAAGACAGCACCGGGTGCGGAATTATTTCGTTATCCACTGAATCCCCAAAACGATCTCTTCATCTACCAGGAGTCCAGCGGGGGAGAGAACTGGGCTCATCGAAATCATACCAACCGATTTTGCGAAGTTCCCATGGAATTCTGCGGTTATCGTATCTTTAAGAATGGAATCGTCAAATCGGATGGCAAACGTGCGGAGCCTTTGGTGAGCATTCGGAAAGGCGGCTTTGAGGTCCAAGCCGCCATTTCCGGATTTTGGCAGAATTTCCCAAAAGCGATCGGCCATGTCGGTGGAGAGTTGGCTGTATCGCTGTTTCCTGGCCAATACCCTGATCTATATGAATTGCAGGGCGGTGAGCGGAAAACCCACTCGGTTTTCATGAAGTTCGAATCGGAAGCCTCCGAGGCGGTTCCGGCCGATGCCTGGCTTCGGCCGCTTGTCCCTGTTGTGGACCCGATGGCTTTTGTCCATGCCAAGGTATTTCCGTATCTTTCGGATTCGGCCTGTAAATCAGATGCTACCATCGAAGGTATGATCCAGATTGCCGTTGAAGGTTCCCATTCCTTTTTGCAACGGCGTGAAATCATCGACGAATACGGCTGGCGAAATTACGGCGACTTGTTTGCTGACCACGAAAGTGCCCTAACCGATTCCGATGCTCCCTTGGTTTCCCACTACAACAATCAGTATGATTGCCTATTCGGCATGTTGGTGCAGTTCATGCGCACGGCAGACCCCCGGTGGTTTCAACTGTCCGATGCACTCTGTGCCCATCTCTGCGATATCGATATTTACCACACCGGAAAAGACCGGCCCGAGTTTAACGGTGGTTTATTCTGGCATACGGAGCACTATATCGATGCAGAAACTGCCACCCACCGCTGTTTTTCGAGACGACACGCGGATAAGCGCAATTTGGCCACCTACGGCGGAGGGCCGTCACTTTCCCACGTCTACACAAGGGGGCTGTTGATTCATCACTGGCTGACCGGGAGTCCGGTTTCCAGGGAAGCTCTATTGAAGCTCGCAAATTATGTCCTGGCCAATATTCGAATTAACAACACACTGTGCAACCGTACCGTGACATCCATTCGACGTTCTCGTGCACGTTTGAAGGGCCTGATCCAAGGTAACAACCTGGTGCAGATGACCAAAGTTTATGGATTGGATGGGCCCGGGAGATCCAGTGGCAATTCGCTGAATGCTTTGTTGGACGCCTTCCGGCTCACCGAAGAACGAAAATATCTCCTTGCTGCAGAAGGATTGATCCGTCAGTGCATCGGACCAGAAGATGACATGGAAAGCCGTGACCTCCTCGATGTGGAGAATCGTTGGATGTACACCGTCTTTCTCCAGGCACTGGGGAGCTATCTGGATGTCAAGCGAGAATGGGGGGAGCATGACGACAACTACACCTACGCTCGGGAAACCCTTTTAAAATATGCCTCCTGGATGGTTGATAACGAGAAGTCGTTTCTGAGCGATCCCGATAAGTTGGAATACCCCAACGAAACGTGGGCTGCACAGGAATTACGAAAAGCCTGTATTCTGAGCGTGGCTGCCAACTACGCCCAAGATTCAGATCAGGAAAAGCTCCTGAAAGCATCAGAATTATTCTTTAGAAATGCGGTTGAAGATTTACAATCGTTTGAAACCCGAACCTTGACACGTCCCACTGCCATCGTCCTTCAGAATTATCTGCATCTTCTATCGATAGATCGTAAAGTAAGCAGCCATGATACATACCAGAACTGGATAGAGCCCCAACCGACAGCAGATCAAGCTGCTAAAAATGGCCTGTTTTCCAATTTCTCCCTGTCCGCCGAAAAACAATTCATCTACTGGCGTTTACCAAAAGGCATACGAAATAAATTGAGTCGGTTGATGAGCTATTGAGCTGATGAGCTGGTAAGCTCTTGAGCTATTGAGTCCCAACGGCAAACAGGGGCCAATCCCAACAAACCCAAGTAACCCAACGAACCCAATAAACCAAAATCACCCAACGAACCCTACTGATGAGCTGGTACGCTCTTGAGCTGATGAGCTATTCAGCGCTAGGGGCAAACACGGGCCAACAAACCCAAAGAACCCAATAAACCCAACAAACCCAATATACTCAATACCCCATGAACTCAAAGAACTTGACCAACGCCTCTCCATTCGATTTATCAATCTGGAAGCGCGCATCCATTGAGCGAAGATATAAAAGAGAGCGAAAACGGCTATCTTTGCTGGACGAAGTTGACAAAGCTCTTAATACGCTCAACCTCACCTATGAATGGGAGGAAGTCTATTTGTTCGGTTCGATTACAAGACCGAACCAGTTCTTTGAGAAATCTGATATTGATATTGGAATTGAAGGTTTGCATAAATTTTCACACTACAGATTTGTCGCTGAAATTTCGAGACTTATGGACCGTTCTGTTGATGTCGTAAGATTGGAAGATTGCAGTTTTGCAGATGTAATAAGAACACGGGGAAAGCCATGGAAGAAAAAAAGATAAGTGTATTTTTGGCAGGTTTTGATCATCAAGTCTCAGAAATTGAAAAAATTTATACTATTATCGATGACAAATACACCGCTTTAAGCAGGGAGCGTGTTTCATCGGAAACTGTGGAAAGCAGCGGATATTGGTTACACAATTTATATTGTGCATATGAAGATCTTTTTAAAATGGTTTCTGCATTTTGGGAATACCGTATCGAAATTGGTGGCGCTTTTCATAGAAATTTGATCAGGCGAATGATTCTGGAAATAAAAGGAATCAGACCGGCGCGGGTTTCAGATAAATCTTTTCGACATCTGGATGAACTCAGAGGATTTCGCCATGTTTTTCGTCATGCCTATAGTTATGGGATGGACGATGAAAGAATACTTCATCTTGCAAGAAAGGTTCGAGAAAAGAAGGACTATATTTTAAAAGAAATAAATCAATTTAGACAACGTGTATCAATAATGTTAGAGCCATGAAAAAAAGCGAACTAATCGAACTCATTCAAAACGGTGAGTCCTCCAAAGTTGAATTTAAAACAGAGGATGTCCACCCTGTTTCTCTTGCCGAGGAGATAGTCGCTTTGGCTAACTTTGAAGGCGGCACAATACTGATAGGTGTGGATGACAACAGCACGATCGTTGGGTGTCAGCGGGAAGATATTGAAACATTTGTCGTCAATGTTTGCCGAAACAATATACGACCGTCGATTCTTCCGAGTATCGAAACTGTATTGGTACGTGGATTGAAAGTTGTAGTGTTAACAATCGCTTCGGGCGATACACCTCATTCTACAAGTAAGGGGCTTTATTACATACGGGTGGGATCTACCAAGCAGATTCCATCCCAAAGCGAACTTTTGCGATTGTTCCAAAAACGCAACATGATGCAGTTCGATGAAACACCTGTCTTAAAAGCCGATCCAATGGAGATCAACCGACAGAAAGTCAATGTTTACCTATCGCGGTTGGGGCAAAGTTTGTTGTCGGAAGAGGATGATGCGTTGCTGGTGAGAGAACTCATCAATATGTCAATTTTGACCGATATTGACGGTACGATCCGGCCAACTCTAGCCGGCCTGCTCGCTTTTGGAAAACGCCCCCAGCATATTTTCCCGGCATATACGGTACTGTGTGGAGCTTACCGAGGAGAAGATGCTGCATCGGATGTGATCAGCGAAAAAAACCTCTCCGGCACCTTGGGTAATCTAATCGAAGATGCAATGTCGTTTTTTAGGATGGTTATTCCTCAGGACACCCATCTCATAGAAGGAGTTAAGCGTAGTGATACGTATCTTTTCCCCATTGAAGCGTTGCGGGAAGGCATCGTCAATGCGGTTTGCCACCGGGATTATACGATTACGGGTTCATCTGTGAGGCTATTTGTGTTCAACAATCGCATCGAGATACGTTCTCCCGGTGGTTTGCCCAATACGCTGACCTTGGACAGTATTCAATTCCGCCAGTTCACCCGTAATCAGGTCGTGGCATCATTTTTATCTGGATTTGGCTACATGGAACGTAGAGGAAAAGGAATATTGCGTATCCAGAAGCTTTGTCGTGAATATAATATTTCATGCAATTTTAAATTGACACCGGACTGTGCTGAGTTCATTTTAACCCTGTCTGTTGAACGATAAATGAGATAAGCCGGTAAGTTCTTGAGATGATGAGCAATTGAGCCCAGACAAGCAAACAAGCCAACCCCACAAACTCAACAAACCCAATGAACCCAACAAACCCAACAAACCCTAACATGGACCAACTGATAGAAAAAGTTTCAAGCTATTTTGGCAACCAAAAAGACGTCATTGCCGTATATCTTTATGGTTCATATGCTTCTGGAAAACAAGTACCGTTTAGCGATATGGACATTGGGGTCATATTGCATGAAAAAGTATTGATGAATGCCGATGCTTTTCAGCTAAATGCCATGACAGAATTGTCGCGAATCGTGAGAAAGGATGTTCACCTAATTATTCTAAACCACGCAAGCGAACAGTTGCTGCATCAAGTCTTTTTGAAAGGCCGATGCATCTTTTTCAAAGACAAAAAAAAAATGGCCTTGTTTAGAATGAGAGCCTTTACGAAAATAGCAGATTTTGAATACCATAAGAAGAAGATGCAATTAGGATTGTTGAATAGGATTACAGGGATTTAATAATGGTCGATCACGATATAATTTTGGCAAAAGCGGGTTCAGTTCACAAACATATAGATCGGATAAAAGAGAAAATATCTGTTGATCAAGAATCATTTCTGAATGACCCGGATCGCCAGGATATTATATCATTTAATATTCAGATGGCAGTTCAGAATTCCATTGACATAGCCGCTCACATTATCAGTGAAGAGGGTTGGGGTGTCCCTGGTAGCAATAATGAAATGTTTTACACTCTTGAAGATAAAGGAATACTCAAAAGGGATATTGTAGAAAAGATGGTTAAAGCCGTTGGATTTAGGAACTTAATAGTTCATGAATATGGAAAGCTGGATTTAAAGCTGGTTTATCAGGTCGCCTCTAGAGATATAGATGATATCATTCAGTATATTACAGAAGTGATTACGGCGATAGGGATCAAACCGACTTGATTGGTACCAGTAACCCCAATATAACCCAATTATCCTAAGAAACCCAAACAATGAGCTGGTAAGCTGCTGAGTTGATGAGCTATTGAGTCCTAACGGCAAGCAAGGGCCAATAAACTCAACGAACCCAATAAACTCAACGAACCCAACCAACCCAATGAACCCAACAAACCCCCTCTTTTCCATCATCATCCCAACCTATAATGAAGAAAGGCACATCGGTAATTGCCTGAAGTCAATATTCGAACAGAACTACCCCACTGATGACTTCGAAGTGATAGTTGTGGACAACGGCTCAACGGATCAAACCGTTACTATTGCAGAAAAATATCCAGTCAGTGTGTTGGTGGATGAAACCAAAACCGTTGCCGGACTCCGTAATTTAGGTGCCAGGAACGCTTCAGGAGATATTTTGGCATTTGTTGATGCCGATTGCATGGTCTCAAGAATATGGCTGAAGCATGCCGAGAATTACGTTGACGATAAAATGATTTCAGCGTGGGGAACACCGCCGAATATACCCGAAAATGGGACCTGGGTGCAGAAAACGTGGTATCTGGTCAGAAAAAAGCATGATATCCAGGTAGAGGTTGACTGGCTGGAATCCATGAATCAGTTTGTTAGAAAAGACCAGTTTCTATCCATTGGCGGATTCAACGAAGAATTGGTAACATGCGAAGATGTCGATCTAAGCTATCGATTACAGCAATTTGGAAAGATTATATCGGATAACCGGATTGAGGTTGTCCATTTAGGTGAGGCGGCCTCCGTCAAAGAGTTCATTAAAAAAGAACTGTGGCGAGGACAAAGTAATTTTACCGGTTTGATGAGTCATGGTTTAACGGTAAACGAGATTCCCAGCCTGTTAATTCCGATTTATTTTGCCATTTTTTTACCCATTGTGTTTATCGGTTTTCTCATCACTCTGAACAGCACTTGGCTGATATTCTTCTTTTTTTGCTACGCTGCTCCCACTTTAGCGGGATTATATAAAGTCAGGGGGAAAATCGCCAGCAAGAGTGAAATTTTTCAGTTTATTATATTGCTTCAGGTCTACTATGTCGTCAGGAGTATTGCTGCGATCAGGGGTGGAATAACGCACTTCAAACGTAATAAAAAAGATGTTGTCAATTCAGCTGAACATATTCCAGAAGTACAGTTCCGTGATATTTCCGGTATTGTCTTTGACGTTGACGGCACCCTATATCATCAGGGGCTTCTTCGGGTATTAATGGTCGCCAAACTGATGATTCACCACTTAGTTCGGCCTGGGGAATTGATGCGTGTTATAAAAGTGATCCGACAGTATCGAGATGCTCAGGAATCACTCAGGCAATCTACAAAACCGGTGCAGAACCCGTTGCTGCGTCAGCTCGATTTAACGGTTGAAAGCTCCATCGAAACAGGTGAGTATATCAAAATGGTGATTTCAAAATGGTTCCAGAAAGCGCCATTGTCCTTGATCCCAATTTGCCGCAGGAGAGGGTTGATACATACACTCGGTGAGCTAAAAGGGAAAGGCTTTAAACTTGGTGTCTATTCTGACTATCCGGCAGCTGAAAAATTGAAAGCCCTTGGGGTTGATTCCTTATTTCCCATCGTTGTGGACGGGACAATTACAGATCTTAGAGGATTCAAACCGAATTCCAACGGCTTTGCTATTACATCCCAAAAGATGAAACTTATGCCCTCTAAAATTCTGTATGTGGGAGACCGACCGGCTGTGGACGGAGCTGGAGCCGTTGCAGCGGGGATGAGTGCTAGTATCATCGATGGCAAAATACGGCGATTCAAAGACAATCGCTTTCTTTATTTGAAGAACCTGTCTGATCTTACAAAGATGCTATGCATATCGTAAAATCCTGTGAAGGAATTTCGATACTATTCTGACCATTTTTCATCATCGAATTGAATTGCTATAATGAAGAAGAGACGACTGTTAAAGCATTTAAGAAAACACGGCGCCTTTTTGTTACGTGAAGGGAGAAGGCATTCTATTTATCAAAAAGGTCAATTCAAATCTCAGATACCCAGGCATAACGAGATTGTTGATGAACTGGCACGGAAGATTTGTAAAGATCTTGGAATTTCATTTTTAAGGTGAGAGTATGAGATATCGTGCGGTAATTAAAAAAGTGGATGATTGGTGGATTGGGTGGCTAATTGATCTGCCCGGAGTGAACGCACAGGAAAAATCAAAGAATGAGCTAATTAAATCCCTGGTAATTGGGGCACAGGAAATGCTTGAAACGGAAGTTAGTTTCGAACCCGATGCATTTATGACAACAATAAACGTACCGGATCCAAAATGGTCTGTCGAAGCAAAGGATATTTGAATACTGAACAGGCAGTTTCATGAAAAATCGACCAGTTTTTGACCTTTTGCCAGAAACATCCATGCATAAAAGTGGATAATCAGAGAAGTCTACTATATAAAATTACAGCATACATCAATTCAGCATTTATAATTCAAAATTTCAAATTCCGGCTTCGAGCATATGGTCGCCTTTTAATGCTGATACTTTTCGACAATTCAAAATTATAATTAAAAATTAAAATCCGTATGAACAAACCGAATCAACCCAAAGAACTCAACCAACCCACCACAAAGCGTCGGCGGACAAGCTCAATTACCTCAACTGATACAACGAACCTTTATGATTCAAGAAAAAAAGAGGTATGAAAATGACTGAACTACAGGAATTGATGACAGAAAAAATAATGGCAAGTGTTCCTATAGATGAAATCAAAGAAGCCCTGCTAAGCGAATATCGAAGGCGCGCCATACGTTATCGCATGTTAGATGAAGCAATGAAGAAAAAGTATAGAATGACATTTAAGGAGTTTGAGTCGGCAAATGTTGTTAAAGAACAAAAATTTTCCTGGCAGGTGGAGTCGGACGCCATGGAATGGGAGCATGCAGTTGAAGGGTTGAGATACGTAGAGCAAAAATTGAAAGACATCCAGACGCAATGATAGATTTCATTAATGAAGTCGAAACTATAGCAAATAAATATGGTTTAAAGATATCTGGGTTAGATGCTACGGATGTTACCATGATGGTGCGTATAGAGATTGTACCATCCATTTTTATCCAGGTTTATCGAAATAGAAAGAAAAATAAACTCAATATGGCTATGGTATTGGGAAATAATAGGATATATGGAGTTGACAGCGAGGGAAACATACTGCATGAGCATCCGATACAAAATCCCCAGTCTCATCTACCTACCGATTACAAAATGGGGGTAGAAAAATTTGTATTATATTGCCTTAATTTTCTACAAGAAAAGGATTTACTTTAGCGCAAAGGAATGCATTCTATTGTGTGATTCTTCGCTGTAAGCTCCGTTCAGTCAGTTTCAGGATGCACACAGGATCTTCCTTCTCGGTTGAATCTAAAATTTAGCATTAACAATTCCAAATTTATTTCCATTCTCAACAAACCCAACGAACTCAACAAACTCAACAAACTCAATAAACCCAATGAACCCAACAAACCCAACAAACTCAAACAACCCAATAAACCCAAATAACCCGAAAGCTCCTATGTTCAAAGCCACCATCTTACCCTACATCAGAATTGCCCGCCCGGACCACTGGTTTAAAAACGTATTCATGCTGCCGGGGATGGCCTTTGCGATCTACGATTCTCCTCATCTTCTCGGCTCTGACATTGTCGTTCCATTATTTCTCGGTGTTTTTGCAACCTGCTTGGTGGCTTCCAGCAACTATACCCTAAACGAAATTTTGGATGCTCCTATGGATGCCCTGCATCCCGTCAAAAAACTCAGGCCGATACCCTCGGGTCAAGTTAACCTTCCTATTGCCTACATAGAATTTGGAACGCTGGGAATATCTGGATTAATGATCGGTCTGATAATAAATAAGTGGTTCTTTATCAGTCTTCTGATGCTTCAAATAATGGGTCTACTATACAACGTTCCACCCATTCGGCTAAAGGACAGACCCTATTTTGACGTTCTATCGGAGTCGATTAACAATCCGCTGAGACTCTTTTTAGGTTGGTTCATTATTATTTCAAGTTATCCACCAACACTATCTCTGATTATGGCTTACTGGATGATTGGTGCGTTCTTTATGACTGTCAAACGTTATGGCGAATACCAGCGAATCGCTGATAAAGAGACGGCCATTAATTACAGAAAATCCTTTAAACACTACAATCCGTATTACTTGATTTTAAGTATGGTGTATTATGGATCGGCCTTTGGCATGTTCTTCGGCATTTTCATAATCCGTTACCGAATTGAACTCCTGCTCAGTGTTCCTTTTATTGCCGGATTTATCCCGGTTTATATGAGATTGGCCTTCTGGGAAGACAGCCCTGCTCAGTATCCCGAAAAACTCTACAAACAGCGGGGTTTGGTCATATATACTTCTTTTTGTATGTTGATGACACTGTGTTTGTTATTCATCGATATCCCCATTTTGGAAAAAGCATTTGCACCTTATCATTTACCAGGGGAGTGATGAGCACTGTGCAGAGAACAGGTAGCATAAGGCATGGGGTTGTGGGGGGTGATGGGAGGTTGCGAGGGTGAGAAGATGAGAAGTTAATGAGACCAGAGGGTAGGAAGATGGGATGTTGAGAAGAGTAGGAGATAGAGTTAAGAAGTTGAGAAGATGGGAAACTGAATGATTCGGAAAGGGCGGAAAGAACGAAGGTGGATTAAATCTGAATTTTACACGAGACAGAGGGTTTCAGAGCCAAGGCGCCGAGGGTGAAGTCGTAGTAATCTACTGCGAACCCTTGTCAACGCGGGATCTGGATTCCTCCGGCTCGCCCGAAGGGGGAAATTAGAAAGATCAAATGGATATTATCCTTTTTACCTGTTCGGTATTTGTATCACTTTAATTCTTTGAGTAGCTTGCCGTCATAATTATTAAAACTATTATCTTTTTTAATCTTCATGCAAGATTCAGGTTGAAAATATGCCGCAAAAGATTCAGAGTGTGCGGGATCTGAATGTTTACAAAATGGCCTTCGATGGGGCTATGAAAATATTTCAGTTAACCAAGCATTTTCCTAATGAAGAAAAATTTTCTTTAACAGATCAAATTCGAAGGTCTTCAAGATCAGTTTGTTCAAATCTTGCTGAAGCATGGCGGAAGAGAAAATATAAAGCTGTGTTCGTAAACAAATTGTCTGATGCTATGCAAGAAGCATCGGAAACCCAAACTTGGTTAGACTTTAGCTTGGCATGCAGATATATTGACGATGAAACTTTCAAGAAAATGGATGAGGAATATGAGCAAATTATTGCGATGTTAAATGCAATGGATATGAAGGCTGACAAATTTTGTTTCCCTTCATAAATCCTCATAGCTTCCCGGTTTCTTAACTGCTCAACTTCATTTTTTTCTGCTTCATGCTTCAATCCAAACCTCTCAATTTCGCAACATCATGGTTCTTCATGCTCAACCCCTGAACTTCTCAATTTCGTAACCTCATGGTCTTAATGCCCCTCAATTTCTCAATTTCGTAACATCATGGTTCTTCATGCTCAACCTCTCAACTTCTT
>Ga0066187_1000403_pt1 | contig 15134 bp, 12 predicted proteins | sample WorMetexBAHAMAS1_FD_58706 | JGI IMG/M metagenome (GOLD analysis project Ga0066187, IMG submission 58706) | Marine gutless worms symbiont microbial communities from Max Planck institute for Marine Microbiology, Germany - Inanidrilus exumae... | ecosystem: Host-associated > Annelida > Digestive...
GACGAGCTGGAAGTCGGCAACAACCGCTGCACCCAGCTCATCCGGACAGGCAGCATGCACGAGCGCAAAAGCCGGATGGCGGAATTGTCGGACGGATTCGTGGTTCTGCCTGGCGGGCTGGGGACACTTGACGAGACGTTCGAGATCGTGACCTGGCGTCAACTCGGCCTACACGACAAACCGGTCATCATCCTGGATGTTGACGGCTACTGGGGTCCCCTCAAGAACCTCATCGATCACCTGGTGGCGGAGAACTATGCAAAACCGCCGCACGGGCAAATATTCACCTTCGTGGACGGGGTCAAGGACGTCCTGCCGGCGTTGCGCGCGGCGCCTGCCTCGACCCACCCGATTGACGCCAAGTGGACTTGAAAGCGAACGCGACACCAGTCCAAAGCCCGATTGCGCCACCAACCGTCACTCAGTAACGTGCGCGCCACTTGAAAGCAGATGACGCGCTGGTAGGGAGCATTGAAGAAATGAGCAAAATCAAAGTCGCCAACCCCATCGTTGAGCTCGACGGCGACGAAATGACCCGGATCATCTGGGAATTCATCAAAGACAAGCTGATCGTCCCCTACCTGGACGTGGATCTCAAGTATTACGACCTCAGCATCCAGAAACGCGACGAAACCGACGACCAGATCACAATCGACTCGGCCAACGCGATCAAGCAATACGGCGTCGGCGTCAAGTGCGCGACCATCACGCCCGACGAAGCCCGGGTGGAGGAATTCCATCTCAAGAAAATGTGGCGGTCACCGAACGGCACCATCCGGAACATCCTGGGCGGCACGGTCTTCCGCCAGCCGATCATCTGTAAGAACGTGCCGCGCCTGGTGCCAGGATGGACACAGCCGATCGTGATCGGCCGCCATGCTTTCGGCGACCAGTACCGGGCGACCGATTTCAAGGTTCCCGGCCCCGGCAAGCTGACCATGCTTTTCGAACCGGCGGACGGATCGGAAGCCACCCGCTACGAAGTTTTCGACTTCCCGGAGTCCGGCGTGGCGCTCGGGATGTACAATCTGGACGACTCCATCCGCGGTTTCGCCCGGGCCTGCTTCAATTACGGGCTCATGCTCGGCTGGCCGGTCTATCTGTCGACCAAGAACACGATCCTCAAAGCCTATGACGGGCGCTTCAAGGACTTGTTCCAAGAGGTCTTCGATGCCGAGTTCAAATCTCGGTTCGAGGAGAGTGGAATTACCTACGAGCATCGCCTGATCGACGACATGGTGGCGGCGTCCTTGAAATGGTCAGGCGGATTTGTCTGGGGCTGCAAGAACTACGACGGCGACGTTCAGTCCGACACCGTAGCCCAGGGTTTCGGCTCGCTGGGCCTGATGACGTCGGTCCTGATGACGCCGGACGGCAAGACCGTCGAGTCGGAGGCCGCGCACGGCACGGTGACGCGCCACTACCGTCAACACCAGCAGGGCAAGGAGACGTCGACGAACCCAATCGCGTCGATCTTCGCCTGGACCCGGGGTCTCTACTACCGGGGCAAGTTCGATGAGACGCCAGATGTGGTGAATTTCGCCGAAACATTGGAAAAGGTCTGTGTCAGCACCGTCGAGTCCGGTTCGATGACCAAGGACCTGGCGATCCTGATCGGCTCTGATCAGCCCTGGATGACCACCAACCAGTTCCTGGACAAGCTCGATACGAACCTCAAGGCGGCGATGGGCGCCTGACGTGGATTACTGCCCCTCCTCCGGCGGAACGTCCGGCGGTACGCAGATGAAGGTCACGCGGTTCTTCAACAGCAGCGGGCATTCGTTGAGAAACGTGTTGGCCTTCCAGACCCGCAGCGTGGACCCCTCCTCGGAGCACAGATCCATGGCGAACGCTTCGATTTCTTCCCGCGTCGACATTCTGGACGTGTAGCAAACGGACACGACCTCGCCGGACACCTCTTCCACGTCGAGTGGGTGTGTCGTCTCCATCGGTCCGAAGGAGCAGGCGGCCGCAAGCAGCGGCGCGGACATCAGGGTCAGCCAGCGCATGCCGACCTTATGGCACGAGCCCCGCAGCATTGCAAAACGCAGGCGCACCGGTTTTTCGGCCAGCCTGTGCAGCCGTCGTCAGTGACCAAGCTCGCGCATCGCGTCGTCAAGCCCCGACAAGGTCAGAGGATACATCCGCCCGCCCATCAGGCGGTTGAGAATGCGGGTCGACTCATAGGACTCCCACCAGTCCTGCGGCTGCGGGTTCAGCCAGACGCTGTGCCGGTAGCTGCGCAGGATACGGGCTAGCCACACTTGGCCCGCCTCATCGTTCCAGTGCTCGACGCTGCCGCCGGGCTGCACGATCTCGTAGGGGCTCATGGTGGCGTCCCCGACGAAGATGACCTTGTAGTCGGGGCCGTAGGTGTGAATCAGTTCCAGCGTCGATGTGCGCTCCGAGAAGCGCCGCCGATTGTCCCGCCACAGTCCTTCGTAGGGACAGTTGTGGAAGTAGAAATACTCAAGGTGTTTGAATTCCGAGCGGGCCGCGGAGAAAAGTTCCTCGCAGGAACGCACATGATCATCCATCGAACCGCCCACATCCAGAAACAGCAGGACCTTCACACTGTTGTGGCGCTCCGGGACCATCTTGAGGTCGAGCAGACCGGCGTTTTTGGCCGTGCTGCGGATCGTGTCGGCGAGGTCCAGTTCGGTCGCCGCTCCTTCCCGGGCAAACCGGCGGAGCCGGCGTAACGCAACCTTGATGTTCCGAGTGCCGATTTCTCGGGAATCGTCGAGATTGCGGAAGCTGCGCTTGTCCCAAACCTTGACGGCCCGCCGGTGGCGGCTCTCCTCCTGTCCGGTGCGGACGCCCTCTGGATTGTAGCCGTAGGCCCCGAAGGGCGACGTGCCGGCCGTGCCGATCCATTTCGAGCCGCCCTGGTGTCGGCTGCGCTGCTCGCGCAGGCGCTCGCGTAGGGTCTCCATGAGCTTTTCGAACCCGCCCAGCGCCTCGATCTCAGCCATCTCGTCCCGGGTGAGATAACGCTCCGCCAGCCGGCGCAGCCAGGCCTCCGGCAACCGGGCGACGTCGTCCCCGTCGTCCTCGCCGCCCAGAGGCGCTTCCAGTCCCCGAAACATCTCGCCGAACACCACATCGAACCGGTCCAGGAAACGCTCGTCCTTCACCAGGGTGGCGCGGCTCAGATAGTAGAATGCGTCCACGTCATAGACCGCGATCCTCGCATCCATGGCTTCCACAAGCGTCAGGTACTCCCGAAGCGAGACCGGCAGCCCCGCCTGCTTGAGACCGAGGAAGAAGTCGATGAACATGCGCCCGGGGAAACGCCCGCGCCGCGCTACCGGTGCGCCTCGCGGCGGGCCATGAAGGCCAACCGCTCAAGGGCGTGGACGTCCTGCTCGTTCTTCAAAAGCGCGCCATAGAGCGGTGGGATCGCGGATTTTGCATCGGTGGCCCGAAGCGTCTCCGGCGGAATGTCCTCGGCCATCAAGAGCTTCAGCCAGTCCAGCAATTCGGAGGTTGTGGGTCGCTTCTTCAACCCCGGCACCTCCCGGACCTCGTAGAAAACCGTCAGTGCCTCGCGCACCAGCGCCTGATGAATGTCTGGAAAATGAACGGCGACGATCCGTTTCATCGTCTCCCGGTCCGGAAACCGGATGTAGTGGAAGAAACACCGGCGAAGAAAGGCGTCGGGCAGCTCCTTTTCGTTGTTGGACGTGATCACGACGATCGGGCGGTGCCTGGCCTGAACCCGTTCGCGGGTTTCGTAGACGTGGAATTCCATCCGATCGAGCTCCAGCAGCAGATCGTTGGGGAATTCGATGTCCGCCTTGTCGATCTCGTCGATCAGCAGAACCGGTGCCAGCTCGCCGGTAAACGCCTCCCACAGCTTGCCGCGCTGGATGTAGTTGGCGATGTCGTGGACCCGCTCGTCCCCCAGCTGGCCGTCCCGGAGTCGGCTGACGGCATCGTATTCGTAAAGGCCCTGCTGGGCCCGGGTGGTCGACTTGATGTGCCATTCGATCAGCGGCCGGTCGAGCGCCTCGGCGATCTCCCGTCCCAGCACGGTTTTTCCGGTTCCCGGCTCTCCCTTCACCAGCAGCGGCCGCTCCAGCGTCACCGCCGCATTTACCGCCACCATAAGATCTTCGGTGGCGACGTAGGTCGCCGTGCCTTCGAAACGCATGCGCCGTTCCCCTGCTCCTGCTGCCGTCGGCAGCAGCCTAGGGGCTGGCCGGAACCGTCGCAAGCCGCCTCAGGCAGGCGGCGGCAGATTGTCCAGCAGGTTCTTTCGGGCCGTCGCGCTCTGTTCCATCGCGTGGCGCACGGTTTCGTGCTTCGCCAGCAGCTTCTTGAAGTTGTCGGCGTCGAGAACCATCAGGCGAGTCTCCGTTAGGGCGACGACGGTGGCCGAGCGGATGGTATCGTGCAGCAGGGCCACTTCGCCGAAAAAGCTCCCGGGACCCAGTACGACCGGTTGCGGATAGACCTCGACCTCGACCTCGCCGCTGACGACGAAAAACATGGAATCGCCGACCTCGCCGTAGCGGGTGATCGTGTAGCGCGGCGGCACGATCAGCGGGCGCATCATCTGGGCGATCTCGCCAATATCAACGGCACTCAGACCGGAAAAGGCGGGAACCTGGGTGACCATGGTCCAGCTCACCTGGAATTTGCGCTTGCTTAGCTCCTCGGCAAAACTTGATGCGAAAATGCCGGTCCAGAGCACGAAGATGCCGATCCCGGTCACCATCACGAAAGCACCGATGATCTTGCCCGGCACCGTGACCGGCACGACATCGCCATAGCCGACGGTCGTCAATGTCGCCATCGCCCACCACATGGCGGCCGGGATGGACCGGAAATTCTCCGGCTGGGCACCCGATTCAGCCAGATAAATGAGGCTGGACGACACGATCAACATGATGAACACGATCAGAATTACCGCTCCCATCGTGCGTCGCTCGTTGTAGAAGACCGTGCTTAACGTCTGGATCGCCGGCGAATAGCGGGCGAGCTTGAGAATCCGGATCAACCGGATCGCCCGCAGCACCCGAAGGTCGATACCCCCAAGCCCGATCAACATGAGGTAAGTCGGCAGGATCGCCAGCAGGTCGACGATCGCCATCGGCGAAGAGATGTACCTCAGCCGTGCCTTCCAGTGGGGCTGGCTTACGTGGTCCGGGTTTTCCACGCTCGCCCATACCCGGAGGCCGTATTCGGCTGTGAAGACGGCGACGGAGAAGAGTTCGAACCACAGGAAGACCGGACGATAGGCGTCAAACAGCGCCGTTTCGGTCGACAGCGCCACCGCCAGGACATTGAGCGTGATCAGGACGATCAGAAAAATGTCAACGGACCGGCCCAGCCAGTCGGTACGTCCCCATCCCTCCAGCAGTGCGAAAACCGTGCGTCGGTAACGGCCGATCATGCCTGTCGCGGACTCCGCCTAGGCAATCGCTTGTTCAATCGCCTCCAAAGCCTGAGCGGCTGATGTCCCGTCCGGCCCGCCGGCCTGGGCCATGTCCGGCCGGCCGCCGCCGCCCTTGCCGCCCACCGCGGCAGAACCGATGCGGACCAGTTCCACCGCGTCGTAGCGGTCGGTCAGGTCGTCAGTTACGCCGACGACCAGGCTCGCCCGCCCTTCGTTCACCGCGATCACCGCGACGACGCCCGAACCCACCTGCTTCTTGAGCGAATCGGCCAGCGGTTTCAACTCCTTGGGCGGCACCCCGTCGAGCAACCGGGTCGCCACCTTGGTGCCGCCGATTTCCTTGGCGCTGGGCGCTTCGGCGGTTCCGCCGCCGGCCGCCACCTTGCGGCGCAGGTCGGACACCTCGCGTTCGAGCCGCTTGCGATCGTCCAAGAGCGCGGCCACACGGGCCGGAACCTCGTCCGGTGTCGACTTGAGCACCGCTGCCGCTTCGCTCAGTGCCGATTCCTGCCGCTCGGCGCGCTCCAGCGCCGCCGCGCCCGTGACCACCTCGATGCGCCGCACGCCGGCCGCCACCGCACTTTCCGAAGTGATCTTGAAGAAGCCGATGTCGCCGGTGCGGCGCACATGGGTTCCGCCGCAGAGTTCGACCGAGAACGGTCGGCCGGTCGCATCCGCGTCGCCCATTCCGACGACGCGCACCTCCTCGCCGTATTTTTCACCGAACAGGGCCATGGCGCCGGCCTCGATCGCGGCTTCCGGCACCATCAAGCGGGTCACCACGTCGGAATTGTCCCGGACCTGCTCGTTCACACGGCGCTCGACCTCACGGATTTCGTCGGCCGTCATGCCCTTGGGATGCGAGAAATCGAAGCGCATGTAGTCGGGGGCCACCAGCGAGCCTTTCTGGGTGACGTGGTCGCCGAGGACCTGTCGCAGAGCGGTGTGCGCCAGGTGCGTCACCGAGTGGTTGGCCCGGATTCGCGTCCGGCGCGCGCCGTCCACGATCAGTTCGACGGGATCGCCCACCTTGAGCGTGCCGGCGGTCACGCGGCCCACATGCAGATGCATGTCCTCGAGTTTCTTCTGGCAATCCTCGACGAGGAAGTCGGCGCCCTCGGCGCTTTCCATGACGCCGGTGTCGCCGATTTGGCCCCCCGATTCGGCGTAAAAAGGCGTCTGGTTGACTGTAACGATGGCCGCGGTGCCGGCTTCGGCCTGCTCCACGGGTTTGCCGTCGACCACGATGCCGGTCACGGTGCCTTCGGCCGTTTCGGTCGAATAGCCCAGGAACTCGGTCGCGCCGATCTCCTCGCGCAGTTCGAACCAGACTGCATCGGTGGCCGCCTCACCGGAACCGGCCCATGCCTTGCGGGCCTGTTCCTTCTGGCGCGCCATGGCCGCGTCGAAGCCCCCGGTGTCCACCGCCCTGCCCTGGCCGCGTAGCACATCTTCGGTCAGATCGAGCGGAAAGCCGAAGGTATCGTAAAGCGTAAAGGCAACCTCGCCCGGCAGCGCCTGGTCGCTGCCAAGTTTGCCGGTCTCTTCCTCCAACAGCTTGAGGCCGCGCTCCAAAGTCGCCTGGAACCGCGTCTCTTCGAGCTTCAGCGTCTCGGTAATCAGCGCCTCGGCCCGGCCAAGCTCGGTGAAGTGCTGGCCCATCTGACGAACCAGCACCGGAACCAGCTTGTAAATCACAGGCTCGGCGGCGCCCAGCATGTGGGCGTGCCGCATGGCGCGCCGCATGATCCGGCGCAGCACGTAGCCGCGCCCTTCGTTGGACGGCAGGACTCCGTCGGCGATCAGAAAACTACAGGCCCGAAGGTGATCGGCAATCACCTTGTGGCTCGCCCGCTGAGGGCCGTCGGCCTCGACCCCGGTCAGGTCAGCCGAGGCTTCGACGATCGCCCGAAGGATGTCGATCTCGTAGTTGTCGTGTTTGCCCTGCAGCACCGCGGTGATGCGCTCCAGACCCATGCCGGTGTCGATCGACGGTTTGGGCAGGGGCACCCGGTTGCCCGGCTCGATCTGCTCGAACTGCATGAACACGAGATTCCAGATTTCGATGAACCGGTCGCCATCTTCGTCGGGGCTGCCGGGCGGGCCGCCGGGAATGTCGGGTCCGTGGTCATAGAAGATCTCCGAACAGGGCCCGCATGGTCCGGTATCGCCCATCTGCCAGAAGTTGTCGGAGGTGGGGATGCGCAGGATGCGGTCGTCGCCGAGCCCGGCGATCTTCTTCCACAGCGCCGCCGCGTCCTCGTCCTCGGAATAAACCGTTACCAGCAACCGATCCTCGGGCAGACCGTATTCACGGGTAATCAGATCCCAGGACAGTTCGATCGCCAGATCCTTGAAATAGTCGCCGAAGGAGAAATTACCCAGCATCTCGAAGAAGGTGTGGTGACGCGCGGTGTAGCCCACATTTTCCAGATCATTGTGCTTGCCGCCGGCGCGGACACACTTTTGGCTGGTCACCGCACGCGAATAGGGCCGGTGCTCGTTGCCGGTAAACACGTTCTTGAACTGGACCATCCCGGCATTGGTGAACAGCAATGTCGGGTCGTTGCGCGGCACCAGGGGCGAGGAATCCACGATCTCGTGCCCGTGCCGCGCAAAATAATCCAGAAACGCCTTGCGAATGTCGTTCGCGCTCGTCATGTCTGCCTGACCGTTAACGCCTTACGGGCGTTCAGATTTCACCCGCCAGGTCGATGCCTGGCCCGCGCGCCTTAAGTAACGTGCCGGCCTGCCCCTGTCCAGAAGGGCCGCCGTCCTTGCAGCCTCGGGCCCGGAACGGCGACGGCCGCCCTTTCGGGCGGCCGTGCTGCGGGCCTGGGGCCGGGGTCAGGACTGGTCAGGGCCGTCAGGCGACGGTCCCGGCATCAGGCGCCGCTTCCTCGTCATCCTGGACCACGCCTTCCAGCATGGCATCGGACAGGATGCCGGCGTTCTCGCGAATCTTGTGTTCTATGTCGTCGGCGACGTCGGTGTTTTCTTTCAGGAAGTTCTTAGCGTTCTCGCGTCCCTGGCCGATGCGCTGACCGTCGTAGGAGAACCACGAGCCGGACTTTTCGACAATGCCGGCACCGACCCCCAGGTCCAGCAACTCGCCGACCTTGGAGATACCCTCGCCATACATGATGTCGAACTCCACCACCTTGAATGGCGGCGCCAGCTTGTTCTTGACCACCTTGACCCGGGTCTGGTTGCCGACCACTTCGTCGCGGTCCTTGATCTGGCCAATCCGGCGGATGTCAAGCCGCACGCTGGAATAGAACTTCAGGGCGTTACCGCCGGTGGTGGTTTCCGGATTGCCGAACATGACGCCGATCTTCATGCGGATCTGATTGATGAATACCACCATGCACTGGGACCGGGAGATCGACCCCGTGAGCTTGCGCAGCGCCTGGCTCATCAGCCGCGCCTGCAGTCCCACATGGGTGTCACCCATCTCCCCTTCCAGTTCGGCCCGGGGCACCAGCGCCGCCACCGAGTCGATGACCAGCACATCCACCGCTCCGGACCGGACCAGCGTGTCGGCGATTTCGAGTGCCTGCTCGCCGGCATCGGGCTGGGAGATCAGCAGTTCGTCGACATCGACCCCCAGCTTGCGGGCGTAAATCGGGTCCAGCGCGTGTTCGGCATCGATAAATGCGCAGGTCCCACCCTTTTTTTGTGCCTCCGCGACCACATGAAGCGCCAAAGTGGTCTTGCCCGAGCTTTCGGGTCCGTAGATCTCTACGATCCGACCTTTCGGCAAACCGCCAATGCCAAGCCCGATATCGAGCCCAAGCGAACCGGTTGAAACGGCCTCGATATCCACGGTCTGATCGTGCTGGCCGAGTTTCATGATCGACCCCTTGCCGAACGACCTCTCGATCTGCCCGAGCGCGGCTTCAAGCGCCTTGGATTTATCCATATTGTCCCCGTCAATGAGACGTAAGGGTGACTGCAGCATATCCGCCCTCCTTATTTCATAGGGGTCCGACCGATGCAATGCACGGCAGTGTACTCACTTTGTTCTCAACCACAAGTTCTTTTTTTGTTCTCATTTTCTCCTATGAATCGGCCAGGCGGAATATCCCCCATCGGCCCTGGCCAAGGCGCGCCGAACAAGCGCGGCGTCCCAGCCCACTGTGCTAGAGTTGGCGCGGACGCTTGGGTTTCGGGGAGGCAGCGATGGCGTATCCATCCATCACGCAACAGGACAATGTGGCGTTCCAGCGCGACGGATACGTCCTGAAGCGGGCCATTTTCGACCGTGAGGAGATGGCACTTCTGGCCGAGGCGATCGCGGTCGACACGGGCATCGCCGCCAATATCGTCTCTTTGAATGACGGCGCCGGCGGCAGCACGGAACTGGCCTTGTGGAACCAGCCCGGCGACGATCTGTTCGGTGCGTTCGCGCGCTGCGCCCGGGTGGTCGACGGCATGGAACGTCTGCTGGGCGGCGAGGTCTATCACTACCATTCCAAGCTCACCATGAAGCGGCCCTTCGAGGGCGGCGCCTGGAATTGGCATCAGGACTACGGCTACTGGTACCACAATGGCTGTTTGTTTCCCGACCTCGCCAGCGTCGCCGTCGCAGTCGACCGGTCGACTCGGGAGAATGGCTGCTTGGAGGTGCTGCGCGGCAGCCACCTGCTAGGGCGAATCGAACACGACCGGGTCGGCGGTCAAACCGGCGCCGACATAGCGCGGGTGGAACAGGCCATGAAGGTGCTCGATCATGTGGCGGTGGAGATGGAGCCCGGCGACGCTCTGTTTTTCCACTGCAACACGCTGCACCGGTCGTCGCAGAACCGCTCGGACCGGCCGCGCAACATCCTGCTGTGCTGCTACAACCGGGCCAGCAACAACCCGTTCCTGGCACATCACCACCCGTTTTACACACCGCTGGCAAAGCTGCCCGATGCGTCCATCAAGGCGATGGGGCTCAAACTGAACCCTGAAAACCGGGTCCATTACGACGCCCGGGACGACAAGACGGTGGAACTGGAAAACGACGCCTGACCGGCCCGGCCGCCGGCGGACCTATTCGGCCGACACCGACTCCGGCGCGCGTTGCATGGCCTCCTTCACCTTGGCGGCCAGCTGCTTGAGGCTGAACGGCTTGGGCAGGAAATAGACTCGCGGCAGCGAGACCACCTCCTTGGCGACCGATTCCTGGGTGTAGCCCGAGATGCAGATCACCGGCATGTCCGGCCGGGTTTTGCGGGCCTCGCGAATCAGAGTCGCGCCATCGACCTTGGGCATCATCATGTCGGTGACCAGCAGGTCGAACTGTTCCTGATCGTCGCCCAGGATCTCCAGCGCCGCCTCGCCGGTGCGCGCCTCGACAACCTGGTAACCCTTGCTGCGCAGGGCGCGGGCGCTGAACAGGCGCACCGGGTCTTCGTCCTCGACCAGCAGAACGGTGCCACCGCCGGTCAGGTCTCCGACCGCCTCGCCCTCGGACACCGTCCGGTCGGGGACCTGGGATCCTTCGTACCGTTTCAGATAGATCTTGAAGCTTGCGCCCTTCCCCTCGCCGTCGCTGTGGGCAAACACGTAGCCGCCGCTCTGGCGCACGATGCCGTAGACCGTGGACAGGCCCAGTCCGGTGCCTGCCCCGACCTCCTTGGTCGTGAAAAAGGGCTCGAACAGGTGGTCCATGACCTCCTTGGAAATGCCCATGCCGGTATCCGCGACTTCCAAACACACGTAGGAACCGGGCGGCATCACCTCGCCGCGTTCCTCAAGCTGGCTGTCCGTGGTGACGTTCTCCGTGCGGATCATCAGCCGGCCGCCGTCGGGCATGGCGTCGCGGGCGTTGACCGCCAGATTGATGATCACCTGTTCCAGCTGACCCTGATCGCCCATCACCAGGCCGGGATCCCGGTCGTGCTTCATTTCCAGCTCGACTTTTTCGCCCAAAAGGCGCCGCAGCAGGTTCGACAGTTCGGCCAGGACATCGGTCACGTTCAGGACGCGCTGCTGCATGGTCTGTTGGCGCGAGAAGGCCAGCAGCTGCCGGACCAGGCCGGCGGCTCGGTTGGCGTTTTGCTTGATCTGCATGGCGTCGGCGAAAGACTGGTCGCCCTGGCGGTGCCGTTGCAGCAGCAGATCGCAGAAACCGATCATGGCGGTCAGCAGGTTGTTGAAATCATGCGCGATACCGCCGGCGAGCTGACCGACGGCCTGCATTTTCTGGCCTTGGGCGAACTGGACCTCGAGGCGCTTCTGTTCGCTGACGTCGACGAAATGAAAAACGTGGCCGGCGCCGGCGTTGCGCTCTTGAATCGGTGCCGCGAAGACCGACGCCACCGTCTGCTTCTCCCGCGCCAGCTTGACCTCCACCGGCGCCTTGTCGGCTTCGCGGGTAATCAGCTCAAGCCGGTGGCGGTCGTCCGTATCGACGAAATCGAACACCGAATGACCGGTCGGCGCGCCGTGGTTGACCAGGCGCCGGAACAGCGCGTTGCTGTCCTGGATCATCAGGCTGTCGTCGGTAACGACGATGCCCACTGGCGCGTTCTCAAAAATCGCCGTCCGCAAAGACAGCGGGCCCCGCCCTTTCGGCCAGGCCACGCCGCAGACGACGGTCCGCCCGTCGCTTTCGAACTCCGCCTCGTAGGTGGACAGCAGCGCTCCTTCGCCGGTCCGGGGGCGCAGCGACCGGGTACCCTCCAGAACGGTGACATCGGCCAGGTCCTTGAGCCGGGCGGTGCCGGACCGCACCTCTTCCAAAGGCCGACCAAGCCACTGGGCCATCGCCCGGTTCGCGTAGAGCAGCAGACCGTCCTGATCCTCTACATAAACACCGGCCGCCAGGCCATCCAGGTGGGCCTCGAGAGTGTGGAGCCGGGTTTCGGTCACGGCCAGATTGTTCAGGCGCGCCGATACGTCCCGGACGCGCCAGACGAGCTGGCCCGACGGGATGAGACGCACGGTGATCTCGTGCCAGCGGCCGGTCGATCCACCAGCGCCGGACCGGAAATCCTGTCGCACCGGCCGACCGTCAAGGGCGCTCGTTCGCATCGCCAGCAGCCGCGCCAGGGTCTCTTCGCTGCGTTCGCCGATATAGGCCGCAATACGCGCCATGACGCCGTCCCCCGAATCGGCCGACGCCGTCCGGATGCCCGGGGATGCGTGTACCTGCGATCCGTCGGGCAATTCGATCGCGGACTGGGCGCCGTCCTCTGCATCCGCTTCCAGAAGAACCGCGTAAATGCCGCGCGCTATCGATTCCGATCTGGTCAGCCGCGCCACAAGGAACAGGCCGGCCGCGCCGACGAGACCGACCGCCATCGCCGCCAGGGTGGTCAGGTTGACGTCGCCGGTGGTGGCATGCACCAGGGACGCAAGGCCAACCGCTGCGACGACGGTGGCGGTCCCCAGAAGGGCAAGCCGCACGATCGCATTCGAAGACTTTCTTGTTGGTCGGACCTGAGAGTCGTCCGTCGGCGGGTTGCTCATGCCGGCATCATACGCCCTTTTAAATTAAACACGTAGGAGATGATCTCCGCGACCGCCTTGTAGTGTTCCGGGGGGATCTCCCGGTCGACCTCGCAGGTGGCGTAGAGTGCCTGCGCGAGCGGCTTGTTTTCAATGATCGTGATGTCGTGTTCCTCGGCAACCTCGCGGATCTTTCTCGCAAGGCTGTCCTGGCCTTTGGCGATCACCTTCGGCGCCTCCATCGCTTCCGGCTCGTATTTCAGCGCGATGGCGAAGTGCGTCGGGTTGGTGACCACGACGTCGGCGTTGGGTACGGCCTGGATCATCCGCTGCCGTGCCCGTTCCGCGCGGATCTGCCGGAGCCGGGCCTTGACGTGCGGATCGCCCTCCAACTGTCGATGCTCTTCTTTCACTTCCTGCTTGGTCATACGCAGCTGCTTGCGGTGCTGATAACGCTGGAAGATCAGGTCGGCAATCGCAATGACCAGCAAGATCGTCAGGGTGCCCGTCAGCAGGCGAATAACGAGGTATTCGAATTCCTCCAGGATATTGCCGACGGTCAACGTCGGCAGGACGTCCAGACGGTCCCGTTCCGGCAAGAGCAGGATCAAGCCAACCGCCGCCACGAGCGCAATCTTGAGGATTCCCTTCACGAATTCCACCAGCTGGCGCGCGGAAAACAGCCGCTTCAGGCCCTTCATCGGGGACAGCTTTTCCAGCTTGGGCTCCATCGACTTCGGCGCGATCACCAGGCCGTGCTGCAACAGGCCGGCGGCGAGTGCGATCAGGAACAACAGGCCCATCGGCAACAGCAGCGCGGCGCCAACGTCGAACAACAGATCCTGAAACAGCAGCATAATGTCGTCCTGCTCGAAACGGATCGTGAAGGACCGTTCCCACAACCGTTCGAACGTCAGACGCATGGTGGTCATCATTCCCGGCGCCACAAACACCAGCAGAAGGCCGCCGGCAAAAAGCAGCAGCCAGGTGTTGACTTCGCGCGATGTCGCCACCTGTCCGCGTTCGCGCGCCTCGGACAGGCGTTTTGATGTGGGTTCTTCTGTTTTTTGTGACTCGTCGGGCTGGTCTGACATGGCCTTAACCCGGCGCGAGGAACGGGATCAGCGACTCCTGAAACTTGGTCAGGAACCACAGCATCACCGAAGTCAGGACAATCGAAAATACGAAGAACCCCAACAGGATCTGCATGGGAATCGCGATGAAGAAGACCTGCATCTGCGGCATCAGGCGGGCCAGCAGGCCGATCAGCACGTAGAACATGAACGCCACGACCATGAACGGCGCCGCAAGTTGCAGGCCGAGCGCAAAACTGTCCGCCACCGTCCTACCGACCATCATCGCCATGTCGCCGATTTCGGGTGCGACTCCGGGCACGAACAGCGAATAGCTGTCGAACACCGCCAGCAGCATCAGGTGATGCAGGTTCGTGACGAAGATCAGCACGAGACCCAGGAGCGTCAGAAAAGCCGACGGCAGCGATCCCTGGTCTGCGAGCAGCGGATTGAACGCCAACGCGCTCGCCAGGCCCGAGACGAAGGCGATCACCGTGCCCGCGGTCGCAAGGGCGGCGAGTAACAGACGGACCAAGGTGCCGATGAAGACGCCGACAAGGACCTCCCCGGCGATCAGCAGCACCAGACTACCGACGGCATCGGGCATCGCCGGCAGTGTGCCCACCACGACCGGGGCCGTCACCAGCGTTATCACAAAGGCGATAAACAGGCGGACGCGGGGGCTGATAAAGGCCTCGCCGAAGCCTGGCATGATCACCACAGCACCGCCGATCCGGCAAAAGACCAGCAGGAAGGCAAACACTTCGACTGGAAGCAGCCGTTCGATCATGAGCGGGTCAGCTCAGATTGGCGATCCGATCGGCGACGTTCGCCATGAAGGTCTGCAGGACCTCCAGCATGAACGGGAGCAGAATGAGCAACGACAGGAACACGACGATGATCTTCGGGACGAAGGTCAATGTTATTTCCTGGATCTGGGTCAGCGCTTGAAACAGCGCAATGGACAGGCCAACGATCAGGCCCACCATCATGACCGGCGTCGCAAGCTGCAGAAGCGCGATAATCGCTTCAGAAGCAAAACTGAGGGCTTCGTCCTTGTTCATACCTGCGTCAGATCGGCATCCGCAAGATTTCCTGATAGGCGGAGACAATCCGATCGCGCACGGTGACCATCGTCTTCAAGGCGGTTTCGGCGTTGGCAACCGCGGTTGCCACCTCGGATAGTTCCGCCTCGCCGGTTACCGCCTTGAGGCTGA
>Ga0066187_1000404_pt1 | contig 15076 bp, 13 predicted proteins | sample WorMetexBAHAMAS1_FD_58706 | JGI IMG/M metagenome (GOLD analysis project Ga0066187, IMG submission 58706) | Marine gutless worms symbiont microbial communities from Max Planck institute for Marine Microbiology, Germany - Inanidrilus exumae... | ecosystem: Host-associated > Annelida > Digestive...
GCTGTCATCATCAAGGGCGATATGCGGATATTCTCTCTCGATACTTTTCACAATCAGCGTCACGTTTGGGCCGAGAATGGGCAAAATGGCAGAACACGCAACCAGCATGGGCGCAGGGGCGGGGATCTCTTCCTAAAGGTGCCGTGCGGCACGTTGATTCGTGATGGCTTAAGTGGTAAACTTCTACATGACCTGATTCATCCCGATGAGGAGTTTCTACTCTGTAGAGGGGGAAAGGGAGGTAGGGGAAATGCATGTTACAAGACGAGTGTTGACAGAGCTCCTGTGCGCTCTACCCCTGGAAGAGCGGGAGAGGTGAATGAGGTAGAGTTGGAGCTTAAATTGATCGCCGATGTGGCTTTTTTGGGTTTTCCCAATGCTGGCAAGTCGACACTTTTCTCAAAGCTTGCAGCAGTGAATGTGAAAATAGATGCCTACCCCTTTACAACCCTGAAGCCCAACCTCAGCTACATCGAATTTGACGATTTTTCTCGCATTTATTTGGCAGATATCCCCGGAATCATTGATGGCGCTTGTCGCAACCGAGGCCTCGGCCTCTCCTTCTTAAAGCACAGTGAACGTGCATCTGTTTTGACATATGTCGTAGACCTTTCGGGTGAAGAGGGACGTGATCCATTCGAAGATTTCCTTACACTTAGAAAAGAGGTGAGCCACTACTCTCTTGTGGCACTTAAAAAACCCTTTCTCGTTGTACTCAATAAGAGAGATAAGGGGGAAAAACATCTCGCCACCTTTAAAAAGAGATATCCCTTTTCTCGGGATACCATATTTGTCACCTCTGCGCTCCAAGGAAAAGGGTTACTTCCTCTAGTTCAGAGGTTAAAGAATCTTAAAAGGGGAAGCTCACTCTGAGAAAGTACCCACAAATTAAATAAGTACGTGTTAAGTGCCTGCTCAAGAAATAGAGGCCTTTGTAAAGAACATTTATTTAGAAAGCTGTTTAAACTAAATCTATATTATTATATAATAGACTTGGATTATGAATGTTTTGCAATTAGTTTCTAGTTTTTTGGGCATCGGGCGGACAAATAAGCTGTCACAAAATGATAAAAATGACCTGGACAAAGTGTCAAGTAGCATTGCGGAATATGGTGGAGAGTGTTTCAGGAATATTCGAACTGATCAAATTGGCTCCCTTCAAGTGAGGGACTTGAAGTTTAGCTTTGGTACGCGTACCAAGGGAAATGTTTCAGAGGGAGGTGTTTCAAATCGGGAATACTCAGAGGTAGAGTTAGATTTTCTTAAAGATTGCGCACAAGATTTTGATCTTCAACAGACTGTGGAAAATTTGTTGCGAAATTCTAGTGGTATAGATGGCGATACAGTTTCGTCGGAAAAGTATGCGGAGCGCTTGGATGTAGGGGAGATAGAAAAGTCCTTTACAAATAAGTCATTGGATCCATGTGATCAAGTAGGCAGGGATCTACCACGTATGTGCACAATGTGTGGGGATAAAAAGGTAGAAAACTTCGAGGGTTTTAAGCAAGTCCTTTGTAATGAATGGAATATAGGAACAGAGATGTTCAATACTGTGTGCGCATGTGCACAACAAGGGGTTTTTGCCAAGCCGTGTACTAGATTGTTGGCCGTGGAAAATGGTGGCGAGTTCTGTATTAAGAATCTGACCAATATTCCTCAAAGTATGCGGGTCACGCGCTCCCGTATCTGCTCAGAGACCACCACTTCGGAGATAACTATTGAAATGACCACCCTTCGAGGATTATATAAACTCGTTGATGAATATGGCGCAATATGTGGAAAGTGTGATACGACACTCCTCATGGGCATTGTGGAAATTCACGTGCATTTTTGTATTAAAAGCAAAGAAGAGCGAAGTGGTTTTTGGTCGGTTAAAGTAATGTTACCTAAGGATGGAATGTTTCAAGAGAAACGAGAGTGAGTGAATTTTTTCTTAAGCCCTACGTTTTATTGAAGTAAGTGACGCGATTTTAAAGCAAAATTCTATCTTTCAAGCTGCAATGCAGGTTTTTGTCACCCTCTAAATTCTATAATCTAGTGGAGAAGGTGTGTAGAGCACTTTCTCACGATTGCAAATAAATTCCCCCATTTTTTATCATGGCTAATCTATATTCCGGATTAGCTCAGTTGGTAGAGCAGCGGACTGTTAATCCGCTTGTCGCTGGTTCGAGCCCAGCATCCGGAGTCTTTTTGATGGTGCCTTACGAGCTACTCTGCTGGTGTTGTCGATTTAATTTTTTGAGCTCTTCCTCGATCACGTGGTCTTCAACTTTGTCAAAGAGTAGCTCGGGTTTTGCACATTGCTGTCCAACAGGAATATGCTTCTTAAGGATATCATTCCAGCTACACTGCGACAACGGCTTCTGGAAGCCAAGCAGCTTCCACATTACTTCGGCGGAGCGGGGAATGATGGGGTAAGAGATGGCGGCCAGGCATTGAAGGGCACGTGCGCAGCAGGCAAGGGTCGTATGCATTGCAGGGAGCAGGGAGGGATCTTTAGCGGCTTTCCAGGGCTGCCTGCTGTCAAAGTAGGCGTTTCCTTCCTGGGCAAGCTCCACAATAAGATGGGTGGCTTTGCGTAGCTTGAAATGGGAATAGGCCTGATAGGTCATGTGAAAGATCTTCTCAACTTTTTCTAAGAAGGCGTGATCTTTTCCACTCAAATCTCCATAGGGAGGCACTTTAGAGGTGCATCGGCTATGCACCAAGGTAAGGACACGATGCACTAGATTCCCATATTTTCCTAAGAGATCGCCATTACATCTCCTCTGAAAGTCTATCCAAGAAAATGCGCTATCTCGAGTTTCAGGGGCATTGGCAGCGATCGTATAGCGAATTTGGTCTACAGAAAATTTTGTAAAAAAATCTTCAATATCGATATACCAGCCTTCAGACTTGCTAAACTGCTTGCCCTCCAGATGATAGAATTCATTTGCGGGTAGTTCATCCACAAGTTTATAGGGCAAATCTTGTCCCATTGTCATGGCCGGAAAGAATAGGGCATGAAAAGGAATATTATCTTTCCCAAGAAAGTTGACAAATTTTGTCTCCTTATCATACCAGTATGCCTTCCACGCTTCGGGTTGCCCCATCCGTTCTGCCCACTCTTTGGTTGCCGAAATGTACCCGATGGGAGCATCGAACCAAACGTAGAGCACCTTCCCCTCAGCACCACTTAAGGGGACGGGAATGCCCCACTCCGAATCACGCGTGATTGCGCGAGGTTTTAAATCGTCGATATAATTTTGTGCAAAACGCATCACGTTAGACTTCCACTGTTTGTCCCCGATCCACTGAGAGAGTTTCTCTTTGAATAGATCGAAACGCAAAAACCAGTGTTTTGTTTTCTTGAGGGTAAGTCTATCTCCGCTAAGTTTTGCTCGCGGAGCCCCTAGGTCTGTGGCTTCATAATTCGCTCCACATTTTGGACACTCATCCCCCCTGGCCCACTCATATTCGCACCGAGGGCATTCCCCCACTATATAGCGATCTGCCAAAAACCGCCTCCCCTTCTCCGAATAGAGCTGATCGGTAACTCTATCTTCGATAAAACCATTTTTTAACAGGTCGTGAAAATATTGATGGACGGTTTCCACGTGACCCTTCCAAGTGGTGCGGGAGTAGTGGTCAAAGTGCACATCCATTTTTGCAAAAAAGTCCTGAATGCTGCGGTGGAAATGGTCGACATACTCTTTCGGAGTACATCCAGCTACTTCAGCACCCAGAGTAATAGCCACCCCATGTTCGTCTGAACCACACACATAGAGCACCTCGTTGCCAATGAGACGCTGAAAGCGTGAGTAACAATCTGCAGGTAAATAGGCTCCCGCGATATGTCCAAAATGCAGCGGCCCGTTTGCGTAAGGGAGAGCTGCCGTAATCAAAATCCTCATGCCTTTTCGGTCGGTTCACTCTGGGGGGGTGGGTTTTTGCGGATCTCTTTAAGCAGCTGAGAGACGCTGAAATCCTCAGTCCCCGATCGAATCTGTTGTTGAGCCTTGTCAATCGCATAATGCGTTAGTTGAAAAAGGTCGGGAAATAGCTTCATAAAAGCCTCTTTTGTCAGATCATCTTGTGTCATAGCTCACTCCTTCTATGTTTTGTGTCCTTCGGCGATAATTATACTCTTAAAAACCCGATAAGCTGTCCTATCGCCGACAATTTGGTAATCATAATATTTAGCTTGTTCGAGTTCAAATTGTACACGATTTAGCCTCTCTTGCATAGCATCCTTTGACTCGGTGCCCCTCCGCTCCAGGCGCCTTTTTAAGGTTGCCAAAGAGGGGGGATGAACAAAAATCAGAACTGCTTCCACCCTTTTCCTGAAGTTTAGAGCACCTCGAGTATCGATCACCAAAACCACATGCTTGCCATCGATACGCTGCCCATCCACAACCTCTTGTAGGGAGCCGTACTGGTAGCCGAAAATTGCCTCCCACTCTAAAAATTTACCAGCAGCTTTGCGCTCCTCAAATGCTTGCTGTGAGAGAAAGATGTAATCTTTGCCATCCACCTCTTCGTCTCTAGGCGGCCGGGTAGTGCAGGAGATCCCTTGGGTAACGTGCTCTGGAAATTCTTTGATTAGCCTACGGACCAAAGTGGTCTTTCCAGTCCCGGCGGGAGCACTAACAATTATAATCTTTCCTCTACTTAAGTTTCCAAACAATTGTACCATGTGATTCTACTCACTCCTCTCCCCAGCGCACATGGTGCTCTCCACATAGCCTAAGTTTTTTGTGCAGAGAGCCCCTTATCCAGGGTAGGCTCGCCTATCCTAATGTCGAGAGTTTTGTCATGGGAGGTGAGGTGTGTAAATTGATGTCCTAGTGAGCGTGTAGCTAAGATCCATCCAAAAACGATGAAAAGCAGGAAAAGTCCGACGAATGGAGTGCTAAGAGAAACACCACCAAAAACCACGAGCAGGCCGCTATGGAGGAGCGATCCACTCATCTTCCCCGCCCTTGACATCAGCCCATCAATGGCGGCCTTGCCTTGTAGCTTGAGCTCTGAATTTAAAGGGATGAAAGCAATTTCTTTAGTGGTGTCAAACAGCGTAAACTTGCACGATCGCGACAAAACATTTTGAATTGTTCCGAACAACACTCCAATAATTAGGGGTGCCCATCCCATCGCAACCATCCATGAGAGGCAAAGGGGGTGGCCCTTCAGGAGTAAGAAGCCGACAAAAAGAGTGCCTGTAATCAACAAAGCTACAGGGGTAATCAGGGCGCTAACGGTCCAGCCCACCCTCCGCATTACGTTGCCACACAGAAAAAACCCTACAAAGGTTGAAAGGACCCCGGTGAATGTTAAGACCTTTCCCATGTAAGAGTTAAAATCATTGGGGTTAGGATAGAGGAGCGAGAGCTGGTCTTTCCATATGAGGTCTAGCATGTTTGTGGTGATATTAAAAGCTACCACGAGGATCGCGATACAAAAAAGGTATTTAGATTGTAAGAGATAGGAAAAGTTTGCGCGTAATCCCATCTTGACCGAGTTGGGGCGGGCGCGGCGGTGTTTCCACACATGACTTAGAGAGGGATCTCGCTTGATCACATTGAGGTTGTACCAGCGAAAAAGAAAAATGGAGATGAGGCCGACACATATCACTAAGCCTATGGTAAGTCTCAAACAACGCTCCCAACTGTCTGCTCCAGACAAAAATGAGAGATCTACCAGCCCTTCAGAAAAGACAATAACGATCTGCCCCGAACAAATGGCTGCAATGTTGGCGCCAATATTTAAAATTCCATACACCCTCTTTGCATCCTTCACAGTCATAATTTCGTTCACAAAGGCCCAAAAGATGATAGACATGATCACTGTACCCCAAAACTCTGATACAACGTAAAAGAGGGTGTATGACCAATTGCGAAAAATTGAAATAAGCCCCTGAAATCCATGAGGCAATAACAACTGGAGCTGGTCCGCCATTTTGTTGGGATGAATTATATCGCGCAAAGGGTAGAATACTGTCGCAAAAATCAAAAAGAAAAAGAGGAAGCTTCCAATCATGATATAAAACAATCTTTCCAGGCTGATCTTATTGAGCAGTCGGGAAAGGATTAGAGTTACAATGAGGGCCGTGGGAAAGATTCCCCAGATTTTGATGAAAGGGATGGCGATGGCTCCAGATTCTGGTGCGGTGACTACCAAGGCATCCTTTGCAGTTTTCAACAGATTGTAAATCAGGCAGACGAGCGCGTATAAAATGAGGAGCGGAACAAATTTTTTTACTTCCCAACGATGAATGGGCCAGAAAAAAGAACGCCACGGGCCGAATTGGGCGTTATTTGTGGATGACATGACCCCCCAAGTTAATAGCGTTGCCAGAAAGGTTTCGCAGCAGAATAGTACAACAACTCAAAGACAGAAAAGCTTGTGCGTCTGCTGAGGCGACTAAAACCACAACTTGCTCCGCCTCAAACAATTATCTAACATGAACCTATTTTTCCTGGGTAAACATGAGTCAAGAGAACTCTAGTTATCCACATCATACCGGCCATTATAGCAGGGGTGGGATATTTTACAAAAAGAAATCAAATTTATTTATCTATCTGTCAAAGCTTCGATTCCCGGCAATTTCCCATATTCAATATATTCCAGAAGGGCACCTCCTCCTGTGGAGATGTGCGCAAAACGGTTTTCTAAATGGAGTGCATTCACTGCGGCGACAGAGTCTCCACCTCCCACAATGACGCTGGCAGAAAGCGCTGCTAGCTCATGCGCGAGGTGTTGCGTTCCTTCAGCGAAGGCCGCGACCTCAAACACCCCCATTGGTCCATTCCAAAAAACTGTCTTTGCCCCACTCAAACCCCTTTTCCACTCCTTTAGAGTCCTAGGGCCAATATCTACGCCTTTCCAAGTGGGAGGCACCCCCTCTTTGTCAGATACTACACGGTTTTCTCGAGAGTTTGTGATCACAATATCTTTAGGCAGAAAGACTTGAACGGATCTTTCTTCACACTCCTTTAAAAAGGCTCGCCCCCTCTCTACCATGGTCTCATCATGCAAAGACTCTCCAATTGCCACTCCCCTCAATTTTAAGAATGTAAAAGCCATTCCTCCACCAATGAGGAGGGCATCGACCTTTCTAACGAGGGAGGATAAAACTCCAATTTTTGAGTCAATCTTTGCCCCGCCCAACACCGCAAAAAAGGGTCTCTCTGGAACGTCCACTATCTGAGAAAGGAAAGAGAGCTCCTTTTCCATCAAAAATCCCATACCACTTTTCCCTGGAAAATGCCTGGCAACGAGTGTTGTCGAAGCGTGGCTGCGGTGGGCTGTTCCAAAGGCATCATTCACGTAAATATCTCCAAGCTTCGCGAGAGAATTCACAAAGGAGGGATCCCGATCCGGCTTTTCCTCTCCCTTATGAAAGCGGAGATTTTCTAGTAAGACCACCTCTCCCGCTCGCACATTCTCAGCTTCGAAATAGGGGTCGATCAACTTAACCTTCCTTCCAAGTAGTTCGCTCAAACGGTTCGCGCAAGGAGCCAAAGAAAGAGCCATATTCACCTCCCCTTTAGGCCGCCCCAGGTGACTCATTAGGACCAGGGAGGCCCCATGACTTAAAACATATTCAATTGAGGGAAGGGCCATGAGTATGCGCGTATCATCTCTAATCGTACCGTCATCCTTCAGAGGCACATTAAAGTCGACACGCATTAACACTCTTTTCTTAGACAAATCTAAATCCCTTAATGACAATTTCATGAAAAACACCCCACTGCTTGAAAGCTGTATAGATCACGGTATACCAAAGTGGAGTGAATAAGATAAAGGAGTAATCTCGCCCAAGAGGGTTCCATCTCTATAGTCGAGAAAAGGGGTTACTTGCCTGAGAAAAAAGATTTCCAGAGCGCCTCCTTCTCAGCTCTTGACGTAGAGAGAACAGAAGATCTCGGTCAAAATTCTGATGAACGGCCCAACGCAAATACTCCAGTGGAATGTCAGAAAAGGAGCGTCCTTTATATTTCCCTAGGGGCATTAATCTCATCTGAATTGGTTGTTTTAACCTTTCTAAAGCTTCTTCCGTCGTTTTGAACTTGCGAATTAAATGTTTGAACACTTTTATTGTGACGATGACGTCATTCATCGCCCGATGTGCCTCACATGTTTCAATATTAAAGTGCTTACGCAGAGTTTCTAAAGAATTAGAGGGGCTCTCTCCATAAAGACGGGCTAAGCGCAGGGTGTCCAAATATTTCAAGGAGGGGAGAACTGTCTTCATCGCACAGCGGTTTGCTGCATTTTTGAGTAGAGCAATATCAAAGGGAATCGCATGTCCAACTAGAATGTTATCCCCAATAATATCTAGATATCGAGGAAGTACTGCATCAATTTTAGGTTTGCCGGCGACCATCTCATCAGTAATATGGTGGATTTCTGTAGTTTGCGGGGGAATCGCAATACCAGGATTTACTAGATCTTCGCACGATTCGAAGATCGCCTCAAAGGTGAATTTACATATTGCAATCTCTATGATAAGGTCTTTTTGTGGATCGAGTCCTGTTGTTTCACAATCGAAACAGACAAAAACCTCCTTACGCATCAACCCCATAGGCAATCATTGATCTTGTGGATAAGAATCTCTCGACACTTGCCCTCTTTCGTAGAATATAGGAGAGAGTGATTCCTATCTCTCCGCTCCCTTTTTGATAACTTATCTCCCTTTGTCATAACTGGAAGGAGAGAGATTTTGTGGTGTTGCGCCCACTCTAAAAAAGCCCTATCCTTTTTGGAAAACTTTCGCCTGGCGTCGGTAAGAAAGACAATCAACCTCAATGGAGCCCTTTTTAAGTAAGCCTCAATCCAAACAGCCCAATCCTTTTGAAGGCGTTGGGCAATTTTAGCATAACCATACCCCGGAGAATCTACTAAGTAGAAGGATTTATCGATAAGAAAATAGTTCATGCGTTGCGTTTTTCCAGGAGTGGATGAGACCTTAGCCAACTTTTTTAACTGGAGAAGATGGTTGATGAGAGAGGACTTTCCCACGTTAGAGGGACCCATGACCACTACCTCTGGGAGATTGTCTGTAGGCAATTGTTCGGGTTCTAGAGCCGAAGTGACGAAGCAGACATTCTTAAATTTCATACGAGATCTCCCTTTTGTCCTTTCCGAGGTACTCCACTTTAACCATAGCTCTATTTTCTGGGAGTATCTCTTCAATCTTTTCAGCCCATTCGATGCAGCACATTTTCTCAAAATATTCTTCAAATCCGAGAGATGAAAAATCACTCGCACCCGTTAAGCGGTAAAGATCAAAGTGATAGAGTGTTTTGTCTCCCTCATATATGTTGAGATAGTTAAATGTTGGGCTGGTCACCTCATGGGGACTAATTCCCATAAACTCAGAGGCAAACCCTTTAATCAACGTTGTTTTACCAACTCCCAGATCCCCAAAAAAACAGACCACGGTGGAAGAGAGCACATTCCTGGCGATCACTCTTCCCACCTCCAATGTTTCTTCTGGAGAGAGAGCAACCGCTCTACTATATTTCCTCTCAGGTTTCATCAAACTTATTAACAACGCGTACACCTCACCTAGAAGGCGCCCTCTTCTTAGGTGAAACCCCTACTGCCCCTCTTCAACCCACTGTGTGACATATTTGGCAAATTCCGGATAAGCACCCATAGCCTCGACGAAAGAATTAATTTCTGCATCGTCAAGGCGCTCTTGAATAAAAGCCAAAAAATGCTCTTCAATTTTAAAACGATTTTGACTAGGAACGTCGATTAATGCCATCTCTTTTAGCTGTATCGCTTCAAAATCTTCAATAACAGCCTCCTTGCTGTTAAAGAGCTTGCCGGTAATTCCGGAAGAAAAAACGGTTTTTGTAATGGGAGCACGTCGCTCTTGAGTATAGTTTCTAATCACTTCGGGATCTTCCGAAACGAAAAACCTCTTCACCCTCATGCCACCAATGCGCTCTTTATTTTCTGGGCATTTCATTACCCAGTCGTAGATAGCATCTTGAGGGCTAGAGTGAGTGTTGTCCCCAAAAACCTTTCCCGTATGGGGACATATATAAATTTTCTTTGTCCTCTCGTCAACCCCTTGTCGCCCAACTTGAATTTTAATTTCAGTTTTGCGACACAACTTCCCCTCAGCCTCAACTTTTTCCAAAACAGCGGCCCTGCTCTGGTAAATCTTCTTTTCACGAATAAAAAGTACAGGTTGAATGCTGTGCTTTTTCTCCAGGAAAAAAAAATATGTCGTTAATAGATCGGGCTTTTTGTGTTTTTTCAAATACTCGAGGAGCAGCCCCTTTAACCCCGCATTAATAACAATACTTGACACCTTAACATTCCACGCTCACAAATGTGGGCCAACATTAACCTAAAAATTAATTATATTCAAGTTGATTTCTGATCAATGGACATGTTACCATCAGGGAGTGTTGTGATGATGAAAAACCTTGTATCGATACTTCAAAAACAGGCTTCAGAAATTATCCTAGAGCTATTTCCTGGGCAAAGCTTGGGTGGGGATATTACGCAGAGCACCCACCCCAAGTTTGGGCACTACCAATGCAACTCTGCAATGAAACTCGCTCAATCCCTTCGCCAAAATCCTCGAGATATCGCTCAGCGTATCGTTGACCGATGGGAAAAGGGGGAGATGATCAAAATTCTTACGGTGGCTGGTCCAGGCTTCGTCAACATCACACTTTCTAAGGAATTTCTCTCCAGGGAGATCTCTCAGGTTGCTCGGGACCCTCGCTTTGGAGTCCCTCTATCCGCCAAAAAGGAGAGGGTGGTCATCGATTTTTCCTCTCCCAATGTGGCTAAAGAGTTGCATGTTGGTCACTTACGTTCTACAATCATTGGAGAGAGCTTGGCGCGCCTACTCGAGTTCCTCGGTCATTCCGTCTTGAGATTAAATCATATCGGGGACTGGGGAACTCAGTTTGGAATGCTCATCGCCTACCTCAAGAAGGAACATCCTGAAGCTCTATCCGGATCTGTGCATAGTGACCTCTCCTCTCTGATGCACTGGTACCGCGCGTCAAAGAAACAGTTCGATGATGACTCCAGCTTTAAGAGATGCGCCCAACTTCAAGTTGTCAGCCTCCAAAAGGGGGAGAGAGAGGCAATAGATGCATGGAAGAAAATTTGTGAGATCTCGCGCAAGAGTTTTCAAGAGATTTACGACCTTTTGGATGTAAAGCTTACAGAGAGAGGAGAATCCTTCTACAATGCCATGCTTCCTCAGGTAGTGACAGATTGCGAAAACAGGGGGCTTGTCACCATTTCCAATGGGGCTAAGTGTATTTTTCTCGAAGGATTTAAGTCCAAAGATCTCACACCCCTCCCCTTAATCCTGCAAAAAAGTGATGGGGGCTACAACTACGATACCACAGATCTCGCTGCTATCTCGCACCGTGTCAGGAAGGAGAGAGCAACTCGCATCATCTACGTTGTGGACGCAGGACAACAACTTCACTTTCAGATGGATTTTAAGGCTGCAGAGTTGGTGGGATATTATGACCCTAAGAGAGTTCAAATCGAGCATGTTCCATTCGGTTCTGTTTTAGGTCTCGACGGAAAAAAATTTAAAACCCGGTCTGGCGAAACTGTAAAACTTATCGACTTGTTGCGAGAGGCGATTAAGCAAGCAAAAGAGATACTCCAAGCTCGACTAAAGGAGGGGGTTTCAGAAGATGAGCTTAACCACTTGGCTCATGTTTTAGGGATTAATGGTGTGAAATATGCAGACCTTTCATCCCATCGTCTTAAAGATTACGTCTTTAGCTATGACCGCATGCTGAAGTTTGATGGAAACACCGCCACCTACCTTCTCTATTCTTATGTGCGCATCCAGGGCATCAAAAGAAATTGTAACCGAGATATTGCCTCGATCATGGCGACCTCATCCATCGAACTCAAGCACGAAGCTGAAGTTGCCCTTGGCCTAAAGTTGCGTCAGTTTGGGGAAACTCTTTCCGCCATGGAGCGGGATCTTCTTCCTAACCGTCTTTCGGACTATCTTTACGAACTCGCGGAGAAATTTCACCTGTTTTTCCGCGATTGTCGTGTCAATGGGGCTCCTGAGGAAAGCTCCCGCATCGCCCTTTGCGAGGTTACCTCTCGCATCTTAAAGCAGGGGCTCTACATCCTCGGGCTGAAGACGATGGCTCGCATGTGAGAAGTGGACACATCTCCCTTCTTCTGCGGGTTGAGTGGCATCTACACGCTGAATGTCCGCTCCCAAAGGTTGCAGTTTTCCTTCGAGTTTTTCATAGCCTCGATCGATATAGGGGAGCCCTGAGATGATGCTCTCCTCGGGCGCCAATAGCGCTGCCATAAGGTAGGCAAATCCCGCGCGCAGGTCTGGAATATGAATCCTTCTCCCTTTAAAAACGGTGGGCCCCTTCACGATAAGACTGTGCTGATAATTTTGTAGAGCGAAACGGCAGGGGCGATCTCCCAAGCACTGAGAAAAGAGCTCCGCTTGAGCTCCCATTTGCTTTAACGTTTCTATATATCCAAATCGATTCTCGTATACCGTCTCGTGAACCACTGAGCTTCCCTCTGCCTGGGTGAGTAGTATAACAAAAGGTTGTTGCCAGTCTGTCAAAAATCCAGGGTGCACATCGGTTTCTAGGTGCAGCCCTCCCCTCAAAGCTCCCTGATAAAAAAACTCTATCCCTTCCTCTTTCACTGCAAACCCCCCATTAATCTGTCGAAGTTTATTGAGAAAGGTGATCATGTGTGCTTGCCGCGCTCCCTCGACAAAAACACTCCCTTTGGTTGCAATTGCCATCATCCCAAAACAGGCTGCCTCAATACGGTCTGGAATAATGGTATGTTCCACTTCATAAAAAGTTGTAGTCTCCTGCACGTAAATGGTCCGATCGACGTCAACATAAATCACAACCCCTAGCTTTTGCAAAAATAGGATAAGATCGACGATTTCTGGCTCGATAGCTGCGCCATGAATGACACTACGCCCTTTTGCCCTGCAAGCAGCGAGAATTACATTCTCTGTTGCCATAACTGAGGGGTAGGGAAGTTCTATAATAGCCCCCTTAAGCCCGCTTGGAGCATGAGCACAGTAGGCATCATTACCTGTGCGGTGCTCTACTCTTGCCCCTAGCTTCCTCAGGGCCATAACATGAAAATCGACCGGGCGACGTCCAAGTTTACACCCTCCCACCAAGGGCATGACGATAGGTGTCTCAGCCCTGCCGAGCAAGGCCCCTAGCATCAAGATAGGAATACGATTAGCCCCGGAAAAGTTTAGTGGGATGTAGGAAGATTTTATCTCCTTGGTAATCACTGACATAGTTCTCTCTTCACGGTCCCACTCCACCTCCATGCCAATTTCTTGACAGAGGCGCACAGTCGTCTCTACATCTAAAATGTTGGGAACATTGGAGAACACACACCTTTTGTCAGATAAAAGCGAAGCGACGAGCATCTTCGAAATAGCGTTTTTGGCACCCACTACCCTCACATGTCCCGTCAAAGGCTTGCCACCTCTTACCCTAAATATGTCCATGCCAGATCAGCGTACCATCTCGAACTGTTTTCTCCCACCAAAAACTTTGGGCCAGCGGATAGGCATCACAGAAACCCTAGGGGGGGAGTTAGGTTAACTTACACAGAATTTGGGAGAAGCAGAATTTACGAAATTATCCCCTTGCGCTTACGGTGACATTTTAATGTTGTGGAATTAAGGCGTTCTTTGTATCATCCTTCGTTAAGTGATTTAATACTCAGCCTGGGGGTGTGAGCATGAAAAAATTAAGGATTTTAATCTTCTCTCTTTTTGTGTTTTTACTGATACCATTGTTCTCTTCTCAGGAGGATAGTGTTATAGATGTGGATATGGCATGCGAAAGGATCTCTGTTGAAACCAGTCAGGTCTTGCTTAGTGAAAAAGGAATTGTTTTTGATGCTTCAAGTGGAATGCCCCGTGAAACACGAGCCCTGAGGTTTGATGAGAAGGGGTACTATGTGTTGTCTTCAGACGAATATTGGACTTGCCCCTACTGTGAATCTGAAAATTCAGGGCGACGTCTTTGCGGTACGCGGTGTGCCAATTGCGGCAGGCCGGAGCGGTGTTGAGAAGGTGTTGTTAGGTGTAGCTAGTGGTAGTTAGTGATCGCGTGTGCTTTGTGCGTCTATTTTTTTCAACATTCTCGCACAAAGGTTTCAAGAAGAGCTGATATGTTCTTAAGTTCCGCCAAAAGGGCTGATGTCTAAAGCCTGAGGAATGTAGGGTGTCTCTATACTGCAATATTTGGTTCGCTTATCTGATTATGAGCAGTAAGATATTTAAAAGCCCCCGGTTAACCTCTGTACCCAAAAAATGTTTTACGTCAACTAGGCGGTGTTTCGCAATTCGCTGATGTGCACAAAAAAGAGCGCTCGCTTGGAAAGCGCCACTAAATGAGAGACAAGTGCTTGTCAAAAAGAAAAACAACTTAGACATAACAATTAAAGCTAAGTTACTTAATGTAAATAAATCTACAGTTTATTAGTATTTATTTATGGGAGCGCAAAATGCAGCCTTCAGTGCTGCTTAGAGCCTGGACCTTGTGAGCTGTGGCTGAAGGTGACTTGCCAGGAAAGTAGAACGAAGGGACATTGATCTGCAGCTTCCAAGCCTTCACGGCCTCTACGAAAAAAAATCCAAAGCATTTTTTCTTTTGTCTTTTCATCGTTATTCCTACGCTTTAGGCTCTCTCTGCAAATTGATCCCCTCTTTCATTTTTGGAGCAGTAGCTTGTTTTTCTCCGCATAAACCAGAAACCAGACAAAATCCCATAAATGCTGATGGCCTAGTTCCAAATGAAGGCCCAAGCTCTTTTGTCAAAGCAGAAAATCTATATTTCTTACAGCAAAGGCAATAAAACTGTTTCCGATTATACCGAGTGACCCTATAAGGCTTTTTCGTCATCTCTACTTGTTGCTTGATCAATTCGTAACATAAAACGAAACGGATGTGTCAGTAAAGTAATTCTAAAAAATGATATGGAAGGCAAAGTCTTTGAGAGAGATCGACGAATTACAAAGCAAAGAATGCCGTACGAAGGAGTGTTTTCTTTCGCAATGTAAACGA
>Ga0066187_1000405_pt1 | contig 14974 bp, 7 predicted proteins | sample WorMetexBAHAMAS1_FD_58706 | JGI IMG/M metagenome (GOLD analysis project Ga0066187, IMG submission 58706) | Marine gutless worms symbiont microbial communities from Max Planck institute for Marine Microbiology, Germany - Inanidrilus exumae... | ecosystem: Host-associated > Annelida > Digestive...
TTAGTATGTGTTTGACAGACAGAAGTTGATTACAGTTTGTACATTTTGGAGGATCTGTGTAGATCAGATCAAAGTTGATAAACAGGTGCACCACACACATCACCAGTAATCTATGCCCATACCTCAATAACTCTTAGTGTTCAGACTTCTAATTAAGAAGGTTGGTTGGAGTTTAACGGCACAATTTAGGTCATATCGTGCATTTAAGGTAGAACTATATTATAAATATTAAACTTTAATAAGTATTAATTCTTGGGGTAAGATAATTGAAAAAGAATAATATGACAATAACAGTAGATTTAGATTAAATAAGTAAGTTGATATTAGGTAGATTATTTAATTTGTGTAAGATTTCTTTTTAGAAATTATAGTCGATCATATAAGTTTATTTTTAAAATAAAATTTAGTATATTTTGACTGGCTGTATGATTGAAGATGTTTTTAATGTCAGTAAAGGAATAGTATTGCTGTCGTGCTGGATCATATGAAGTACATTCTGTTAGTATGTGTTTGACAGAGAGAAGTTGATTACAGGTTGTACATTTTGGAGAATCTGTATGTTCAATCAGGGTATATGTTTCTATGTATGTACCCTGTGTTCAATAAGATACGAATGTGTTAAATAAGTATGTCCAATGCGTAATCGGTTATATATGATTTCGTCCTTTCCTTGATATGAAATAGGAAGAGTGGAGTAATAAGGTATAGTTGGACAAATTTGGTAGAGTATATGTTATGTTTGTGAGTTAAAAGTTTGGTGCTAATTAAGAGCAAGACAAGTAACTAAGGCTGCAAACTTAGATGACAACAGCTAATAAAGCAATAAACAGGACACATGCGCTGTTATCTCACAGCATGAAAAACCAACAGAACTATATTTGCTGCATGTGCATATATATACTTACCACCCACAACAAACAAAACATGCCAGAACTACTAACACATTCCACAGACGGCGCCACTATTAAATCAACACAAAATCAGCTGTGAACAAAAGGCAATAATAAAATTAACGGTCGTCAAAACACACGGAGACAGGGAACAATGACACATGTCAACCATGAAACAAACAACAACAGTGACAATCAACAACATCAACAAACCAACTGCACTGCTTCGGCAAATGAAATTAAATTTGTACATAACGAAACTATTATAGCACGCAACTGACACTGCTGGCACACACACAACGTTTCTGCAACTCTCCCCATCATTGCTGCTGCACATGGCAGGAGATATGTTACTTATATGGGCCAAGTCAAAAGTATTAGTCACAAATCACAATATTAGTAATGCTTATAGTATATACATCAGATTTGTAAAGACATGAAAGTAATTAATACGTTACATTCCCTTAAGCTGAATTAAAAGTACTATGCCATGTAAAAATTCTCTAGTTTGTTAAGTTACCTTTTATTATAATAAAGTATTTTCATCACAATAAAGTACATCAATCGCCATTTCTACGTTGCAACTTCTCCAAATACAAACACTGCTACAAAGTAAATTGATTCGTACTCTTACACAACAGACTCAATACTGTTGACCTCATCAGACTGCTCTTTGGATTTTCCCACGCTGCACTATGCTAGCATGTTACATGCTGTGGCCCTGTTACACGTCGGTATGCTATCAAACAGGCTAACATACCGTCACACAAACAACTCTAGGGACTCTACTTTTCTGATGCCAAAGATATTGGTGACATCGCAAATGGAGTTACACCACAACAGGGGCGCCAAATACAGTTAAAGGTTAAAATCATCTGCCACTAACACCTTGTTATATATCAGAAATGGTGCAAGACCGTGACGTACTTAATATGGAATAGGAAGTTGTATGTGATCTTATTGAATGGTCTGTTTCCAAAGGCCTAGAGTGACCCTAACGACACTAAACCACCCCATTTTCTACATTTTGCATTACTTTTCCCATTTTCATAATGGGTGTAGACAGAGACTTCACATTTTGTGCATAGATCGAAAACAGGAAGTCCAAGCCTACAAATGACAAACCATCCCTGAATGGGGCATGGCCATCGTCAAGTGACGTTTTAAATGCTGGTGCCCCTGTCCCATCTTTGGAATGGGAGAAGCTACGTATTTCAAATTTGGAAAATAGAATGAGCGAGATAAGCGCCAGACCAAGCATGACAAATTACCCCAAAAGGTTGGAATTTAATTGTACTTTTAACACAATTTAGGCCATATTGCACCTTTACAGTATTAATTTACGGTGAAAAATTATATTTTAACTAATTTAAGTTTTGCAAGGAGTAGTTCAAAAATAGTAAAAGAGAAAACTACTCCCAAAGATCACTTCAGCAGTTTGAAACCTTTCTGAAGCTTATACCTTGCAAAAGATAGCACATATTAGCTAGGATATGTTCATACATTAATTGGAAAGTGTAGTACCCTATAAATTTAATGGCCATATCAAAAATGAAGGACTTCTTAACGTCACAGCACATACACTATAGTGTGTGGTAATACCTCAGAAATAGAGACCATTAGTAGGAACTGATGTATGATCTACCAAATAGTGTTATTTCCGATGACCTTGCATCACCTTCATTTATGTGTTGGAAGCTTTACAAATGCAATTTTTATATAGTTGTGCAGCAGTCGACAAGATTTTAACTGACTTACACCATCGCATGGTCCCTCTGCAACAGTTGAGCTTCTGTATAGTAATGTGATTACGTTCAGTTCAACTGTATGTAAAACGGGTGACATGAGGAATCACAGTCATAGAAGTGAACAATCTATAGCCAACTGGCTATATTTGGCCATACTTGCATTCCGTGTTGAAATTTACAGCTCTTTGTGTGCAACTGGCATGTTTCAAAGCAAATTCTGAGTTATTTTTAATGAAGTATTTCATCACTATTTGTAAACTCAGATACTGATATTCTATGTTAAAATTAAAATAACCTTATAGTTGTTGCATGGCTAGTAGAAAAAATTAATTGATTTGAATAAAAAATTCAGATATTATTAGACAAGGTCACGAACAAACTATGCTGCTACTTGCAATGTGGACCCAAGAAACCAACATTGAAATACAAGGCCTACAATCACATCACTCAGTTTCCAGTAAATGAAAATACAGTGTAAGCAGAAACAAAAGCAAAAATGAAAAACTGGCAAAACTTACACATGAGTAACCACTGCACTTCTGGTAACAAGTCAGTTTTTAAATAACATCAAATTATTATAAAAACTTCGAAATACCATTACCTGGAGCCATAGAAAATTCAATGTCAGTCACAAAGACAAATACCATGTACTCTTTTTAACATTATATTAAACTACAATATGCTAATATAACTACAGAAAAGTGCACTGAGCAGTGACTTTATCTTCCTTTATCAGAGCTGTACCAGATATTCTAAAGTACTCAGCCAACATGAACAGTGGATCTAGATATGGTACACAATATGGTATGGTACAGTGCCAACAATAAACATGCTAAAAACTGAACAAGATATGAATAGCTGTCAACATAATCCTTTGTCAGTGATGGTTCATTACGGTTTAACGGCACTTTCAACACAACTTAGGTTATATTGCACCTTTAAGGGGGAGCTTAATAAGTGATCACCTCTGACTTAAAAAGTGTGAATAAAACCAAATGAAACATATTGTAAGTTATATACATACTGACTACAGCCATACAATTCTATCTGATCCAGTTTAGTCAGTCTGGTTGGTTGGTTGGAGTTTAATGGCACTTTCAAAACAATTCATGTCATATCGCACCTTCAAGGTAGAACTATATTATAAATATTAAAATTTAATAAGTACTAATTCTTGGAATAAGATAACTGAAGTTTGGTCAGTCTACTATAGATGTTAGTTGCCTTTATGCTGCTGTTGCTGAGCTAGCGCTAGCTTGTTGCTTGATGGTGCAACACTGCAAATAACAGAGAATTTACTATACACTTGTGAAGAGAACATAGCATCAAAGTCACAGAGCACATGCCCATGCAGTCAGCAGACCATGTACATGTACAGCGATGCATGGAGCAGCTCAGCAGTCTCATGTCAGTGGTTGGTTGGTTGGAGTTTAACAGCGATTTCAACACAATTTAGGTCATATCGCGCCTTTAAGGTCATGTCACAGTGGTGTATCTCACTGCCACGACTCAACGTGCTCGTGTGCTGCACGTTAGCTGCGTCCAATCAACTACTCACACTATCCAACCAAATACAGCAACACTATTCTCCTTGGTAACAATACTAGGCAAACAATATTAGGTACAGACTACAGACAACCAGTAACCAAGCTGCGTGTTTGTGCAATGACATTCAACAACTGCCTGCCAGCTATCAACAGAAACCAGGTTGGTTAGTTTGAATTTAACGGCACTTTTAACACAGTCTATGTCTAGGTCATATTATGGCTTTAAGTGATAATTTATTCAGAAAAATTACATTTCAACAGAAGACCAGCTAACAAACCAAAGTTCAACGTAGTGGCCATCAAAAAACAAGACAATAATGTTTCAACATCACTCTTACTGTACCAAGTGAAGCACATAGGCACTCTGACACTGTTCTCTATAGCTATATTCCAAGTTCAGTCAACGTTCCACACGAAGAAACTTCAAATTGTTGCCAGTAAAAAAGTACAATGCATTTGCACAACACATTACTATGCAATTTATACATTGCTGAATGGAAACGGGCAGGCACCATGGGTGCACTATCATTTTCAATGATATAAATAAAGCAAATTTCATATTAAAAAGCATACAGTAAATGAATTTTAAAAAGCAAGAGGTTACATCAGCAGCAAGTGCAATTCATCAGTAAGTAATGTTAGCAGATGAAAACAACGCACACAAACTGCACCAGCACTGCTGTATTCCAGCATTCGTTCAGCGCACGACTGTCACTGACGGATGACCACCAACGTTCACTCACTCACGCTACTATAACAAGTGCATGATTCTCACCACAGGCTTCATTCAGATACGAACAGTTGGATATTAAATGCCAATATGAAGACACAATACATGCAAGTTGCAGTTAAGTGACATTACGAAGGTTTTTCACATCAAAACTGTAACAAAGACTCACTATCGATATAAATAACAATCTGACAGTTACTAGAGCATCACAGTCGATAAAGTTGTGAACGAAGCAACAACGTCAAAATGTCAGACGTCAGTGCAATGCCAACGTGCAGTGCCAAACTGCCACAACCTATGTATGCAATGCATGCAGCATAATACACAACTGACATGTCAAAAATGCTCACACGTATCTAGTACAATTTCAGTCTTCAGTAAAGTCATTCCATCACTTTTCCATACAGTTTAAATTCCGGTCATATGCATCAACGCATGTTTTGAATATGTCACAAAGTGACAAAATCAACTTGTAAATCAGTTGTATCACCTGCAAAACCTTCTTAACTCCACAATGCTATGTAGTTACAGGCATGAGACATTGGCGGGTAGATTTGTACATAAAACAACAACAGATGTCAGTTTGACAGAGTGATTATAAATTTCCCTAATCTGCTTGTCCTTTGTCCTTGAAAAACACTCTTACAATTCTGTTTAATTTAAGACCATGCAACAACTGAATTGTGTTTGTTCACAGCACAAAAAGGATCAAACTATCACGCGTTTTTATCTTGGTAAATATTTTAAATGAAGGCAATATGGCCAAGTGATACAACGTCAGGTGTATTTATGCTGCAGCCTGTATACACACACCATGACAGCAACTTGCACTGACCAACCAGCAGACTGACCAAATGTTGAACAGACATAACTGTGCAAATCACTTTTGAAACATACAACACACAACTCTCCGTTTGACAATCAACAAAATGCAGGAAGTGACGAGTTCAACCTCTCACCAACAAAGAAAACAAAAACTTGTCAAAATCAACGAACAATGATCCTAATAGAGTTTATTAACTTCAGCTGACTAAAAGATCAACAACTTCACATCAACGTGTGAAGTGGCCAACGTAGTCTCACACACACCATCACGCCAGCAACAGATGCGAACGTGGCCATCGAACTGTGTGTACACAATGTACGGTAAGCAGCACTTGATACATGATGCACTGTGCAGCTCATCATGTGTAAACTGTATGAGAAAAAAACATCATAGAATGGCAGCATTTGTTTCAGCAAATGCACCGACTCAAGTGTTTGCAGTTGTTACTACTAGCATATCTACATCATTTAGACATCCAAGTCAATTAGCATAAACAAACAGTAAATATCAAATACCTTGGACATGTCACCCACAATATAAAGCTCACAAACAGTATAAATATGCATCTACACTCCGCGGCTGTCTACACTAGAAAGCATCAGGCGATGACCGACTCAGCTAAGGCATAACATGGGCGAGTGTTTAATGCAACCAAGTCGACATCTACAATGCCCATTGTAACACACAAGAAACACACCTCGTTATTCATAATGACTGAAGACTGGAGTCAGCGTGCACTCCTCAACAACATCGTAACTCAACCTTGACCAGTACCGTGTGAATATCACAACAAAAAACACACAATGGGCAGACACAACCAAGTCGTATTGACGGACCAACAGACACTGAACATTTGGTTGCTGACAGACCTTAACTAACCTGTATGTAAAATGATATGATAAGAACAATCAATGCCAACTACACATGAAGTCTTAATGCCCATATCGCATATTTCACTTATCTAGAAATTATTCGGGAAACATTTTTTGCAACCACCCAGCAGCCATCATACCTAGAGAAAATTAGTCAAGCTTAGACCAGCAGACACATACAACCATCAAACTACTACTTGACCTGTTAATATTCAAACCAATAAAGTAATAGTGCAAACTGAATGATGCACCAGTCACACATGTAACAAAACAATATTCACACACACACACACATACACACAATTATACATACTGACAATTACAACATTAATATAGATATATATTTCTATGTATTCATATATAGATGAATCTTTACATGTAACACAACAACTACATTTGAAACGGGAATTGGTTAACACATAAACTGACACAGGTGTTAATCACAGCCATGCAAGATACTATACTATCAGTAAACACCTTTCAAAATAGAAAAGTTATTCACCAGGACTGGAGGTCAGTTTGACCACACAGTTCAACTGAGAAACAGATATAGCCTCCATGTGCTACCTGTAAGTAACATTGACCCAGAAAGTGATGCACGAATACTCAGCAATGAAATGTCAACTGATAGCAATCTGTAACTCTTCAACTTCGTCCCAAACAATCAATTTACGTATCTATCACCTTACATTTACTAAATAAGTAAAAAATGTTTCAAACAAAAACATTAATAAACATATACATATAAATGGTTACTAAGTAACCACTGGACATACACACAACACTGCAACAGATCACACAGCATTACACAAAATTGCAACAGTACGACAAAGCTCGCTGAGTCCACGTGGCTAAACTGATCAAGTTCAGATGCCATGAAACAACTCACACAGCTCACAATGTCCCATTTCCTAAAAGCCACTTGCTACGAACAACACTGCTCATCAGTGGTAAGACTCGAGAGGACGAGTGAAAAAAACAGCTGAAAATCAGCTCTGCTGATAAAACAAAATTTTCCATTAAAATGTCGGCACATCAAAGTGACAACTAACACAATAAATATGCTGATGACAAAACTGCACTGGTGTGGTGGCAAGCACCTAACCAACTAAGTAACAAACCAAATCGCAAACTATGCAAGCACATATTCAGTACACAACAGCAAAGAAAACACGCCCAACACTAACAACAACTCCCTAACTGGACAATGCTCACAGTTAAAATTTCCCACATTCTGGGAAAATCTAACTGACACACACACACGCATACACACACACCCACACAAATATACACACAATATCAGATATCAAGAAATCAACAGGACAGCACTGATCAATTCTGTGCCGTCAGTACGCAAAAGCACTCAACAATGGCTGGCACTTCCACTCAACAATGGCAGTCAGCACTGACCAGCTTCAATACTGCAGCAGTCCAGTGGGATGACCTGATGTCAGACACGCTGACTTGTACTGTATGTACGCAGGCAACTATGATCACTTTACTTAATTCACACACAGTTATCATAATGGTGACCACGACAAAAGGATATGCACAACTACAAGGATTACACAAAACGTTACTCCACCTGTAATCTGATGTGATAATTACTCCAAATTATTATCAAATATTCCACACAAGTAGACCCCGAAGCCATGGTTTATCAGTGTTATGACTGGACAGCTGGTTTAACTCAACAATCGAGGCTGTCTATGGCTGAGGAAATAAATGGTAAAGCGTGTCATACTGCTAGAGGTGTAGGCGGGATTCTCATCTCCCTTCCTTTGGCCTTGAGCCCATAGTGGGATAAACCACTAAGGGCCGGTTTTCCACCGCCAATTAATCTTCTATTGATGTTGATGGGAAATGAACTCCCATTAATTAATGGGAGTTAATCTCCCTTAACGTTAATTAAGATTAACTTGTGGGGGAAAAACTGGCCCTAAGACTGTGACGCATGGCGATGCCAAATGTATGGTTACCTTCCCAGCCATAGGACAAAACCACCCTTTGACCGGTACCGAATTATACAGTTGGTGAAAAAGGTACGTATGTGTGATCAACATGCCTAAGGTTGTTACCTGACAGAACAGCCAGGAGTTAAATCTGCGACCTTCGAATCACGAGTCCAATGGCCTAACTATTACACTACCAAGCCACAGGAAGAAAGTAAACAGTGGCTAAAAGCAGCCTAAGTAAAAGTATAGGCAAAAGGTAATAGGTAATGTTGGAAGGTCAGGGATGTTCCCATTCAAAAACTGAAAATACCATGTCTTCAGTCTTTAGCATAAACTTCCAAACAGATGTGAAATGTCACATTCATTGACAGTGCTGTTGCTTGCCTTGCCTGTGGGCCTAAATCTAAACCTGAACCAGAGCTACAGGCCTATGCAACATCATAGCCTACATCAGCAGCTGGCATGCATGTTACCACTAAATTAGACATTTACCACAAAGTAAAAATATGCAACTCTGAATTGCTGCACTGCACCAAACTTCAGCCGAAAATTGGCCGAACTGGGATATTCTAGTAAACTCAGCGAAACTAGTAAAAAATATGCCGAAACCTTCGACCTATCTTTATCACGTATAGACATAGTTTGTAGGAAATGCAATGAATGAATGAATGGAGGTGCTGCTGAAAGTATTGTGATTCTGATAGGCCAACCCATGACTGTAGCATTGGTTGGGTAACATATTTTGTTGAAAATTTCCATATAATGCAGACGAAATGAACCATGTAAAAATATCTAGAAGACCACTACAAAATGAGATTCGTGATTATAACAATGGCAGAACTGCTGCTTGTCACGCAAAAATAAGTAACTGTATGTTGGGAAATTTATCTGGCAGGTTTTGTGAGGCTCACAAGTTTTGGACTGCATTGCTAAAGATTGTTTTCACCCAAACCAGACAAAAATTTTTCTAATACCAGTACTTATTGTTTATTGCAAAATAGCCACATTGCATTTCACAATTATATTTCATTGTTAGGTATCGTCAGAAAAACGCTATTCTTTTTGTGGCTGGCAGTGGCTTAGCTCTCATATGGCCTAAGCAGTGACTTAATAATTTCTGTGGTGATCTGCAGCTTAGGTGATCTAAGAGGTGATCTGCAGCTTAGATGACTTATGGCAGTTGACCGTGGCAGCTTCGGGGTCTACATGGAAAGAACATGAGTAACAGGTAAAAATGAACAGATGAGTTCCACTGACAAGAGGGGAGACACACCACCACCAACAGAGATTCATAGTGTAATAACACCAGAAATTATACAGCAGTACGAAAATCAACTTTTACAACTGGAGCGGAATTAATGCAAACAAAAAATTCACCAACGATCATTTATATAGCAAAGATATGCCACAGTTTATGAATCACACAAAAAATTCTCCTATCAACAGTATGCAAAATGCTGAAATGTAAAATATGTCTACAAACAGCAACAGTATGGCTTGTGTCTCTCCACTGCCAAAATACATTCATACTAATATTTTTTGTTTCTTTTTACGCAGCCCAGTTTTCTGCAGTTACGTATGGTCAGAACGGGTCTTCCTAAAGGCAAACCTTTGGGATTCGTGAATCCGGTTTTTACGGCCAGCTGCCCTTTTTTTTATTAAAAACCGTCAAGGCATTGAAGGGATTGCCAATAAATCCATAATTCTTTGCAAATTCACAGCCAGTGAATTAGTGAAACAACAGAAGCTTCACAGGTGTCCCACAAAAAGATTTTAATACAACGCACAAGACAACGTTGAAGTTATCAGTGACGAGCATGATGAAACAGAGCCTGATAAAGGTAAGAGTGGTTGGCAGGCTGACGAGCGACAACGACACAGGTGTGAAGTGACACATTGCTAGTGTTGGGACATGATGACAGTGTACACACAAGAGTAAACTGTTGAGCTTGGAAGACCATGCAGAATGCAGACTGCTGGACTCAGCCAATGTGATCAAAGCCTACAATACAGCAACATATTGTCAACATGCACAACAAATTGTGATGTTGAACAATTTGCATTTGTATCATCCACTGGCACCACTCAGTTCAATTCGCGTATCACATAATATTTATCTCATCAAGCCTACGAACTACCATTTCATGTCAACTTCCAAGGTTTTGTCGTTTTTTGACCTTACGGTTGTTTATATTTTACTTCCTATCATTACATGTTATCAATTTTAATTTCTTACAGCAGACTGGAGTGTTGCTAATTACCAAACACACCAGTTAATGGTCACTTCCCAGGTGAATCAAGGTCAACTGGTTGATCCTTGGTTTTCTTTCTTTGGCTGCGCCAAGTCATAATCAGTAAACTCCACGTTCTAGAGCTGTTCAGACATATTTTACACAAATCATAAATCAGCATTCCTGCACTCCTAGCTTGGAGACGTCAAGTGGGTTCGCCCCTAATCACTCAACCATGGACAGAATTATGCAATCTGGCCACGAGCAGGCTCAAATTTGGGAAAGCAACTTACTCTGCCTATGTGGACCTCTGAGCTGCATTTGATTCACTCAGCCGCCCAGCTCTATGGCTTCTACTGACTAGGTGTGGTACTCCACAGAAACTAATATTACTTGTCCGGACCTTATACAGCAATTCAGTCAGCTGTGTGTGTTTGTTGGTAACCAACTGAGTCAGTGGTTCTCCATTGCTTCAGGAGTTCGCCAGAGTTGTGTGATTGCACAGACGCCTTGTAGCTAAGTTGATGTGAACTACTATACACTGTTTACGTGTTTTACGTTCTATGTGTCCTATCAAAGTTATATTAGCTGTTCTAGAGCTATAACTAAGTTGCCCTTACACTTGATTTTAAACTGGCCAGTTTTTACTATTTATCTTTTTACTTTGAGAAAACTACGGTCCCTAGACTAACAAACAGCAATGACTGCTTCATGACTGTTAGCAATGTTTTCACACAACATGTGAGAGTGCCAGACAAACATGAGACAGGTGAAAATGTTATAACAGTATCGAGTTCTGTGCCATGCTGACATGCAACAAAAATAAAAAGACATAAGAAGCATAACTCATCACCATAGGTAAGTATTGTGATACAACAGAAATTTAACAAGATGTACATTAGGAGAATGTGCTACAAACACTGTATACAGCAAATATCAATGGTAAAGCATGGCAACTCTTACTGTCAGTGGGACTGGCCACCGTTGATCCTATCTAGTAGAGCTTTGCTTCAGTTTTTGGACGTTTCAGATGAACCTTGAGCCGCTTTGTTCCAATCTGATATCCATTCATTGCATGAATTGCTGACTGTGCAGAACCCGGGTTGTCATAGCTTACAAATCCTAACAAAACCATCAGTATAAACAGAATCATAAACCAAACTCCCAACTTATCTACAAATGTCACTCACACAGTAATGGTGATGACAGCAATATAATGTACAAAAATACCCATCAAAAAGTAACAACTGATTATCAATATGAAATCAAATAAAATAGCAATGACAACAACAACCATTTTACAGCTATTATACATGTCAACCTATGTTAGCTGGCACTCTCAGTTTAGAACTGGAGGATTTTGTTGGATCAAAGTATTACTGCCTGCATGCCATTGCAGACAGCAACTAACACAGTTGGATTATTATGTCATCTAAACCTACTCCGCATTGAATAAATTCAAACAGCGATAACAGAAGTAAAACAACAAACCGAAACATTTGCTAAGATTTGTTTGCTTGTCGATGTAAACCTTTGAAGACAAAACATTGCCAAACGACGAAAACAGCTGCGCCAAGTCATAATCAGTAAACTCTTGTGGCAAGTGATATATGAAGAGGTTTGCACCTTCGGGCCCTGCATGCACACACAGACATATTTTACACAAATCATAAATCAGAATTTGTAAAATTCATTATATACAACAATTAACTTCTAACGAGTATGGGAAGCCTTTTTACCTTTTACACACAAACACAAGTTTTTCAGCTGTTTTCTAAATAAACCTGGGTTAGCCAAGTACCCTTAATTTTTTTCATCCGCTTGTGTCACCTTACCAAAACACCATCTCTTTCGTATTTGTCCAACCAAGTAGTAGCCAAGAACAATTCGTTAATCGTTTTTGTTTTTGCATTTATCAGCCTTCAAGTACAACTAGTACATCTTGGCTCAGTTTCCAGCAACTACGTCGCTATATCTGTTACATCTTAATGTAATGCTATGCTAGCGCAGTATATGCTATGGCCCTATGTCCATCCATCTGTGTGTCCATCACAAACTGGTGTTCTTGGCAGGAAGGATTTATGAAACCGGATAGAAAAGTACAGAGTGGTGGATACTGAGTAGTGTGGTGAATCAACAGAAAATGACGAAGTAGAAAAAAAAGCTTGACATAATGAAACGGGGAAACAAGGTGATATACATCAGAAGGAGTGATGAGAACGATGTTGGTGTTCACGCAGAGATAACAGATGATAAGGACAGTGCTGCGAAGGATTGAACACTGGTATGCTTATGCACATATGAAGGCCAGGTGGTTATGACATATGCATCTGTGAGTCACATTAATTTTGTTATAGAAGAAAATTTAAGTTAAGAGAAACAAGGTAAGATTAACGATCTTGAACAATGGCATGTGTGAGAGAGGTTCAGTATGCAGAATTGCTGTTTAACTGCATAAACTCATTGTAACTATAATAACTATGCCAGCCTCTAAACATTCTTGACAGCTATTACATAAATCAATAAACTACAACAAACAGCCATCACAAAAACATGAACACAGGAACTCACCTTCAATTTGCTTAGTAGCTGAGAAGCTGGACGCAAAACCTGAAATGCCAGATCCAAGATGGCCACCAGCGGGAGCACTGTTGGCATACTTCATCTGTGTCATGGACTGGGCAGACGCTGAGTTCGAAAACATTGCTGTACACCAAACAAGTATTTATATAGTGGTCCTCGCAGTGGTTATTGCCACTTTGGCCACTTTAAATAGTTTATTTACATTCACATTTTACACAAACAGTCATTATCAAAATACGTCATTCCATGACACCTACAACTGCAACTGTGTGATGCAAGTCCTGCCGTCGACCGCTCTCATTTTTAGGCCATGTCGCATAGATGTAGCCTATTGCTGGATGTCGCATGTTGTGTTGTGCTGGTTATACAGATGTGCAGTGCAAAAACGACGGAGCTGATCGAGATGCTGTTTGGGGGCTGACTCACGTCTGTCCAAAGAACCATATATTAGATGGGGTCAAGATCCCCATGGGATGGGGCAATTTTGGGGGTAGCTGGTCCAGTGAAAAGCATTAGAGTCTCTGCTGTGGTGTGTACAGTGAAACGAATCATTCAATGCTCAATAGCAGCATGACACAGCAACTGCAGCAGCCAACTGCAATATTCCCGACTGGTTTGTGCCACATTACATTGTCCCACGTCACAAATCCACCCCGGCGATGTGACCTTTAGTCAAACTTCTTTGACCACTTGTTAATACTTTTTCAGATTACCTGCCAAAAATTTAGACAAAAGGAAATCACATTAAGAACACTGACGCGATGCATTAATGGAGGTCGGAGGATCTAGCCGACACTGCCTATACATTCACAGCAGAGGACGGGCAGTCAGCAGCAACCAGTGGTCATCAGTGAAGGGCTGCTAAACGACTCATACTCAACATGGACAAGACTGAACTTATGGGTACTAAGCACAGCTTGTTAAGGTCCTGGCTGTGGTCTTTCTCTCACACTTGGTGTTGCTCATGTTCACAAAGTCCTGCTTGCATCAGATCTATCACAAGACTAGCACATCACCCCTCTCAGCGTTAAGTGCTTCTTTAAATTATAACTGCATTGCGCCTGATTCTCTCAATGACTGTCACTACACTTCTTCATGTGTTTGTCATAAGCAGAGTCAGCTGATGTGGCAGTTTCTTGATTGGCGCTCTAAAGATAACAAGCTACAACCTGTTTTCGATGCTGTGGCTCAAACTGTACCATGCATACCCAAGTTCAATCAAGGGATAAGTCATTTCGGGAGAAGTGAGTTTCAGATGGGTTTGATTTAGAATCCACGTACAGGTGCCTGCTAAACACGGCTCCTGGACACCTGTCTACATTCTGCTGACTCCCTGTTTCCCTATCTCTATGTTACAGCAAATAGAGTGCGTGTAAGGTTCTTTACAGAAATGTTGTTACATAATTTACTGTCATTAATATTAAAGGTAAAGGCTTCCCATACTCATTACCCAGTGTTGGGCCCGGAGCTGATCCTGGTATAGGCAGTCAGCCCGCAGGTGACTATAAGTCATCCACCCGGTGGTAGGCTGCCCATTACTTTCTGCCAGGCCTGTGGTTACCTTCCCAGCTGCAGAGCATCACCACCCCTTG
>Ga0066187_1000406_pt1 | contig 14950 bp, 11 predicted proteins | sample WorMetexBAHAMAS1_FD_58706 | JGI IMG/M metagenome (GOLD analysis project Ga0066187, IMG submission 58706) | Marine gutless worms symbiont microbial communities from Max Planck institute for Marine Microbiology, Germany - Inanidrilus exumae... | ecosystem: Host-associated > Annelida > Digestive...
CCACTTTGTGGATGCAGGATCTTTGTCGACAAGATCTTTTCAAGACTCTCTTTTTGATGTAACTTAGTGGAGAGTAGTATCTTTGGAGGAGGTGGTGTATTTTTATTTTTGTGATAGTATTGTAACAAAAATGTTTCCCAGATCTCTTGATCGCTAGATGCGAGCTCCATAAATTTAAAGTGATCCGCTCCTGTTAGGTGCCCTTGACGGAATGTGAGCTGTGAAATCACATGGAATTTCTCTTGTTGATAGAGGAAGAAGAGGTCGCAATCTTGCCCTTTAGGGCAAATAGTGGAATGTCGACTATTCGTGATCTGTGTGATTTGTTCTATGGCCTTTTTCAAATTATCTGCTCTCTCAAATTCCATCTGGTCTGAGGCTTGTTGCATCTCCTTTCTCAGCTGTTTTATGATATTTTTATCCTCTCCCTTTAAAAAGGAGATGGCGCGTTGTACTTCCTCTTCATATTGACCTACGCTACATTTATCTACGCAGGGGGCAAGGCAACGCTTGATAGAGTAGAGGAGGCAGGGGCGTTTTCTGGATTGCAGTTCGCGGTCTGAACATTGTCTGAGTTGAAAGAGATGTGCCATCAGATCTAGGGTATTTCTCGCGGCAAGGGCACTAGTATAGGGACCAAAATAGAGATTCTCCCCCTTTTGTATAGCGCGGCAGCGCACAAGTTTTACCATAGGCCATTTGTGGTGGGGGTTGATCATCAAACTGATAAAGGTTTTGTCATCTTTCAACAGGACATTATATTTTGGCTGATAACGTTTAATGAGGGTATTTTCTAGGAGTAGCGCTTCCTCTTCCGAAAATGTGACGATCGTCTCTATTTCTGTGACCTGGGAGGTTAGGAAGGGGAGCATTATTCTGTCATCTCGGTTATGGAAAAAATATTGCTTCACTCGATTCCTTAATATCTTTGCCTTGCCTACATAGAGGACTTTTCCCCGTTGATTTTTCATCAAATAGACGCCAGGTTCCTTGGGGAGAGTCTCTAGGTAGAGTGTATCGTAAGAGGGGGTTTTATCTACGTGAGACGCTCTTGCCATGTCTTGATCTGTTGTAGGGCTTGCAGCGGGGTGACCTGATTTAGATCCACATTTTTCAATTCTTTGAGAAGTGACTCCACCTCAGTAGGTAGTGGAGTGGGTAGCTCCTGCCTGATCTTCGGTTTGGAAATTCTGGATTCGAGACTGTAGAGGACCTTGTAGGCTCGAGTGAAGACGTGATGAGGGAATCCTGCGAGGCGTGCCACGTGGATTCCATAACTTTTGTCAGAACTTCCATCTATGATTTTGTGTAGGAAGATGATGGTGTCTGAAGACTCTTTTACGGCTACGCTGACGTTTTTAACTCCCTTTAGGAGAGTGAGTTCGTAGTAATGTGTGGCGAAGAGGACTTTACATCCCATCCTTATAAGATATTCTGAAACTGACCAAGAGAGGGCTATTCCATCATAGGTGCTGGTGCCACGGCCAATTTCATCTAGGATTATGAGAGAGCGGGGAGTGGCATTATTCAAAATATTTGCGGTTTCTGTCATTTCAACCATAAAGGTCGATTTACCTTGGGATAGATCATCATTTGCTCCAATTCGGCTAAAGAGCTTATCGACAATACCAATAGTAGCCGAGTGTGCCGGAACGAAAGAGCCCATCTGTGCCATGATAGTGATCAGAGCAACTTGTCGGATATAGGTAGATTTTCCAGACATATTCGGGCCTGTGATTAGGAGAAAACAACTGGAATCGAAGGTTGTGTCGTTTGGAACGAAGGCGGGATCGGTGAGAGAGTCTTCGATGACAGGGTGGCGTCCCATCTGAATGTCGAGAACTTTACCCTCATTGACTATGGGACGTCGATAATCTCTCTCTGAGGCGATGCGCGCGAGGGCGAACAGCAGATCTATGGTGGCGATCGAATGAGAAAGCACTTTAACCGACTCGGTATAGGAGGTAATTTCCTCTCTCAATCGGTTATAGATCTGCCTTTCAATTTCTTGGATTTCCTCTTCGGCAGAGAAAATTTTCGCTTCGTAGTTCTTGAGCTCTGGGGAAATAAATCTCTCGCTGTTTACAAGCGTTTGACGCCTTTGAAAGGTTGATGGCATGTGCGCTGCCTGTCCACGGCTCACTTCGATACAGTAGCCGAATCCCTTGCTAAAGACTATTTTTAGGTTTTTAATGCCGGTCATCTCTTTAAGTTGTGATTGATAGTGCGCAATCCAAGAGTGGCTATTGGTCTTCAAAGAGCACAATTCGTCGAGTCTAGCGTCGACGTTGGAGCGGATGATCTTTCCCTCTCCCCAGGAGAGTGGGGGCATATCCACTATGGTTACCGCAATTTTCTGGATGATAGGAGATGGGTCGGGCAGGGCTGCTTTCAGAGTTTGAATAAGAGAGGAGTTGAGAGGAGAGAGTGCTTCTATAATTTCGGGAATTTTCTCTAGCGAATAGCGGAGAGCGGTTAAGTCTCGTGGCGTTGCACCACTATTTGTCGCAATGCGTATGATCAGCCTTTCCAAGTCTTTGATATGTTTAAGTAGGTTCGAAATGTGAAGGTGTTTTTGCAGTTCTTCTACTGCATCTTGCCTTTTTTTAATCTCCTCTACTGAGAGCAGGGGGTGGGTCATCCAAGATTTAAAGAGGCGAGCCCCCATCGGTGTGTACGTTTGGTCTAGAAGCTTTAGCAGGGTAGTGGAGTGGTTTGTGTGGGTGTGCAGGGGCTCTGTAAGTTCCAAGTTGCGTTGTGTGGTGCGGTCGATAGACATATATGAGGAGGTCTCATCGAGGAAGAGACGTTTGATATGGGATATGGGGAGGCTAAGCTCATCTCGCACATAGGAAAGAAGCACCCCGGCAGCTTGAACGGCAGCGTCCATGTCTTGTAGCCCAAATCCATCGAGGTTGTGTACTTTGAAGTGACGGATTAGGGTAGTATAACAGCTGTGAGAGTCAAATTGCCAAACTTCTCGTGTGGTGATGCGAAAGGGAAGTTGTTTTTTTATCTCTTCCAGGAATGGATAGGGTTTTTTCTCCGGTAGAAGGATCTCTGATGGGGCTCTTCGAAATATCTCATCCTGTAGCTCTTTTTCGTCGCTCAGTTCGATGACACGCAGTTCTCCAGTAGAGATATCGAGCAAAGATAGGGCATAGATTCGGTTAAGCTGGGCGATGCATGCCAAAAAATTATTCGCCCTGGCGTGCAGGGATGAGGAGAGGGTGCCAGGGGAGACGATCTTTACTATATCTCGTTTCACTAGTCCTTTAACCTGTTTGGGATCTTCTATTTGTTCTGCAATTGCGACGAGGAACCCTTTTTTGACTAATTTTTCGATATACCCTTGGGCGGCGTGCGCCGGAACCCCACTCATGGGGACACCTTGCCTCTTGGTGAGAATGAGGTCGGCCGTTTTAGAGAGGAGGATTGCATCCTCATAAAACGCCTCATAAAAGTCGCCTAGACGGAAGAGGAGGAGTGCTCCCCTTGCCTTTTTTTTGCACATATGCCATTGCTCCATCATCGGAGAGGAGGGTTTTGTGGCTGTACTCATCGTGTAGTTTTTCTATAGGGTAAGAGTTTCGCAATATCCTCTGGGAGCCGTGGGAAAACTCCCTCCGCCATTTTATAATTGTCGGTCATTTGTCTCAACTCGAAAACATCGTCTAGTAGCAGGGGCAAGAGCTTTTTTGTTGGGGGCTTCTTTCCAGATTAGAGGGCATGTCATCGTCGAAAAAATGTCAATAATCTATAATTGGCGTGTATGAGCATGTATACGAAGAGGGGCATTGAACTTTTAAAAGAGAAGATCGACTTGATCGAGGTGATCTCCTCCTACGTAAAGTTAAAGTCTTCCGGAAGCACTTACAAGGGAATCTGCCCCTTTCATGATGAGAAAACCCCCTCCTTTATCATTCAAAAAGGAGAGCGACATTACCACTGTTTTGGATGTGGCGCTCACGGGGATGCAATCTCCTTTTTGATGAGCTATTTAAAGATCAGCTTCTTAGAAGCTGTGGAGGTGTTAGCTGAACGTTTCCAGGTGTTATTAGAGAAGGAGGAGTGGAGTGAGAGGAAGGGAGATGATGGGCCCAGTAAAGAGGAGCTTAAAGAGGCATTATCCAAGGCTGCGAGCTTTTACCATTATTATCTGTTACACAGTGATGAAGGGCATCGGGCACTCACATACCTATATGGGCGTGGACTCGACCTTGAATTCGTCCGCAAGTTTCAGATTGGATGGGCCCCTCAGAATGAGGCTCTCTTCACCCGTCTCATGCAAAAGTTGCGCTGTTCCACTAAAGCTTTGGAGGGTGCCGGTCTCGTTAAGAATTTTGGGAATGGGGCGATAAGATGCCTATTTTCTAAGAGGGTGATCTTTCCTATTTTAGATTATAGCGGCACTGTTATCGGGTTTTCTGCGAGAAAAATATCTGAGGAGATGACTGGACCTAAATATGTTAATACCCCAGAGACCGCTCTCTTCAAAAAATCCCGCATTCTATATGGCCTGAGCTTTTCTCGTAAATATATTGCGAAAGAGCGGAAAGCTATCCTTGTTGAGGGGCAAATTGATGCGCTCAGGTTGATTCAGGAGGGGTTTAATTTATCTGTCGCTGGGCAGGGGACAGCGTTGACTTCCGCTCATGTGGGGCTGCTCTCAAACCTAGGAGTGACACAGATATACTTGGCCTTTGATGGCGATGAGGCGGGGAAAGTAGCCGCCATTAAGGGGGGCTCTCTATTCCAAAGTGAAGGGATAGAGGTATACGTTGTTGCACTTCCCGCTGGGAAAGATCCCGATACAATTCTGAGAGAGGATGGCCCCCCCTTCTTTTCCTCCCTTCTCGATCAAGCTCCTGACTATCTGACATTCCTTATCAACTACTTTTCTAGAGATAGCGACCTATCTTCACCCTCACAAAAGAATCGTATCATTCATTCTGTCGCAAAACAAATTCGCAGCTGGGAACATCCACTAATGGTGCACGAATCTCTTCGCAAACTCGCAAAATTGATGGAGGTGCCAGAGGAGTATGTCGGCCTAGAAAAAAGAGAGGGGATAGATCGTACGCTTTATGTCAAAAATAGGGGATTTCTATCTGAAGTAGATGTAGATCCAAATAGGGTGCTGGAGACCGATCTATTGCGATGGCTTTTTCTCTTGGGAGATGAAGAAGATGGTCTTATACAGCTGATTGAGGACAATTTGCAACCTATTCATTTCTCTACATCGATCTGTCGTCGAATTTTTTCGATCTATATGGAAAATTTTCGGGAGAATAGACCAACCGATCTATTGAGTGTTGCTAACAACTTAGAAAGCGTTGAGGAACAACTTCTCTTTTCGCAAATTATGCAAAAAAGGGTAGACACCAAACGGGCAAGGGAGGGTGTAGTAGAGACGATAACACACATACTACAACACCATTGGATGAGAGAGAGGGAGGAGATCAGACTTCAAATTCAGAGTGGACGCTGTTCAGAAGAAGAGGTTTTGGAGCTGGCAAAACGCTTCGACATAATTAAGATGGCAACGCCAACAGTCAAGATAAACAGAACGTCAGATCATCATGAATAACTCGTCAAAAGCTCAATCATTAGACGAACTCCGAACCCAGTCGCTAAAGATGTATAGTAGTCTCTAGGCTTATCAAGGAAGGCGGTTCCCGCTATATCTAGGTGGATCCAAGGGATGTTTTTAGGGATAAATTCTTTTAAAAAGATGGCGGCTGTGATAGGGACGGCCTTCCTTGAAGGATCCGTAGCAGCATTTTTGATGTCGGCGATGTCTGACTCCAGGAAGGATCTGTAACCAGGGCCTAGGGGCATACGCCAAACATATTCTCCGGTGATCTCCCCAGCCCGTTCGCAAGACTCTGCAAATTGATCATTATTGGAGAAAAGGCCGGCACGCCTATCCCCCAAAGCGACGACAATACCACCTGTGAGGGTTGCAATATCGATGATACGTGAGGGGAAAAATTTCTCCTGACCATAGGAGATGGCGTCTGCAAGGATGAGGCGTCCCTCAGCGTCGGTGTTGGAAATCTCGACTGTCGTCCCTTGCTTGGAGCGGTAAACATCTCCAGGCTTATAGCTACGGGGGCCAATGGCATTTTCTGTAGCGGGGATGATTCCCACGATGTTGTGATTGAGTTTGATGCTAGCCGCCGCTTGAATGGTGCCGAGAGTTGCAGCAGCTCCACTCATGTCTGAACGCATATCTTCCACACATCCTGTGGATTTAAGGTTGATGCCACCAGTGTCGAATGTTACTCCCTTTCCAACGATCATGGTCCGATCTTTGGTGTGTGCATTTCCTTGGTATTCGATGACGATAAGGGCTGGATCGGAATAAGATCCGCTGGCAACGGCGAGAAAAAGTCCCATCTTCTCCCTCTCGATCTGCTCTTTTGTGAGTAGGGTCGTGTTGACAACGGATGGAAAGGCTTGGGCGAGACGCTGTGCCCGGGTGCCAAGAGTCTGCGGCGTGATATCGAGAGCATTGCGGTTAATTAGGTGGCGAGCCAAGTTCACACCAGAGAAGATATTCGAGGTTTTTTTCACGACCTCCATCTCTTTTGTGCCGATGAGAGCAATGTTCTCGATGTAATAGGTCGCCTTCTTAGATTTCCACTCCTCAAAGAGGTACAAGCAGGATTCAATGCTTTCAGATATTGCACGAACAATGGCGACATGATCACACTTTTTCAGCGTTGGGAGTACGAAGCTAACATATGCCCACCTTTTGTTTTGACATCGTTTCATTGCGGCCGCATAGGCGCAACGCAGCGTCTCCAGGTTGCATGATACCTCTTCCCCAAGCCCGAGAAGGAGCAACCTCTTTTCATTTTTTCCGCTTAAATGGAGGAGCATAGTTGCGCCTGACTTGGCGGAAAAATCCCCAGAATTAATTACCAGATCAACCTCTGCTCTCAAGTCGGAGGGAGTGGCAATTGACTCCACACCCCTTACTCCTTGGAAAAAGGGTACTACGATAAGGTCGGCTTTCGGCCGCTCAGAAAGATCACCTACTACGCTAAACATCAGAAGGGGATCTCGTCTTCTTCGAAGGAAAGATCATGTTGCTGCTCTTGTTCCTTCTGCTGACTTCCCTCTCCTTTCTGCATCCCCTGTTGCGGTATAGGTTCTCCCAGAGTCTGTTCATAGCTTTGAGATACCTGATCTACTCCATCTTTCCTTCTTAGAGGGACAAAAGAGATGTGATAGGCCACCAAGTCGAGGGAAACTTGCGAATGCCCCTCGCGGTCAGTATAGACTTCTGGCTTCTTTGGCATCCTACCCGTAACAAAGATAGAACTCCCCTTTTTAAAGTGGGGCATGATCCTATCAAATTGGTCTCCCCAAACAGAAACACGCCACCAGAAAGTCTCCTCTTTGCCTCCACAATATTGATTGGAGGCTACACGAAGCGTCGTCACCTTACCGCCAGAAGAGGTGAAACGCACGTCCGGATCCGCTCCCAAATTCCCTACAACCACTATCTGATGCATAAAGCCACTCCCACATGCCTGAAACCTATAACCAGACGAGTGTATCACAATGATAAAAAAACACAAGCAGTTTTCTAAAAATTTCAAGCCACCTCAGAACACATCCACAAGGTGGCAGCCCAACTAAAACTTGAGGGAAGCCCTCAAGTCACATCCAATTAGGGAGAGCTATGAGAATTGGGTTGGCTCGCTTACACGCCCTCCTGCTAAGAACAAAAAACTTTCATGAGATTGACTAAGCGCCTGAAAGGCCTAAAATTTTCGGGACAACCGGAACTGCTAAAGGGCTGTTGGTCTCACATAGAAGTCATAATTTCCTTAGTAATTTCTAGCGTAGAGGTTTTTTTGTTTCGAGTAAAAGATCTATCGGGAGATGATCTGATGGAGCGCTCTCTGTCTCCTTACTTACCTTAACACGCCGAATTTCTAAATAATCTTTTGGGCATATCTCTTGAAGATAAGCGCGATCAAACCTTGCCGAACAGGCTTGTTGAGATGAAGACCAAGCTGGCGTGCCCCACTGCCCGTAGCATTGGGATAATTGTTCCTGCAATTCCTGGTCCACTCGTTTGACGGTGACTCCATTTACTATTTGTTCGAACATCTCTTTGAATTTCAACAGACCCTTTTTTTCCCATGGACCACTATTCCAAGTTCCAGTGGGCGCTTTTAATACCTCTACTCCATCTGGTGTATCGCCTGCAACCCACTTTTCTTTGTTTAATACGTTAGAATAAAGATCAATAAAACTTTCTTCCTGTACACATGAGTGGAAGGATTCGTCTTCATCATTGTATTCTCCCCAGACAGTACGCTCAGGCGCGTTCATATCCCCGACTAAGACGAACCTACTAGATGGATCTTCTTTTTGATCTTTCAAGATCTCATGAATTATCCACTGCATTTGTTGTAGTCGCATCTCTGCTCTTGCCTTTCCCAGGAGGGCCTGCAAGTGGGTAACGTAGATGTCGAAGAAACAACTATTTCCTATGTTGATTCGCATTTTTGCTAATCCGCGATTCGTCCACCTTTCTGGACCGATCATCATACTATTAAAGGGGCGAAAAGAGAATTCCTCGATGGGTAGTTTACTCGCTATCATGAAGCCACTGTCGAGTCCCATGAAATGGGGGGCAATACTATACAAGACGTATGGATATATATTTTTCATCCGCTCATGCAGGCGTTCTCGGGCCTCCTGATGAAATACTTCCTGAAAACAGATAATATCTGGTTGATCCATTCCATTTTCTATCCAATCTGAGATTTCATCTATGCGCTGCTCCGCAGGTCTTAGATCTCCTACAATTTCCGTTGTTGTGTAAGTGCATCCCAAGTTGAAGCTTCGAATGTGTAATAAACTTTCATCTCGATCCTGAATGCCTGTGGGGAGGGGGTGTGATTGTGTGGAAATGGTGGAGGAGTAACGGACCATCGGCTTGCAGTAGTGTGCACAACAGTAGAAGGGTAGGGAGATGAAAAATAGTAGAATGTAACCGCACAGAATTTGAAGTAAAAAATGGGAGAAGATGATTGCTGAGGTGGAGAGTGTGCCAAATATTATTTTCTGGCTCAAAACTGCAAAAGGAAGTCCACCTCCTACGAAGGTTATCATGCTCCAGAAGAGATAAAAAATGCGATATGCCAACCTTTTTACTTGCCTTCCGATGCAAGAAGCTTTGCCTGCTCCTGGAAGAGGTTCTACTATGTGAGCGATACTCTGCAAGGTATTTCTGTGGAAAAAAGAGAGAAACTTAAATATTCGGTAGAAAACCACCTCTTTGTTACGCGTTTGATTAGCGTAGGTATCAAGCACTCTCTGTGAGAGTTCAATCTTTGGGTATGAGCTCCAAAAGTGAGCCGATTGTATGAGAGGACACGACATATACCAACCTATAATTAATGTGATTTTAATACATGATTCTACTACAAAAACTACTATTTTGCATTACTTATTTTTAAGTTATTATATATAAATTATATATAAGAAGGGTTACTGCTATCCCTGCAGTGTTGCGCGCCCTGCTGTGGTCAAAAGACTCTCGCACCGTCAGCATGGTGCCATCGTGGAAAAATTTTTGGACAAAAAAATAACTGGGGTGAGATAGAGGGAAACACATGCTATGCAATAAAGGGGCGTAATGTGAAAAATTGTTCGTTTTGGAGTCCCTGACTTCGATGCTTCACTTCACGGGCGGACCCGCAATTAAGGTAAAAAATGTCAGAGATTTCACACCCCTCTCCTCAGCCGGATTCGAATGAACTTCTTCAGTCCGATAAGAAGGATCCCCACCATTTTTTTCACTCTATCGATAAATCTGAAGATTTTTGTGACCCTTGCTCTGAGTTGGGTATTTTTCTCTCTCAAAAGATTAGAAGAGAGATAGAAGAGAGTGGCTCGGTAGATAAATGGTCGAGCAAGATTGAGACAAGTTTTCTCCAAAAAATCCTTCCAGAATTTAAGAAAAAATTTCCCAAATGTCAGTTGGGGGGGGCGGTTCTAAGAAAAATGTGGGAAAAAGTTTCATATTACTACGAAAAATTTCAGAAGGTGGCCTTGTGTGATAATGAAAAGTTGAATTTAAAGCTTGTGATTCGTGAACATCTCAAGTCTTGTGACTGCCCTTCCCACTTGTCTCCTTATGCTTCCGCAGAGCAGCTTGCGACAAGTGTCGGAGAGTGTATCGCGATGGTTGAAGGAAGACGCCCAGATCTGGAGCAACTTACCAAAATAGTATGGGCTGTTCAGAAACATCTATTATACGATTTGAGCTCCATCAATTCCAAAAATCCTTATACTCAATATGATGCTATGGACAGGCTGATTGTTAAAACGCTGCTAGAAATTAATTCGAAAACTGGTGCTCATGCCATCGAATTCGAATCCCTCAAGAGGGATGTTGCGAGGGAGCTTAGACTATATGAAGTGGCGGGAAATTTGTCTCACACAGACCAACTTAGCTCTGTGGTTTCTATGTTGCTTGCAAAGAAGCTCTATCACACTTGTGTGATTTCGTCCACTTTTTCTTGGAAAGAAAAAGAAAAAGTGGAGGCTTTCATTCGCTACCAGATTTCTCTTAGCAAGAGCAACCACACTCTCTCAGATGAGTGGTGTCGTGTAGAGATTATTCAACGTATTTTGGCTTTGTATTCCATAGCTCAGGAGCTTCCAAAAGACATTAGTGATGAAGATCTTAGAAAATGTATTCGAGAAATATGTAGATCCTCTAATGAAAAAACTTTTCTTCTTCCCAATACATTCAATCAAATATGTTTCATCTTTATAAATGCAGAAATGCACCTCATGAGTGAAAACAAATCTTTTGACAATCTCGCTGCATTAGAAAACGTCCTCGTACAAGCCTATCGTATTACATGTCAACTTCCGACTTTATGCCCGAGGCAGATGGATCAGCTTGAGTTGCTAATCTGGAAAAATCTCGAAGGGGAGGGGGGAGTGCTCGATCAGATCGACCCTCAAACATACCGAGTCATAGAGCGGGAGATCGGCAATGTCTTGATCGACACCACTTACCACTCTTTTCGCATGATTGTGAGTATGGTGTTACATTTTTTTAAAGAGATTAAAAAAATTGAGCTTTCTTTTGAGCAGTTAGACAAAAAGGTAGAGGTATGGGTTTTGCAAAATGATATGTTGGTTCGTTGGATTCATTTTGACCAAGCGACACCACTTCTCACCCTTTTAAAAAATCTGTGGAATAGATCTCGTGTGGATGCATATTCCGTGAATCATACAGAGTTTATTTCCCATGCACTTGCTTGTGCTTTAGAGGCCTACCCCTTGCTCTATCCCTTCAGAGACACCCTTTGTCATCGCCTTTGGATCCTTTATAAACATCTGTGGTATACGCTATTTACCGATGATCGCGTCTCTACTTACAAGAGATTTTTAGTATGGCACCAGATTCGGTTGCGGCACCTTCATCCCGAACTTTCAGAGGATGAAATAGAAGAGATGCTTCGACAGTTATCAGATCGATCGATTCCCTTGGCGCCGTTTGATGGTGTGAGTGAGACATAACCCAACCCCCAAGAGGATCATTGGGATAGATAGCAGCTGTCCCATCGTGAAGAGTTGATGGGAAAAGAGAAAGCTCTGCTCCTCTTTGATAAATTCGATACAGAATCGAAATGTAAAGGTTAGAATAAAGAAGATTCCAGAGAGGCGCCCCGGGTATCGGATCATGTTTGGAAATAGCCGTAAAAGGAGAAGAAAAACTCCTAGGTAAAAGAGGGCTTCATAGAGCTGAGCGGGATGGCGTGGCGCGGGTTCACTTCCATCTGCTGGATGCATAAATGTGATAGCCCAAGGCAATGTTGTCCTTATCCCTAACACCTCCTGGTTTATGAAATTTCCCATCCGAATAAGTGTTCCGGCAAAGAGTGCCGGAATGACGAGGAGGTCGAGAATACGTGGGAGGGTTATTATCTCAAGCTTCCTTCGATTTTTATAGTAGAAGAAAGCAATTCCTATAAGTATTCCGATGGCGGCCCCGTGGCTTGCCAATCCTCCCTCCCATATCTTCACAATTTCTAATGGGTGAAGAAGATAATCCGTCCATTTTTCGTAAAAAATGAGATGACCCAAGCGCGCCCCTATGACAGTCGATATAACGACATAAATGGATAATCTCTCAGAAAAGACCTTTGCCCGGTTTTCTACGTTATTACTAATTATGCATTCGGGGTAGTAGAACATCAACCGTTTGCAAAGGGTGACAAAGATGTAGAAACCAACTAAAAATCCCATAGTAAAGAGAACTCCATACCACATGATTGGGTGGTTCAGAAATGGGAGGGTGAAGGCGATCCGGTCGGGATCCCAAACAAGCCATTTACACATTATTCTAACCTCGATCCAAGGGTTACAGGATAACATAAAACACATAAAATGCCACCCTACAAATGTTTATAGGGAAGAAATATGGCGCATGTGATCGAGTTTTTTACTAAAAAGAACTAAGAGGATGGCAGGGAAGAATGAAGTAATGACGAAAATGCTGAAAAAGGTGGGGAGTCTGAGCGACGTCATAAAACCGGCCAGATATCCTCCGAAATAAAACCCAAATCCAATGCAGGTGAACCAGAGTCCAGTAAGGAGGCCTCGGTAGCGGTGTGGACTTAAGTGGGTGATTAAAGAGAGTCCGATTGGAGAGAGAAACAGCTCAGCTAAAGCGAGTATGGCAAAAGCGCCAAGCAGATACCAGGGAGAGATGTTAGCGCTCGCAGCTCCATATGGAACGTGTGCTGCCGCCCGTTGCATGACAAGGAAACAGAGCCCTGTAAAGAAGAGGCTAAGGGCAGTTTTCATAGGGGGACTGGCATTAAATTTGAAACGTTTTAGAAATAGGTACAAGCGGGCGAGAGGGAAAGAGAATAGGATCAAAAAGAGGGTTTGTGTGGAGGTAAACCAAGGAACAGGCACCTCAAACCCCGCAATATGGCGGTTCGTGAACCTGAGGGCAAATAGAGTCATGGAAGAGCCTGCCTGGTTGTAGGCCATCCAAAAAAAGATGGAAACGCAGGTCATAATCAGAATAACGATGATACGTTCAATTTCACGGGGTTTTAGCGGATAATGGTGAGTGTCGGCCTTTTTCGAATTAAAGTGGTGATGGGGAATGTCGATGCTCTTAAGTCTTGAAATAACCTTGCAATAGGGGAAGATGCCGAGAAGTTGCACACAGCCGGCAACTATAAACGTTATGCTCCAACTGAAGGTTTGAAGATATCCCAAAACGATCATAGCTATGAGCACACCTACGTTAACAGTGGCATAGTAGATCGAAAATCCTCCTTCGCGAATATGTTGTTTGTTGGAATAGAGTATGCCGAGAAGGGTGTAGATGTTGGGCGTGAAGAGCCCCCCACCAAATCCGATGACAACGAGCGCGGGGATAATCATTACTTTGGCTAGAGAACTAAGGAAGAAGCATCCGATTGAAGTTAAAATAGTTCCGAGAAGAATGGGAGCATAACAGTTCCATTTATCGGCGATATAGCCACCCAGAATAGGGAGTAAGAAGGCGGTGCCAGTATAGGCTCCGAAAATTCTGGTAGCATACTTTGTAGAATAGGAAAAATATTTTACTAAAAATAGGATGAGTAGGTACCCGACACCCCAATAAGCAAATCGTTGGCACATTTCTGCGAGGGCGAGCCAGTACATCTCCTTAGGATGTTTATAAGAGAAGATGACCCCTTGTTGTCTCATAGCGGGTGTGAATTACGTGCTTACGGAGTATCTCGCATCTTATCGGCAAAAAGAGATTTGTGCTATTATTTTCTCATAGAATTGTTTGCTTTCGCTTTATCACTTTTGTCTTCAATCATTTAGAATGAGAGTGCTTATTGTTAAAACCTCCTTTTTTGGATATGTCATTCAACCTTTTTCAGTTATTACTCTATTGAAGAGATATGATCATAAGGCGAAGAAGGGTTGACTAGGTAGCTGAAAGACTTTGCTGTGAGCCCCTGCTAGAGGCACATCCCGATTTAAATTGTGTCATTCACTTCTACATAAGGGAGTGAAAACGCTCCTCCATGCGCCATCGTTCTGCGATCTGCAATGCGATAAAAAGGGTGAGAATAGAAAAATATGACTTTGTGTTTGATCTTCAAGGTAACATAAAGTTGTGGTTGGTCAGGAGTTCCGTGCGAGCGAACGAGAAAGGTTGGGTATGCCTTTTCTTCTGCCCCCGAATGGCCGAGTAGCCTTTTTCTTTCTCACCGTTACAAAGTTGATGTGCGAGAGACCATTTCTCTTCAATATCTATCCATGATTCAGCAACATTTAAATTTTTTCCCTGTCCCTCTTTTTAAAAAAATGCAACTGAACATCAGCCCTGATGAGGATAGCTGGATTGCGGAACAGATTAAGAGCGCCACACGCCACATGTTTATGGTATGTGTAGGTTTTCGTTGGATTAATAAGAAGCCCCCTCTAGAGACGTGGGTGAAGTTTTTAGCTCAACTAGTGGATAGGTACTCTCCCACTCTATTCCTTGTGTGGGGAGGAAGCGTGGAGCGAGCTGAGGCAGAGGCACTTCACGTTACACTTCCCCATTCAAGCCGTGTACTCCACAAAATGAGCTTTCCAGTGTGGCAACATTTTATGGACCGAATGGATAGTGTGTTAACGGTTGATTCTGTAGCACTTCACCTTGCTGCTACTGTTTGTACGCCTACATTTAGCATCTTTGGTGCTTCTAAAGACGCAAGTCTATAAACCCCTCGGCAAGATTCACCAAACATTTCAGGGAATATGCCCATATGGGGCTATTTTCAACAAACGTTGTCCTATGCTACGTAGCTGCAACACTGGCCAGTGTCTTATAAGGGGTGTGTTGCGAAAATAGAGTTTTCGGATCGGAATTAGCTAACTGCCTATTTCAACAAAAAGA
>Ga0066187_1000407_pt1 | contig 14919 bp, 10 predicted proteins | sample WorMetexBAHAMAS1_FD_58706 | JGI IMG/M metagenome (GOLD analysis project Ga0066187, IMG submission 58706) | Marine gutless worms symbiont microbial communities from Max Planck institute for Marine Microbiology, Germany - Inanidrilus exumae... | ecosystem: Host-associated > Annelida > Digestive...
ACGATTTTATTATCTGTCCCATGCTATATGCTATAGCTATGGGGCAGATAATGATAATAATAACAAGATGCAGTCGGAGAAGGCAGACTTCGCCGCTGCCGACCAAACAGCGTTGTCTGACGTCCGACTGGTGGCTCCTGGTGAACTCGACGAAACATAACGTCGTCCTTGATTCTGGCCGATTCGCTCCACTATATGAAAACACGACGTCTTTCACAAAACCGGAAGCACATAACGTATTGCACTGTCGACAGACGAGGACCGAACCACGGCCTCAGGTAACATGTATAGAAAATTTGAACGTGTTTGTTAGATATGCGAGCAGACAGACAAACAGACAGACATACAGACACGCTGATCGTAACACTTCGTACCCCTACCGGGCGCGAAGTAATAATAATAATAATAATATTCACAATAGCAGTGCCAATGTTTATGGTGCGGTCACCGTGGCATAGCCATTGCGAGCGTTCACCCGGTTTGTTTGATACTGGACTCAGTGCCACGTCTCTGCCCACATCCAGTCCGACCAATGGACTAGTGTTGTGAGTCCGCCTGTAGGCTGCTACCGTTCATAACCATCATCGCCACTTATTATTATTACTCTGCCCGACAGCTGAGATTCGTTTTACCGTCCCATGCACGAAAGGTGGAAGGCTGAGTTAACCCCAGCACTGCAGTAAGGGTGCACAGCCGGTGCCCTGGCTGTTTATCGCAGTGGGGTGGCTGTCGTGATACCGTAAACACAACCGCCAGCGATGACATTCTAATCCTAATACCTCACACACCGCAGTCAGGTATCTACCACGTGACCGAAAGACCACCCAGTGCGATCTGCAAAAAAACCTAAAGTACATAACTTGTTGCACTGTCGTCAGAGAAGAACTGATCGATGGCCTCAGGTAACAGTCTCATGCAATTTAGATTTTGGACGTGGACTTTTAGATTGGCAAGCGGACAGACAGACAGACAGACACGCTGATCGCAATGCTTCGCACCCGTACCGAGGGCGAAGTAATAATCGACACCGCAGACGTCTTTGTTACCAACAACTTTAGTGGTCCACATATAGCCATCGGTCTGCAATGTGTGTGTGTGTGAGTGCCCGCGGACAATAACGTTTGAACTAAACAACTTTGACCTAGATATGCGAGACATTCGACATGTTAATCCGTATTGATCATATCTATGTCAAGTTCGAAGTCAAGGTCATACACAGTCAAAGCTCGCGGTCATGCGATGAAAAATATGTACTTTACGACGTGCTGAATTTTTGTTGTTTTCGAGTTCTTTATGCAAGAATGTTCGGTGCGACCTCGAGAGACGGCTTTCTACTTGCTAACAGTATTTTTTGTTGTAACGTTTTCGCTGACACTACGCAGACAGCTGCTAGACTGCGGCGGCATACATCGAATAATGGTCGTGACGTCAAATTCAACCTACTACAACACAAAAGTTTTCAACGCTGTGTCTCGCGTACGTGCTACACCGTTTTGACATCGTTTGAGCATACATAATGTCACCTCTGCAGTAAATCGTCGTCAAAAATGTAAACCAGTGATGTCAGACATCTAGGTCAACACAGGTCGTCTCCGCCAGACGTTTGGCGGGGTAATTTTTTTACAGCAGTTTGTTTGTCTCTCTGTCTGTTTGTGAACAGAATAACGTTAAATTTTTTGGTAGATTTTCGTGGAATTTCGGAAATAGGTAGATTATGGATCATGGAGGAGTTGATTAAATTTTCGAATGTTAGGATTAGGGTTAGGAGTTTGGGTTATTGCATCTGCTGGTCGCCAGTGACGAGATGTGGCGTGGCGGAGGTATGTAGTCTATCGAGTGCTCTCTAGTTTAGACTACATCTTCTGCTGTGCACCGATGTCCGGGATTCATTCAGACTGTGGTTGTAGCTGCTACAGTTAATCTGGAATTGTCGTGAGCTTCGACCGGAATTTCGAAAATATCACTGGACGAAAGCCGATTTCTTTCCACGACAAAGCAGGTTGGTCGGCGCTCCGAGATGTCTTGTTAAGCTTCCGCTTTAAGCTGTTGATGACACATTTTTATGCCGTGTTTTACCGTCTGTTCTACCGTCTCTACGGAGCAAACAATCCTGACGTCAGCTTAGATTTTAGGTTTACCTTTACCTTTGTTGTCCGTTTTGTCTTCATGTTGTGCATGCATCCTGTGTTCGGTATCAGTCAAATTACGTGATGGATAGAACTTTAGAATGTTCGTCCTGTAAAGTGTTACCACTCACGAGTGCAATCAATTTTTGAACAGTTATGACTGGCAACTTAATTACGTGCGCACGCCTGTTATGATCATAGCAAAAATCTAGTTTCTGACCAACACCAAATTCTGCACAGTGTATCCTATTGCTCCCATATTCATGAATTTCGTTGCAGTCGCCTTTGCCTTGCCTTCAGAAACCAGTCGTTGTACTCTCGCCACTATTTTTCAATGTGAAAACTAGTGTACGTATAACTCGCTATAGGTCTACTGCAATTTCGCAAAATCCTAAACGACTTCAAAAACGTGAAGGAAACTATTTTAGCGGTGTTTAAGTGTTTCCTCTGTCTGTTTATGTTGGCACAGTGCGTCTCGTGGACACGGCGGCACTGCGTCAGTAGCAGCCGCTGAAGCAACGAAACCTCAACGACGGATCGTCTTTCATCAACGCCGATTTGCCGCCGACGACAGTAGTCAGTTGTTCTGCCTCCCACCCGCCACACCCGACTGCGTTCCGTCGCCGATCGGCTTCGACAATCTAGGTCCAGTGGTCGACGACGTCCCAAGCCCGAACCCGGGTATGTGATCATTCCGTCGGCTTTAATTTAAACAGTGCAACGAGACGGAGGGTGAGCGAGGAGAGTTTAACGTGAATTAGCGTGTTAGCAAAGAAATACTGTTCCTAGTTATACCTCGCCTGTCGTGTTTCTGACGTCAGATTGTTAACTCAGACAACTCAGCAGTTTGTTACAAGTCAGATCACCGATGCAGCAGGCCAGCAGCAGTACGCAAAACGTGTAACGCTAAAAGGTTGGAGCTTGGAGTGCTCCTAAAAAAGAAATTGATATTCATCAGAAATGACTATCGTGCGCAACATCAACATGTTAATTGCAAATATGTACGATTGCAAATTTTCTATTCAATTGTCAAAATGTCTTCAGATTCAGGGCTTCATCCCTGACCTCCTGACCAGGGGCTCTGCCCAGGACCTCGCTGGGGCACAGCCCACATACCTCTCGGCCTTATAGGTTGGCGCTCCTGCGTGTGAACGCCATACTTATGTATCTTTAAAATTTTCTTAAACTAGGCTAGGCTGCAACTATGCAGCCAGTCTACAGTGTAGGCCTAATGAGTGACGGGTGACCACTGGGTAGAATATGTACAATGCTATTAGAGGGCCCGTGGCTCAGCAGCAGCTTGAAATAACTATTAAGTGTTATAGCCTAAGAGCTCCAAGAAACGTTTCAGCCAACACCACCTATTTCAGCATGAAATTCTGCCTGTTTATTCTTTGGTCAGCCACGTAGGTAATGTAAACGTATACGATGGCCGTTCGACGATTTCTACACCACACTGTGGCTATTGGAGGCCAATATACATGTGTGTTCAGCTCTGGCCAGCTACGCCTGCGGTGTTTTAAACTGTGCTAAGACAACAGCAGCAGTCAATCTGGTGTTTTCAGTCTTTCCTTATTTTTTTCGTTTCTGTGCCGTGCGCTAGCTTAGGCAGGCCATCTCGTCAGCTTTTGAGCGCACGTGAATTTACCGTATCGTATCGTATTTTACAGCACAGTCGCCTGTACAACAAGTATCGACCAGCAATCCGCTAGCGCCGCCGCAGACTGTCGGTACGAGGACCGCAGCGACCAGAACCACGTCGACTGCAAGCAACCACGTCGCTTTTTGTCTACCGCCTGAGAACGACACCAGACGACAGCATCCGGTGAGGACGTCTGCAACTGACATCGAGGACGAATGCTGCGATAAGTTTCTTCGCAACCGCCTCGCTGACGTAAGTCCACGTCACGTCGCTCTTTTCGTGTGCTCACTGACAAGTATATTTAGACGACGGCAATTTGTACCTCTCCTCCTACAGTATATGCGAGTAGCGCAAAGTCAGTGCAAACTGTTAAATCACCGATCACTTTAATGGCCTTCGTAGAATAGCCCAACTCGGTCGGGTGTATGTACGACACGATACGATACATTTACATGCGCTGAAAAGCTGACAAAGTGCTATCTTAATCTACAGCACGAAACCAAAAACGGAAAATAAGGAAAAACTATTTTAAAAACTAGAAGATGTACTTCGGGTTCGATGCCCCAGCGTCGACGTGGATGCCTTCGCCACGGCCTGCAGCGACCTTGACCTTTAGCATCTAATCGGGTTATCAGTAGGGGCTATTGAATACCTACCCCCTGTCATTTTTATTAAAGTTGTTCACGCCATTCATGAGATATCGTGGTAACAATATCTGTCCGGACGGACGAGATTGGCGAACAGACAGCCCGAAAACTGTCGAGTGGCAAAGGCAAAACAAAATCGAGTTGCTCAAAAGAAACGCAACTTTAGTTCAAAAGCACCTTTATTTTTGGCACGGTGGTTCAACTGGGTCTATCTAGGTGGTGGCGCTATCTAGGTGTTTTGAAGGTCAAGGTCATAGACCAAAGTTCACGGTTACAGGAAGAAAAAATTCATACTAAGAAAATACCGTCAGTGCGTATGCACGTTTAATGAGGCGAGATTGGGCGAGACAAAGGCACAGTCGGCTAATAAGCGCACCTGAATTAAATAATAACGAGTTGAAAGTAATTTGACAAAAGGCCGCATCTTGTTACTCCATTTAATACACATGGTTCCTTGGATCCACATAAGTCAGCCACTCAAACGACATCTCGATCTGTTCCGCCGTTTTTGCACAACTCACACGTGTTGTTCCCAATACAGACACAGACCACGTTACGTGCGACATCTGTTGCAATAGGCCGCATTACATGTAGCCTACTGCGTGCAGGCAATGCGACCTAATAGCAACATCGATCCGATTTATAACGCGCCAGTTCCGTAGATTCTGAGGCGCGGACGTTGCATGACAAAACTAACAGCGGCAGTTTTTTGTCTGTGTTTGTCGAGTTCTTCTGTCTTGAAGTGGTCGATGCAACCTCGAGTGGGGACTTTCGGTTTTATAAAGAAAGCTAGAGACTACACTCGACTGCGTAACTTAAAGGTCACGTGGACATGTTGCTGCTGCAGGTGAACTTATCTCCTGTATCAACTAAAGATGTTCTGCCGATGAAGCGACTCGTCGCCGATGGAGCCTTTCAATCTGCCAGAACGCGTCATCTGACCCAGAAAACTCCGGACAGAACTGCACGAACACAAAGGCCTAATGCGGCCGACTCCTGGGTCTAGAAGGACCCAGCTGCCTGCCTTACCGGCATTTCATCTTCTACCACCGGTGCTATATAAGCCACTGTGCCCTGTGTAAAAAAGACTAACCGAATACAAAATAACTGTGTGTGGATCAGTGGTCGTGGTGCTATAATACTGCATCACAGCGGATAGCAGAGAATGGAGTAACCCATGCCGGCGCTGTTTTTGTGCCTCGTGAACTTGAACTTTGATCTTATCTTTTGACCCCAAAATAAATGGGTTTCCAGGAATCACGGTGGAACATTTCCAAGTCAAGTCTGGTGATCCTGGCTGCATCGGTTTTTGAGATACCATGCAGAAAAACAGACAGACAGACAGACAAACGCCGGCGAAAATCCTACCCCCGCGAATGCCGCCGGCTTGGGTAAGAACAACAACAAACATCAAGCAACACATTGTGTATATATTATTTATTAATACACATATATTAACAGACTAATGGTCGGTTTTTCCACCGCACATTAATCTTCCGTTAACGTTAATGGCTGATTAACTCCCATTAATTAATAGTTAATCTGCCATTAACGTTAATGGAAGATTAATAATTTGCGGTGGAATAACCGGCCCTAACCTGTTTACAGCATTACTGTGAACTACACTGGCTATAATCAGGTATAAAGACCAATGGCATATTTAAGATTTTACAAAGAACAGCCCACTCGTCTAAAATTCAATGCTCTAGTCTGTTCATGTCTGTTCATTGAACGTAATTTTAGAATATGAAATTTGTCAATTTTTGACTGTTTTTTCAGAACTTTTCAAAGGGTAGCCTGGGTGCACACACCCTTCAAATATGCCACTGCAAAACTTTCTGATCAGGTAACTACATGGAACCAAGTAGCACCTACTGAACTGCTGAACAGAGGCACTTCTGACTGATCCGTACAGTCTCAAAAAGGCACCTCCTCTGGCTTGCTATAACTTCGACGTATATCAACCGATTTTGATATTTTTTGGCAGATAACAGCAGTGGAATATTGGCTGCAATACTTCTTGTGGTCGTTCACTGTTTCCTTTATTTGCAGCAATATTACTGCAATGGAAATGAATCGTTTCTGACGTCACTGAACTGACCGTAAATATGCCATTCAGCAAGTGCGATCGAACGTGTGTATCTGCTGTTATCTGCCAAAAACTATCAAAATCAGTTGATATATGTCTAAGTGATATCAAACCATAGGTGGCGCGTTTTTTAAAGACAGGCTTAGACTAAATAATGTTCACATATCATCCTTTGTGTAAATTTTGACGGAATAAAATATGAAACTTTCATGACTTTAATCATTTTCTTGCAAGTATGTAACACAGGGTGGTAAAAGTGCTGGGCCGTTGGCAACTGTTTATAAAAATGTGCCATTATACTCCGGCCTGCAATTTCGCCAAATGCTGACCAATTTTTAATGCGTGATGCTATGCCTGCGCCGTATATGCTGTGGCCCTTCGTCCATCCATGACACATCAGACTTCTATCAAAACGGGAAAACATATCATGCAAACAACGCTATACGATAGCCCAGGGACTCTACAGTTTTCTAACGTCGGAGATCCAGACGAAATTTCATGGGTCATCCCTAACCGTCAACCTGTATTTGGCCACCGTTAGGCCCTAACGGCGGCCAAGTACAGGTTGGGTAGGTTAAAATCAACGATTTTTGACCAATATCTCGTTATAGGCCTATCTCAGCAACAGTGCAAGATAGAGACACAGAAACAAAAGAAGGCTAACAGGAGCACATCATGCTATATCGAATGGTAACATTGCCAATGACCTTGAGTGACCCCAATTACTCATATTTTTAGTTTTCGGTTTTCATTCATATATTTGGAAGAGCTGAAGCTATAATCTTCAAATTTTGTACCCAGTTAGACCACATCAAGTGTTAGCCTAGGGATGACAAACCACCAAATCGCCATGGTCAGGGACACATGACGTATTTTTTTGGTTGCCCCAATCATTTAGCACAATTTGTTGAGAAACAATAGGGAGTGCAGTTTGTTGGCCCACCCTGTAGTAGTCCAAATGCAAAATCTTTTGCGCATGAAATTAGTTTTAGGCTCGCTTGAAAAGATCACTGGCAACAAACACATTCATAACACATTATGTCTGCAAAACTGCTGACACAATTATCAGCCGTACACAGTCAACAGTATGCAGGTTATTGGCACAAATTCACTAACATACATCACTTAACTTGTTTGCACCGAATATATCATCAACAAAACTCGTTTCTGTCAATGACAAATTCTGACAGCGAAATGACATAGAAAGGGTTTAATTTAATAAATAAAACACTGAAACTGTTACTGGAATCTAACCACAACATTTTAAAATATATAAACAGTGTGAGTTATGAACGGATGAAAACAGTTGTTAAATAATGCTAAGTCTACGTTCATCATGTGATACTAATACTGTAGCACCATATTAACAATGCTCTACAGGTTGTCTTAAATGTACTAAAAATAAATATATTTAACTAACGCTAACGTCAATACACAGTGCAATAGACAAGCAGATATGCATGACTGAATTGTGCTTGACAGCAAGTGACTCGTGTAAATGCCAACAATAAATTATATTTCACCAGCTGGACACACAACAACATGTCAACACCACAAAAAAAACGTCTTCACAGACAATGACCAGGCCTGCTAATTCTCTCATCAAAAACTTTAAACATAAATAACATGCTTCAACTTTCTCTTCATCATGAGATTTCACGTCCTTCAAGGGTCGTCAAGACGAACAGTGACTCTCAGTGTCATGCTTGTCTTGTGACTCCAAACACACTGTAGTCCGTAGTGTAGAAACGCGCTACTTTCTATCTTAATTTTTCTTAAAAGATGCTTATGGCCCTTCACAATCTCTGCGTCGCCCTCAACTGCGGGTGCTGTGGGGCCCTAACCACAGTACCGATGACTAAAGTCTCTTTCGACGCAACATTCTACTGAACACTTGTAGAGGTATAACAAGCAGATGATGACAATTTGCACTAATTATGTCACCGTCCATCCATCAAACTGCAGGCAGAAACTATGGACACTGTTGCACGGTCAGAGAGATGTTGGAGATGAACTAGGATGATATCGTTGCAGCTGCTCCTCCACCGACGACAACTTTTGCCTCAGCAGCAACAGCTGTAAACATAACTTCTTGTGATATCAGCAAATCATTCCACCCTACTTAACTTGTAATATAATAATAATAATACCAATCATCATTAACTAGTGTGATTGCACTTCACAAACATGATCAGATCTGCTATTTTAATTTCTACGCTGCCTAATGCTCAACAATGTACTGATCAACTTCAACCAGAAACATAACTTCAGCAGACATGTACAGTTTGATTAGCATCTCACTTAGTGACAAAAATTTCACTGTGATCAAACACTGAAATACCACTGTTGTCCGACATCTGTAGCTTACCAATACACCACAGTGGCTAGTGCAGTGGTTCCCAACCTGTTTTTACCCCAAGCACCCTTTAAATCATACGTCAGAATGTCATTCCCTTTTACAAGATTGTCCGACTCAAAATATGCATTCTCCATAACATGGGACATTACACAATGAAACATCGTATCATTTGTGATTACAGTGTGCCACGTAGATAATCTACCTTATAGTCTTGGTTATCAAGACTTTATTAAAGGACTCGAGTTCAAGAGCAAGACCTTAACATCTGGTCTCGAGACCAAGACCAAGACTGCACAATGTTTACTGATGAAGATCAAAAATCTATATTCAATATCTTCAGGAGGAATAGTAAACGACAAATACAAATAAAAATAATCAAGAAACTGTTAAACTCACTGAAGGACACTTTGACAAAAGCTAACACTAGTGATAATATTGATTCGTTGTGTCTAATGCAAAATAGAAGGACATTTTCATGATCAACAAGCCTGAGAGGCTAATACATCAGCAATGCATAGCAGAATCTATATGTGTTCACTATTGGCTGCACTCACTAAGCCCACATACATGTAGACGCAGATTTATGAATGTCAACCACTGTCGTAATGGAGTCAGCAGGCAACCATGCTGCAGCCAGCTTTGCTGAGAAGAAGTGAATCTTTAGAAACTGGACTCGAGTACTCTCGAGATCCGAGACCTTGGCCTCAAGATCACTAGACTGCTGGCTTATGGGATATATGGGATTTGGCATCAGTACATCAGTACAGGCCAGCTAGACAATATCTTGAATTATTTAGGCTAAATGTATTGTAAGATCAATATTCCAACAATTTGAGTCTGCCAGTATGTGTTGCCAATTCCCCCTGAACCCTAAAATTCCCCTTTGGGAATTCAGATTGGGAAACCCTAGGCTATCTTAGACACAAGTGCACTGATGATTCAATCAGATCCTTGGTGGCATGCTGCTACTGATAAAGTAATACATTACTGTTATGAAATTCACCTGTGATTCATGTCGCTCAGTCATTAACTGCATCTGTGTTTCCATCTTCTTCACCTTTACGACGTATTTCTTCTTCGCTTTTTCAAACGCTGACACCATTGCACTGCAGTGCACAATTAACACAACATTGGCTACAATGAATTTTTGGTGCACGATATACAGTAGCTGATGACAGTCAACATAGTAACACTGATTGAAGGTTCTACGTCTTACCCGACACAAAAAGGTCATTTTGGAGACGTTCTTCCCAGCCAATCTCTTGGCTTATTACTGAAAAACTAAAACAAACACTAACAAAAGCAAACAAGCATCCATAACTAAATATACTACAACATATAATGAACCCAAAAAACTAAAGCCTGGAAAGGGAATTGGTCTATTCTGGAAGGAGTAGATAGATAAGTGAAGAAAAAAGAAAGTAAAGAAGGAAGAAAGAGAGGAAGGAAGTTAAGTAAACACACAAACAATTTATATAGCAACAACAGTAACACTATTATCAAGTGTCCAAAGTAATTTGGCACATGGCAGAAGGCTGCATCACTGACTTATTTTGTGTCGGGTGAGACGTAGAACCTTCAATCAGTGTTACTGTTCCTCGTGGTAGCGAACGGATTCATCCCATCTTGATCCCCATCTAATACATGGTTCCTTGGGCCCACATGAGTCAGCCTCCTCCCCCACAGAAATGGCATCTTGATCGGTTTAGCTGTTTTTGTACAGCACATCCGTGTGACCAACATACAGATGCAGACCAGCATCTGTATCAATAGGCCGCATCTCATGCACTGCATGCAGGAGATGCAGCCTAAAAAGTGGCATCATCACCTCTGACATTTGTTTTAATGTCCGTTCTTTTTGTCAATAGTGTGACTCAAAAAGTTATTGGTGGACTGTCATTAACTCTGTGGAACAGGTCGGTTACAGACCATAGGTTGATTAGTTACTTTTGAAAGGGTCAGGATTACGGTTAGGAGCTAGCGGTAATAACACTGTAGCTCTACCGAGTGCCATGTAGTTGATAACTAAGCAGGAGAATACTGCGAAGGCAACAAATAACAAACACCACGTTTTTCCTAGTTTATGCTACTGCCCCTCAAAGTGTATGATGCACATTTTTTACAGACTGGGTGCCCTTCCTGGCCCAACCATTTATTTATTATCCACACGTGCCGATAGGCAAGGTGCGGATATATCGTTTACTGTATGTTGGTTTGCTTTTTTTGTAATTTTGTGTGTGTTTGTACGGTTACAGATTTCTCAGATGAGAATAAAGCTAGCGGCATCAAATTTTGCTCGGCCGTTCATCTGCGTCCAAGGCAGGGAATCACATGTTTTGGGGAACCTTGCTCCCACAAAAGCCCAAAATCGGATGAATCGGCCAGCGCGTGTTCGGCAGCCACAGGGTAGTGGTTGTGAGCATTGTGGAGGATCAACATGTTTGGATATAGCTCAGTCCCCAATCCCCACTGATATACTTCTTTATTATAACTTTGTACTCAAGGTTCAGACACAATATCCTAAAAAAAGCTAGTTTATGCTCAACAATAAAAAACATCAGTAAACACACAACCACTTCACAAAATCCAGAACGTCACAGTCATAAAAATGTCTATCTGATAGGCAAATCAAATCGTCTTTCACCACCAATAACTCCCACACCATTCCCGATCTCCTACACAATTCTGGATCAATATCAATAGTTTCAACATGTGCAGCAAATGAAAACAGAAGTGATCTAAAGTGATCTACGTGTATGTGTGGAGTTTGTTAATGGATGTTTCGAAAGGAAGAAAAAGCAGCAAACACAAGAGACAAACGGTGTGATATTAGGCTGAAGATAAAATGCAGGATGAAGTGGGATATTATACAGAACACAATGTCAAAAACCTGCTGGCAATAGCAGAATGCTACAAGAAAATCTACGTTCACTTACTAATGTAATTACGCTTGTTTGTTTCTTTCAACTGACTAATTTACAAGCTAGTACCTTCTTTGCATATACAAACATCACATCCATTTATACCCATTGGCTTTTTTCAATTCATTGATGAAGACGATGGATTGCTGGTGGCGCATTTCTGAACTCTTCTCATGTTCACGAAGCTTTTCCAACTTTCTTGTCAATTCCTGTACCTTCTCCTTTAGCCGTCCTTCACGCTTCAGTGCTTGTTCAAGGTCAAGAGACATACAAGATACTGTGGATGTTGTGACATCGGCCTGAAGAATCCAAGCAAACAGCAAGTAATGTACTACTAACTCAAGAATTACATTACAGTCATCATGTTTTCACGATAAATTTAAAATTTATGACCAGCATACAAAAAAGGTTCTATTTGTGCCTCCCACTATATAATATAAAAACACATTTGGCATCACACAATCACAAAATGAATTTGTATAGCGCCACTTACAATACTGGACAGCGGCGCTGAACAGAATAAAATGACATAAAATACAATACTATAAAAAATAACTGAAAAATTAACGGAAATAATAGTTTAACTAAAAGTAATGAGTTAATAAGGCACAAAGTATGCTTCCATAAAAAGACTAGTTCTTAAATGGCACTAGAACATCGCGATACTGTCCATTTGACAGATTGATGTAGGTAGTTGCTTCCACGCTTGTGGATGAGCAACGGAAAAAGCTATGTAACCTACTGACGATGACACCCGTGGTATGTCGTACAGTCCATTGTTTGCCGACCGCAGATGCATTCTTCCTGGTATCATTGAAATTTGAACAACAGCATCTAGTAGATAAGTAGGAGCATAACCAAAGGCAACACCATGCATCAGTGTGCACAGCTTATAGATGAGCAAACTACTTGATGACAAATGATAATGATGATGTTATCATTACGGGAGTGCGTACGCTGTCTTCACGTTCATCACTGCTATTCCGGTGATCTTGCACATTCAACTGCAACAGAGCTTTCTCTTTCATCAGGCGATGATTTGCAGCTTTCAGCTCGACTCTCTCCTCCTGCCAGCATCATTTTTACCATGCCACGTTGAATACAAGAACAGTATGTATGCTAATGTAGTACTGATTGTCTGTCCTTTTTTACACCACCTGGTAGCCCATTTATTCTAATTGTCTCACATGAAACATTGTTGCAAATTCAGTTGTGTCACCCTAAATGGGGGCAATAAACATGGATGGGGTAATGGTAGGAAAATTCATGATTACTGACCAATATCGTACTATGTCTCAAACATTCAAACTTCACAATTTTTTGACTCATCAGAAATATCCTGGAAGCAGACTTTCCAGCCAATTGCTTGGCTAAGGTACTCACAAATGAAATGCAACCTCATCACACTACAAATGGTAACTGGAATAAGACAGTGGTAAGTGTGAGTCAAGTCAGTCACCTTAACGGCCATTAGCTCCTGCATCAGCACTGCATTTTCCAGGTCAAGTTTCTGTGCTTCACATGCATCCTGTCTCGGCTCACATGTAAATGGGTCAAGATGAACACTTTCTAGGTCAACAACGGTCAACCTGACGACCGATCGTTCATCTCTCAGCCGGACGAGATGCTGTCGGAGTCTGGATTCATCGGACTTGGACCATGATAAGTCATCAGCACTCACGCTGCTGCTAACAGAACTAGACACATCACACCATGTTCTTGCTGATAACCACAATACTAACTGTGACAATTTCTAAGCCGCCACAACATTGAAAAAAAAAACATCAAAAAGGTGCATATCACACAGCAATACATATAGCACTTTAGTCAGTAGAATACATCTGATCCAGTTAAACAATCAATGAGGAACTCTTCAATGCAGTCTTGGCAGTTTCCCTCTCATGGACCCTTTGTAGCAGTTGACTGCCACAATGATGCTTTTCCTGTCACTACTGCTGTTATCAACTGCAGCAACCCAACAGAACACAGCGGAAAAACAAGGTGTACCTGGCAGTGCGAGATGATGACAAATCTTCCCACGGAGAACCAGCAGTGGACGGCAAACTGCATACACTGGGACAGCCATCGGTTTGACACAATAGCTGCTTTGCAGCCGCTTCTGCAGCATGTCGGGCATCAACTGCAATCTGCAGTATCGTAGAGTCGGCACAACGGTCTACGACAATGACACACACCATCAAACCTGACACTGCCATCAACAACGTCATCGCTGCCAGTTTCTGTTAATAAGAGACTTCTAGGGTCAAGCCGGGCCTTCCACACTGTAAACTGATAGAGTAATAATAACAAGTGGTCAGAGAATTTTGACCAAAAGCTGCATCGCAGGCGAGATTTTTCATGAGAAGACAATGTAATGTGCTGCAGCCGGCCGCCCACAGTCCCGCTCTTGTCATTATTGCTTTTTTTGCTGTGTAAATTACTGCAGTACTGACTCCCAATACTTTTCAATGGGCCAGACAACCCCACAAAACTGCCCTTTCCTGTGGGGGGATTCTCGACCCTCATCTAACGCACGGTTCCTTGGGCCCACCTGAGTCCATCCTCCAATTGGCATCGCAATATGTTCAGCCGTTTTTTGCAGGGCTCACAAATGTGACCAGAAGACAGACACACAGACCACGCTACTCTCTCTGTAGCAATAGGCCGCATCTTATGGACTGACTGCATTTGATGCAACCTAATAATAATAATAATAATGCAATATTTCTATAGTGCCCTAATGTCCAAAAATGCAAGTAACAATGCAGCCATCACTAAACTAAGAAATTTATGCATAATGACAGTAACAACTGCTCATGACATACCATAACCACAAATGCCAAGGATTTGACATTTTGATGTAAGCAGTGCTAACTCGGTGTCTAGAAGACCAACAAGCACTTGATATGCACTCAGCGCCTGGTCAGCATAACTCGTCGTCATCTGATGAGCCGTGACACTTGACTCGTATTTGCCGAGAAGCATTGTCAGGTGATTGCAGTTATCCTTGCTCTCAGCAAGTGTCAAACACAAAACATCGTTCTGTGCAGCAACAAAGATAACATCCGAGTTCTCATTAACCGGCAGCATTGCGCGCAGTGCAAAGTGCCGGTTATTTAATTTACTCAGAGGCCG
>Ga0066187_1000408_pt1 | contig 14905 bp, 15 predicted proteins | sample WorMetexBAHAMAS1_FD_58706 | JGI IMG/M metagenome (GOLD analysis project Ga0066187, IMG submission 58706) | Marine gutless worms symbiont microbial communities from Max Planck institute for Marine Microbiology, Germany - Inanidrilus exumae... | ecosystem: Host-associated > Annelida > Digestive...
GCACCTCAAAGGATGCACCTCCTACCAAATTCCCAGCAAGTTTAGGACTTCACCGCCAAAACGCGTGCCCGTTATCTAGAAGCCGCGTTCAAGTTCGCCAATGTCGATCATTCGGATAACGCCGATTCGAACGCGATCGACGACCTCAAACGCCACCGGCAAGTGTATGAAGAAGCACGTTTGGCATTCGAGGCTTTACAGCGTGCCATTGAACAGGGATACGTGGATCTAGAATATTAACAAATATTCAGTTACTACCTCCGTTGCCGGCGTCGGAAGAATGTGACGCTGCTCTCCTTACCTATTTTCTCCGGGGCCGCGTGCCGACCAAGCCCATGCTGTGGCGATCGATCGCCGCCGCCTTGACCATCGCGAATACGCGTTTTCCCGGCACCAATCCGAGCGAGGCGATGGATTTTCTCGTAACGCGGGCGATCAACGGAACGCCGACGTCAACCAGGACTTCGGTTTGAGGGCCATCCTCACCAAGAATCTCGGATACGGATCCTTCGAAAACATTGAGCACACTCGTGTTCTCCGGTTTGTCGAGGGACAACGAAACGTCCCTGGCGCGAACGCGCAGACGAAAGCTGCTGCCGACCGGCGCTTCCAGTTCCGGTACGGTCAAGGTACCGGCGGGGCAGGAGAGAACCGTCAAGCCGAACTCCGGTTCACCGCCGACAACGGTTACGGGCAACACGGCACCGGCTTCGTAACGTCCGGTCAATGGCCTGAGGTCGAGCCGGCTCATAATGTCTTCCACGGTCCCCGAAGCTCGGCTCTTTCCGTGATCGAGGAGAACCATCGTATCGGCCAATCGGATGACTTCGTCCAGCGAGTGGCTGACGTATACGATCGGAATCTGGAATTCATCGCGCAGTCCCTCGATATAGGGCAGGATTTCCCCTTTGTGGCCGGCATCGAGCGAAGCCAGGGGCTCGTCCATCAGCAAAAGGCGCGGGTCGGTAAGCAGCGCCCGTCCGATGGCGACCCGTTGTTTCTCGCCGCCCGATAACGACCCAGGTTGCCGGTCGAGAAATCGGTCGAGGGCAAGAAGGTCGACCACGTGGCCAAAGTCCTGGCGCCTTTCGTCGTTCGGCACGAACCTCAACCCGTATCGGAGGTTTTGGCGGACAGTCATGTGAGGGAACAGGCGTCCTTCCTGAAACACATACCCAACCCGCCGTTTCTGCGGCGTCAAGTTGACTCCGTTGGTTGAATCGAACAACTCCCGCCCGGCAACGGCAATCCGCCCCTGGTCGGGGGTGCTCAAACCGGCAAGGAGATTGACCAGCGAGGTCTTGCCCGAGCCGGAACGGCCGAAGAAGGCGGTGATGCCATGTTCACTGCTAAATTGCACATCCAGTTCGAAGTTGCCGATGCGCTTCCTGACATCGATATCGATGACCGTGGACAGGATTTCAGTCATCGAGAAATCTTTCTGTCAACGCGCCTTGCCAACGCCTCGGATGCGATAAGCGCGGCGAATGCAAGAACCACCGACAAGACGACGAGACGGAACGCACCGGCGTCGCCACCCGGTGTTTGGGTTAGGCTGAACAGAGCGAGCGGTAGAGTCTGAGTCTCACCAGGAATATTGGAGACAAAGGTTATGGTCGCGCCGAATTCTCCGAGGCTGCGTGCGAAAGCCAATACGATGCCCGTCAATACGCCGGGGAGGATCAGCGGAAACGTCACGGTCAGCAAGCACCACCAACGCGGCGCTCCGAGAGTCCATGCAGCCATTTCAAGTCCGCGATCGACACTCTCGATCGACAACTGAATGGCGCGAACCATCAGCGGAAAGGCCATCACCGCAGCGGCCACTGCGGCGCCCTTCCACGTAAACGCGATCGATATGCCGAGGTTTTCCCATAACCAGGAGCCGAGGACGCCGCGCCGACCGAACATAACCAGCAACACGTAACCGACGACGACGGGAGGCACGACCAATGGCAGATGGACGACGGCGTTGATCAGCGACTTGCCCGGAAACTCGTAGCGTGCCAGGACCCAGGCGGTAAGAAGACCAACGGGCAGGCATCCGGCAACGGCAGCCAGCGCAACGCGCAGACTTAGGGACAACGCTTCCGTTTCCACTGGTGTAAGCGAGAACACGTCGCCATCCCTCTGTTGGTCTGGATCACTAGTGCGTCGTAAACCCGTAGCGCTCGAAAATGGCCCGCACAGGGTCGGTTTGCAAGAATGTCACGAACGCTTTCGCGCGATCGACTTCGCCACTCATTACGGCAGCGACCGGATAGGTGATTGCCGGATAGGTGTGTCTCGGGAATGTCGCGACCCGCCGAATGCTTGGGCGTCCCACGAGATCGCTCGCGTAGACTATTCCGAGAGGCGCCTCACCGCGTTCGACCAGAACCAGGGCCGCACGGACGTCGGCCGATCGCGTTATCCGGTTTTTCACAGCCGGCCATAGACCTATGTTCGTCAATGCGGTCTTGGCATACATCCCGGCCGGCACATGAGCCGGATCTCCAAGCGCGAGAGGGCCATCCGTGAGGGCCGCCGCAATATCCTCATCCTTACCGAAAGAAAACGACGCCAGCGAGTCGGCTGGCGCAATCATCACCAATTCGTTCCCGAGGAGTTCGGTACGTGTCCCGGCGACGATCAGGCCGGCCTGTTCGACCACATCCATCCATTGGGGATTGGCCGAAATGTATACCGCCGCCGGTGCACCATGCATGATCTGACGGGCCAAGGTAGAACTTGCACCGAATACGGGAACACTCCGGGTATTGGAGGCCGTATCGTATCGGTTCACGACCTCCGTGAGCGCACCGGCCAGGCTGGCCGCCGCGAACACGCGCAGCTGTTCACTGGCCGCGGCAGGGGAACCGGCCGGAGGTAGCGACGTTACGGTCGCCGTAAGGAAAATAAGCCACGCATAAAGTCGACGCCAGGGAACACTGCGGCGAACGTCAACGGGTCCGCAGAGGGGACCGATCATGCGTCAGCCGTAAAGTTCGTCGGGATCGATCTCCGGATCGGCGATCTCTGTGACTTCGCCGTCGCGGATGGCGTAGAAAAAACAGTTCCGGCGACCGGTGTGGCAGGCAACGCCTTTCTGCTCGACAAGCAAGAGCACGGTGTCGCCGTCGCAATCCCAACGAAAGTCGACCAGGTCCTGGACCTGACCCGAGCTCTCACCTTTACGCCAGAGCTTGCCACGCGAACGCGACCAATAACACACGCGGCCGTTGGCAAGGGTTTCGCCGATCGATTCCCGGTTCATCCATGCCATCATCAAGATCTCGCCCGTATCGTGCTGTTGCGCGATGGCGGGAACCAATCCGTCAGCGGTGTATTTGATCGAATCGAGGATCGGTTGTTGCGCCTCGAACGGGACGGCGCGAAAGGCTGGTTCGCTCATGATATCTCCTGAATCGTGAGGGCTTGAGACTATAGTTTTTGAAACGCACGCCGACAATGATCCGAATCGCGATCGCGTTTCGACCACTGCCGAGCCGAAGACCTGTGTTTCACGATGGGCTCGAAAACCGGGCCAATCCCGCCTTCAAGTCGGCGATCAAATCGTCCGGGTCCTCCAATCCGATATGGAGGCGGATCGACGGCCCCTGGTAGGGCCAGGCTGTCGCCGTACGCAATGGACCCGGATGGGTGGGAATGGCCAGACTCTCATATCCGCCCCAACTGGCACCGATACCAAACAGCTCGAGATCGTCCAACATCGCCGCCACGGCCCCCTCCGGAGCGGGTTTGAATACGACACCGAACAGTCCGGATGCACCCGAGTGATCGCGCGTCCAAATGGCGTGTCCCGGGTCCTCCGGTAATGCCGGATAGAGGACCCGTTCGACTTGCGGCTGTTCGCGCAACCAAGTTGCGACCCTCATCGCGTTCTCCTGGTGGCGCTGTAACCTGACGGAAAGCGTGCGCAACCCCCGTGTGCCCAGATAGCAATCGTCGGGTGCCGCCGAATATCCGAGAGAATTGGCTGTTGATTTGAGTTCCCGGTACAAAGTTTCGTCAGCGGCGGTGGCAATCCCCAACATGGCGTCCGAGTGACCGACGACATATTTCGTCGCCGCCTCGACGACGATGTCGACGCCGTGTTCCAACGGTTGAAACAAAAAAGGAGAGGACCAGGTGTTATCGATAATGCTGACGACATTCCTGTCCCGACAGGCTTCGGCGATGGCCGGAACGTCTTGCATCTCGAAGGTCAGTGATCCTGGCGATTCCATGAACACGGCCCGGGTTCTAGCGCCGAGGATTTCTGAAATCCCGCCGCCAACGAGTGGATCATAGTAGCGGGTTTCCACGCCGAGTCTGGCCAGTACATCATCGCAGACACGCTTTCGGCTCGGCGCGTAGACACTGTCGACCATGAGCACCTCGTCACCGGCCTTGAGAACACTGATCAGTGCGCCGGCAATCGCCGCAAGGCCCGACGGATAGGCGACCGTCTTGAAACCTTTGTGCATGGCCGTGATAGCTTCTTCAAAGGCCATGGTCGTGGGCGTGCCTGTTCGCCCGTATTGGACACCCTCAAACGGATGGCGCCCGCGGTCCTCGAAGTCTTTGACCGTCGGAAAAACGATCGTCGACGCGTGGTAGACTGGCGGATTTACGACGCCGTGATTGGCGCGGGGGTGATTTCCAGCGTGAGTGAGAACGGTGTCCTTCCTCTTGTTCATTTCGATCTGTTTCCCCCGACGCAGTTTCAAATTCAAACAATAAGAAGGATTTCAGCGAAGGCGTCAAAGCAATATCGGGAGACCACGCTAAGGCGCCGCCTCTGGCCGGGTGGACAATGACAATCGCGACAACCGTTCATGCCCCCGATTAAACGCTCCGCGGGAACCGGCGTCGGGGCATTCGCGGGCCGTGGCAAAGGAAATCGGAGGTCACACCATGTAAAAAAAATGGAACGCCATCAAAACCCTTTGAAATACCGAATGTTTTAATATCCCTTCTTAACACTTGAGCCCGTTTCCTCTAATGTGTTACGGATTCGTTTCGTGGGACCTGGAGGCTCCACGCCAAAAGGTACCAATAAACCTTAAGTGTGATACAGCAGGGAGCTTGATCTAATGAAGAAAACCCTTTCGTTTGCCGCAGTTACGGCTGCTGCTGCTCTGGTGACCGGTGCTATCGCCACCGATGCCCAGGCCGGTGCCGTTTTCGATAAAGTCAAAGGCAAGGGCTTTATCCAATGCGGCGTCAGCCAGGGTCTGCCTGGATTTTCGAACCCGGACGCGCAGGGCAACTGGACCGGAATCGATGTCGACGTCTGCCGCGCGACCGCCGCTGCGGTCTTCGGAGACGGCACCAAGGTGAAGTACACGCCGCTGTCCGCCAAAGAACGTTTCACGGCCCTTCAATCGGGTGAAGTCGACATGCTGTCGCGCAACACCACATGGACTTTGGTTCGTGATACGGCGCTCGGCCTCAACTTCGCCGGCGTCAACTATTATGACGGCCAGGGCTTTATGGTTCGCAAGGACCTCGGTGTCAAAAGCGCCCACGAGCTCGACGGCGCTTCCGTTTGCACCAACCTCGGTACCACCACCGAGCTGAACCTGTCGGACTTCTTCCGCGCCAACAAGATGAAGTTCAAGGGCGTGTTCTTCGAAAAGGCCGACGAAGTCGTCGCCGCCTATGACGCCGGCCGTTGCGACGTCTACACGACTGACCAATCCGGTCTCGCCGCCCAGCGCATCAAGCTGAAAGAGCCGGATGCCCACATGGTGCTGCCGGAAGTGATCTCGAAAGAACCGCTCGGCCCGGTTGTCGCACATGGTGATGATCAGTGGTTCGACATCGTCAAGTGGACCCTCTATGCGTTGATCGAAGCTGAAGAGCTTGGCGTCGACAAGACGAACGTCCACAACCTGAAAGCCAACAGCACGAACCCGAACATCAAGCGCCTGCTCGGCGCCGAAGGCGACACGGGTAAGAACCTGGGCCTCAGCAAAAGCTGGGCTTACGACGCCATCAAGACGGTCGGTAACTACGGCGAAATGTTCGACGCCCATCTCGGGCCGAACACGGCGTTGAAACTGCCGCGTGGTGTTAACGCCTCTTGGAAGAATGGCGGCCTCATGTACGCCATGCCGGTCCGCTAAGGACACGATAAGTAAAGAGTCTGGCAGGGTGTGTCTGGTTGATCCAGGCACACCCCGCCGGCTACCTCGGCCCGCTCTACAATTTAAAACAGGGGGATGTGAACCGTGGCCGCGGATAATGCTGTAGGCGTGGAATCTGACGCGCCGCCAACAGAAAAAATCGCCCTTTGGAACGATCCGAAGTTCCGAGCGATCTTCTTTCAGGTCTTGGTTATGGGGGGCGTCCTAGCAGTCGGCCTCATCCTCATCAACAACACCATGGCCAACCTTGAGCGCCAGGGCATCGCCTCTGGCTTCGGGTTCCTCAACACGACAGCCGGTTTTGCCATCGGCTACAGCCCGTTTATCGAGTATTCCGAAGAACATACCTATGGTCGAGCCTTTGTCGTCGGGTTTCTGAACACCATCCTGGTCTCGATCGTCGGGATATTCTTCGCAACGATTCTCGGATTTGTCATTGGAATTGCGCGCCTGTCGAATAACTGGCTGATCTCGAAGATGGCCACGGTGTACATTGAGGTGCTGCGCAACATTCCGCTGCTGCTGCAAATCTTCTTCTGGTATTTCGGCGTTTTGCGGCAACTCAGCGGCCCTCGCCAGAGCGTCAGTTTCTTCGACTCCACGTATCTCAACAACCGCGGCCTGTTCACCCCGAAACCCATTACCGAACCCGGTTTTTGGCTGATAACCGTCTCGATCATCGGCGCGATCGTCGGGATCATGTTCCTGAAGCGGTGGGCCACTAAACGCCAGGACGACACCGGCGAACAGTTCCCGGTGTTCTGGACGTCCATTGGAGTATTGATCGGATTACCGCTGGCCGCCTCCGTAATCATGGGCTTCCCCATGCATTGGGAAGCAACGGCGTTGAAAGGTTTCAACTTCCGCGGCGGTATGGAAATCCCACCCGAGTTTGTTTCCCTTTTACTGGCGTTGGCATTCTACACGGCCGCTTTCATCGCCGAGATCGTCAGGGCCGGTATCATGGCCGTCAACAAGGGGCAGACGGAGGCGGCCTATTCGGTCGGCCTACGGCCAGGCCCGACCCTTCGCTTGGTGATTATTCCTCAGGCGCTCCGGGTCATCATCCCGCCGTTGACCAGCCAGTACCTCAACCTGACCAAGAACTCTTCGCTGGCGGCGGCGATCGCTTATCCGGATATCGTCCTTGTGTTCGCCGGTACGGTTCTCATGCAAACGGGGCAGGCGGTTGAGATTATGGCAATCACCATGGGCATCTATCTGGCACTGAGCCTTCTGATCTCGGCGTTCATGAACTGGTACAACAAGAAGATGGCTCTGGTGGAGCGATAGAGATGACTGAACAAGTTCAACATTTCGCACCCGGGACCCATCCCGATCTGCCGCCGCCGCCAAGCACTGTCGGAGTTCAAGGATGGCTCCGAACCAACCTTTTCTCGTCTCCGCTCAATACCGTTCTGACGATATTCGCCATCTATCTTCTCTACATTTCCATTCCGCCAGCGCTCGACTACGTCATTCTCGACGCGCAATGGTCGGGGTCCGATCGCTCGGTTTGCACATACGAAAGTGCTTGTTGGCCGTTCATCGATGTCTGGATGAAACAATTGATGTACGGGCGCTATCCGGACGATCAGTTGTGGCGGATCAATTTGGGTTACTTGATGTTTGGCGTTTCCCTGGCTTGGCTGATGGTACCGAACCTGCCTTTCAAAAAATGGGTCGGTCTGTTCGTCCTCGTCATCTATCCCGTGATTGCCTTCTATCTGTTCTACGGTGGCGGCTTCGGGTTGGAGGTCATCGAAACGCCGCTCTGGGGCGGGCTATTCCTGACGCTGGTTATCGCAGTCGTGGGGATTGTCGCATCACTGCCCATCGGTGTCGTTCTGGCACTTGGCCGCCGTTCGAAGATGCCGATCATCCGAGCCGTATGTGTCGTATTCATTGAATTCTGGCGTGGTGTCCCGTTGATCACGGTGCTGTTCATGGCATCCGTCATGTTCCCGCTGTTCATGCCGGAAGGCATAACCTTCGACAAACTCTTGCGGGCACTTATTGGCGTGATGCTGTTCTCGGCCGCCTACATGGCGGAAGTCGTGCGCGGCGGCCTGCAGGCGATCCCGAAGGGCCAGTACGAAGGTGCGATGGCGTTGGGCCTGAGTTTCTGGCGGATGATGTATTTGATCGTCCTGCCGCAAGCCCTGAAGCTGGTGATCCCTGGAATCGTCAATACCTTCATCGGACTGTTCAAGGATACGACCCTCGTCTACATCATCGGGTTGTTCGATTTCCTCGGAATGGTCCAACTGGCCGGCACCAACCCCGATTGGCTTGGCTTCCTGGTCACGGGATATACCTTCGCAGCCATCGTTTTTTGGGTGTTCTGCTTCGGCATGTCCCGCTACAGCATCCACGTTGAGAAAAAACTGCACACAGGCCACTAAGCGCCTGATCGGCGAAGCCGAAAAGGATTACAGAGGAGGATAACATGTCCGAAGTCCACGTCGCGGAAGAGGACCTACACCATCCGACGAAGGAGATGACCGTCGGCGAAGAGGTCATGATCGAAATCACGGGGATGCATAAATGGTACGGGCAATTCCACGTGTTGAAGGACATCAACCTCACCGTCAACAAGGGCGAACGGATCGTCGTTTGCGGACCATCCGGTTCCGGTAAGTCGACGATGATCCGCTGTATCAACCGGCTCGAGGAGCACCAGCAGGGCACGATCGTCGTCGACGGCACTGAACTTACCAACGACCTCAAAAAGATCGACGAGGTGCGCCGTGAAGTCGGTATGGTCTTCCAGCATTTCAACTTGTTCCCGCATTTGACCATCCTCGAGAACCTGGCCCTGGCACCGATCTGGGTCCGCAAGGTGCCGCGCGGCGAAGCCGAGGAAATCGCCATGAAATACCTGGAACGGGTCAAGATCCCGGAGCAGGCCCTGAAATACCCCGGCCAGCTCTCGGGCGGACAGCAGCAGCGTGTCGCCATCGCGCGCTCGCTCTGCATGAGCCCCAAGATCATGCTGTTCGACGAACCGACCTCGGCACTCGACCCGGAAATGATCAAGGAGGTGCTCGACGTCATGGTCGAACTGGCCGAGGAGGGGATGACGATGATCTGCGTGACCCACGAGATGGGTTTCGCCAAGACGGTCGCCAACCGCGTCATCTTCATGGACGTCGGCGAGATCATCGAAGAGAACGATCCGCACAATTTCTTCGACAACCCTGAACACGAGCGGACGCAGCTGTTCCTGAGCCAGATTCTCGCTCACTGAGATTGGCCGGTAATCGGTTGTGAACCGGTCCGCTCCCGCGGGCCGGTTTTCTTTTGTTCAGGTGGCGGCCAAAAATGCGTCGACCGGTGTGAAGGGACGGCCTTGCAGCCGACCGGTCTCCTTGAGGATCAGGGTACCGTCCGCACAGGTCAAACCGCGGGCCAACCAAGGCTTTTCCCGACACGCTTCGACGGCACCGATCTCGGCGATCAAAGATACGAAAGGATGGATGGCCTTGCTATATCCGGCCGATGCGGTCACCGGAACCGCACCCGGAATGTTGTCGACACAGAAGTGCCGGATGCCGTCGATTTCGTAGACGGGATCGGCCCAGGTCGTTGGTCGGCAAGTCTCGACGGCGCCCGCCGTATCGCAGGAAATATCGACAATGACAGCCGACGGGTTCAGGTTCTTCAGCATGCCCCGCGTGATGAGATGATCCGTCCGATGTTTGGGCCAAAGGACACAATTGACGACGAGATCAGCCCCGGAAAGATGGTCCTCGAGCGCGGAGAGGTCATCCGTACGGAATTCCGACCCGTTCCAGGCAAGTTCCGCAGCCGCGCGCGCCCGCGCGGAAACATCGAAACCGGTGACGCTGGCGCCGAGCCGCAGCAGGGTCCTCAAGGCACCGCAACCGACCTGACCGAGGCCGATGACCAACGCATTCAGGGGTGGCGCCCCAAAATGGCCCATGAAGTGGCGTCCGGAACCGCCGTGCGGTGCCAAGCACAGGCGCACCCCCTCGAATGCGCCGACTTCGCCCGCCAGCGGGCAGTTGGGCGAACCGTTTTCATGGGTTTTCTCGGCGGCGATCCCGGTCAGACCGACATCGAGCATGACGTCGGTCAATTCCCGGTTCAGTGCAGAGTGGATGTTCGTGAATAGGATATGGTCTTGTCGCAACCAACCATATTCAGGCGGTAGGACCTCCTTGACCTTGACGATCATTTCGCTTGCCGCGAAAACCGCCTCCGCCCGATCGACGATTTCCGCGCCCGCGGAACCATATGCGGCGTCCGAAGCCCCAGATAATATTCCCGCGTCACGTTCGACGTGGACCCGATGGCCGCGCCCGACGAGATCTGATACCTCTCCGGGCATCAAGGCGACGCGCCCTTCCTGTGCCTTGATTTCCCTAGGAACTCCGATGTCCATCAAATCCATCCCTAAGCTTTATTCCATAACTCCGGATTGGCGCGGATCATCGAACTCGACCCTTTCCTGGTCATAGGGAGAAAACCCATGGCGTTGATAGGCGTGCAGCGCAGCCGGATGATCTTCTGTGCAGGTGTGTACCCAAAGCCTAGTCGGCTCGTAACTCCATGCCTGGTCGATTAGCCAGCGAAGCAGGAAGCCTCCGAACCCACGCCCGATAAACTCGGGCAACAAGCCGAAATAGGCGAGCTCGATCTCCGGAGATTTCCGGCGGTCGAGCTCGCCAAAACCAGCCGGGACGCCGCTTACGTAGAGAACGTAGATCTCCACGTCGTCAGAACCGATGATGTCGGCCAATTCGGCATCGGCCAAGGCGCGACGCTCATACCAAAGCCACTTTTCGCCGACGGTATTGTAGAGGTATCGGTAGAACGAGACCGTCGGGTCTTCCGCGTGCAACAAGGCGATGTTCGCCGCTGGCCGGGGCGGCGTCGGCGTGCGCGGGGCTTCCGTCATTTCCAAGTACGTGATCACGGAACGGATCTTGTCGGGGCCCTGGGTCATGGAAACGGCTCGCGGTGCCGACAATCAGGTTTCGACCGGCGTGTCGAAATGTTCCCCCCATTCGGCCCAGGAACCGTCATAGATGGCGACATCCTCGTGACCGATCAAGTAAAGGCCAAGGGCGATGACGCAGGCCGTGACGCCGGAACCGCAGGTGGCGACCATCGGCTTTTTCGGATCGATCCCGGCGGCGTCGACGGCGGTCCGGATTTCATCGGCGGAACGCATGGTGAAATGATGATCCTTGTTCATCAGATCGGCGTAGTAGAGGTTGATGCTGCCGGGGATATGGCCTTTTTTTCGGCAAGGTCTCGGCTCCGGTGCGACCCCGGCGAAACGGCCAGGGTTTCGCGCATCGACCACCTGTTCCTTGCCCGTATCGATGTTCTTCAGGAGTTGGTCAACATTGCGGACCAGAAACGTATTGGTACGCGCCGTGAAATGCCGTTCCTGCGGCCGCGGTTCATCGAACTCGCATTTGCTGCGCTGTTCGGATAACCACTTCGGCAACCCTCCGTCGAGAACGGCGACATCCTGGTGACCGAATAGGCGGAACATCCACCACACGCGCGCCGCAGCATTGAAACCGCCGTGGGCATCGTAGACGACGATCTTGTATCCGTCTCCCAAGCCTAGTTTGCGGACCCGCGACGAGAACTTCTCGGAGCTCGGCACCATGTGGGGAAGAGGATTTTCCGTATCGCAGATATCATTGATGTCGAAAAAAACAGCGCCCGGAATATGGCAATCCTCGTATTCCTCCCGCGCGTCACGGTTCTCGTTGGGTAGGAACGCCGTGCCGTCGACGATCTTGACGTCCGGCGCCTCCAAGTGTTCGGCCAACCAATCGGTGCTGACGAGAGCGTCCGGGTTCGCGTAGTTCATGGCCGTCACTCCATCCAATCCGGCGTCGGCAGTCCTTTTTCCTTCAGGAAGGCCGGACTGAACAGTTTGGCCTGGTAGCGTGTACCAAAATCGCAAAGGATGGTGACGATGGTGTGACCGGGTCCCATGTCACGGGCCATGCGAACGGCGCCGGCGACGTTGATGCCGCTGGAGCCGCCGACGCAGAGGCCCTCGTGCTTGAGGAGATCGAACGCCATCTGTACCGCTTCGCTATCCGGCACGAAATAGGGATTGTCGACCGTCAACCCCTCCAAATTGCCGGTAATCCGGCCCTGTCCGATGCCTTCGGTGATGGAGGCGCCGTCAGTCGGCTTCAGCTCGCCGTTGGTGAAGTAATTGTACATGCTGGCCCCGGCCGGATCGGCCAAACCGATGGCCATGTCCGACTTGACGCTCCGCAGGTAGGTCGCACAACCGGCCAATGTGCCACCGGTGCCGACGGCGCAGATGAAACCGTCCACGGTTCCGTCTGTTTGCTGCCAGATCTCTGGGCCCGTTCCCTCGATGTGGGCGCGCCGGTTGGCCGTATTGTCCCACTGATTGGCGTAGAGAACGCCGTTCGGTTCCGATTGGGCTAGCGCCTGGGCCGTCCGTTCGGCGACGTGGACGTAGTTGTTGGGATCCTTGAACGGCACCGCCGGAACTTCGACGAGCTCTGCGCCGCACAACCGGAGCATGTCCTTCTTCTCCTGGCTCTGGGTCTCGGGAATGATGATGCGCGTCCGATACCCACGCGCATTGGCGCAAAGAGCGAGGCCGATACCCGTATTTCCAGCCGTTCCCTCGACGATCAAACCACCGGGCTTCAGGGCGCCCCGTTCTTCCGCGTCCTTGATGATGAACAGCGCCGCCCTGTCCTTGACCGAACTTCCTGGGTTTAGGAACTCCGCCTTGCCGAGGATTTCGCACCCTGTCTCGTCAGAAACCCGGTTTAGCCTTATGAGCGGTGTCTTGCCGACCGTCTCGACGAAGCCGTTGCGAACGTCCATGTCATTGCGCCCAAGTCCAGTGGTTGTCGTGTGTCGGGAAGATATAACCACGCGCCGAAACGCGATCAAGCATCCTGCCCGCCGGAAGCCATTTCATCTACGCCGGAGAGCCGCCGGCAAGCCATTTTTGCCGAATCCTTTCGCGGTTATGACGGAACCATAACAATGGAATCATGGTCATGGAGTTGATGATGCGGCCCTCGTCCAGCAGGGCAATCGCTTCGTCCGCTGATACCGTGAATACCCTGATGTCCTCGCCCTCGTGTGCGAGACCATGGAATCCGTTGGCGTTCGACGCATCGACGCGGCCGCAAAAGGCAAACAAGGATTCCGAGGAGCCACCCGGCGTTACCAGATAATGGGCGATCGGTTCGAGCTCCGAGATCTCGCATCCTGCCTCCTCGACGGCCTCCCGCCGAATGACGCTTTCTGGCGTTTCGCCTGGATCGATAATGCCGGCTATGATCTCGATAAGCCACGGAGATTGGGTCTTTCCGTCGAACCATTGCGAATCGAGTGCCGCATATGCGCCGGCCCGAAATTGTTCGATGAGAACGACCCTGTCGAGTACGGGATCGTATGGAAGGCAGGCGGCCGCGTGCCCGCGCTCGAAAATTTCCCGTTCGATGACAGGGCCCCAACCACCCTCAAATTGGCGATGGCGAATTTTGTATTTGTCGATCCGGAAATACCCTTGAAAAGGTGTCTGTTTTTCGACGATCTCGACATCGTCAATTTTCATCTATCCGCTCCCGTTATTAGCAGGGCGTTTTTGCGCCAAGCGGGGAGGGATGTCCAGGCGGCAAGAGGAAATCACATCCAGTATCGCCCGGATGCGCCAATAGCTACGGTGATCAAACCGAGGATAAGATTGGTCCCGACAATCCGTCTAATGGTCGGTATCAATGCGCCGGCCGCCGGCCAGTCATCCGCCTCGGCGGCAGCCTTGAACCGCTTGTATGGACCGAAAAAGAGATAAAGGAAGATGACGATCATGACGGTGCCGATCCCATTCATGATGTGTACATAAAGACCGGCACCGGCGAACCCGCCATAAACGGAAAAAATCAGGAAATACCCGGTGACCGGCAACAAGACGACAGCCTTCCAGACCCAAATGAAAAACTTGGCGAGCACCTTGCTCCACAGTTTCGGACGTTCCGGCGGCGGTTCCATGGTCGACACGTAGGGCCGCAATACTTGGTGGGCGAAGAACATGCCGCCGACCCAAATGACGGCGGAGAGCGCGTGGAGGGCCACGGCGATGGGGTAAAGCACAGACATCGGACCGTCTTCCGTTTTTGGATTGCCGGGTTTCGCGTATAGATAAGCCGCGATCGGCCGTGGTCAATGGAAATCGCGCGATTGCAGGGGGAGGGGATCGGCTCGCGCCGGGCCTGATTGATGTTCCAGGGTCGCCAGCAGAGGCGTGAGATCGAACAGGCGCTCGGAAACCACGTGGATGACTTTACCTTCCTTCTGCACCCGCCCCTCGACGCCGAGGACATGGGCGCTCAGGACCTGGCGGCGGTGTTTTTCGAAAACATCCCCCCAGACCACCAAATTGGCGACGGCCGTTTCGTCTTCCAACGTCACGAACACCACCCCCTTGGCGCTGCCCGGGCGTTGACGGGCGGTCACCAGTCCCGCGACCCGGACCGTGTCCCCATTGCCTATCGTTTCCAGGACCCGACAGGGGACGTAATCGCCCTCGACGAGACCGGCACGCAGCAAAGCCAGGGGATGCGCCTTCAAGGACAATCGGAGGCTTCGATAATCCTCGGCGACGTTCTCGCCGAGCCCCATCTTTGGCAGCCGTACCGGCGTTTCGCGGCTGTTGGTGGCGATTGTCAACGGCAACTTAAATTTCCCCATAATCGGCAACTTAAAATTCCCCGGTTTTG
>Ga0066187_1000409_pt1 | contig 14877 bp, 13 predicted proteins | sample WorMetexBAHAMAS1_FD_58706 | JGI IMG/M metagenome (GOLD analysis project Ga0066187, IMG submission 58706) | Marine gutless worms symbiont microbial communities from Max Planck institute for Marine Microbiology, Germany - Inanidrilus exumae... | ecosystem: Host-associated > Annelida > Digestive...
ATGCACCACCCGGGCGGCACCTCTTCATCTACAGGATTCCCAAGACACAAGGGGGTTACGCTATCTTCAGCACATCCTCGGTGATCTGAACGTCGTCCGCCAGCGCGCGGGCCGGCGTGATGTTTTGCTTGGCAAGGCCGTCGTGATAGAGCCGCACCGCGTCCTCGGGCATGGCATCGCCTTGGACAACCCGGCGCATCAGTTCGACCAGCAGTTCCGGCGCCTCGGCCAGGTTGATCTTGCGGCCGAACAGCGCTACGCGCGCACCGTATTTCGCGCCCTGGCCCACCAGCTCGAAAGTATCCCGCACCGTGCCCGCGGCACCGCCCAGGATTCCGACGATCAGGCCGGTCGGGTCGTAGCTGGCCAGATCCTCCAGCGCGCGCGGGCCGTTATAGACCATCTTCAGGAATTGCGGGCGTTCCGACGAGGTCACGCCGGCCAGGGCCTTGAGAATGCAGTCATTGACGTAATCGCCGATCTTGTCGGCCGGGATGCCCACATCCACGTTGGGATTGAAGACCTCCAGGAAATGCCGCATGCCGATGTCCTCGGCCTGTTCCCGAAAGCCCGCATAACAGGCCAGTGCATGGGCGTCGCGTTCCGAATCGTTGGTGAAGGTGACGGAGTAGAGGCCCAGGTCGGTCAACGCCCGCGCGTGCGGCAGGCTGGCGGTGGCGAACGGCAGCGAAGGCTGGGATTTGTAGATGCTGCCGCGCGGCCCCCAGATGTCGGTCGTGTCGTTCAGCCGGATCGCCGGCGTGACCGGGCTGTCGGCAAACAGGCCCTCGTCCACCAGCACCTCGGCGCAGGAGGCCGACATCAGCATCACGTCGACCAGATCGCTCCGGGTCATGCGGCGCATGGCCTCCAGGTAATCGGCCAGCTTCTTGTAGGTGGTCCCGCCCGGCGCGACCGGACCCGGCGCCGGCACGCCGCCGCCCATGTCACCGTCCTTGGCGTCGGCGATGATGAAATCCGACGGCGTGTAGGCGTCGTCCCGAATTGCCGTCAGTTTCTGATCCAGCCACTTCATGGTGTGTCTCCCCTGTCCCGCCGGATGCGCTGTCCTATACATATCGTCCCGGCGCGAAAGAGGGAACAAGGCCATTGCCGCCCGGCTTGTCGGATGCAACATTCCCGTCAAGCTGCCGATCATAGGCGGCCGGTATGACAGGGAGGAGAACAACGATGGATCTCACCGTCTTCACGCGGCGGGCGCTGTTGGGCGCGTTCGCGGTGCTGGTCACATGGGCCGCCACGCCTGGTCTCGGCGTGGCCGCGGACAAGGTTGCCGTCGGCGCACTTCGTTTCACGTCCCACTCGGGCAGTTTCATCGCCTACGAGCGCGGCTATTTCGCCGACGAGGGGCTGGAGGTGGAGTTCAAATTCTTCCAGGCGGCCCAGCCCATGGCCGTGGCGATCGCGTCCGGCGACGTGGATTTCGGCGTCACCGCCATCACCGGCGGGCTGATCAACCTGGCCGACAAGGGCGCGGTCAAGGTGATCGGCGGCGTGCTGCACGAGGAGCCCGGCATCGACGGTTCGGCGATCCTGGTTTCCAACGCCGCCTACGAGGCGGGCCTGACCTCGCCGGACAAGCTGGCCGGACACAGCTTCGGCATCACCCAGACGGGGTCGTCGTTCCATTACATGGCGGCTCGGATCGCCGAGAAGGAAGGCTTCGGGGTCGAGGAGCTGAAGCTCAAGCCGCTGCAGAAGGTGGGTGCCGTCATCGCGGCGCTCAAGTCGGGACAGATCGACGCCTGGGCCATCGCACCCCATATCGCCAAGGCCCTGGACAAGGCAGGCGCCGCCAAGATCATCGGCTGGGTGAACGACTATGCTCCGGACTACCAGGTGACCACGGTCTTCACCTCCACCGAGAACGCCACCAACCGGCGCGACCTGACCGAACGGTTCATGCGGGCGCTCTCCCGCGGCATCGCCGACTTCGACCGGGTGATGTTGAACCAGGCCGCGGATCCCGCGGCGACCGAGGAGACGGTCAAGCTGATCCATAAATACGTCTATGCCGATCGGCCCTACGAGAAGGCCGCGCCCTCCATCAAGAACGGCGCCATGCGGCTGAACGAAGGGGCCAGGCTCAACCTTACGAACGTCAAGGCCCAGCTTGCCTGGTTCCAGGCGGAAGGGCTGGTGTCCGAATCGATCACGATCGACCAGCTCGTCGATTCCAGTTACGTGGAAACCTACTGATCGATCCCGCACGGCGACGCGAGCCCTGCCCGGGGCCGTGTCGCCGCCGGGCCGGCGCATGGACCTGCATCTGGAAGGGATCGCCCATCGCTATCACCAGGTCGAGGTCCTGAGCGGCATCGACCTGACCATCGGCCACGGCCAGATTGTCTGCATCGTGGGTCCCTCCGGCTGCGGGAAGTCCACCCTGCTGCGCCTGATCGGCGGGCTGGAGCGGCCCGCGGCGGGCACGGTCCTGCAGGTTGGCGAGCCGCCGACGGATTCGCTCAACCCGCTGACCTACATCTTCCAGGACTTCGCGCTGCTGCCGTGGCGGACGGTCGCCGGCAATGCCAGCCTGGTGCTGGAAGACCATCGACTGGACGTGGCGGAACGCGCCGCGATCGTCGAGGACGTGCTGGCGCGGACCAAACTTGCGGAGTTTCGCGATGCCCTGCCGCGGCAACTGTCGGGCGGCATGAAACAGCGGGTCGGGATCGCCCGGGCGCTTGCCGTCAGGCCGGCGGTCCTCTTGATGGACGAACCCCTGTCCGCGCTGGACGGCCAGACCCGTGAACTGTTGATGGACGACCTGGTCGATCTGTGGGTCCGCGCCCCGTTCACCGCCGTCTACGTCACCCACAACCTCGACGAGGCCGTCCGCGTGGGCCACAAGATCGTCGTCCTGTCGCGGCGGCCGGGCCGGATCCGCGAAACCGTCGAAATCGACCTGCCGCTGGCCGAACGGGCCGCCAATCCCGGCATGCTGGAAGCCAAGCACAAGCATCTCTGGTCGCTGATCCGCGCCGAGGCCGAGGCCGCCGACATGGAGCTGGCGGATGCCTAGCGAGTGGTCGGCCGGCAAGCAGGCCCGTCCGGTCGCGTTCCGCGGCGGCGGGTTCTCGCCGCGCCCGCTGGGCCTGGTGGGCCCCGCGGTCTTTGTCGTGGTGATCGCCGTTTGGGAGGCCGGCTGCCGGACCGGCCCGATCCATCCGCTGGTGCTGCCGGCCCCGTCGGAGGCGCTGACGGCGCTGATGGACCTGGCCCGGTCCGGGTTGTTGTGGAAGCACCTGGGCGCGTCGCTGCAGCGCCTGATCGTCGGCTGGACCTGCGGCACGGTCCTGGGCGTGGCGGTGGGGTTCATGATCGGGCTGTTTTCGCTCGCCCGCGCGGGCCTGGTGCCGCTGGTCGCGGCGATCTTTCCGATTCCGAAGATCGCGCTGTTGCCGCTGTTCATCATCTGGTTCGGCATCGGCGAAGGCTCGAAGGTGGCGACCATCCTGTTCGGCACCTTCTTCCCCACGGTGGTCGCCACCTATGGCGGCGTCGACAATGTGGACCGGACCCTGATCCGCATGGGGCAGAGCTTCGGCCTGAGCTGGCCGTCGATCGTGCGCAAGATCATCCTGCCCGGCGCCTTGCCCGGCATCCTGCCGGGCTTCCGGATCTCCGCGGCGATCGCCATCGTTCTGCTGGTGGCGGCCGAGATGATCGGCGCGGAGTTCGGCGTCGGCGCCTATATCCTGCTGGCCGGCAGCCTGATGGCCATGGACCAGCTGGTCGCCGGCGTGGCGCTGTTGTCGGTGATGGGCCTGACGGTCAACTGGCTGATCGTCCGCGCGGAGCGCCGCCTGCTGACGTGGCGCTCTTGAAACACCCGGCACCCTTTAGCGCCTTCCGGGCGACGTTCCCTTCCGGCGCCGGAGCGCTCCAAGACAGCGTGCAATGACCTGGCAGCTAGCCGCGACCACCACCACCGTTGCGCGAGCCGTGCGGCAGGTTGACGCCAGCCAGGCGCGCAATAAGCACCGCGACAAAAAACACCCCGGCAATCTGCTGGAGTATGGACATCATACGCGCATAATCCGAGGTGGCGGAGATGTCCCCATAGCCAAGAGTGGTCAAGGTGCTGAAGCTGAAGAACAGCAAGTCATAGTACCGCCAGGGATCCCCCAAGTTCTTCTCGTCCGCAAATGCGAAGGCACCGGGCTGGAGGATCTCGATGACCACGTAGATGCCGGTCCAAAGGAATGCCAACGTGATGAACACCGCCGTGGCACCATGCAGCTTGTCCGCGGTGATTGGCCCCCGTAGCAGAATGTACCTCATGATGTGCTTTACGATGACCGTGTAGAAGATCGTCGAAAAGATGGTACTGACAACGAAGAGCATCTCATCCTTCTGCCGGATCGAAATCAGTTCCAGTATCGATGCGGCCAATGCCACGCCAGCAATAAAATAGACAGATCTGCTCGTCATTCCGATCAAGTAGACACCGGCGATGTAAACGATGGCGCTGGTCGCAATATAGATCACCTCTCCCAAGGTCGAATTCGACCCGAGAGGATAAAGGACGATGAGCCCGACGGCGGCACAGAGAAGGAAGGTGCATTTTCCATAGCCGGAAACGGCGTGAAGCTGTTTGTCGATCTCGTATTCTTCATCTGACATCGCCGTTTATCCTTCCTGCGGTCCGAGAACCGAATCACCGGACCGATTCTGCCGAGCAATCGATCATAACGAAAGTACGTGACCCAACTTGCCGGTTCTTGAACAGGCTGGGTGAGCCAACACGAAATCGGTCAAGGATGTCGCAGCGCGGGGACGATGCGTTTGCCCGGTCTGGCGTCGCCAGGGCGGCCACCGGCAGAGACTTATGCCCGGCGCGGCTTCCTATTTGATCGGGCCAAAAACGAAGAACGTCCAACTCTTCATGCGCAACAGCATTCGGCGAATGAGGGCGAGGTGGCGCGCCAGAAAGACGTCGTCGTTGTAGACGGCGGCCTCGGCCGCAATTCCGACCGGCAGGGTGAAACGCGTCATATCCGATTCCAGGACGATTTCGACCGGGACGCGGTCGTCCGAGACGTCGCCGAACTCCATGAGCTGTTGGCCGGCCTGCAGCGACCCCGAAGCGAGGACGGGCTGAACGTGGTCGACCTTGCCGCCGAAAACGCGGCCTGGAATGGACGGAAAGATGACCTCTGCCTCGTTGCCGGGCTGTATGCGCTGCAGGGCGTTCTGCGGGAATGACGCGGCGATGCGCGTCTTTTCGGCGTGGGCAAACACCATGAGAGGTCTCTGCGGATGGACGTAGGCAACTATCCCGGGGCGGAGCATCTGCTGGGTGACGACGCCGTCGGTCGGGGCGCGGAAGACGGTCATGCGGAGATCGTGTTTGGCCTGTTCAAGTCTGGCTTCGGCTTCGGCGATCCGGGTGTCCGTGCCGCGGACCAGCGCCTCCAGTCTCAGCTTGGCGCCTTTCTCCGCGGAGACGGCGGCCTCGAGATCGGCCACATCGGAGAGGTAGGTGTTCCGCGCCTGCTCGACCTGGCCTTCCGAAACGGGCCTGCCCGAACCACGCTGCCGCGCGATTTCGTTCGCATTCACCATTCGATCAAAGGCATCCTTCGAACGATCCCGCTCGGCTCGCGCACTCGCCACCACGGCCTGGGCCTCGATCCACTCTTCCTCCCGGAATTTGACGACCTGTCTTGCCCGGACCAGGATGGCCTCCTGCTCGTCCACCTCGGCCTTGTATCGGGTCGGATCGATCCGGAACAGCACGTCGCCCTTATTGATCGGCGTGTTTGGCTTGACCGGAACGTCGACGATCTGGCCCAGCACCTCCGAACCGATCGGCGTCGTCGGCACGAAGGTCCGGGCGTGGTTGGTGAAAGGCAGGTGATAGTTCATCACGATAAGACTTCCACCCAACAAGATCACGGCGCCCAGAACGGCCGTCGGCACCGTGATACTGTTAAGGGGGATCTTGAAGACCTTGAAGATCGTGGTGACGATCGCGGTGTACGTCAGGAGCAGAATGAGTTCCATGCGATCAACCCTCCTGCGACATCCCGGTGTCAAGGGCAGAGGACGATTTCACTCTTTGATCGGCAGGCCCGGCCTCCAGCGCCGCGAGCCGTTTGTCGAAGGCGTCCAGCTTGTCGAGAACGCCTTGGCTGTCGCCACCGGTCCCGGAGAACCCGTAACCCCGGTCTGCGTGGTAGAGCGTCGCCCAGATCCACAGCAAAGGCCAGATGGCATGGAGTGTGAACATACTCACCCAGCCGCCGTAGTGTATCGCTTCCTGATGCGGGTGATTGCGCCGCTTCGCGATCCTGTAGGGAATGTCGTGGACGACGATGACGGCGTAGAACAGGAACAGCCCGACAAAGACGATCAATCCCAGGGCGATGTACTCCATGGGCCCACGATCCATAGCCACATCCTTTCCTTTGACCGTCTGTCGGCGTGGTTTCACGTTCGAAGGGAACAACGCAAAAGAGCGGATCAACTTGAGAGATCTACGGCAAATCGTTGACTGCTGCATTGGGGTGCGTCAAGCGGCGAGTGTTGCCAGCGGATTGTGTCAGCAGAGTCAAAAAGACCCTCCCCGAAACGACGGGGAGGGTCCCTCGCTAGCGACTTTGGCTTCTACCCTTTAAGCCTTCGGCTCGGGCAGCAGCTTGCGGTCGACCTTGCCGCTCACGGTCAGCGGCATCTTGTCCAGGAACTGGAACGACCGCGGCATCATGTGCTGGGGCAGGTTCTTCGCGACCAGGTCGGTCACGCTGTTTTCCACCGCCTCGCCGGTTTCCGTCGCCACCAGATAGGCGACCAGCATCTTGCCCATGGCCGTTTCCTTGGCCACGACGACGGCGTCGCTGACCAGGGCGTGGGTGCGGATGACGGCTTCGATTTCGCCGAGTTCGATGCGGATGCCGTTGACCTTCACCTGGTGGTCGTTGCGGCCCAGATACTCGATGTTGCCGTCAGGCAGGAACCGCGCCACGTCGCCGGTCTTGTAAAAGCGCCGATGCGGCGAATCCACGACCGGGCTGTCGATGAACCGCTCTTCCGTCAGGTCCGGGCGGGCGTGATAGCCGCGGGCGAGCCCGATGCCGCCGATGAACAGCTCGCCGGGCACGCCGATCGGGACCGGCTGGCCGGCTTCGTCGAGGATATAAAGACCGATATTGGAGATCGGCTTGCCGATGGGAACGCGCGGCTCCTCGGCATCCTTGAGGCAGGCCCAGAAGCTCACGTCGACCGCGGCCTCGGTGGGGCCGTACAGATTGTGCAGCTCGGACCCCGTCTTGTTCAGGAAGTCCTGGGTCAGCTCGTAGGGCAGCGCTTCGCCGCTGCAGAACACCATCCTGAGCGGAAGCGTGTCGAGGCCGGGGGCCATCAGGAACAGGCGCAGCATGGACGGCACGAAATGCATCGCGGTGACGCGGGCATCCCTGATCAGCGAGACCATGTAGCTGGGCACCATGTGCCCGCCCGGCTCGGCGACCACGACACTGGCGCCGACCACCAGCGGCCACAGGAATTCCCATACCGAAACGTCGAAGGTATAGGGCGTCTTCTGCAGCACCCGGTCCTCGGGCGTCAGGCGATAGGCGTCCTGCATCCAGACGATCCGGTTGTAGATCGCCTCGTGCTCGATCAGCACGCCCTTCGGCTTGCCGGTCGATCCCGAGGTGTAGATCATGTAGGCGAGATCGCTGCGGCCCACATTGTCGGCCGGCTTGTCTGCGGATTCGCCCGCGAACTGGGTGTCGCCTTCCTCCAGCGCGATGGTCTTGAACGCATCCGTCGGCAGCTTCTCCAGATGCTGCTCCTGCGTCAGCACGACCACCGGCGCGGAATCCTGGATGATCTCGGCCAGGCGCTGGGCCGGGTCCTCGGTGTTCAAGGGCACGTACGCACCGCCCGCCTTCAGCGTCGCCCAGATCGCGATCACCATCTCCAATGAGCGGTCCAGGCACAGGCAGACGAACTTGTCCCGGCCGACGCCTTCGGTGCGCAGGCGGTTGGCCAGGCGGTTGACCCGCTCGTTGAACGCACCATAGCTAAGGGTCTCACCGCGGTAGATCACGGCGGGATGATCGGGGTTCGCCGCGACCGCGTCCTCCAGCATGCCGATCAGGCCGTCGCCGTAAGGGTAGTTCTTGGTCGTGGCGTTCCAGTCCTGCACGACGGTCCTGCGCTCGGCCGCCGGCAGCAAAGGCTGGCGGACGATCGGCAGGGCCGGCTTCGCTGCGATGGCGGCGGCCAGTTCACGCATGCGCGCCAGCAGGCGGTCGACAAACACGCCCTGGACGCCGGCATCGTGGTGCAGGACGACATGGCCTTCGCCGTCCACGATCAGGCCAAACTCGCACGGTCCAACGGCCGTCGCGTCGGCCGCGTCCTCCGCGAAGGTGACCGCAAAGGGCAACACGTCGGCCCAGAAGGTGCGGGCCTCGCTCAGCTCGTCGTAGCGGTCGAAGAGGTCCAGGGAATAAGTGCCGGTCGCGGCGCTGCGAATGCGTTCCGCGGCGACCTTGTCGTAGAGGCTGGCGAAGGTGTCCTGCGCGTCGAGGGCGACTGCCAGCGGCGTGAAATGCGACCGGGCGGGGTCGGTGCTGGCGCAACTGGCATCACTGTAGCCGATGACGACTTCGCCCTGGCCGGTGACGCGGGCCAGATAAGCGACCCACAAGGCAAGCATCAGGTCGCCCCCATCGCGGCCCTTGCCCAACGCATCGACACAGGCCTCGCAGTCCAGCGCCCGCGTGCGGTGAGCGCTGCCCTCCGGAAGGGTGCCGCCGCCGAACAGGTCGACGTCGGGCAGCCGTGTCGGGCGCTGGGTTGCCAGGCGCTCGATCCAGTAAAGCTCGGTTTCGGTGCTGTCGTTCTGGTTGCGGTTCTGCGCCGCCTTCCGGGCGGACTCGTAGTTAACCATGCCGCAGTGCTCCCTATTCTCGTCCCTGGAGCGCTTGGTCCGGCTGTCCGCCGTTGTTGCGCTCGCCCTGTTCTCGGGCCGAAACCCTTTTGGTTGATTTCGGAAGGTCCCACCAATAACCGCACCGGGCGGCCTTCCTGTACGTGGGAATCTAGGCCTCGCCGCCTTAAGAAAGCCCTAAACGAACGTAAATTCCGCATACCGGCGGGTTCCACGTCCGCGCGTGGCCCGTGTCCGGCGACGGCGGGGGTGCAACGCCGGGTCAGGCGTGACATGGTTAATGCCGGAAACGGCTGAACGGGGATTCAAGGGGCGGTCCATGGCGGTCAAACGAAAGGTCATCATCACCTGCGCGGTCACAGGGTCGATCCACACACCGTCCATGTCGCCGCATCTGCCCGTGACGCCGGACGAGATCGCTGCCGAGGCGATCGCCGCGGCAGAGGCGGGCGCGGCGATCCTGCACCTGCATGCGCGCGATCCGGCGGACGGCAGGCCGACCCAGGACCCGGCCGCCTTCGGAGCCTTCCTGCCGCGCATCAAGCAAGCGACGGCGGCGGTGGTTAACATCACCACGGGCGGCGCGCCTTCCATGACCCTTGAACAGCGTATGGCCCCGGCGGCGACCTTCCAGCCCGAGGTGGCGTCGCTCAACATGGGCTCGATGAATTTCGGCCTGTTCCCCATGCTGGACCGGTTCACGGAGCTGAAGCACGACTGGGAGCGGGCGCACCTGGAGAACAGCCGCGACCTGGTGTTCAAGAACACCTTCAAGGACATCGAGACCATCCTGTCCACCTGCCGGGGCAACGGCACGCGGTTCGAGTTCGAGTGCTACGACATCAGCCACCTCTACACCCTGGCCCATTTCCTGGACCGTGGCCTGGTGGAGCCGCCGCTGTTCGTGCAGTCCGTGTTCGGCATCCTGGGCGGGATCGGCGGGCATCAGGAAGACCTGATGCACATGAAACGCACGGCGGACCGGCTGTTCGGCGACAGCTATCGCTGGTCGATCCTGGGCGCGGGCCGGAACCAGATCCCGCTGGCAACCATGGGCGCGGCGATGGGGGCCAACGTCCGAGTCGGGCTGGAGGACTCGCTGTGGGCCGGCCCGGGGCGGCTGGCGGAATCGAACGCCGAACAGGTGCGCCAGATCAGGCAGGTGCTGGAAGGCCTGTCTCTGGACATCGCCACGCCCGAAGAGGCGCGCGAGATGCTGCAGCTCAAGGGCGGCGACCGGGTCGAGTTCTGAGTTCCGCCGCCGTTGGCGTTTCAGGCATAGATCGGAAACCGGGCGCACAGGGCAGCGATCCGGTCCCGGGCGGCCGGCAGGGCGTGGTCGGGGTCGCCTGCGGCAAGCGCCTGGATGAGATCGCCGATGATCCCGCCGATCTCGCGGAACTTCGCCTCCTGGAGGCCGCGCGTGGTCGCCGCGCCCGAGCCCAGCCTGATCCCGGCCCATTCCGACGGCTTCGGCCTGTCGAAAGGGACCGGGTTCTTGTTGCAGGTGAGGTTCGCCGCTTCCAGCAGCGCCTCCACCGCCTTGCCCGTCAGGCCCTGGGGCGACAGGTCCAGGAGAACCACATGGCTGTCCGTGCCGCCGGAAACGATGCGGATGCCGCGTTCGGCCAGGGTGGCCGCGAGGGCCCGGGCATTGTCCCTGACCCCCGCCGCATAAGTCCTGAAATCCGGCTTCAGCGCCTCGCCGAAACACACGGCCTTGGCGGCGATGACCTGGGTGTGGATGCTGCCCTGCACGCCGGGAAAGACCGCCGCCTGGATCTTGCGCTGCCAGTCCGGGCCGTTCCAAAGGATCACGCCGCCCCGGGGCCCGCGCAGGGTCTTGGTGGTGGTGCAGGTGACGATGTCCGCATGCGGGAAGGGCGAGGGGTGGGCGCCGCCCGCCACCAGGCCCGCGAAATGGGCCATGTCCACGTGAAAGAACGCGCCCGCCTTGCGCGCAATGTCGGCCATGCGGGGGAAATCGAAGGCGCGCGGATAGGCCGAACCGCCGGCGATCAGAAGCCTGGGCCTGAGGTCCAGCGCCAGCGCCTCGACCGCGTCGTAGTCGATCAGGCCCGTCTCGCGGTCGACGCCGTAGTGGTGCGCATCGAACCAGCGGCCCGAAAGATTTGCTCCCAGGCCGTGGCTGAGATGGCCGCCGGCGGCAAGGTCCAGGCTGAGGATCCGGTCGCCGGGCTTGAGCAGGGCAAAGAAGACGGCGAGGTTCGCCTGTGTCCCGGAATGGGGCTGGACGTTGGCGAAGGCGCAGCCGAACAGCTGGCAGGCCCTGTCGATCGCGGCCTGTTCGATGACATCGACGTGCTGTCCGCCGCTGTGAAACCGCGCCCCCGGATAACCTTCCAGCGTCTTGTTGGTGACCTCGTGTCCCAGCGCGTCCAGGACGGCACGGCTGACGATGTTCTCCGACGCGATCAGTTCGATCTGCGACTGCTGGCGTGCCTTCTCCTGGGCAAGGGCGTCGGCGATCAGGGGGTCGATGTCGGTAAGCCTGGCCGTGAAGTGGTCGGACATGGGAGGAGCGTCACCCGCGCAATAGTGTCTTCAGATTGACGCCCGGGTCCGAAAGCGCGGCGGCGTCGACTGCAATGCCCCTGTCGATCAGGCGTTTGGCAACCTTGATGTCGTTGGAGGCATTGACCGCCATGGCGGCCGCGACCTTGTCTCCGTCCAGCCAGAACAGGCTGAAGGCCGGGCCGTTCACATCGCCGCGCACGATCGGGTCACCGTCCTGCGGGGGCAGGCCCTGAATCTGGATGTTGGCGTCGTACTGGTCGGACCAGAACCAGGGCGTGTCCGCATACTCCACATCCTGCCCCAGCACCGCCTTGGCACACGCGACCGCCTGGTTCTGGGCGTTGGCCCAGCTTTCCAGGCGCATGGGGTGCGCGGCGCCGAGTACGGGAAAGACCGCCACGTCGCCGCAGGCGAAGACCGACGGGTCTTCGGTGCGGCCGCAGGCGTCGGTCAGGATCCCGCCGTCGCAGGCAAGACCCGCCGACCGGGCCAGGTCGTCGTTGGCGACCAGCCCGACACCGACGACGGCGAGCTCGGCGCCGACCTCGCTGCCATCGGCCAGCCGTGCCGTGATGCCGCCGGCCGTCGGTTCGATCGCCTCGATCCCGCTGCGGAGACGCACATCCACGCCGTGGCTGCAGTGCAGCGCCAGCAGCCAGTCGGACAACAGCGGCGGCGCTGCGCGCTGGCACAGGCGGTCGGCGGCTTCCAGCAGCACCACGTCTGTTTCCAGCTTGCGGGCAGACGCGGCGATCTCCAGGCCGATCCAGCCGCCGCCAACCAACAGCGCTTTTCTTGCCGTCTTCAGGGCAGCGCCGATGGCATGCGAATCTTCCAACGTCCGCAGGGTGTAGACCCGCTCGCTGTCCATGCCGGCAATCGGCAGGGTCCGGGCGCGGCCGCCGGTGGCGAGGACCAGGCGGTCGTATCGGACCGTCTCTCCGGAGGAAAGCGTCACGCTGCGCGCGGTTCGGTCGAGGCCCACGACCGTCATGCCGGCCCGGAAATCAAGGTCCAGTGCCTCGAAGTCGTCAGCCGCGAACAGCCGGGTCGAGTCCGGCGGCGCCGCGCCGACCAGCACGGCCTTCGACAGGGGCGGGCGTTCGTAGGGTGCGTGCGGTTCCGCCCCGATCAGGGTCACCGGGCCCGCATGCCCTTGCGCGCGCAAGGTCCGTGCGACCCAACCTCCGGCCTGGCCGGCACCCACGATCACGACGGTCTCAGTCATGGACAAATCAGTCTACTTCGGGCGCGCCTGGCGTCGCGTCTTCGGATCGAGCCCGCCGGCAATTGCCCATTCGGCATAGTGTTCGGGCGTCCGCTCCCATGCCTTGGCCTGCCAGTTTCCGGTGCACCAGTCCTCGTCGGCATAGTACTCCGCCAGTCCGCCGGCGGGGCAGTCCACGTACCAGAAATAGGCCGACGAGATCGGGTGCCGGCCGGGCCCCACCTGGGTCTTCCAGCCCTGGCGGGCGATATGAAGGCCGCCGCCGAATACCTCGTGGATGTCGCGCACCGTGAAGGCCACGTGATTGAGCCCGCACTTGGCGTCCGGCGTCTGCAGCAGGAACAGGTCGTGGTGGCCGCCTTCGGGCCGGCAGCGCAGGAAATAGCCGGCGTCGGGGTAATAGTCCGACACCACGAAATCCAGCTGTCCGGTATAGAAATCGACGGCTGCCATCACGTCGGGCGCGAACAGGACATAGTGGCCGATCTTCACCGGCTGGGCGTGGTCGTAGACCGGGCCGCGCACGTCGCGTCGTGCGTCGGGATGGTCGACGGTGTTCATCCGCGCGCCGGTCACTTCGGCATGCCGGCGCTGGCTGATCCGGAACGACAGGCGCAAACCGTTGGGTTCGGTGACCGACGGCAGGCCGCCGTCTTCGCCGTAGCTTTCCAAGCCGGACAAACGTTCGGCCAGCGCTTCCAGGGATGCCGCGTCTTCCACGCCCCAGACCGCGCGGCGCAGCGTCGGGCCCGGTTCCATCGGCGGCGGCAGGTCCGCGGCGTCGGAGGCGAACAACGCGATCTCCGATCCGTCCAGCGTCGCAAAGCTGGTGTGGGAGTTTTGCGTCTCGATCTGGGCCAGTCCCCAGTCGGCAAAGAACGAACGGCAGGTCTCCATGTCGGTGACTCCGAAGACCAGCGCGTCGATACCTGTCAGTTTCATGGCTGTTCCTTCTTCGCCTCCGTTCAGATCACTACCGCGCGTGCCCGGTTGCGCAGAAAGCGCACGGCACACATGGCCGTCAACGCTGATGACTTCGGATTGTCGGGCAGCGCCCGCCCCGTGAAGGTCACGTCCATCGACCCGAAGGCACCCGTCGCCTGGACCCGATGGGTGTTGCCGGGTGCTGCGGGGTCGGCCGTCAGGCGCACGGTCGTGTGGTCCAGCCCCGTTCCGGCCAGGGCCACCGTTGCGGCCACGTTGGCGTCTTTCGGGTAGGTCCGCGCTGCCTCCCGGGCGCTGCCCTCGAAGAAGGTGTGGGCGGCGGTCAGAGTACCCAGGTCACAGACCGATTCAGCCGCCGAACCGGCCCAGGCGGCGGGCGGCTTGGTTCCCGAATAGACAACTTCGTCCAGTCCACCCTCGGCCGCGGATGCCAGGGCGTCGACGGCACCGATCGCCCCCGACAGAATGCTGAGCTGGGCGCCGCCTTCATGCGCGGCGACCTCGAGCGATTCGGCCAGGCCCAGCTCGCTGAACGCGCCGGTCGAGACGACGCCCAGATCGATGCCCCGCTGCAGGATATGGACGCCGTGTTCGGCGACCGCCGTGTGGCTGGCGCATTCCAGGGCCACGTCGGGCATTTCCGCCATCTGGTCCAGGGAGTTGATCGGCGTGACGCCACTGCCGAAGACGGCGCGTGCACGGTCCTCGCGGCCCGGCCGCACCAGTGCCCAGCGGATCGCGAGCTCCGGCACGTTCGCCAGCCGCCCGGCCACATAGGATCCGATGGCGCCGTGTCCGATGATCAGAACCGCGACCGTCATTCTGCCGGCTCCATGGGCTTGGCCTTCACCGGGGGGCCGGCGAAGGCCCGCGCGAAGTCGCCGACAGCATCCATATCCACCTCCACCAGTGCCGGACCCGCCCCGGCCAGCATTGCCGACAGTACCTCCGCCGCCCCGTCCAGGCTGGTCAGGCGCCGGTACGGCATGCCGACCGCACCGCACAGCGCAGCCACGTCCGGCGTCAGAAGATCGGTGTAGAAATGCCGCCCGCCGAAATGGGCGTCCTGGATGTTCTTGATGACGCCGTAGCCGCCGCTGTTCATCAGGACGATCGTCATGTCGGCGCGTTCCTGCACCGCGGTCGCCAGTTCCGAAACGCCCAGCTGGAACCCGCCGTCGCCGATAAGGCACAGGGTCTTGCGCCCCGTTGCCCCCAAGGCGGCACCGATGCC
>Ga0066187_1000410_pt1 | contig 14867 bp, 18 predicted proteins | sample WorMetexBAHAMAS1_FD_58706 | JGI IMG/M metagenome (GOLD analysis project Ga0066187, IMG submission 58706) | Marine gutless worms symbiont microbial communities from Max Planck institute for Marine Microbiology, Germany - Inanidrilus exumae... | ecosystem: Host-associated > Annelida > Digestive...
ACGCGTGTTCGCGAAATGCTGCAAGCGCGGCTGGGCTAGCGGTGGTCGGCGCCGACCGCCTCGGCCACGGTGGCGAACCCGTCCGCCCGCAGCCGAACCGCCAAGTCCCTCAGAACGTCGGCGATCAGGCCCGGCCCCCGGTAGGCAAGCGCCGTGTAAAGCTGGACCAGCGAGGCGCCGGCGCGGATCTTCGCATAGGCGGTTTCGCCGTTGCGAACGCCGCCGACACCGATCAAGGGGATTCGGCCCTCCGTCTTCGCGTAGATCTCGGACAAGAGCGCGGTCGAGGGTTCGAACAGCGGGGCCCCGCTCAGCCCGCCCGACTGGTCGCGTGCCGCGCCCTGCAGACCGGCGGGGCGTGCCGTCGTCGTATTGGATACCACCAGGCCGTCCGGTCTGGCTTGTTCGGCAAAGGCGCAGATCTCGGCGACTTCGTCAGCCGTCAGGTCCGGGGCGATTTTCACCCACAGGGGCGGCGCCCGCTCGCCGGTCGCAGCCTCGCGCACCGCGGCCACCAGGCTCAGCAGGGTTTCCCGGCTCTGCATTTCCCTGAGGCCCGGGGTGTTGGGTGACGACACGTTGATGACCAGATAGTCCGCCAGGGGGGCCAGGCGCGCCGCACAGCGCCGGTAGTCATCGATCGGATCCGCGGCGTCCTTGTTGCGGCCGATATTGACGCCGACGATGCCGGCGCCGCGGTTCCGTTGCTGCAGGCGGCCCGCGGCCGCATCCATGCCGCCGTTGTTGAAGCCCATGCGGTTGATGACCGCGCCGTCCTCGGGCAGCCGGAACAGGCGCGGGCGTGGATTTCCCACCTGCGGGCGCGGGGTAATGGTGCCGACCTCCACGAAGCCGAAGCCGGCCCGCAGCAGCGGGGCAAAGGCTTCGGCATCCTTGTCAAAGCCGGCGGCCAGGCCAACCGGAGACGGGAACGTCAGGCCCCAGAGGGTCTGGGCAAGGGCCGGGTCCGGCGGCGGTTGCCGGGACGGACCAAGGCCCAGCCGCAGGGCCTTCAGGGCCATCCCATGCGCCCGTTCCGGCTCAAGCCGCCGCAGCAGGGGCAGGGCGAGGTCGGCCAGGGCCATGCTCAGTCGAGGGGCGGGAAGGCGTGCGCCCCGTCGGGTCCCAGCGGCAGCGGCTTGGCCCACAGAACGGCGGAGGCCGGCAGGTCGCCGTAGAGATGGGGGAACAGGGCGCCGCCGCGCGAGACCTCCCACCTGAGGGCATCGCCCAGCAGCCCCGCATCGACGGCCAGCAGAACCAGGTCCGGCTGCCCGGCCTTGTGCCGGGCGGCGCTTTCGACGATCTGGTTGCCGGCGGAGAAATGCAGGAACCCGTCGCGACGGTCGTCGGGCGTGCCCCGATAGCTGCCGGTTTCGGCGGCCTCGCGCCAGGCCCGGTCGCGGGCAAGATGGTAAATGATTTGCATCCCCGCACCCTACCCGATGACTCGCGATCCGCAACCGTGCGCTTTGCCGCGATGCAAATTGCAAAGAAATCGGCCCCCGGTTCGCCAGATTGGCGGCGACTGTTACCGGAAGGTGAACGATTTCAGGGTGAATCGCCGGTAAAGATGCATGAAAAACAGCATTTTAGAGAAAACCGATCCAGTCTGGCACACCGCTTGCGGATATGGGGCCAAGACGCAGGCAGAAAGACAAGAACACTGCGAAAGCGAGCAACGAGTTAGTGAGGGAGAGGGGTCCCATGTGTGATGTGGTTCGATTGAAAAGGGGCAGCGCGGCGTTTCATTTCGCGCTGGACATGGTCGGGACGCTCGACGGCGCCGACCGGCCGGTTCTGCCGGAAAGGCCGATGCCGGGCACGCGCACGGCGCGCACCGGGCGGACCCAGGCCTCGGAGTGCAAGATCTACCACCTGAACCCGGCCCGGGCATAGGGTTCGCGGTAACAGAACGAAGGACGACGGGAACGATGACCGTGAAATGGATTTCTTGGCTGAAGACCTTGCAAGCCGGCATGCTGTCGGTGCCCGCGCCGGGCGGTCGGCTTGCCCTTCTTGTCCTGCCGAGAATGACGGACATCACGACCCGATAAAAACGACAAAAACAAAGTCCAGGCCGGCCGCACGCGTCTTCAGGGAGGCACCGTGCGGCCGGCCTTCATTTTTCCTTCAGACATCTTTCCTTGAATGCGTACGCGGCCGATCTCGGGCACCACGGCCTGGGGTGTTGCGCCGCCTCCCGTGACGTGCTGGATTAGCCCGGTGCGATCAACGTTCCGGGGCTTCGTCGATGTCGGCATATACTTGGTTCAACGGAGAATGGCTGGAAGGCAGAACGCCGATCATGTCGGCGATGACGCTGGGCACCTGGCTGTCCTCGATGGTGTTCGACGGCGCCCGTGCGTTCGAGGGCGTTGCGCCCGACCTGGACCGCCACGCCGAACGGACCTGCCGGTCTGCCACGTCCTTTGGCATGAACCCGTTCAAGAGCGCCGGCGAGATCGTCGAACTTGCCCGCGAGGGCATTGCGAAATACCCCAGCGGGACCCCGCTCTACATCAAGCCGATGTATTGGTCGGAGGACGGCTGGATCGCGCCCGATCCGGAGACCACGCAGTTCGCCCTCAATATCTGGGAGGCCCCCTTGCCGCCGGATAACGGGTTTGCCGCCTGCCTCACCACGCGCCGCCGGCCGGCGCCCGATATGGCGCCGACGGATGCCAAGGCGTCGTGCCTTTATCCGAACGCAGGCCGCGCCATGCAGGAGATCAAGGCGAAGGGATACGACAACGCGGTCATGCTGGATGGGCTGGGAAACGTGGCGGAATTCGCCACGGCAAACCTGTTCTATGCGAAGGACGGCGCGGTGTTCACGCCCGTCCCCAACGGCACCTTCCTGAACGGCATCACGCGTCAGCGGGTGATCGGCCTTTTGGCGGACCGCGGCGTTGCCGTCCACGAAACCAGGGTGCTGCCGGAGGACCTTTTGGACGCTGACGAGGTCTTCAGCACCGGCAATTACGGCAAGGTCATGTTCGTCGGCCGCTACGAGGATCGCGACCTTCAGCCCGGGCCCATGTACCGCCTGGCCAAGGAGCTCTATTGGGAGTTCGCCCACACTGCCGGTTGAGCATGGAGGCGCCGGTTGAACCGGCGTGAACGGCGCGCGGCCGCGAAACGGTCGCGTGGCCGGCCGGCCGCTGCTCCCGGCGCCCCAGCGAGCGATGCGATGGCACGGGCGCAGGCCTGCCACCAGGCCGGGCGTCTGGCCGAGGCCGCGACCTTATACGAGACCGTGTTGTCGGCCGAACCCGGTCACGTCGAGGCACTCCATTTCCTGGGCATGCTCAAGTGCCAGTCCGGCGACTGGCAGGCGGGGAAGGATTTCCTCCAGCGTGCGCTGGACGCGGCCCCGGCGCGGGCCGATTTCCAGAACAACCTTGGCGTCGCCTTGATGCAAGTAGGGCAGGTCGAACAGGCCATCCCCCTGTTCAAGGCTGCCACCGCCGCTGATGCACGCTATGTGGATGCGTTCTTCAACCTGGGAAATGCGCTCTTCCGCGCTGCCGACTGGCGGGGCGCCGCACAGGCATTCAGCGACACGGTCAAACTGAGGCCGGACCACCGACAGGCCTGGATCAATCTGGCGACAGCGGCGGAGCAAGACGGCGACCTTGAGGGTGCGGAGGCCGCCCTGCGGCGGGCTTTGTCTCTCAATGCCAAGGATCCTGGGCTGCTGGTGGCGCACGCGCGCCTGCTTGCCGCCCTGAAGCGGCCGGCGGAGGCGCGCGCGTGCCTTGAACGGGCGTTGCGTCTGCAACCTGACAACGCGGATGCCCTGAACAACCTTGCCAACCTGCACAAGGCCTCGGGCGACCTGCAGGCGGCTGTCGAAACCTATCGCCGGGCCATCGATTGCCGGCCCGGAGATCCGGTGCTTCACAACAACCTGGGCGTGGCGCTGTCGGTGATCCCATCTATGGACGATGCCCGTGCCGCCTTCGAGAAGGCCTTGGCCGTCGACCCCGGCTTTTCGGAGGCGCGCAGCAACCTGGGCCTGGCCTTCAGGGCGATGGGCGCAATGGAGGAGGCGGCAGCGGCGTTTCGAAAGATCATCGAGACCCGTCCACGCTTTGCGCCCGCCTACTACAACCTGATCCGCAGCCGGCGCGTCACGCCCGATGACCCTGAGCCCGCCGCGATCGCCGCCATGCTGGAGGATCCGCAGGGACTCGACCCGTCGGCGCGGGTCCAGCTGCATTTCGCCCTTGCCAAGGCCCAGGACGACCTGGGCCGTCCGGACCTCGCCTTTCCCCACTACGCGGCGGGCAACGCCACCCACCGAAGCCTGCATCCCTACGACCTGGCTGCGGCGCTCGACGCCATGGACCGGGCACGCGACGCCTATGACCCGGAAGGTCCAGTGCCCGAGCAGCAGCCGGACGGACCGGTCCCGGTCTTTGTGGTGGGCATGCCGCGGTCGGGAACCAGCCTGGTGGAGCAGATGCTGAGTTGCCATCCCGCCGTCTTTGGCGTCGGCGAATGTGTGGCGCTGCCTATCCTGACCCGGGAGACGGAGGCGCGGTTGGGAGCGGGCCGCCGCTATCCCGAATGCCTGGTGACGATGTCGGGTGCCGAGCGCGCGCGGGAGGGCCGGGCCTATCTTGACCGTCTGGTCGACCTGGTGCCGGCCCCGGCCCCGGAACGGGTGGTCGACAAGCTGCCGTCCAATTTCCTGCGTCTGGGCTGGATCGCGGCCACCTTGCCGCAGGCGCGGATCGTCCATTGCGTGCGCGATCCGCGCGATGTGTGCCTGTCCTGCTTTCAGACCCTGTTCGAGCGGGGTAACGGGTTTGCCTATGACCTGGAGACACTGGGCCGCTACTACGGCGCCTATGCGGACCTGATGCGGCACTGGCATGCGGTGTTGCGCGCGCCGATTCACGACGTGTGCTACGAAGACCTGGTGAAGGATCCGGAAACCACCGCGCGGGCGCTTCTCGAGGCGCTGGGGCTTGATTGGGATCCGGCGGTCCTCGACTTCCACAAGGCGCGCCGGCCGGTCCTGACCGCCAGCGCCAGCCAGGTCCGCCAGCCGCTCTATACCAGTGCGGTCGGCCGCTGGCGGCGCTATGAAGGGGACCTTGGGCCGCTGATCGCGGCCCTGGAACAGGCGGGCGTTGCGCCGGATTGAGGCAACTGACGTGGCGCGATGAGACCGGTCCCGCGCCTATGGGGTTTGAGATCGTGGTTGCGGCGAGACGTCTGTGGGTTCAGGCACGGTTGTCGGCTCTGGTCGTAGGGCTGGCCACTCTCCTTGCGGGCTGCGCGACGCCGGAAACGAACGGCGACGAACAGGTCTGCGGTTTCTTTGGGCTGGAGGCGATCGCCTTCGACACCTGGCGCGGCCGCGCCAACCAGGGCCGCGCCGCACCGACGATCCGCGGTTATCTCTACGAACCCGTCCGCATCGATCGCCCCGAGCGGCCGTCGCTGCTCGGCTATCGGCTTTCGGTCCGAAAACAGGAGAAGGCGACCCGAACGCTGCTGTTCCTGCAGGGCAATGCCATGCGCACCGATCAGCTTCGCCACAAGTTGACCTATTTCGCCGACCGCGGTTTCGACGTCTTCGTCTTCGACTACCGCGGCTATGGCGGCTCCGACGGGGTGCCCCTGCTGAAGCCGATCAGCCTCGACCAGGCCGAAATCGCCGAGTTCGTCGTCGGGCAAGGCTACGAAAGGGCCTACCTGTACGGCATATCGATCGGAGGGATTTTCGCGCTGGGGCCGCACATGCCGCGGGACGCGTTCGATGCGATCGTCATCGACTCCGCGCCGGCCGAACTCCCCTGGTATTCCTTCTGTCCGTCCGAGTACGACCCCATCGCGAACGTTCCCGGCGACGCATCCAACATGCTTGTCCTGTCCGGCGGGCTCGACAAGATCGTGCCGGCCTCCGATGTGGCCCCGCTTGGCGATGCAGTGCAGTCAAGCGGCGGCGTCTACGTGCACCAGGAGGCGTTCGGGCATCCGCTGAGCGACGGTTCCCGGAACACCCAGGAAAGGTTCGCAATCGTCGTGGAGTTCTTCGAGGGCGCGTCCGGAGGCGTGTCGCGCTAGGGCAGGGGTTCCCGCCTCAGGCAGCGTCCAGCTTTTCGCCCGACAGTGCCTTGCCGATCAGCACGCGCGTCTCCTCGATGCCGTAGAGCGCGATGAAGGAACCCATGCGGGGACCCTGTTCCTGGCCCAGAAGGACCTGGTACAGCGCCCGGAACCATTCGCGCAGCGGTTCGTATCCGTGCGCCTTGCCCACGGCATAAACCTCGTTCTGGATTTCCTCCGCCGCCGTGCCGGGGTCCAGGGCTTCCAGCCGGCCGGACAGGTCGGTCAGGGCGGCACGGTCCTGTTCGCTCGGCGTCTTGTACTGCTTGCCCGGCTTGACGAAGTCCTCGTAGTAGCGGATCGCATATCCGAGCAGGCGGTCCAGCATCGGGTCGCTTTCGGCGGAGGCCTGAGGCGCCACGTGCCGCACGAAGCCCCACAGCACGTCTTTTTCGTGAGTGTTGCAGGCGCTGACAAGGTTGATCAGCAGCGACAGGTTGATGCCCGTGCCCGGTGCCGGGGGCTGGCCATTGTGGATGTGCCAGACCGGGTTCTCGACCCGGCGCGCCGGTTCCTCCGACGGGAACTTGTCCAGGAAAGTCAGGTATTCGTCGACGTTCTTCGGGATCACGTCGAAATACAGCCGCTTCGCCGTCCGCGGCTTGGCGAACATGAACAGGGAAAGGCTCTCGGTCGGCGCATAGGTCAGCCAGTCCTCCATGCTGATCCCGTTGCCCTTGGACTTGGAGATCTTCTCGCCGTTCTCGTCCAGGAACAGCTCGTAAGTGAAGTCCTGCGGCGGCTGCCCGCCCAGGGCCCGGGTGATCTGGCTGGAGAGCTTGACGGAATCGATCAGGTCCTTGCCGGACATCTCGTAGTCGACGCCCAGTGCGAACCAGCGCATCGCCCAGTCGGGCTTCCACTGAAGCTTGCAATGTCCGCCGGTCACCGGTGTTTCCACCGTCTTGCCGTCCGCCCGCCGGTAGGTGATGGTGCCGGCGTCCGGGTCGGTCGCGATCACCGGGACCTGCAGCACGTCGCGCGTTTCCGGGTCGATCGGCAGGAACGCGCTGTAGGTCTCCTGCCGTTCCTTGCCAAGGGACGGCAGCATGATCGCCTGGACCTTGTCGTAGTGTCGCAACACCGTCAGCAGGGCCTCGTCGAACTGGCCCGAGCGATAACACTCCGTCGAACTCTTGAACTCGTAGTCGAAGCCATACTCGTCCAGGAAGGCACACAGGCGCGCATTGTTGTGCGCAGCGAAACTGTCGTGCGTCCCGAACGGGTCCGGCACCTCGGTCAGCGGCTTGTTCAGATTGGCCGCCAGCAGTTCCTGGTTCGGAACGTTGTCCGGCACCTTGCGCAGACCGTCCATGTCGTCCGAGAACGCAAACAGCTTGGTCGGGATGTCCGACAGCAAGGCGAAGGCGTGGCGCACCATCGTGGTCCGGGCGACCTCGCCGAAGGTGCCGATATGCGGCAGTCCCGACGGGCCGTAGCCGGTCTCGAACAGCACATACCCCTTGGCCGGCGTCTTGCCGCCAAGCCGTTTCAGCAGTTTCCGCGCCTCTTCGAACGGCCATGCCTTGGCGTTTTCGGCAAGCGTGCGCAGATCGGACATCGTTTCGGTTCGCCTGTTGGGTTGCCGGGATGCGCGGACACTAGGGCGTGGGGGTGGGCGCGGTCAACCGGGCGAGGCTGCGCACGCGGCCTTTCCATCCCGGGTGCCCCGGGGGCTATAGTGGCGCCGTCCATGCCGAACGCCCAGACCGCCCTCACGATCCCCGATGCGCCTCTCATTGCCGTGGGCCAGACCATGGCAGCGGTGCTGTCGCCGGATGGGGAAAGCGAAACGATCTCGCTGTCCACTGCGGCCGGCCGGCTGTCCGCGGGCGCGCCGGCGATCCTGTGTCACGGGCCGGCCACGGCGGCACGGTTGGGGATCGACCGGATGCCCTGGTTCGATCTGTTGGAGCTATTTGCCTTCGTCCATCCGGCGGCGTTTTGCGTGCCGACGCCGCGCGGCCTGGCAGCGGCTTGCAGGGTTCCCGAGCCCGAAGACCTGGAATCAGCGCCTCTGGCGCTGCGGCGCGCGATGGTCGCCATGCTGGAGGCGCTGGCCGGCGGCAGGCAGGATCCGCACACCCGGCGAATGGCCTGGACGATGGCGCAGGCCGGCTGGCCCTGGGGCGTGTCGGTGCTCTCAAGCCTGGGCACGGACCTGGACGGCGCCGGTGCCCGGGCCGGCACGGCGGGGCTGGACGTGTGGCGCCGGTTGCCCGAATGGGAGGAACAGGCGCCACCGCCGCCGCCGGGCACAGCCCCGGTGGAGCCTTCCGAAGCGCGCGCGCGTCTCGGCACCCTGTTGGGCGGCGATGCGGAATCCCGTCCCAGCCAGGCGGACTACGCGTCGGCGGTCACCGCCGCCTTCGCGCCACCCGACATGGAAGGCGCGCCGCTGGTGGTCCTGGCCGAGGCCGGGACCGGGGTCGGCAAGACCCTCGGCTACATCGCCCCCGCAAGCCTGTGGGCGGATAAGAACGACGTGCCCGTGTGGCTGTCCACCTTTACCCGCAACCTGCAGCATCAGATCGACGGCGAGTTGGACAGGCTCTATCCCGATTCCCGGATCAAGTCGGACCGGGTGGTGCTGCGCAAGGGCCGCGAGAACTACCTGTGCCTGTTGAACTTCGAGGAGGCGGTGGGGCGCAGCCGCACCAACCCGCTCGACGCCGTGGCGCTGGGCTTGATGGCCCGCTGGCTGGACAGGACCCGCAGCGGCGACCTCAGCGGCGGCGGTTTTCCGTCCTGGCTGCCCGACCTGATGGGCCGGGGCACCACCCTGGCGCTCAGCGACCACCGGGGCGAGTGCATCTATTCCGCCTGCGCCCACTACGGCCGCTGCTTCATCGAGAACAGCGTGCGCCAGGCGCGTCGGGTCAGCCTCGTGGTGGCCAATCATGCCCTGGTGATGGTCCAGTCGGCGCGCGGGAACCTGGATCCCGCCGGCCGGGTCGGCCGGTTCGTTTTCGACGAGGGCCACCATGTGTTCGATGCCGCGGACAGCGCCTTTTCGGCCCACCTGACCGGGTGGGAGACGGCGGAGCTGAGGCGTTGGCTGCGGGGGGCCGAGAGCCGGCGGCGCGGCCGCGGGCTGCGGGAGCGGCTGGGCGACCTGATCGACGGCGACGACACCGCCGCCGGGTTGTTGGAAGAGGTCCTGCGGGCCGCAGCCGCCCTGCCGGCGGCGGGGTGGGCCAACAGATTGCGGGAAGGCGGCGGCAACGGTCCGACCGAGGCCTTCTCTCGGCCTGGTCCGCCAGCAGGTCTATGCCCGGGCGCCGGGCCGCGAGGGCCCGTTCGACCTGGAGGTGGAAACCACCGATCCGGTGCCCGGACTGGCCGATGCGGCAGAGGCCCTGGCCGCTGCGTTCGCCCGGCTTGCCGAACCGGTCAAGGGATTGCGCCGCCGCCTCGCCGCACGGCTGGAGGAGGAGGCCGACAGCCTGGACACCGCCACGCGGAACCGGCTGGATGCGCTGGCGCGGTCGTTGCAGCATCGCGCGCACGACCCGCTGTCGGCGTGGCGGGGCATGTTGGCCGCCTTGTCCGACGGCACGCCGGAGGATTTCGCCGATTGGTTCCAGGTCACGCGGATCGACGGACGCGACGTCGACGTGGGCCTGCATCGGCACTGGATAGATCCGGGCAGGCCCTTTGCCGAGGTGATGAGCGCGCGGGTGCAAGGCATGGTGATCACCAGCGCGACCTTGACCGACGGATCGGGCGACATCGAGGCGGACTGGCAGGCCGCAGAACGCCGGACCGGCGCGGTGCATCTGCCGCTGCCCGCGATCCGGGCGCGGGTGCCGTCGCCCTTCGATTATGCGGGCCAGACCCGTGTCTTTATCGTGGGCGACGTGCGCAAGGACGACCTGGACCAGGTCGCCGCGGCCTATCGGGCACTGTTCCTGGCCGCCGGCGGCGGGGCGCTGGGGCTGTTCACCGCCATCGGCCGGCTGCGCGCGGTGCATCGGCGCCTGACCGAGGCCGTGGAACAGGCGGGCCTGCCGCTTTATGCCCAGCATGTGGATGCCTTAAACCTGCCGACGCTGATCGACATCTTTCGGGCCGAACCGGACAGCTGCCTGTTGGGCACCGACGCGGTTCGCGACGGCGTGGACGTGCCCGGCCGGTCTTTGAGGCTGATCGTTTTCGACCGGGTGCCGTGGCCGCGCCCGACCATCCTGCACAAGCGCCGCCGCAGTGCCTTTGGCGGGCGCGCCTATGACGACATGCTGACCCGGTTGAAGCTGAAACAGGCCTATGGCCGCCTGATCCGGCGTGCCGACGACCGTGGCGTGTTCGTGCTTTTGGACCCCATGATGCCGTCCCGTCTGCTCGGCGCCTTTCCCGAGGGTATCGAGGCGGCGCGGGTCGGCCTGGCCGAGGCGGTCGAGGAGACCCGACGGTTCCTGGAAGGCCCGGGCCCGGTCCAGAGCCCGGCGTCGAGCCCGATTTCCGACGGCGAGTCCGACGCCCGCTCTTGACGCCCGGGCCGGCGCTGCCTTTATTACGGCCAACAACACCGCGATGCCGGATCGGGCCGGCGCGTTCGAGAGGCAGCGTTTTCATGATCAGTCATCACACCGCACTCATCTACACAATGGTCCTGACATCGGCGGCGGACCGGGACATGACCGACTCCGAACTGGGCCGGATCGGCGAGATCGTGACGGGGCTCCCGGTGTTCCGCGACTACGACCGCCAGCTTCTGCCGTCGGCGGCGGCGGCCTGCGCGGACCGGATGTCCGACGAGGGCGGGCTGGAATCGCTTTTGTCCGAAATCAGCAACGCCTTGACGCCCCGGCAGCGCGAGACAGCCTATGCCCTGGCGATCGAAGTCGCGGCGGCGGACGGCCACGCAAGCGACGAGGAGCTGCGGCTTCTGGAGATGATCCGCCATGAATTGGAGATCGACCGGTTGATCGCCGCGGGGATCGAGCGCGGGGCGCGGGCGCGATTCTCCACCAGTTGAGGGCGGCCCGGCGGCCTGAATCGGCGCATTCGGCGGCGATACCGGGCTTCGGGACCCTGTCTTCCGGATCCTGAAACGCCGGCGCGGGGCAAGGAAGCGCCGGAATCGCCTATAAAAATCAAAACCATACAAGCTATGCGGTTTTTGCATAGGCGCGATGAAGCAGTGGCCCTTTGAATTCCGCGCCGAAAACCTTATCTATTGGTTACTTCGTTATTGCATCGCAACAACTGGATCCTCTCGGATCCAACGTCTCCCAGACGTGAAGCCTCCCTGTTCAACTTGCCGGGCTTCGGCCCGGCGCCCTTTTTCCAAAGGCTGAACCAGGGAACAAAGAACAGGGATCAAAGCAGCCCGACGGAGCACAGGGGTTGATGCAAGTTGGCACCGGGGCGGTGCCAGAATAATCCCGTCGGCGCGAAGATAAAGGAAGAAAGATGACCGTTCACAAGCTGCCGCTCAAGATCAAGGAACCGCGTGGATGCCGCTGGATCGATGGCGATCCGCGCACCGAGAACTGGCATTACTGCAACAAACGCACCTCCAAGCCGGGCGGCTCTTGGTGTGCCGAGCATCTTGTGCGGGTCTACCGCAACGAAGAGGAGCTGGCGCGCCCCTCTCGCGCGGCCTGACGGTGATTGCCGTCTGCCGGGGGTCCGACGCGGACCCGGCGGGGCGAGCTTTCCCATCTCATAAGGGATAACCCAATGCCTCGAGGCGCGGCCCCAGCCGCGATGTCGCGCACCGCGTCGGCGTTGTCGGCGCCAGGCGCAGGGGTGAAGGATCTATCGCCCACTTGCACGACATTGCGGTCGCGTGGCGGCGGCTGGTCGGAGCGCACGGGCAGTCCCATCGCTGCACCCAGCTCGTGCATCGTCGCCGAATAGTCGGCAACCATGCGTTCGTAACGCAGCACGTGCAGGTGCGGATGCTCTGACGCCGCCTTCAACCATCCCTCGGCGTGGTCCGCCCAGCGATGCAGCATGGTCTCGTGCTGGCGCCACTGGTAGCGCATCAGTCGGCCCATCGGTGCGGCGGCGGCAAACTGCGCGGCGGTATCGGTGCGCGGTCCCTCCGCCCAGCGCCACGTGTGCAGGAACCGCCAGAACGACACCATCACGTCAACCGGGTTGCGCAGCACATAGACCACGTCCATGGGACCGTTGAGGTGTTCCAGGAACGGTTCGAAGAATTCGACCGAATGGTGCGACTTGACGGTGCTGGCGCAGCGTTTTTCGATCAGAAAGCCCAAGATTTTCGACATGCAGATTGCGTCGTAGAAGTTGGTATTGAAGCTCTCTTGCTCGATATCGACCCAGGGATAGGAAACGTACCCGAAGCAGCCGGCCAGTGCGTTCATGGCGAAGTGCGTGCCCGAACGTTCGTGTGACACGACCATCACCGCCTTTTGATCCTGTTCGAATGACGCAAACCGTTTTTCTGCCACTGCCTGTCGCCTCCCGGGATTGGATGCGGACACAAGTAACCGGCCTGGCCGATCGCCTCAAGACCGCCCTGTGCCATTGTCACATGGACCTTGTTCCCCGGCCCTGCCTGTGTCAGGTACGGAACGCGGCCGTCCGGCGGCGCAAATCGAAATGAGAGGGCGATCATGGGCGGGCGTTCCATACCGGTCATCTTCGGCATCGAAGGCGGGGCCGCCATCCTCGTGGTCGGCGTGATCCTGTTCGCCATCGGCTGGCGCCAGCGGCGAATGGACCGCGATATCACGCGCATCCCCTTGGTTTCACCGCTGCTCAAGACCGTCTCGGGGTCCTTCCTGGCCGTCTATGGCTTGATCAATATTCTGGTCGCCTTCCTCGCCTCCTGATCGGCGCCGATCGCCTCGTGGCGGGGTGTGATCCCCATCACAGTTTGACCGCGACGTTTTCGATAGCCTGTCTTCAAGTCCTGGCGGACCCCCGGCGCATTGGTGGGGGCCATGGCGGAGACCTCAGGCGCGTTGCCCGACGGCTAGGCGCCTGGAAGGACCGTTTCCGCACCTGCGCCGCCGTCGGCGACCCTTACCAGCTTCCCCAGGAGATGACCCCGACTCCCGAGGGGTCACCCTGTCCACACTGGCCGGAGACCGCGTGCGGTCTCCGGCATTTCTTTGCGGGGATTGTCGGGCGCGGGCCGGCTGGCGTCTATTTGAACAGAATGCCGGGATCGACGTCGTTGTAGATGCCAGCCACCTGTTCGGCGTAGCCGTTGTAGAGCTGGGTCGGCACCCGGTCGCTGGACCCAAGCAGGCGCTCGCTCGCCTGGGACCAGCGCGGGTGCGGCACCTCGGGATTGACGTTGGCGTAAAACCCGTACTCCTTCGGCTGGACCTCTTCCCACAAGCCCACGGGCTGTTCGTCGGTGAAGGTGAACCGGACGATCGACTTGATCGACTTGAACCCGTACTTCCAGGGCACGACCAGGCGGATCGTCGCCCCGTTCTGCTTGGGCATCGGCTTGCCGTAGATGCCGGTGGCGATGAAGGCGAGTTCGTTGCTGGCCTCGTCCATGGTCAGGCCTTCGGTATAAGGCCACGGATACCAGGACTGGCGCAGGCCGGGCATCGTCTCCTTGTCCATCAGGGTTTCCATGCGCACGAAGCGCGCGCCGAACGTCGGTTTGGCAAGCTTGACCAGTTTCGCCATGGGGAAGCCGGTCCAGGGCACGGCCATTGCCCAGGCCTCGACGCAGCGATGCCGGTAGAGCCGCTCTTCCAGCGGCATCTTGCGGATCAGGTCGTCGACCGAGATCGTCATCTCTTTCTCGACCATGCCGTCGATCACCACGTCCCAGGGCCTCAGCGGCATCTTCTGGGCCGCCCTCTTGATCTGTTTGTGGCTGCCGAACTCGTAGAAATTGTTGTAGCTGGTCGCATCCTCTTCCGGCGTCAGCGGCCGGTCCAGGGTGTAGGCCTCGTTGCGTTGAACCGGATAAAGGTCCGCTGTGGGGTCCTCCTCTCCGGCCGCAGCACGGGCTGCGCCCGGCAGGCCGGCTCCGGCCAGCGCGATAGGGCCGGCGGCCAGCGCCTTGACCAGGGTCCGGCGGTTGCGAAACGCCGCTTCGTCGGTGACAGCGTTCTCCGGGATTTCCCAACCACGCTTCACTTTGATCAGCATGAACCTCGACTCCACATCTGATGGGGCGGTACAAGGCCGTAACCTATGGTGGGGACCAGTACACCCCAAGTCAAAGAACCGTGAGGCGGGGTTGGCCTGGGGTTTCCGGCCGCCCCGGCCCTTGACTTGCGCCGGCCATCCCGCGCCAATGGTCGACAGCCTTTGTTTGCGTTGGAGGATGGCGAGCATGCACAAGAGCCGGTTGGGCGTGGTGGTGATCGATTGCCAGACCGACGATCTGGCGGGCGCAGCGGCATTCTGGGGGGCGGCGTTGGGCTGCCCGGCCGAGGATGCGCCGGCCGACGGTGATGAAAACTACGTGAAGCTGGAGACACCGCCCGACGAGGTCGGGGTCCTCCTACAGAAGGTCGACCATCCCGGCAGGGTCCACCTGGATATCGAAACCGACGATCTTGAGTCCGAGGTCAAACGTCTCGAGGAGCTGGGCGCCAAGCGGGTCGCCCAGGTCAAGACCTGGTGGGTGATGGAGGCGCCAACCGGAAAGCGCTTCTGCGTGGTGCAGCCGCAACGGCCGGATTTCGAGCGCGGCGCCAACGTGTGGGAGTAGCAGCGGTGCTGCGGCAGCCACCCCCTTCGAGATGGCGGCGTTGCCGCCTCCTTGTATTAACGCGATCGGATAGAAT
>Ga0066187_1000411_pt1 | contig 14823 bp, 15 predicted proteins | sample WorMetexBAHAMAS1_FD_58706 | JGI IMG/M metagenome (GOLD analysis project Ga0066187, IMG submission 58706) | Marine gutless worms symbiont microbial communities from Max Planck institute for Marine Microbiology, Germany - Inanidrilus exumae... | ecosystem: Host-associated > Annelida > Digestive...
TCGACGATATCGTCGAGGTTATCGAGGAGGAGGCCGAAGAGGACATCCTCAAGATGGGCGGCGTCAAGGAGGATGACTTCTACGACGACGTCGTGGAGACGACCCGCTCGCGCTGGTCGTGGCTGTCGCTCAACCTGTTGACGGCAATCATCGCGTCGGCCGTGATTGCCCTTTTCGATCAAACCATCGAAAAGATCGTGGCCCTGGCGGTGCTGATGCCCATCGTCGCCAGCATGGGCGGCAACGCGGGTACCCAGACCCTGACCGTGGCCGTCCGTGCGCTTGCCACCAACGAACTGGCGGCACAGAACGCGGTGCGGATCGTCTGGAAAGAGGTCCTCGTCGGCGGCGTCAACGGGATCGTCTTTGCGATCATGATGGGCGGCATTGCCTGGTTCTGGTTCCAGGATCCGGCGCTCGGCGGCGTGATCGCCGCAGCGATGATCATCAATCTGGTGATCGCCGGGTTTGCCGGAACGGTGATTCCGCTGGGTCTCGAACACCTGGGCACCGACCCGGCGGTCGGCTCGACCGTGATCCTCACAACGGTGACGGACGTGGTGGGGTTCTTCTGTTTCCTGGGGCTGGCGACCTGGGTGCTGCTCTAGCCGGTCAACCTATTCCGCTTTCTTGCTTTCTTCTTCCTGTTTGGGTCTTTCTCTTTCTTCCACCCGGAAGATCGTCCAGCCGCCCTTGTTGCCGGAGAACAGTCCAGGTCCCTGCGGGATCTCCGAGTTCTCCTGGTAGTCCATCGACTCCCAGCCCGAACAGCCGCTCAGCAGCGCGACGGCCAGTGCCGTCGCGCATCCCAATGCAGTTTGTTTCAACCCTGTCATATCAGAACTTCACGCGGGTCCCGATCGAGCCCACCGTGATGTCGTCGGTCGACTGCTGCCGGCGGTCCAGGTCGAAATTGCCGACCGATGCGTAAAACTCCGTCCCGAAATCCTCCAGGAACTGCACCGCACCGGCACGGAACATTTGGGCCTCGTCGCCGTTCTGAGCAACATCCTCGTTATAGGTATAATCGATGGAGAACGCCGTGTCGCCGAACTTGAAGAAGTTGGTCGTCCAGCCGCCCTTGACATAGAACGACGTCGCGTCGGTGCGCCCACTATTCTGGTCCTTTGTCGCGGCGGAGACCGTCAGGTTCAGGCCCGTGTTTTCGTGCAACACGGAGAACGATCCGGTGTAGGTGTTGTTGGTTTGGGATTGCTGAGAGTCGGACACAGAAGCGGCCGCGGCTGCCTTCACGCCGTAACCCTGGCCGGCCCAGCGCAGGGCCGCGTCCCAGCGGTCGTCGGACACCGCGGTGCCTGAAACCTGGAATCCCCAGAATTTCGGTGAGTCGTAGCGGACGCGGTCGCGCCGGCTCAGTCCGTCAAAGTTGCTGAAGACGTCGCCGATCCTGATCGATGTCAGGTTTCCGCTGCTGTCCCGGAACTTCAGGCCTCCTGCCTGGTCGGAGACGGAGGAGTAGTTGATAACGCTGGTTCGGGAAAGATCGACTTCGGCGGTGCTGTCCGAAGCGCTCGGTCCCTGGCCGATCCGGAGGCGGCCGAAATCCGTGTGGGCGAGATCAACCTCCATGATGCGTTCTTTGACCTCGAACGAGGTTTCCTGGTCGTCCTGGGAAACGTCGCCCGAGGAATTCGATTCCGCCTCGAGTTCGATATTGGTGCCGATCGTGAATTCCTCGGTCACGTTGGCCTTTCCGACGAGGCGGAACCGGGTCGAGCTGTTGTCGTTGTCCACGTGATAGAGCTTCGTGCTCTCGCCGTCGTCGGCGACGTTGACCATGCGGTTGACCTGGCCGGACACGACAAGACTGACTTTCTCGTTGGCTGAAACGACGGTGGCGCCGGCTCGGTCGCTGGTGCCCGCGGCAGTTTGCGCCTCAACCGAAGCAGCCTGCGCCTCCGAGCGCGCCATCTTGGCTTCTTCGGCGGCGGCCTTTGCTTCCGCCGCCATGGCCTCGACCTGCTGCCGGTTCTCCTCGGCCTGCAAATCCTGCACCTGCTGCTGCAGCGATTCCAGGGCTTCCTGCTGCTTGCGCATCTGCTCCTGCTGGGCCTGGATGATCTCCGGCAGCTGACGCAGCGTCTCCGCATCCACGTTCTGCGCGTTTGCAGAACCGGACATCACCAGGCTCGTGGCGATGATCGTCGATGAAAGAAGGAAGCCTGCCGTCCGTGATGCCTGTCGTGCCATTTTCGTTCGACCTCCTGGGCCGCCCCCGAAATGATGTCGCCTACGATATCAGAACGATTTGGTGTGCCGTGTTTGTGTTGGGACCCAACGCCGTGAGTCGTGTTGCGCTCGCCGAAGATGATCGCATTCAAACAGCTTTCGATTGGGCTGAATTGCGTGCGAACGGGTTTTTGCCCCGCGATTGTTGCGCAAGTGCCACAGTGCAACCGACTATTGTCGCGTTCTGGCAAAAACGGCCGCGCCGGCGGTGACGTATCCTGTTGGTCGCCGGTCTTGGACGGGGCGGGGCCGGCCACCGTTTCCGCTGTCGGCTTCGATTGCCTCTCTTCGATTCGGAAGACCGTCCGGCCGCCCCTGGAAGCTGAAATCAGTCCGGGTCTTGGCAGACAGTACCGCCAGTCAGAAGCCAATGATGCTTACGGTTGACGTTGACGTAAACGTCAACTTGGGCTATTCTCCCTCTCATGGTCCAGACTCACGGAATTGCCGACCTTGCCAAGGAGTTCGGCGTCACCACCCGCACGATTCGCTTCTATGAGGGCGAGGGCCTGCTGGCGCCACAGCGGGAGGGGCAGAAACGCCTGTTCTCGCCGCGCGACCGGGTGCGGCTGAAACTGATCCTGCGCGGCAAGCGCCTGGGGTTCAGCCTGTCGGAGATTTCCGAAATCCTGGACATGTACGACGCGGCGCCGGGCGAAAAGGGCCAGCTTGCGCTGTTGCTCGGCCGGATCGAACAGCGGCGGGCGGCACTCAAGCAACAGCGCCGGGACATTGACCAGACCTTGGCCGACCTGAACGAAGTCGAGCGTCGCTGCCGGGACCGGCAGCGGCAGATCGGCACGGGAGGCGGGCCGTGAGCAGCGGCGGCCGGTTCGAGGCCCGCGATCCGGATTTCGAGGACAAGGTGCGCGAGAGCTTCGCCCAGCAGGGTCTGATGCGGACGCTTGGGGCGCGCATGACCGATGTGGCGCCGGGCCGCTGCACCATCGAACTCCCGTTCGCCGACGGACTGACCCAGCAGGACGGGTTCTTCCACGCCGGTGCGATCGGTGCGGTCGCAGACAGTGCCGGCGGCTACGCAGGCTGGACCCTCATGCCGGCGGGCTCGCGGGTGCTGTCGGTGGAATACAAACTCAACTTGCTGGCCCCGGCTGCGGGAGAGCTGGCGATTGCCCATGGTGCCGTCTTGCGGTCTGGACGGACATTGACCGTTTCCAAGGCAGACGTCCTTGTCCGCGCGGACGGCGAAGAGAAGCTCTGCGCCACCCTGCTGCAAACCCTGATGTGCCTGAAAGACGGCGACCCCGCCGGCGTGCGGCGCACGTCCTAGGAAAGGCGAAACCGCGATGATCCCTAACGAATACCCGACCTTGAACTTCGACCTCGGCGAGACGGCGGATCTGTTGCGTGATTCTGTGCGCAGTTTCTCCGATGACAAGATCGCACCCAGGGCCGAGGAGATCGACCGCACCAATACATTCCCGCGCGATCTCTGGCCGAACCTGGGCGAACTGGGCCTGCTCGGGATTACGGCCGAGGAGGCTTATGGCGGCGCCGGCATGGGCTATCTGGAGCATACCGTGGCGATGGAGGAGATCAGCCGCGCCTCGGCCAGCGTCGGCCTCTCCTACGGCGCCCATTCGAACCTCTGCGTCAACCAGATCCGCCGCAATGGCACCGAGGACCAGAAACGCCGCTACCTGCCCAAGCTGATTTCGGGCGACCATGTGGGCGCGCTGGCCATGTCCGAACCCGGCTCGGGGTCCGACGTGGTCTCGATGCGCACGCGCGCCGACAAGAAGGGCGACCGCTATGTCCTGAACGGCAACAAGATGTGGATCACCAACGGCCCGGAGGCCGATACGCTGGTGGTCTATGCCAAGACCGACCCCGACGCGGGCAAGCGCGGGATCACGGCCTTCCTGATCGAGAAGGGGTTCAAGGGTTTCACCACCGCCCAGAAGCTCGACAAGCTGGGCATGCGCGGCTCCGACACCTGCGAGTTGGTGTTCCAGGACTGCGAGGTGCCCGAAGAGAACGTGCTGGGCAGGGAAGGCGAGGGCGTCCGGGTTCTGATGAGCGGGCTCGATTATGAACGGCTTGTCCTCGCCGGCGGTCCCATCGGAATCATGCAGGCCTGCATGGATGTGGTCGTGCCGTATGTCCATGAACGCAAGCAGTTCGGGGCACCGATCGGCACGTTCCAGTTGATGCAGGGCAAGCTCGCCGACATGTACACCACGCTCAACGCGACCAAGGCCTACGTCTATGCCGTGGCCAAGGCCTGCGACCGGGGCGAGACCACGCGCAAGGACGCAGCAGGCGCCATTCTTTATGCCGCCGAGAAGGCGACCTGGATGGCGCTGGAGGCGATTCAGACCCTGGGCGGCAACGGCTATATAAACGAGTACCCGACGGGACGACTGCTGAGGGACGCAAAGCTATACGAGATCGGCGCGGGGACCCAGGAAATCAGGCGCATGCTGATCGGCCGCGAATTGTTCGAAGAGACGGCCTGAACCAAGAGAGGGAGGGAGCACGGCGTGCCGACAGTGCTGGTGACCGGTGCCAACCGGGGAATTGGGCGCGAGATCGTCGATCAGTACGGCGCGGCCGGCTGGTCCGTCATCGCAACCTGTCGCGACCCGGACGCGGCCGATCTGCCCTGCGAGACACACGCGCTCGACGTGGGCGAAGCCGCGATGGTTCGGGACCTGGTGGGGATCCTGGACGGACGGCCGATCGATCTCTTGTGGAACAATGCGGGCATCTACCCGGATCGCGGCGAGGCCTCACGCGCGCCTGATGATGCCGTTTGGGCTGAAATGCTGCGGATTCATTCGATTGCGCCAATCCTCGTGGCGCGCGCCTTGGCAGACAATGTCGCACGGTCGAACCGGCGGATCATGGCCTTCACCAGCTCGCGCATGGGATCGATCGGGGGCAACACGAGCGGCGGCGCTTACGCCTATCGTTCTTCCAAGGCCGCCCTCAACGCCGCAGCCAAGTCGCTCGCCATTGACCTCGGGCACCGCCACATTGCCGTGGTCCTTTTGCACCCCGGCTGGGTCCGCACCGACATGGGAACCGCCGCCGCCACCCTGTCGACCGAAGAAAGCGTCGCGGGAATGAAGGCGGTGCTGGAGGATATCGGCCCCACGGACACGGGCCGTTTCATCAACTACGATGGCACCGAAATCGCCTGGTAGGAGCCGACATGCCCCGCTTTCACCTCGCTCAGATCAATGTCGCAAACGCCCGCGCGCCGATGGACGACCCGCAGATGGCGGCGTTCATGGCCCAGCTTGACGAGATCAACGCGCTTGCCGACGGGGCGCCCGGTTTCGTGTGGCGCCTGCAAAGCGACTCGGGAAACGCCACCGACATCATCGTCACCGAGGATCCGTCCTTCCTGATCAATATGTCGGTCTGGGAGTCGGTCGACGCCCTGTTCGACTACGTCTACAAAACCGCGCACACCAAGGTCATGGCGCACCGGAAAGAGTGGTTCCAAAAGTACGACGGGCCCTACCAGGTCCTGTGGTGGGTGCCGGCCGGGCACATCCCGACGCCCCAGGAGGGTCTGGAGCGGCTGGAACACCTGACGCGTCATGGCCCGACGCCCCACGCTTTCACCTTCAAGTCCCGCTTCCCGCCGCCCCAGGAGGCGACCGATGCTGCTGACTGAGGATCAGACCATGGTCCGCGGGATGGCGCGCCGGTTCGCCGCAGAACGGCTGGCGCCCAACGCGGCACGCTGGGACGCAGAAGCGGCATTTCCCGGGGACGCGGGGGCCCAGATGGCGGAACTGGGCCTGATGGGCATGCTGGTTCCGGAGGAATGGGGCGGTGCCGGGGCCGACCACGTCTCCTACGCGCTCGCCATCGAGGAAATCGCGGCCGGCGACGGGTCGGTCTCGACGATCATGAGCGTGCACAATTCCGTCGGCTGCATCCCGGTGCTCAGGTTCGGAACCGACGCGCAGAAGAACCGCTTCCTCAAGCCCATGGCGCGCGGCGAAATGCTGGCGGCGTTCTGCCTCACCGAACCGCAGGCCGGGTCGGACGCAGCCGCCATCAGGACCCGGGCGGAAAAGGCCGGCGACAAGTGGGTCCTCAACGGCACCAAGCAGTTCATCACCTCAGGCAGCACGGCCGATGTGGCGATCGTGTTCGCCCGAACCGACCCGGACGCGGGCAAGAAAGGGATTTCCGCCTTCATCGTCCCCACGGACACCCCCGGCTATGTGGTCGCCGGCATCGAGAAGAAGCTGGGCCAGAAGGCGTCGGATACCTGCCAGATCGTCTTCGACAATCTGGAGCTGACGCCCGATCTGATGCTGGGCGAGGAAGGCCAGGGGTACGGCATTGCTCTTGCCAATCTTGAAGGCGGACGGATCGGCATTGCCGCCCAGGCGGTCGGCATGGCGCGCGCCGCCTACGAACATGCTCTGGCCTATGCGCGGGAGCGGGAATCCATGGGAACCGCGATCGTCAACCATCAGGCCGTCGGTTTTCGTCTGGCCGACATGGCGACCCAGGTGGAGGCGGCCCGGCAGCTGGTGCTGCACGCGGCGAGCCTGCGCGATGCCGGCCAGCCCTGCCTGAAGGAGGCGGCGATGGCGAAGCTGTTCGCGTCGGAGATGGCCGAAGCCGTCTGCTCCGATGCGCTCCAGGTCCATGGCGGCTACGGTTACCTTGCGGACTACCCGGTCGAGCGGATCTACCGCGATGTGCGGGTCTGCAAGATCTATGAAGGCACCAGCGACATCCAGCGCCTGATCATCGCGCGCCAGATTGCCGCCTGACAGTCAGCAACGAACTTCCGAGGCGCTCATGGCCGCACCGATTGACTTCTATTTCGACTTCTCGTCGCCCTACGGGTATCTGGCGGCTCACGTCATCGACGATCTGGGTGCGCGCCACGGCCGCGCGGTGGCTTGGCGGCCCATGCAGCTGGGGGCCGTGTTCAAGGTCAGCGGTCAGCAGCCGCTGTTGAACATCCCGCTGAAGGGCGACTATGCGAAGCGGGACTTGCCGCGGACCGCCCGCCTGATGGGGCTTCCGTTCACCATGCCCGAGCAGTTCCCGTTCATGTCGGTTGCCGCGTGTCGCGCCTTTTACTGGTTGGTGGACGACGACGCGGCGGCGGCGCGCGCACTGGCCTTGGCCCTCTACAACCGGGCCTTCGCCGAAGGCCAGCCCATCGCCCAGGCGCCCGATGTGGTCGCCGTCGCGGCATCGCTCGGACACGATCCCGAAACCGTTCGGGCGGCGCTTCAGGATCCGGCGGTTAAGAACCGTCTTCGCACGGACGTGGATGCTGCCATCGAACGGGGCGTATTCGGATCGCCCTTCATCTTCGTCGATGACGAGCCGTTCTGGGGCGTGGACCACCTGTCCCAGGTGGAACGCTGGCTGGAAACCGGCGGATGGTGACGAGGGCCCTGAAGTGACGGTTCTGCAATCAACCACCGACCGCAAGGATTCGGCGTTTCTCGAGAACACCGCAGCGATGGGTGGCCTGGTCGAGACGCTGGCGTCAACCGTCGGCCGGATCAAGCAGGGCGGCGGCGAAGAGGCCCGCAAGAGGCATCTGGGCCGCGGCAAGCTGTTGCCCCGTGACCGGGTTCGCACGCTGCTGGATCCGGGTTCTCCGTTCCTGGAACTCGGCCAGCTTGCCGCGCACGGGCTCTACGGAGACGAGGTCCCCGCAGCGGGCCTCATCACCGGCATCGGCCGGATATCGGGTGTCGAGTGCATGGTTCTGGCCAACGACGCCACGGTCAAGGGCGGCACCTACTACCCGATCACCGTGAAGAAACACCTCCGTGCCCAGGAAATCGCCGAACAGAACCGTCTGCCCTGTATCTACCTTGTCGATTCAGGCGGGGCGAATCTTCCGAACCAGGACGAGGTGTTTCCCGATCGGGACCATTTCGGGCGAATCTTCTTCAACCAGGCGAACATGTCCGCCAAGGGAATTCCGCAGATCGCCCTGGTCATGGGCTCATGCACCGCCGGCGGTGCCTATGTTCCGGCGATGTCCGATGAATCGATCATCGTTCGCAACCAGGGTACGATCTTTCTGGGCGGTCCGCCCCTGGTCAAAGCTGCGACCGGTGAGGTCGTCAGTGCCGAGGAGCTGGGCGGCGCGGATGTGCATGCCCGGATTTCCGGCGTTGCCGACCATTACGCCCGGGACGATGCCCATGCCCTGGCGCTCGCCCGGCGTATCGTGGCGAACCTCAACTGGCGGAAGTCTGTTCCCTTGGCGGTGCGCCCTCCATCCGAGCCGCTATATCCGGTCGAAGACCTTTACGGCATCGTTCCGGCCGATCTGAAGAAACCCTACGACGTGCGCGAGGTGATCGCCTGCCTGGCCGACGGTTCTGAATTCGACGAGTTCAAGGCGCTCTACGGGACGACGTTGGTTTGCGGCTTCGCCCATATCTGCGGCTATCCCGTCGGCATCGTCGCCAACAACGGCATTCTGTTCTCTGAAAGCGCGCTGAAGGGCGCCCATTTTGTGGAACTCTGTTCCCAGCGCGGCATACCCCTGGTGTTCCTACAGAACATCACCGGGTTCATGGTCGGTTCGAAGTACGAACACGGCGGTATCGCCAAGGACGGCGCCAAGCTGGTGACGGCCGTCGCCACCACCTGGGTTCCGAAATTCACGGTGATCATCGGCGGATCCTTCGGGGCGGGCAATTACGGGATGTGCGGCCGCGCCTATGGGCCGCGCTTCCTGTGGATGTGGCCGAACGCCCGGATCTCGGTGATGGGCGGCGAGCAGGCGGCCAACGTGCTTGCCCAGGTCAAGGCCGACAATCTGGAGCGGCAGGGCGACTCCTGGACCGAGGAGGAAGCGGATGCCTTCAAGGCGCCGATCCTGCGGCAGTATGAGGAACAGGGCCATCCGTACTATGCGACCGCGCGCCTGTGGGACGACGGGATCATCGACCCGGCCGACACGCGGACCGTCTTGGGGCTGGGCCTGTCCGCTGCGCTGAATGCGCCGATCGAGAAGGGCGCTTTCGGACTGTTTCGAATGTAGAGGGGCCAATGGACGAGACCTATCGCATCAGCCGGGAAGGGGCGGTCGCGCGGGTGACCCTCTGCAATCCCGAGAAACACAACTGCTTCGACGACCGTCTGATCCAGGGCCTGACCGGGACCTTCGCCACCCTCGGCGAGGCCGAGGACATCCGCGTGATCGTCCTGGATGCGGAAGGCAAAAGCTTCTCCGCCGGCGCTGATCTCAACTGGATGCGGCGTATGGCGGAAAACAGTCACGAGGAGAACCTCCGGGACGCACGCGGACTGGCGCGCATGCTGCAGACCATCAACATGACCGCCAAGCCGACGGTTGCGCTGGTCCAGGGGCCGACCTTCGGCGGCGGGGTCGGCCTTGCCGCCTGTTGCGACATCGTGATCGCCAGCGACCGGGCCAGCTTCAGCTTGTCAGAGGTCAAGCTGGGGATCATCCCGGCCACCATCTCGCCCTACGTGCTGGCCGCCATCGGCCCTCGGGCGGCGCGCCGCTACATGCTGACCGCGGAACGGTTCGATGCCCGGACCGCGGCCGCGATGGGACTGGTGCACCAGGTCGTCTCCGCCGACGACCTTGTCGCCACGGGACAGAAGGTCGTCGACAGCCTGTTGGCGAACGGACCCAATGCGCTTGTCGAGACGAAGGAACTGATCTTCGCCGTCGGCGGCTCGATCAGCGAAGAAACCATCGACGAAACCGCGCGCTGGATCGCCCGCGTCCGGGCGACGGACGAGGCGCGCGAAGGTATGCGCGCATTCCTTGAGAAGCGCCCCCCTGACTGGGAGCTTTGAGTGATGTGCTTCCGGCAGAACGAAGAGACCATTCGATTGGAAACTGAACAGACCGGACATTCTATATCGGGCGCCTGCAGCGCCTCCGTCCGGGGCTGGAGATAGGGGATGTTCTCCTCGCTTCTGATCGCAAACCGGGGCGAGATCGCCTGTCGCATCATCCGCACGGCGCGCCGCATGGGTCTCGGCACGATCGCGATCTATTCGGATGTGGACCGGGACGCGCTGCACGTGGAGATGGCGGACACGGCCTACAGGATCGGGCCGGCCGAGGCGCACCACAGCTACCTCGATATCGATGCCATTCTTGACGCCGCGGCACAGTCGGGGGCCGAGGCGGTTCATCCGGGCTACGGATTTCTGGCAGAGAACGCAGCTTTCGCCGAGGCCTGCGCCGCGGCCGGGCTGGTCTTTGTCGGGCCGCCGCCGGCCGCCATTCGGGCGATGGGGTCGAAGGCCGAAGCCAAGGCCGCGATGGAACAGGCGGGGGTTCCCCTGGTGCCCGGTTATCACGGCGCGGAGCAGGACGCGGCAAGGCTGGAACAGGAAGCGGGGCGGATCGGCTATCCGGTCCTGATCAAGGCGTCGGCCGGTGGCGGCGGGAAGGGTATGCGGCTGGTGGAGGCCGCGGACGAGTTCGACGACGCGCTTGCCGCGGCCCGGCGGGAGGCCAAGGCCGGCTTCGGTGACGACCGCGTGCTGGTGGAAAAGTTCGTGACCCGTCCGCGCCATATCGAGATGCAGGTCTTCGCGGACACTGCCGGCAACGCGGTGCACCTGTTCGAGCGTGACTGTTCGCTTCAGCGCCGCCACCAGAAGGTGGTCGAAGAGGCGCCGGCCCCCGGTTTGCCGCCGGCGATGCGAACAGAGATGGCGGAGGCGGCGTTGGCCGCGGCTCGGGCGATCGGCTACGTGGGCGCGGGGACCGTGGAATTCATCGTCGAGACGGACCGTCAGTACGTCCCCCGTGCGTTCTACTTCATGGAGATGAACACCCGGCTCCAGGTCGAGCATCCGGTCACCGAGCAGGTCACCGGCTTGGATCTTGTGGAGTGGCAGTTGTGCATTGCGGCGGGCGAGCCGCTGGCCTTGCGCCAGGACCAAATCCGCTGCGCCGGTCACGCCTTCGAGGCCCGGCTTTATGCCGAAGACCCCACGCGCGACTTCCTGCCTGCCACCGGCCGTCTCGACCATCTGGTCCTGCCCGAGGAGTCGGATCACGTGCGTGTCGAGACCGGCGTCCGGCAGGGTGATACGGTCAGCGTCCATTACGATCCCATGATCGCCAAGATCGTGGCGTCGGACGAAAACCGGGAGGCGGCGCTGCGGCGCCTGCGTTTGGCCCTGGGCGCCACCGAGATCAACGGCCTGGCCACCAACCTGGAGTTTCTGGGGGCGGTCGCGGCGGACCCCGACTTCGCTGCCGGAGCCATCGACACGGCCTTCATCGGCCGGCACCGGCAGCGCCTGGTCCCGCGGCCGGGCCCTGCCTCTGATACGGTCCTCGCCTTCGCGGCGTTGCGCGATCTCCTGTCGCGTGCGGCCGGCGCGTCTGCGACGGCCGCGACAAGCACGGACCCCTATTCGCCGTGGCACCGCACCGATGGCTGGCGCCTCAATGACACCAGCCATACGGTGCTGCGGTTCTTCGATGGCAGCCGCGACATCGCCATCACCGCCCATTACCGGTCGGATGGCTTTGCACTGGACCTGCCGGGCGGCCGGATCCGGGTGTCCGGCCGGTTGGTGGGCAACGGTCGGATCGATGCGGAGATCGGCGGTGTTCGTCGCACCGGCACGGTCCTGGCCGACGGGCTCGACCGGATCGTGCTGATTGACGGGCACAGCCACCGGCTGACGCTGTTCGATGCGATTGCGGCCGCCTCGGCCGACGAGGCCGGCGGTGCGCATCTCTCCGCACCGATGCCCGGGCGCGTGACCTCCGTCCTCGTGACAGAAGGCGAGGCGGTGGAAGCGGGGCAGGCGTTGATGGTGCTGGAAGCGATGAAGATGGAGCACACGATCCGGGCGCCGGCGGCGGGCGATATTGATCGGGTCCGTTATAGTGTCGGCGAACAGGTGGAGGAGGGGGCCGAACTCATCGTTTTCACCGACGCATGATGGTCCGTCTCGCAAATCTGCCCACCATCCGACGGGCGACCGCAGCCATGCTCCGGGACGTCGGTATTCCCGACGCTCGGGCGCAGCGGAACGCGGGTCGTTTTCGGGTATATTGGTCAAGCGAAGTCCCAATTCCAGTTCCGAGGACCGTTCATGACGCCGCCGTCTGCCCTGCCTGCCCGCGTGAAAACCGTCGAGGTCGGACCGCGGGACGGGCTCCAGAACGAAGCTGAAACGGTGCCGACGGAAACAAAGATCGCCCTGATCGACCGGCTTTCGGAGACCGGCCTGACGGCGATCGAGGCCGGCAGTTTCGTCTCGCCCAAGTGGGTCCCGCAGATGGCGGATTCCGAGGCGGTGATGGCCGGCATTCAACGCCATCCGGGCGTCACCTATTCGGTGCTGACCCCCAACATGAAGGGGTTCGAACGGGCCGTGGCCGCGGACGCCAAGGAGGTGGCGATTTTCGGGGCGGCGTCGGAATCCTTCAGCCAACGCAACATCAACTGCTCGATCGACGAGAGCCTGCAGCGCTTCCAGCCGGTTTGCGCCGCCGCGGCCGAGGCCGGCATTGCCGTGCGCGGCTACATATCCTGCGTGCTGGGGTGTCCCTATGAAGGGGCCGTCGCGCCCGAGGCGGTCCGTGACGTCGCCGTGGGCCTGGTGGAGATGGGGTGCTACGAGGTCTCGCTCGGCGATACGATCGGCGTCGGCACGCCGGTCGCGGCACGAGACCTGATCGGGACGGTCGGCCGTGCGATCGGGATCGAGCGGGTCGCCGGCCATTTCCACGATACCTACGGCCAGGCGCTGGCCAGTATCCTGGCCTGCCTGGAGGTGGGCCTGACCGTTGTCGATTCGGCCGTTGCCGGATTGGGGGGCTGTCCCTACGCAAAGGGGGCCACCGGCAACGTGGCCACCGAGGACGTCGTCTATATGCTGAACGGCTGCGGCGTGGAAACGGGTGTGGATCTGGACGGCGTGTTCCGGGCCGGACAGGAGATCGCGGTTGCTTTGGGACGCCCGCCGGTCTCGCGGGTCGCCGCCGCGCTGGCGTCCCGTGGCGGCTGAGCCGCGGGGCGGGGCGTGTTTGAAACCGGCCGAATCGCCGCTATCCTCGTGCCGAAACCGTCGCCGGCCCCGGTTTTCGGCGGGTTAGCGCAGCATGGTTACGGTTTATAAAGCATATTCGGTGCAGGTAGTGTGGCGCCCGATCGTGCGCGCCGGGGCAAATCGCGGCGCGAGCCACCGGGTACCGTTTCCTGAGTAGTCACGGGTCATGGGGTATAATCTCAGCCGGATCAACGTCCTCGTCGTCGACGACAATGCCCACATGCAGATGCTGGTGCGGTCGATCCTGGATGCGTGCGGCGTCGGGTCGGTTCGCAAGGCCCTGGACGGCATGATGGCGATCGACGAGATGCGGCTGATGATGCCGGACATCGTCATTACCGACTTCCAGATGACCCCGATGGACGGGATCGAGCTGACCAAGCAGGTCCGCAGCGGCAACACGGTCTCGAACCCCTATGTGCCCATCATCATGATGACGGGCTATACCGAGCTGCACCGGGTGATCGAGGCCCGGGACAGCGGCGTCACCGAGATCATCGCCAAGCCGGTTTCCCTGCGTTCGCTCTACAGCCGGATCGTCGCCGTGATCGAACGGCCGCGGCCCTTCATTCGGACGCCGGACTATTTCGGGCCCGACCGGCGCCGACGCCAGATCCCCATCGATTTCGAGGACCGGCGGCTTACGTCGAAGCAGATCAGGACCGAGGCGGAGGCGGCGGCGCTGCCGGGCGGCGCTTCGGACATCGATATCGACTGGGATTGACAACCACGCCGATGGCGCCGATGACGGGGGAATGCCCGTCCATTTGCGCAAACTGTGCGTCGGTGTCGACCACGTGGACCAGCTCGCCGCCTGGCAGGCGCGCCGGCTGGCGGCATCCGGCGGCAAGCCCGGCAGCCTGTTTCACCAGACCCGCAGCCACCCCAAGCGCCGGGACGAGATCCTCCAGGGCGGGTCGCTCTATTGGGTCATCCGCGGCATCATGCGGGTGCGCCAGCGGATCGTCGGCATCGAAGACGCGCCTTTGGAAACCGGCGACCACGACATGCGCCGGCGGCCGGCCTGCCGGCTGATCCTGGATCCGGAACTGGTCCTGGTCGAGCCGAGGGCCCACAGGCCGTTCCAGGGCTGGCGCTACCTGGAGCCCGCGGACGCGCCGCGGGACCTTGAGGCGGGCGACGCCACCGCCGAAATGCCGCCGGGGATGGCCGCGGAACTGAAGGAACTGGGCCTGATCTGACGGCCGCGCCGGCCGGATAGGCCACTGTCCCGGGGCCGCGGCCGCCGGGATCCAAAAAGGTGAAAGATCGTGAACATTGTCCTTTACAGGGCGCCGAACGGGGCCTATATCACGGGTGCGCCGGGCGGGCTGATGCCAGCCACGGCCGCACTTGCCGCCACTGGACGTGTTGCGGCGCCATAGCCTTCGAGCTATAACGAATGGTTAACGCCGCCTTGGGCAACAAGGAGGCGTGCCTTTGCAGCGTCGCGTTACGCGGTGCGGTGAGGGCCGTTCTTGGACATTGTTGTTTATGGAAGGGATGCGCGGGCGGCGGGCTTGTGTGGTT
>Ga0066187_1000412_pt1 | contig 14823 bp, 12 predicted proteins | sample WorMetexBAHAMAS1_FD_58706 | JGI IMG/M metagenome (GOLD analysis project Ga0066187, IMG submission 58706) | Marine gutless worms symbiont microbial communities from Max Planck institute for Marine Microbiology, Germany - Inanidrilus exumae... | ecosystem: Host-associated > Annelida > Digestive...
CCTCCTCACCCTTCGAGACGCGCCCTCCGGGCGCTCCTCAGGATGAGGGTGTTGGTTGGTTGGTCCTCATTCTGAGGAGGGCGTAGAGACTATTCCTCATCCTGAGGAGGGCCGAAGGCCCGTCTCGAAGGATGAGGTCGCTGCCAACTCCTCACCCGGCGTCGCGCTCAACGGCAGCGGGCGATGACCTCGCGGACGAAGCGGGTGCCGGCTTCCAGCTGGTCGATCGAGATGAATTCGTTCGGCTGGTGGGCCTGGTCGATGGAGCCGGGGCCGCAGATGACCGTTGCCATACCGGCCTCCTGGAACTGGCCGCCCTCGGTCCCGAACGAGACGAAATGGGTCGCGTTGTCGCCGGTGATCGACCGGCACAGCTCCTCCGCCTCGGAGCCCGGATCGGGCTTCAGGCCGGGCACGTGGTGCATCACCGTGGTCTCGATGCCCGAGTGCGGTGCCACCGCCTGCATGTCCGGCACCAGCTCGCGCTCGTACCAGGCTGTGTACGCGTCGACGATATCCTCGGGCAGCTCGTCGGGCAGATAACGGATGTCGCAGACGAATTCCGCGTGACGGGAGATGATGTTCATCGCCGTGCCGCCCTGGATGATGCCCACATGGATGGTGGTATAGGGCGGATCGAAGCCGCAGTCCGGGTCGGCGGCGTCACGCCGGTCGCGCGCCATCTCGTCCAGCTTGGCGACAAGCCGGGCCGCCGTCATGACGGCACTGACGCCGTGATGGGTCTGGCTTGAATGGGCCTCGTGACCGGTCACCACGGTGCGGAACCCCCAGATCCCCTTGTGCGCCGAGACAACCTGCATCGAGGTGGGTTCGCCGATGATCACCACCGAAGGGCGCGGCAGCGACTGCCCGATCGCCGCGATCATGCTGCGGACGCCGGTGCAGCCCACCTCCTCGTCATAGGAAAAGGCGAAATGGATCGGCCGCTTCAGCGGCTGGGCCAGCATCTGCGGCAACAAGGCCAGCGCGATGGCGGGAAAGGCCTTCATGTCGGCGGTACCGCGCCCGTAGAGCCGGCCGTCCCGCTCGACCATCGTGAACGGATCGGTGTCCCAGGGCTGGCCGTCGACCGGCACCACGTCCGTATGGCCGCTGAGGCAGATGCCGCCGGGCTGGGCGGGACCGATGGTGGCCCAGAGATTGGCTTTGGTGCCGTCTTCGTTGGGAATCACCCGGGCCTCGACACCGTGGGCGCGGAGATGGTCCACCACGAATTCGATCAGCGCCATGTTGGAGTGGCGCGAGACGGTATCGAAACCCACCAGCGTTGCCAGCATCTCCTTTGGCGTCACGGTGGCCAAGGTCAGGCTTTCCTCATGTCCGCCAGAAGCTGGGGGTGAACAGGATAAGGACGGTGAACAGTTCCAGCCGGCCCATCAGCATGCCCAGCGCCAGCAGCCACTTGGCGGCGTCGGGCAGGGTGGAGAAGTTGCTGGCCGGGCCGATCACCGGTCCCAGGCCCGGACCCACATTGGCGATCGCCGTGGCCGCGCCGGACGCGGCGGTGACGAAATCCAGTCCCAGCAAGCCCAGCCCCATGGCGAGGATCGCGAAGGTGGTGACGAACATAAAAAAGAAACTCATCACCGACTCCGGCACGCCTTCGGGGATCGGCTTGCCGTTGTAGTAGGGGATGAAAACGCCGTGCGGCATCAACAGGCGGCGCAGCTGCGACTTGGCCGTCTCGTACAGCACCTGGAAGCGGAACACCTTGATGCCGCAGGTCGTCGAGCCGGCGCAGCCGCCGATGAACATGATGAAGAAGAAGATCGGGAAGGCGAACGAACCCCAGACGCCGAAGTCGTCGGTGGCGTAGCCCGTCCCGGTCATGATGGAGACGACGTTGAAGGTCCCGTGCCGCACAGCCTGCAAAAAGTCCCAGTCGGCAATTCGGATCAGGCCGATGATCATCATCACGGCAAAGACCACGAGAATGCCCAGGAACCAGCGCACCTGGGAGTCGCGATACAACGCCAGGGGCTGGCCGCGAGCGACCTGAACCAACAGCAGGAAGGGCAGGCTGCCCAGGATCATGAAGGTGATGGCGATGAGGTCGATCCAGGCGTTTTCGTAGTGCCCGACGGATGCATCGTGGGTGGAGAATCCGCCGGTGGCGACCGTCGTCATCGCATGGTTCAGCGCGGCAAAACCGGTCATGCCGGCGGTCCAGTAAAGCGTGGCGCAGATCACCGTCAGCACCAGATAGATGACCGCGATGGCGGCGCCGATCTGGGCTGCCCGCGGCAGCGTCTTCTCCATGCGTTCGGCGAATTCCATCCGGAACAGCTGCATGCCGCCGATTCGCAGGATCGGCAGGACCGACACGGCCATCACCAGGATCCCGATGCCACCGAGCCACTGCAGCAGCGACCGCCACAACAGAATTCCCGGCGGCGCCCCGTCCAGACCGATCATCACCGTGGAGCCCGTCGTGGTGAGCCCCGACATGGCTTCGAAGAACGCGTCTGTGTAGGTGAGCTTCAGGTCGGCGAAGGCCAGCGGCAGGGCCGCGAACATGGGCATCACGGTCCAGGCAAGCGTGGTCAGGACAAAAGCCTGGCGGACGTTGAGGCGGCCGGAATCGGCCCGTGTCGTCAGGATCAGGATGACGCCCAGGAACAAGGTCGAACCGGCGGAGATGGCGAACACCTGCCAGTCGGGGTTGCCCACGGCGGCGTCCACCGCGGCGGGCAGGCCCATCGCGATGGCCAGCGTCGACATCAGAATGCCGATAACAAACAAAATGGGCCTGAAATCGATCATGAAGCCTGGTTTGGGATCTTCGGCCGAACTGGCGCGAGATTTTGCTCTTCAGGCATTTAACGGGCGTTAACCGAAATAGCGGCCTGCCGGCTCTGTGGAGGGATTAGTGGAGCTGCACCGACTGATGCGGGCTGTCCAGCGAGAACGCCGGGATATTCACGTCGAACTGGCTGCCGTCCGGCGTTTCCATCTCGTAGCTGCCGACCATGATGCCTGACGGCGTCGTGAGCGGCGTGCCGCTGGTGTATTCGAAGGCCTCACCGGGCGCCAGGACCGGCTGCTCGCCGACAACACCCGGGCCGCGCACTTCCTGCACGCGACCGGTGGCATCGGTGATCTGCCAGTACCGGTTCATCAATTGCACCGTATCGTTGCCGGTATTCTCGATCCGGACGTGATAGGCCCAGACGAAGTGGCTGTCCGATGGTTCCGATTGCTCTTCCAGGTAGAAGGGCTTGACCGAGACCTTGATGCTTTTCGTGGTCTTTTCGTACATGCGCCGACCTGCGGCTGGTGACTTGCGCGAAAGCGCAGAATGAGGTGCGCCCATAATAAGAAGCCACGGCGCTATGTCTAGCGCCGTGGCAAGGGGATGAGAAGGCAGACGCTTCGGGTGGTTCAGAGAGGTTTGGCCGGGTTGTAGCCCAGGAAAATGACCTCGACCCGGCGGTTTTCGGGGTCCCGGACACCGTCCGGTGTTCCCCGTCGTGGCCGCGTCTCTCCGGCGGCGCTTAAGGCGATCTGGTCGGCGGGAATGCCGGCGGCGAGCAGCACCTCGCGCGCGGCATCGGCTCGTTTCAGCGACAGCGTCAGGTTGTAGTCCGCCGGGCCCGACCGGTCGGCATGGCCGATGACCGAGACGAACGGCACGCTGAGAACGGTCGCCTTGCCGGCGAGATCCTGTAGTTCAGCGGTGCTGTCGGTGTCCAGGCTGGCGCTGTCATGATCGAAATAGACACTGCGCGGTGCGCCGAGCCGGCGTTCGACCGCGGTGATCGCGTTCTGGAAGTCGTCGTGACAGGCTTCGATATGATCCGCCTGCCAGCGTTCCTCGAGCTGTTCGACCCAGCAATCGAAGGCCGCTTGGGCGCGTGCGCTCAGCGCCGGCAGATCCTCGTCGGCCCCGGCCGCCAGCGCGGCTGCCAGGCGGCGGCGGGCGTATTCCAGCCGATGGGCATCGCCGGCGGCCAGGTCCCAGTTCGTGGTGCGTTCCGGCCAGGCCGGCTCGCCTTTGGCCGTGACCAGTCCCTTGCGGGCGAAATGCTGGGAATCCGGCCAGTCCTTCATCGCGTCGGCTTCGTACCTGGCGAACTCCAGATATTCCTGGGTGAGCGCACGGCTGTAGTCCGAGCCGGTGGCCTGGGTCGTTTCCAGCCGGTCCAGGTCGGCGGTGGTGCACGCGCCGGCCAGGAAAACCAGGCTCAGGCCCAGGGCGCGGGCGAAAAATCCTTGCTGCATTGCCGTCTCCATCAACGTCTGACAGCAGCGAGGATCGCCGCGGAATGAGGCGTCCGGCGGGCAAATTACGGCCGAGATAAGGCAATCCGGTGAAGAAACGGGAGCAGGCGGTCCGGTTTACTCGCCCGACAGGCCAGCCTCGCCCAGCGGTCCGAGCCGGTAGGTGGCCGGCTGGCCGTCGCCGAGCAGGGTGTCCTCAGCACCGATCTCCAGCACCGGGCCACCGGCGGCCGCGGCGTCGGCCGGGTCGTGGGTGACCAGCAGGGTCGGCAGCAACTGGCCGCGGGCATGGTCGAACACGAACCGCCGCACCCGGTCCCGCAAGGCCATGTCGAGCTTGGAGAAAGGTTCGTCCAGCAGCAGCGCCTGGGGCTCGGCCATCAGGGTTCGCAGCAGCGCAATGCGCGCGCGCTGGCCTCCGGACAGCCGGGCCGGGTCCCGGTTGGCGAAGCCGACCAGGTCGGCGTCGCGCAGGGCCTCTTCGATGCGTGCCTTACGGGCCGCCTTGCCCAGTCCCGGGGGCAAGCCGAAGGCCAGGTTCTCGCCGACCGACAGGTGGGGAAACAGGAGGTCGTCCTGGAACAGGATCCCGACGCGCCGCTGTTCGGGCTCGAGCCCGGTCAGATCACGCCCGTTCAGCAGGGCCCGCCCGGTCGCCGTGAAGGCCGCATCCAGGGTCCCGCACAGGAACGACAGCAGGGTCGACTTGCCGGAGCCGCTGGGGCCCATCACGGTGACGATCTCGCCCGCGGGCACGCTCAGCGAAAGGGGCGGCAGCAGGACGTGTCCCGCCAGCGAGATACCGACCCGCTTGAGTTCCAGCGTGCTGTTCATGTTCTTGGCCCCCTATCCAGCGTAGCGCAATTCGCGGCGGTCCCGGAAGAGCCAGGACGGCGCCGCGGTGGCCAGCACGAACGCGATCAGTGGCAGCAGAGCCTGCATCAGGGCGAACACACCGATCACCCGGCGGTCGCCGCCACTGGCGAGACTGACCGCCTCGGTGGTCAGGGTGACGAAACGGCCGCCGCCGCCAAACACGGTCGGCAGGTACTCGCCCACCGAAACGGCAAACCCGACGGCGAGCGCCACCAGGATCGGCCGCAGCAGCATTGGCAATTTCACCCGCCAGAAAACCCGGTCGGGCGAGGCGCCCAGGCAAAGGGCAGTACGGACGTACCGGTCGTCCAGCTTGCGATAGGGATCGGACAGCGACAGAAACACATAGGGCAGTACGAACAAGAGATGGCTCCAGACCAGGGCCGCCCAGGTTCCGTCGAAGCCGCTCGCGACCAGCAACACCTGGGCGCCGAACAGGAAGCCCACCTGCGGCACCAACAGCGGCGCGTAGAGCAACCACAGGGCGCGGCTGGACGGACGCAGGCCGAACCGCTTCTCCGCCTCCAGACAGCCCAGCACAAGGGCGAGGGCGATCACGGCCGCCGTCACGCCGGTGGACACGGTGATCCAGGCGGGCCAGACCAGCGAGTCGGCCTGGGCGTGCCAGTTGCCCATGGTCCATTGACTTGGCAGCACGTCCGGGTAGCGCCAGCGCCTTGCGAACGACCACAACGCGATTCCCGCGATGGCCAGCCCGCCCAACAGCGCGGCCGCAGCAATCAGGCCGAACGCCAGCGGCTGGGCGGTGGCCGGACCCGCATGCCGGAAACCGGCGTTGATCCAGCGCCGGCCGAGGAAGGCCGCCAGTTTCTCCAGGAGCCACCAGGCGAAGATGGCGCCCGCTGCGATCACCAGCTGGAGGCTGGCGCCGGCGGCCGCCAGAAAGTGCCGCGACAGGTCCGGATCGTGGAACCAGCCTAGCACCCGAACGCTGAGCGGCGGCGGCGTCGCCGGCGCCAGGATCATCGCCATATCCACGACGGAAACGGAGAAAGCCAGAACCGCAAAGACCGGCAGGCGGATCTGCCGGTAGACCAGCGGCAGCACGGTCTTTAGCCAGGCCGTCACCGGCCCGTAGCCGAGCGTCCGCGCCACCGCCAGGGTGCGTTCGGCCGGTACCTGCCCCAGTGCGGCGAAGGTCATCAAGAACAGGAACGGCACCTCCTTGACGACCAATCCGGCAATGAATGCCACGCCCCAGGGGTCCGGCGCCAGCGGCAGATCCGGCGGCAGTGTCCAGCCGGTCGCCCAAGGCGAGATCAGCCGGACGATCCAGCCGCTGGGGCTGAGCAGGAACAGAAGGCCTAATGCCACGGCCGCATGCGGGACTGACAGCAGCGGCGACAGGATGCGCCGCACCGTAACGAACAGCCGCGTGCCGTGGCAGGCGGCGTTGAACAGCATGACCAGGGCGAACGCGATCACGGTCGCAGTAAAGCCACTGACCACCGTCAACCGGATGGACGCCGTGATCCCGGGATAGGCGAAGAGCTGGCGCCAGGGCTCCAGCGAAAAGCTGTCCCCGCCCAGGACCGGGAGGAAGCCGAAGGCGGGGACCAATGTGCCGGCGAGGCCGGCAAGAACGGGACCCAGAAACAGGACCAGTGTCAGAATGGGCACCAGCCGCAGAAGCCGCGGCCGCACGTGATGCGCGTCAGCTGGCATACCGCTTGAGCCACGCCTCCTCGATGCGCGTCATCCACGAGGGATGCGGCTCGGGCAGCACCTTGCCCAACTCTTCGGACGGCAACGTCGCGGCGCCGCGCGGCAGCGCGTCGAACAGCGCCTTGTCGGCTGGGCTCAGCCGGCCCATGGACAGCACAGTCTGCTCGCCCCAGATATCGGGGTTCTGTTTGCGTGACTGGGCCTCGGGCGACAGCAGGAAGTTCGCCGTCACCATGGCGCCTTCCTTGGCGCGCGCATTGAACGGTATGGCGACGAAGTGCGAATTGCCGATGGTGCCCCTCTCCAGCACGAAGGTGCGGGCGCTGTCCGGCAGGCGGCCGTCCGCGATCGCCGATGACGCCTCGCCGGGGTTGAACGAGATGGCGATATCCAGTTCGCCGTCGTCCAGCAACTGAACCTGGGCGGTGCCGGTCTTGGGGTAATCGCGTCCCTGCCGCCAGAGATGGGGCTGGATCCCATCCAGAAAAGCCCACAGCGGTCCGGTCACGCTGTCGAAATTGTCGCCTGCCGGCGCCTGCAGCACCGCCGGGTCGTCCACCAGTTCGTACAGCGCCTGCTTCAGGAAGGTGGTTCCGATGAAGTCGGGCGGGGCCGGATAGGTGAATCGGCCAGGATTGGTCCTGGCATAGTCCAGAAAGCCAGGGATCGTCCGCGGCGGCTCCATCAGGCGGGCCATGTCATAGATGAAAACCAGCTTTGCCATGCCCCAGGGGGATTCCAACCCATCGGTCGGGATCGTGAAGTCCAGCACGGTCGTCGGCTTCTCCGTCGTATCCACCAGGGCCATGTTCGGCAGCTTCTGAGTGAACGGCCCGTAAAGCAGGGCGTTGTCCTTCATGGCCTTGAAGTTTTCGCCATTTATCCAGATCAGGTCGATCGACCCGCCGCTGGTCCGGCCCGCCGCCTTTTCCGCCAGCACCGACCGCACCGCTTCGGCCGTGTCGGACAGCTTCACGTGACGGACGGTAATGCCGTACTGCGTCCAGACGCGCTCGGCGACCCACGCCATGTAGGCATTGTACTGTTCAGACCCGCCCCAGGCGTTCCAGTAGACCTCCTGGCCCTTGGCGGCCGAGACGATGTCCTGCCAGGACCGGTCGTCGGCGCCGGCCTGCGACACGCTCAGGACAGCCAGGATGGCGGCTGCCAGCAAACGAAACGGCTTCATGGATGGGTGTCCTCTCAATTCGTCCAGTTGGTCCCGATGGCCCCGTTGAGCTTCAACCTACTGAAAGCGTTGGGTTCGTGTCAGCCGGGTTGAGACCGTTCAACAAAAAAGTGAACTTGGCGGAGCAGCGACGCGCGTGGTATAGCCGCGGTTGCAACTCTGGTCAGAACACACGCCATGCACGACAAGAAACGTTTGCGACGACGATGCACGCTCCGCCCCGAAACCCGGGCGGTGCCGTCGCACGCGCGTGCAGGAGCTGTCGTCTAATCCCCAGACAGAAGAAATCCGCCGGCGACCGGCAACGCCCGATCCCTCAGATACCAGCTCAGGAAGGATCGCGCTCAATGTCATTCGTCATCGCTCCGGAACAGCCGGACGACCAGGTCGCCATCGTCAAGCTCGTCAAACGGGCCTTCGGATCGAAACAGACCGATCGGGCCGTGCACCGGCTGCGCCAGGGGCGCGAGCCAATCGATGACCTCTGCTTCACAGCCAAGGCACATGGCAAGCTCGTGGGCTCGCTCAGGTTCTGGAAAGTTGCCCTGCCGGACGGTGCAACGGTGCCTCTGCTGGGACCATTGGCGGTCGAGCCGAAACTGCGCGGCGCGGGAATTGGCCGTGCGCTGGTCGGCCACGGCCTGGCGGCGCTCCGGCTGGCCGGGAACAAGGCGGTTCTGATCGTCGGCGATCCCGGCTATTACGCGCCGTTCAAATTCTCGGTCACCGTGGTGGAGAGCCTCGACCTGGCTGGTGCGGTCGCACCGCTGGCGCTGATGGGGCGGGAATACGAAGAAGGCGCGCTGTCGCACCAGCAGGGCGCCATCCGCCCTGTGGAGATCAGCAAGGTTGCCTGAGGCGGGATACTCAGGGTAGCTGGCGCCCGTTACCGCCCATGCGTCCTGTTTGTGCGTTCCGACACGGACCGGACCGGTTTGCGTGAGTTATGGTGCGTAATTGGTTGATTGCTCTGGGGGGAGCCTTCGAATGACGGAACACGGTGACGGAGGGTCAGCCCCTGCCGGCGACCCTGGCCCGGCGCAGTCGGCGGAAGCCCGCGCCCGCGCCGCCGTCAGTGCCGCGACCGCGCGCGAGCGGGACGGCGATGGGCAATCAGGCGATGCGAGCTTCAGCGGCAAGCGCGGCACCGTCTTCTGGATGCAATTGCGTTTCATGTTGCTGACGCTCTTCACGCTCGGCATCTATCGTTTCTGGGCCAAAACCAAGACCCGTCGGTACTTCTGGAGCCACGCGGAAATCGGCGGCGATCGCCTGGAATATCTCGGCACGGCCAAGGAGCTGCTAATCGGTTTCCTGATCGCTCTGGCGGTGCTGATCCCGCTCTATCTTCTCAGCACCACCGCGGAAACCTTGTTCGTGACCTCGCCCGAAACGGCGGGCGTCATGGCCACCCTCGCCGGCATCGGCATCGTCCTGTTCATCCAGGTCGCGCTTTATCGGATGTGGCGTTACCGCCTGACCCGTACAGCATGGCGCGGCATCCGGTTCGGGATGGATGGCAGCACCGCGAAGTTCGTGCTGATGTCGATGCTTTATCTGTTGTTGACGATCGTGACGCTGGGACTGGCGGCACCGTGGATGCGTGTTGCGCTGGCGCGTTACCGGATCAACCATGCGCGGTTCGGCGATCGCCATTTCACCTGCGATGCGGCGGGAGGGTCGATGTTTCTCCCTTGGCTCGTCGTCTATCTGACGGCCGGCCTCGGTTACATCTGGTACGCGGTCCGAGAGTTCAACACGGTGTTAGGCCGAACCCGCTTCGGCGACAGTACAATCTCCGTTCGCGTGCGGTCGCTCCCGCTTTACGGCTGGGCCGTGCTTATGGTTGGTACTCTGGCCTTGTGCTTTGCGTTTCTTTTGGCGGCAACCGGCCTAGTCGCCGTCTTCGCAACGGAGTCCGTGTCGGCCGAAGTCGCCATGGCTCCAGTGATGGCAACATGGGTGGTCGGCGGGCTGATCGTGGTGCTTCTATTCGCCGTGATGCTGGTTTCCTTCATTCTGTTCGAGGTCGCTAAGCAGGCCTGCAACACGCTGGAGATCGGCGCCATCGGCGTGTTCGAGGAGGCCGCGCAGTCGGCGGCGCAACAACCCGCCTACGGCGAGGGCTTCGCCGACGCGCTGGATGTCGGGGCGATCTGATTGGAACGGCTGACGGGACGGTTCAACGACGGCAGGACCGCACGGAGTCGCCCGGTCAGCGTCACCCTTGGGCCGTCCGGGCTTGAAATCACTGAACATGACGGCCCGCTCATCGCGGTATGGCCGGTCCAGGAGATCCATCTCACCGAGCGCGTGAGCGGGCTGGGCGAGGTGCGGCTGCGGTGCGGCTATCAGGATCCCGCCCGACTGGTGTTGAGCGATCCGGATGCGCTGGCGTTTCTGGGGGCCGCCTGTCCCAATCTTCACAAGCTGGAGCCTTCCGGCTGGCGATATTGGCAACCGGCGGTCTACTGGGGCGGCGGGGCGGTGCTGTCGATCGTGTTGCTGATTACGCTCGTCATTCCGTCGCTGGCGTCCGCAATTGCCCGGAACATGCCCGAGGCCTGGGAGGCGCGAATCGGACGGGAGGTGCGACAGCAGGTCATCGCGGGTTTGGCCGCTCTCGAGGGAAGGTCCAACGACGACATTGTGTGCAGCGGGAAACCCGGCGTGGCGGCGTTGGAGGTACTGGTTTCCTCGCTGTTGAAAGGCGCGGCCGACGCGCCCAACGTCACGGTCAGCGTGCTCGACTTGCGCACCGTCAATGCATTCGCGCTGCCGGGAGGCCACGTCCTTATTCTGCGTGGCCTGATCGACAAGGCCGCCGCGCCCAATGCGCTAGCGGGCGTTGTGGCACACGAACTCGGTCATGTGATCGAAGGTCATCCACTGGAAGTGGCCATCGAACGATCGGCGACGGCGGTGATCGTCGGCCTCCTGCTCGGCGATGTAGCCGGCGGCACGATCGTCGCTGGCGCAGGCGAGGTGCTTCTGGGCACCGCCTACAGCCGAGAGGCCGAACGCGAGGCCGATGCGATTGGGCTGGAACTGATGGGCGAGGCGGGCTTCGATGCGCGGCCGTTGGGACCGTTCCTGACCGCGCTAACGGCCGATCAGGACGAGAGCGATCTTCTCGCTTTGCTTTCGTCGCACCCGCTGACCGTGGAGCGGACGCGGCAGATCGAGCGGGATGCCCGTCCGGGCGGCCCGGCCATGTCCGACGAGGCGTGGAAAGCGGTCCGCGCCATCTGCGGCTAACCGACAACCAGTCGGCCGAGACAGGCCGCGGCGCAGGCATCCAGAATCGACTCCGTATCGATACGGTAGTGGGCATAGAGATCCGGAAGGTCGCCCGACTGGCCGAAATGCTCCACGCCCAGTGCCTGCATGCGATGGCCGGCGACCGAGCCCAGCCAGCCCAGCGTCGCGGGATGGCCGTCCAGGACCGAGACCAGCGCGGCGTCCGGTGCGAGCGGCGCCAAGAGGGATTCCACGTGCGATATCGCGCCGGCATTGCCCTGCTGCCGGGCCTTTTCCGCCGCGGACCAACCCGCGTTGAGCCGGTCGGCCGAGGTGACCGCCAGCAGGCCGGCGTCGGGGATATCTTCCAGCACCGCTTCGTAGGCTGCCAGGGCCTCGGGGGCGACCGCGCCGGTATAGACGATGGCGAGCTCGGCGCCGGGTGCCGGCGGGCGCAGCCAGTAGCCGCCGGCGATGATTCCGGTCCGGGTCTCTGCGTCGATGATCCGATCCGGCTGGTCCAGCGACCGGGTCGACAGCCTGAGATAGACCGAGCCGCCCTCGGAATCGCGCAACCAGGCGATCTCCGACGTGCCACTGCCGTCGCGCTGCAAATACTCGAAGGCCCATTCCATGATGGTGGCGAGCTCGTCGGCGTAAGCCGGCTCGAACGCGGCGAGCCCGTCCTGGGCAAGGCCGACCAGCGGCGTACCGATCGATTGATGGGCGCCGCCCTCGGGTGCCAGCGTGATGCCCGACGGGGTCGCCACCAGAAGGAACCGGGCATCCTGGTAACAGGCGTAGTTCAGGGCATCGAGCCCGCGGGCGATGAACGGATCGTAAAGAGTCCCCACCGGCAACAGCCGGACACCGAACAGGTCGTGGGCCAGCCCCATCGCGGCTAACATCAGGAACAGGTTGTTCTCGGCGATGCCCAGTTCCACATGCTGGCCGGTGGGCGTTCGTTCCCAGCGCAAGGGCGAGGCGACGTCGTATTCGCGGAACGTGTCGGCCAGCTTGTTGCGGTGGAAGACGCGCCGCTGGTTGACCCAGCCGGCCAGATTTGTCGAAACGGTAACGTCCGGCGAGGTGGTGACGATGCGCTCGGCCAGCGGCCCGCCGGCCCGGGCGACGTCGTTCAGGATCTTGCCGAACGCCTCCTGGGTCGATGCCTGGCCGCCCTTGGGAGCGGCAAGCGCGCCCACCTCGACGAATCCCGCCTTCGGTACGGACTGCCGCTCGGCGAACGGGACCCGGTCGAGAAAGGCCTGGATCCGGCCGGGCTCCATGGACAGGCCTTCGAACCGGTCCCATTCCCGGCCGGTGGCGACCTGGTTTGTCGTCCGGAACGCCTCCATCTGCTCGGGCGTCATCAGCCCGGCGTGATTGTCCTTGTGGCCGGCGAGCGGCAGCCGATGGCCTTTGATCGTGTAGGCCACGAAACAATGCGGCCGGTCGTCCTCGACGCCGTGGAAAGCCTCCAGGATGGTCGAGAGGTCGTGGCCGCCCAGGTTGGTCATCAGAGCGGCGAGGCCGGCGTCGTCATGGGAATCCAACAGCGCTTTCAGGCCCGCGGTGCCTTGCAGGTCGCGCTGCAGCTGTTCCCGCCAGGCCGCGCCGCCCTTGAAGGTCAGCGCCGAATAGAGCTGGTTGGGACAGTCATCGATCCACTGCTTAAGCGCCTCGCCTCCCGGCCCCTGAAAGGCGGCTTCCAGCTTGCGGCCGTACTTGATGTTGACCACCTCCCAGCCGACGGTCTGGAAGAAGGCGCGGATGCGCTGGAACAGGTAGTCGTTCACCACCCCGTCGAGACTGTGGCGGTTGTAGTCGATGACCCACCAGAGATTCCGGACGTCCTGCTTCCAGCCCTCCAGCAGCGCCTCGAAGATGTTGCCCTCGTCCAGCTCCGCATCGCCCACCAGCGCGATCATGCGGCCAGCCGGATCCTGGGGTTCGGTCAGGTCGTGCAGTCTGAGATAGTCCTGGATCAACGAGGCGAACAGCGTAACGCCTACCCCCAGGCCGACCGAGCCGGTGGAGAAGTCAACGTCGTCATGGTCCTTGGTGCGGGACGGGTATGACTGGGCGCCGCCATAGGCCCGGAACCGCTCCATGCTCTCGCGGTCCTGATTGCCCAGCAGATGCTGGATAGCATGGAAGACGGGTGCCGCGTGGGGTTTGACCGCGACCCGGTCCTGGGGCCGCAGCACGTCGAAATAAAGGGCCGTCATCAAGGTCGAGACCGAGGCCGACGAGGACTGGTGGCCGCCCACCTTTATGCCGTCGCGCGAAACGCGGTTGTGGTTGGCGTTGTGAATCATCCAGCAGGCGAGCCAGAGGACCTTGCGCTCCAGTTCGGCAAGGATCGCGAGGCGGTGGTCGCCGGACGTTTCGGACGGGCGGGCGAGATCGGATTGGTCTGACATGCGCGGCATGCTCGGCGGTTTCGGTGGGGCGGCGGGATGTTGGGGCGGGCACGGGTTCAGGTCAAGCGCGCAGGATTTTCGGCAGATCGGAATCGCAGGCCGCCGGAGCGCCGGTAACGTCTTGAAACAACGACAGGGACGCGCCATCTATGTTGCAACGCACAATCACAAATGAACTGCGGGAGGGACGCTCCGGACCAAAGGAGTTCGTCCATGTTGAGTCCGCCTTATGCCCGGCTTCGGGCCCGCGCTGAGCGCGAGCGCAACACGGCCGCAACGTCAGAAATTAGCTCAATTCCGCGGCGAATCACCGGCAAGAAACCGGTTTTCGGCCGATTTGTCATGCTGCGACGATAGCCGACGGTCAGTTGCCGAAAACGAACTTTCGGCAGCTGTGAGTAACCGTTTTTTTACCAAGTTCCAGTAGGGTAGCGCTGCACCGCAATATGACCTGCGGCGTAGGGGAGGACATTCTCTGAAGACGAGGAGAAAGTCCATGTCGCAATTCGAGATTGAACATTATCGGCGTCTGGCTCACCGCGAACGTCGTATCGCGACGGTTCAGATGTTTCGACGGCTGTTCCGCCGTTTCTCGAAGAAACATCCGTCAGGAGAGATCCATGTGGCCTTACACTGACGAAGAAGCGGATTGGCTGGCCCAGCCGGCGCATCCCAGGCGCTAGACCAGGACCAGTCCAGAACCGGATCCAACGGCCGAGGCCGGCGGAGGAGGCAATACAGCCTGCCCTGCCGGCCTCGATCGATTCTGGGATACCCCCTCCCGACCCTCTGCCATGGATGGGAAGGGCCGGGGAGAAAGGGTTTTGGTTCCTTCTCCCCGTTGGGGAGAAGGTGGCCCGGAGGGCCGGATGAGGGGGGCGGATGTTCAACAGCATTCCCCCTCACCCGGCTCGGGCTCACGCCCTCGCCACCCTCTCCCCACCGGAGAGAGGGAAAAGGGTCGAGCCTGAGGAAAGACCCTCTCCCTGCAATGAGAGTGTGTTACCGGCGGCCCTGCCAACACCGGTATTTCAGGATGAGGTGCCGTCGAGGCGCCCCGCCTTGAACGCACACCGGCGCTCACCTATAACCGAACGACCTGAAGGCGCGGGCGTAGTTCAGTGGTAGAACGTCAGCTTCCCAAGCTGAATGTCGTGGGTTCGA
>Ga0066187_1000413_pt1 | contig 14805 bp, 16 predicted proteins | sample WorMetexBAHAMAS1_FD_58706 | JGI IMG/M metagenome (GOLD analysis project Ga0066187, IMG submission 58706) | Marine gutless worms symbiont microbial communities from Max Planck institute for Marine Microbiology, Germany - Inanidrilus exumae... | ecosystem: Host-associated > Annelida > Digestive...
CAAGAGGAACACCGTGGGCAGACCAAAAACAAACCATCTAATGGTTGCTCAGGGTGAGGCAAATGCATCCCTTCCAAAGGCCCTCCAAAACCTCATGGTGAGGAGGCGCGCGGCAGCGCGCCGTCTCGAACCATCTGGCTGCAACCGCCTCGCTGCTTAAGGCTTAATCGATCATGCTCTAGGTGATCGCCGCGGCCTTGCGCAGGCCTTCGATCATCGAGGTGCGCAACAGGTGCGCGCGGCAGCGTTCAGGGTCGGCGGCGAGCGCCTGGAGGTCGCGCAGGATTGCCAGGCGCCTTTCCGGATCCCGTTCCTGCATGCGCGCACGGTTGCGGTCGGCCTGTTGCAGGATCTCCTGCTGGGCCACGGGGCGCCGCTGCCGGGTGTAGAGATCCAGCAGCCGATGGTCGGCGCCGTCGCGGATCACCGCCGTCAGCTTTTCGGTCAGGTTGAAGGCGTCGTGGATGCCGCCGTTCATGCCCATGCCGCCCGACGGCGAGTTGATGTGCGCGGCATCGCCCGCCAGCAGGATGCGCCCGTGCCGGTAATCCTCGACGATCCGCTGGTGCACCCGGTAGGGCCGCACCTCCATGACCTCGTAACCTTCGCCGGTGGGCACGATCCGCTGCAGCTTGGCCTCGATCGCCTCGGGCGCCAGCGCCTGTTCCACCGTCTCGCCCGCGTCGGGCTAGAGGCTGCAGCGCCACAGGTCCGGCAGCCGCAGCAGGCTGAAGGTGCCCCTCTCCGACCAGACATAGTTGACGTTCGACAGGCCCTCCAGATGGTGTTCGAACGGGAACCGCGTCGTCGCCAGGATCGTGGTTTCCGGATAGGTGTGCCCGGTGAAGGCGAGGTCCAGCCCGCGACGCACGGTGGAGTTGGCCCCGTCCGCGGCGATCAGCCAGTGCGCCGTGACCGTGGTCCCACCGGCCGGCCCCTCGACGGTCGCGATAACCTTGGCGTCGGTCTGCGCGGCGGAGACCAGGGCGGTCTCGAACCTGAAATCGACCATCGGGTAGTCCTTCAGGCGGGCGACGATGAGCCGGCCCAGCTTCCACTGCTCGCACTGCAGCCGGTAGGGATGGCCGGTGTCATTCCTCAGGATCGACAGGTCGAACTCGGCCCGCTCGCCCGTCGCATGCATGCGGACCTGCCAGCTCGGCGTGATCAGGCCCTGGGCGATCAGCGGCGCGGCCAGGTCATGGTCCGCCAGCATGTCCAAGGTCGGCGGATGCCATGTCGAGGCCCGCAGGTCTTCGTGGATCCCGGCCCCTGCCTCCAGCACGGTGACCGGTACGCCGGCTTCGGCCAGCCGCAGCGCACAGACAAGGCCGACGGGGCCGGCCCCCACGATAGCGACGGCGGGATCAGACGCCGTCATGGCCGTTGCGTGCCCTCATGATGCCCTCCCCCGTTGTCCTGGCCCGGGGCGGGATTATGCCGCAGTCGGCGCGGCCGGTCCGCCGCTTTTGTCAGGCCATGCTGTCGACCAGGAAATCCGCGAAGGCCCGGGCCTTTGCCGGGATGTAGGTGCGCGACGGGAAAACCAGCCAGACCGCGCTTTCGAACGTCGCACCGGCCGCCCGGTACCCTGGGAAGACATCGACCAGGCGCCCCGCGGCAAGATCGGCCGCAACCGTCCAGTCGGCAAGCAGCGCCGGCCCCAGGCCCGACAGGGCACAATCCCGGATCGCGGCGGCGTTGGAAACGGTGATGGCGGGCGCGATTTCGACCGTCTCCACGGCGCCGTTCCGCCTGAACCGCCACTGCGAACGGAAGCCTTCGTAGGAGAAGGCGATGCACGGGTGGGACTGGAGGTCCGCGGGCCGGCCGATCGTGGACGCGTGTTTCAGGTATTTGGGGCTCGCCACCACACGGTAGCGCACCGCAGCCAATCGCCGGGCGATCATGGAGGAATCGGCGAGCGCGCCGTGACGCACGGCGACGTCGATGCGTTCGCCCACCAGGTCCAGCGCCGCATCGGACAGGATCAATTCCAGCTCCACCTGGGGATAGCGCTCCCGAAAGGCGGCAAGCAACGGCACGATGCAAATCTGGCCGAAGGACACCGACGCCGTCACCCTGAGCCGGCCGGTCGGCCGGCCGGCGCGGTCCGCCAGTTCGGCGCGTGCGGCATCGATTTCCTCTATGAGGGGCGCGATCCGGCGAAAGAACGCCTCGCCCGCCTCTGTGGGCTGCAGGCGGCGGGTCGTGCGCTGAAACAGCCGCACCTCAAGCTGGCCTTCCAGCGCGGCGATCGCGCGGGAAACCGAGGACGGCGCCACCGCCCGCTCCTTCGCCACCGGCGCGAACCCGCCGGCCCGGTAGACGTCGACAAAAGCGGCAAGCTGTTCCAGGTTCATTAATGCGTTTTTCACATGAATTATGTGCGTTTGCCACTGTTTATTGCGATCTATGCCATCCCCATGATGCATCCCAGCCCGGCCGCCCGGCGGGGCACGGATGCCTCTAGGAGATGACCGATGACAAAGATTGCCTTTCTCGGACTTGGCGCGATGGGGTCGCGGATGGCGGCCCGCCTTCTGCAGGCCGGACACCACGTCACCGTCTGGAACCGCACGGCCGAGCGGACCATCCCCCTCGAACGGCTGGGTGCGGTCACCCGTGCAACGCCCCGTGCCGCCGCTGCGGGGGCGGAGATCGTGATCGCGATGGTCCGCGACGACCAGGCCTCGCGCGCGGTCTGGCTGGACCCGCAAGACGGCGCCGCCGGCGGCATGGATCGGGGCGCGCTCGCCGTTGAGTGCAGCACGCTCACCGTCGACTGGACGACGGAGCTGGGCCGCGCGTTGAAGGAACGCGGCATCGCCATGATCGACGCGCCGCTGGCGGGCTCCCGCCCGCAGGCCGAGGCGGGGCAGCTGATCTTCTTTGCCGGCGGGCCGCAAGCCGATGTTTCCCGCGCCGAACCCGTGCTGATGCACATGGGTGCCGCCGTTCACGGGGCAGGACCGGATGTCGGGTCCGGTATGGCGGTCAAGCTGATGGTCAATGCCCTGTTCGGGGCGCAGGTGGCGGCCGTCGCCGAACTGCTGGCGCTGGGCGAGCGGCTGGGCGTGCCGGCGGAAACGGCCGCGGCCATCCTGGGCGAAACGCCGGTCGCCAGCCCGGCCGCAAAGGCGGCCGCGGCGGCCATGGTCGCCGGCGCCTTCGCGCCGCTGTTTCCGATCGAGTTGGTCGAGAAGGACTTCGGCTGCGTCGCGGCAACGGCGGCGGGTGCGGGCGCGGACGTGCCCGTGGCGAACGCGGTCCGCGCCGTGTTCTGGACCGCGATGGACCGCGGCTACGGCGACAACAACATCACGGGTGTCGCCCGGGTGTTTCGGAACGAAGGGGACGGCGATTCCCCGCTCTCGGGCTCCAGGACCGGCGCCGCCGCCTGACGTCAGCGCCGGGCACCGAGGTTGTCCTCGGCGCCCGGCTTATGCCGGATCCGGGGCCGCGGCGCGAACGGACAGGATGTCGTTGAGCGGCTTTTTGATTTTCGCGGCGGCAGGCACCGTCGCGTGATCGGCGGGATGCCCGACCGCCAGGATCATGACCGGCTTCTCCGATGCCGGCCGGTCCAACAGGCCGTTCAGGAAGCTCATCGGATTGGGCGTGTGCGTCAGGCAGCACAGCCCGGCATGGTGAAGGGCCGCGATCAGGAAACCGGTGGCAATCCCCACGCTTTCCGGGACGTAGTAATTCTTGTAGCGCGTTCCGTCGTCGAACACGCCCCAGCGCTGGGCAAAGATGACGATCAGCCAGGGCGCGATATCCAGATGCGGTTTCGACGGTCCGGTCCCCATCGGCTCAAGCGCCTTCAGCCATTCCTCGCCGGCACCGCCGTCGTAGAACTGTTCTTCTTCGGCCTCCGCTGCCGCGCGGATCCGGTGTTTGATGGCAGGATCCGCGACGGCGACGAAATGCCAGGGCTGGTGATTGGCGCCGCTGGGCGCGGAACCGGCGGTCAGGACACAGGATTCGATCACGGCGCGCGGCACGGGCCGGTCCGAGAACGCCCGCACCGTGTGGCGCGTGCACATCTTCTTGTGGAATGCGGCCGCCGCGTCGTGCATCTCGGCGTCCGTCAGGTCCACCCGGTCAGGCAACGCAATGGCGCGATAGGTCAGTGCTTGCTTGGAGAACACGGCGGAGCCTCCCGATCCTATTGGCGAATCGCCCATGACCGCATCATCTCCGGATCGACACACGGCCGCAACGCGGCGCACGCAATCCGGCCGTCAGCGTTTCTCAGAAGGCCGCAGGCCGCGGGGTCCTCTGCCGCCGGCCATGTCCGCGAACGGATCGCCGATGCCCGCCGGCAAGTCCAGCCAGGCCTTGGCTTCCTCCAGGTCGCCGAAGACACCGACCTCAAGGCCGGGACGCTGGCGAAAGGTCGCGAAGATCCGCATCAGACCGAAGGCCACGTCCGAGGCAACCAGCAGCGCCAGCTTCTGGCCCGCTGCAGGAGTTGGCGTTGAGGGGCCGAGCCGCGCCGCCTGGCGGAAGAACGTGGTCGGCAGATCGGGATCGAGCGCGCGAAGATCGTTGAACATGCGCGCCCCGGCGTGAAATGCCGGCAATTGCTGGAGCGCCTCGAAATACGCCCTGCTGTCTTCCAGCGCGGGCGCGCGCCCCCATTTCACGAAGATGCAGTTCAGCGATTCCCGGACGTCGATGGACCACTGCGCCGCCTCGATGCGGCCGGCGCACTGCCCGGGCGGCGAATCCTCGCCATCCGTATCCTCCGGGCGGCACTTACTCATGCGTCATGTCCGCGAACGGATCGCCGATTTCCAGTGGAAGCTCCAACCATGCCTTCGCCTCCTCCAGGTCGCGGAAGACGTCGACGGTCAGACCCGGGCGTTCTCGAAAGACGGCCAGCATGCGCATCATCCCGAACGCCACGTCGGTGGACACCAGGATCGCCGCCTTGCGCATACCGCCGGGACGGCAGGGAGGTCCGTCCACCCTGGCGGCATCGCGGACAACCGTGCCCGGGACCTTGACGTCGGCGGTGCGCATATCGTGAAAGAAGTTCCAGCCGGCGTGGAAGCCCGGCAGGGCCGCAACGTCGCGGCTATAGGCGTCGGCCGTCTCCCTGGAGAAGGTCCCCCGCCACTTCACGAAAATGCAGCCCAGTTCGTCGTCGTGTTTGAAGACGCATGACATGCCCGCTCCTTCCCCTCGCAGGCCCTGTGAAGCCTGCGGGCCGGCGGCGCATCCCCATACGGCGCCGGCGCCAACCGCCGAATCCCATACCACGGGTTACAGTAGGCTGCAAAAGATTAGCAAGAGATTGTCAAAATGGTCCAGATCGGGCCGGCTATTTCACTGCCGGTCGTGGGTGTATTCCCGCATCCGGGCGAAGACGTCGAGGCCGATCTGGCGGTAGACGTCCAGGATATCCACCAGCACCCAGTTCTCGCGGATCAGGCCGTTCTCGCAGCGCCAGAAATCGAGGCTGCGCATGGTCACCTTCTGGTTCGCCGGCGCGATCCCCAGCCAGCCGCCGCCGGCGCCAGGTCGTCATGCTCGGCGCGGAAGCGCGCGATGGCCTGCTTGTTTCGATCGTGCGTCTGCATGATCCCCCGACGCGAGCCTCCGGTTTTCTCCATAATACGCCGAAGAAACAAAACGGGCCGGTCGTCCCGCTGCGGTTGGCGCAGGTCGGCCAAGCCGCTATGTTTGGCCGTCGATTTCAACCCCATCCGGAGCCCCATGAAGGCCGAATTCGCACGCTATCTGATCTCGGGCGGGACGGCCACGGCCGTCGCCTATGCGGTCTATTCCGGGCTGGTCTTTCTTGGCGTTAGTCCGTACCTGTCGATGACCTTGGCTTACGTGACCGGCTATTGGATCAACTTCTTTGTCGGTCGGTATTGGGTGTTCCGGCTGGGCCGGATCGTGACCTCGATCCGGGTCGAAATCGCCGCCACGGCCGTCGTGACGGTCCTGGGTCTGGGAATCAACCTGGCAATCGTGGCGGTGCTGACCAACCCGCCCATTGCGATGAATCCCTATCTGGGCGGCGCGATTGCGATTGCCGTTGTCACACTCTGGAACTACGGCGCGCGGAAGCGCTGGGTGTATCAATGAGCGACGCCCGCAACGATCCCTTCATCTCCGTTGTCGTTCCGGCCTACAACGAAAGCGACAACATCACGCCCTTTTACCAGGCGGTCCGCACGGTCCTGGACGGCCTGGCCAGCCGCTGGGAGCTGATCTGCGTCGACGACGGCAGCCGGGACGACACCTTCGCCCGGCTCTGCACCTTGCGCAGCGAGGACGAGCGGGTGCGGGTGATCCGCCTGTCCCGCAACTTCGGCAAGGAGGCGGCGCTGACGGCCGGCCTCGACCATGCCCAGGGCGACGTCATCGTTCCGATCGACATGGACCTGCAGGACCCGCCCGAACTGATCGGCGACATGGTGCGCTTGTGGGCGGACGGCAACGACGTGGTCTATGCCACGCGCACCAGCAGGGCCGGCGAGACTTGGCTGAAACGCGCCACCGCGAAGGCGTTTTACCGGGTGATCGGCAGGGTCGCGCATGTGTCCATCCCCGCCAACACCGGCGACTTCCGGCTGATGGACCGCAGGGTCCTGGACTCCTTGCGGGAGCTCAAGGAAACCCATCGCTTCATGAAGGGCCTGTTCTCGTGGGTTGGATACAGACAGGTCAGCCTGCCTTATGAGCGGAAGCCGAGGCACGCGGGCAAGAGCAAGCTGAACTACTGGACGCTGTGGAACTTCGCGATCGAAGGCGTGACAAGCTTCAGCATTGCGCCGTTGCAGATCGCCACCTATTTCGGCTTCGTCATCTCGGTGTTGTCTTTCGCCTATGCCGTCTACACCGTCGGCAAGACGCTGATCTATGGCGTTGACGTGCCGGGCTACGCCTCCATCCTGGTCGCAATCCTGTTTTTCGGCGGCGTCCAGCTGGTCTTCATCGGCGTGGTCGGCGAGTATGTGGGCCGGATATACGACGAGGTCAAACGGCGGCCCATCTATACCATCGAACAAAAGGACGGTTTCTGAGCTTTGGCGGGCAGGACTGAAGCCGCTGGTGCGAAATGTGCCAACGCCCGCCCCGGAAGCAGAACGGGGCCGTGAAATGGCGTTGCGAAGGCGCGCTGCGGCATCGGTCCTAAGCAGGTCATCGGCCCTATGAGATACAGCCTGTCCCGGATCGCTGTGACCAGATGGAGTGTCGTCGTGCTGGCGCTGGCCAGCCTGGTGGTCATGGCGTGGCGCCTGATCGACGGCACCGGCGGCGATTTCATGTACTTCCTGCCGCGCATGCTGGACAGCTACCTGTTCCAGAAGGTCAACGGTTTGGCCTTGGAGGAGTACACCGCGTCCTTCTGTGCGGGAAGTTTCGTATTCGCCAATCCTCAGTCCGTTTCGCTGTCGCTGGCGCAGGTGATGTTCTTTGCGGCCGACCCGCTGATATCGATCCGCGTGACCTTTGTGTTCTTCGCGGCTCTGGGCGCCGCGGGCATGTACCTGGCGGCCAGGAAGCTGGATTACGAAACCGATGCGGCCCTGGTCGCGGCCGTGGCCTATACGTTCACCGGCTACCTGATCACCCGGATGATGATGGGGCAGGTGTCGTTCCAGACCTTCGCGCTGGCGCCGTTGATTGCCTGGATGGTGATGCAGGGCATCCACCGCTTCGGCATGGCGCGCCGCCTGGCCTGTGCGGCATTTCTTTCCGGCGCCGCCTTTCTGCTGGCATTTTCGTTCTATTCGGGCGTTGCGGCGCTGTTGCCCCAGATCGGCGCGATCATCGGGTTCCTGACGCTTGTCTACGCCGTGCGCCAAGGCGTGGTCGTCAGAGCCTTCATCGCTCTTGCAGTTGTTGCGGTGTTTGCCTTGATCATGGCGGCGCCGAAGCTCGAGGCCGGCATGTCGGTCCTGGAGGATTTCCCGAAGAACTACTACGACCTTCCGGGGTTCACGCCGTTGGGTCTGCTTCGGTTCCTCGCGGAGGGTTTCTTCTTCAGCCCCTCGGCGCCGGCACTGAACGAGGTCCTGATCGGCCGGACCTTCGGCGTCGGCTGGCAAGGGTTCTATTTCGGCATGACCCCCCTGGTGTTGATCATGCTGGTGGCCCCGCTGGTCTGGCCGGCAGCGCGGCGGCGCTTGGCCGCCGATATTGCCGGCAACCGCGCGATCTTCTTCTTCGGACTGGCCTACGGACTTCTGCCGTTGGCAATGAACCTCCAGGCCCCCGGATGGAACGAGTTCCTGCACAGCCTGCCGCTGCTTGGCCAGGTCAACACGATGATCCGCTGGTCGCTGCTGTTGATCCCGCTGTTTGCGCTGCTCGTCGGCCGGTCGATCACCTATTGGAACCTGCCCGCCGTCGCAAAGCCCGCGTTGGCCGCGGGGCTCGTGGTCGGCATGACCGCGTTCCAGCTGGTCGTGACGCCGGTGGGACTGCAAGAGGTCAAGACCTACAAACCGGGCGACATCCTCCAAGCTTGGTCGGTGATCCACGATCGGGACGGCATGCCGCCGCGCGTGACGCAGATCGGCATTCGCATGAAACGGGACGACGCCGGCAACCTGCAGCCGCAATTGTTCCAGTGGATGGACCACGCCTATCTGCAAGGCATCTCCAATGCGGGGTGTTACGAGCCGTTGTTCGGCTACCGCCTGGAACGCTATCCCTTCGGCACCCTGCGGCCGGGCGGGATCAGGCCGCCGCGGCCGGATGGGACGCTCAACCTCAAGAACCCCGCCTGCTACGTCTATCCGGAAGCCAACGGCTGTAGGCCCGGCGATCACTTCCGCGAAGAGCAGGTCGAACTCGTCGCGGATCTCTTGGCGCGCAAGCCGGTGCCGCTTGCGATCTCGGCACGACGGCAAACGGCCAATACTGTCGGCATGGCGGCGCTTGCCCTCTGTGCCGGTGTGATCGGAGTTGCAGCGGCCGGCGCTTTGGTCGCCAGGATCAGGCGCCGCCGGCCCGTCTGAGGGCGGATGGCGGCGAATACAGGGCCCGGACCGGGCCTTTTTTGGGAACGAACATCGGCGCCGTCGTTCCGATCGGTTGCAGCGACGTGCGGTTTAGGCCAAAGAAGGACCCCATGGTGTTCCGGATCGACAAGATTGCAGGCCTCAGATGGGCCGTCGCGGCCTTGGGCCTGGCCAGCCTGGTGGTCATGGCGTGGCGCCTGATCGACGGCACGGGCCACGACTACGCCTATTTCTTCCCGAAGATGCTGGACACGCTGCTGTTCATCAAGGCGAACGGCCTGGCCCTGCAGGAATACACCGCCTCCTTCTGCGCCGGGGTCTTCGTCTTTGCCAATCCGCAGTCGATTGCATTGTCGGTGCCGCAATTGCTGCTCCTGGAACTGGGCCCGCTGGAGTCGATCCGGCTGACCTATGTTCTTTTCGCGGTCCTGGGCGGGACGGGCATGTATCTGTCGGCCCGCCGGCTGGACCTGGACCGGGACGCCGCGCTGGTCTCAGCCGCAGTCTTTGCCCTCGCCGGCCACGCGATCACGCGCATGATGATCGGCCACGTCGCCATGCACACGGTGGTGCTGGCACCGCTTGTCGCGTGGAGCGTGATGCAGGGGCTGTACGGTTTTGCCGCCGCACGGCGCCTGTCAGGGGCGGCCTATCTGGCCGGTGCCGCCTTGCTGCTTGCTTTCACCCTGTATTCGGGCGGCGCGGCCCTGTTGCCGCAGATGGGGGCGATCGTCGGCTTCATGACCATCGTCTATGCGCTGCGCAACGGCATGCTGTTGCGGGGCCTTGCCGCCCTGGTGGCGGTTGCCGTCTTCGCCGTGGTGCTCGCCGCACCGAAGCTGGAGGCAGGCATCTCGCTCTTGGGGAACTTCCCGAAGGACTATTACAGCCTGCCCGGCTTCACCGTGACGGGTCTGCTTCGCTTCTTTGCCGAAGGCCTGTTCTTCAGCCCGTCCGCGCCGGCCTTGAACGACGCCATGATCGGCCGGACATTCCGGATGGACTGGCACGGCTATTATTTCGGCCTGACACCCTTCGTGCTGCTGATGCTGCTGGCGCCGCTTGCGGTGGCGCGGGGCCGCAGGCAGCTGCGTGCCGACCTTGCGGGGAACGGCGCAGTCGTGGCGCTTGGCGCCGCCTACATCCTGGTGCCTTTTGCTTTGAACATCCGCATCGAAGGCTGGAACGAGTTTCTCCACAGCCTTCCCCTGCTCGGCCAGGTGAACACCCAGGTGCGTTGGACGATTCTCTTGATTCCCCTGCTCGCCCTGCTTGCCGGTCGGGCGGCCTCGTACTGGGCGTTGCCTGCCGCGGCGCGGCCCGCGCTGGCGGCCGGACTGGTTGTCGGCATGACGGCGTTCCAGTTGATCGTCCCCGCCGGCGCCATGAAGTCGGCGATGACCTACGACCCCGCCGAGACCCTGCAGGCCTGGACGCTGATCAAGGAGCGGGGCGCGACACCGCCGATGGTGACGCAGATCGGGATGAGGCTGAAACGGGACGAGGCCGGCAAGCTGCAGGCGCAGTGGTCGCCGAACAGGGACACTGCCTTTCTCAGCGGCGCGTCCAACGCACTCTGCTACGAGCCGATCTTCGGCTATCGTTTGGAGAAATATCCGTTCGGCAGCCTGCGCCCCGGGGGCATCGGCCCGCCGCGCCCGGACGGGACCCTCAATCTGAAGAACCCGGCCTGCTACGTCTACCCGCAGCCGAACGGGTGCAAGCCGGGTGACCATTTCCGCGAAGCGCAGACTCCGCTTGTCGCTGATCTCCTGGCCCGCAAGCCCATCACGCTGCCGACGTCAGAGCGCCGGCAGACGGCCGAGACGGTCGGCCTCGTCGGGATCGTTGTCGCGCTGGGCACCATCGCAGCCGCCCTGGCCGCAGCCGCATCGGCGCGGTTGCGCCGCCGTTGTCACGCCTGAACCGACCAGCATCCCATGCCCGCGTCTTGGCGGGCCGAAACTCTGTGCTACGATAGCGTGCACGACAAGGAGGCGAGGTCCGGCCGCATCGCAAGGCCGGACGGCAGCGCGGCCACCGCGCGCAAACAAGGGGGACTGAGGATGAAACGGGTTCTTACCGTCACCGCGGCGATGCTGCTTGCATCGATGGCGACCGCCCGGGCGGACACCACCGATTCCAAATGGCAGACCAGGGTCGTCATCGAAAAGCAGGGCGCCCACTGCGTGGACGACCCGAACTGCTTCAACCGGTATCACCCAACGATTCCGGCCGTTGTGCGCGCCAATCCCGGCGACATGATCGTGTTTCACACCCGCGACGCGCTGGACTCCGACCTGACGCTGGACTCCAACGCCGACGACCTCGCGGCCGTCGACCTGAACTTCGTCCACCCGATGACGGGACCGGTCCATATCGAAGGTGCGGAGCGCGGCGACGTCCTGGCCATCACCCTCATGGACATCGAACCGGATGAATACGGCTATACCGTGATCGTCCCCGGCTTCGGGTTCCTGCGCGACATCTATACCGAACCCTACCTGGTCAACTGGCGCCAGACCCGCACCCATGCGGTGTCGGACCAGATGCCCGGCGTGCGCGTCCCCTACGAAGCCTTCATGGGCTCGGTCGGGGTCATGCCGGGCCAGCCCGAGGTGGAGGCCTGGCTGGCGCGCGAGGCGGCGCTGGGCGCGGCCGGCGGCGTCGCGCTGCCGCCGCAGCCGATCGGCGGGCTGCCCAGCGCGATCTGCGGCCCGGAAGGCAGCGCCAAGGACCAGTGCCTGAGGACCATTCCGCCGCGGGAGAACGGCGGCAACATGGACGTGCAGCAGATGCAGGTGGGCACGACGCTGTTGCTGCCCTGCTTCGTGGACGGCTGCGGCCTCTTCGTCGGCGACGTCCACTATGCGCAAGGGGACGGCGAGGTATCCGGCACCGCCATCGAGACCGGTGCCGTCGTCACGCTGACCACCCAGATCCGCAAGGGCCAGGGGTCGTTTATCACCGGGCCCCAGGTCGAGGGCGGCTCGCAGATCAAGGACATCGAACCCTCGAAGTTCTACCAGACCATCGGGCTGCCGCTGAAGGCGGCGGGCGAGGTTCCGGCTCCGCACACCTACCTGGAAAGCGAGAAGATCCGCGACCTGACCAACCTGTCGGAGGACCTGACGCTGGCGGCGCGGGACGCGCTGATCAAGATGATCGACTACATCCAGCGCGAACACGGCCTCACCGCCGAGCAGGCCTACATCCTGGCCAGCGTGGCGGTGGACCTGAGGGTCGGTCAGGTGGTCGACGTGCCGAACTACGTCGTCACCGCGGTCCTGAACGAGGACGTTTTCGAGGAGTGAACCGTCGCGACGCATTGCGGGTTGCCGGCACAGCAGCCGCGGCGCTGCTGCTGTGCGGGCACACCCCGTACGGACAGTGGGTGGTCTACCGCAAGAAGCATCTCTTGATCGGCTGCCACCGCAAAGACCCGGAAACCTATGACGTGGCCAAGACCGTGGTCGCCGCGCTGGCAGCGCATCTGCCGGCGGCGAAGGCGCGGGTGGCCCGGGCGCCGCACGCGGGCAGGCTGGCCAGCCTTCTGGGCACCGAGCAGATGGACGTGGCGGTGCTGGCGCCGGCCGATGCCGCGGCCATGGCGGCGGGCGAAGGCCCCTTCGCCCCTTACGGCCCGGTCGCGCTCGGGTTGCTGACGCCGGTCGACGACCGGCTTCTGGTCGCCGGCCCCGCCTTTCCCGACCGGCATGCCTGGCTGGTGACCGGCGCGCTTTCCGGCTCCGCCCTTGCGCCCGCGCCCCGGCCCCGCGGCCAAACCGCGCTGCCCTGGCACCCGGGCGCCCGCGCCTATCTGGACGGTCGGCCGGAACCGGCGATCGATCCCTGACGAGCCTACCCTGCCTCGTCCCCCCGCCCCATCACCTGGCGCATCAGGTCCATGGGGATCGGGAAGACGATGGTGGTGCCTGGGTTGATCGACACGTCCTGCAGGGCGGTGAAATAGCGGAGCTGCATGGAATTGGGCTCGCGCGCCAGCATGGCGCCCGCCTCCACCAGCTTCTGAGCCGCCTGCTGTTCGCCTTCGGCGTTGATGATCCGGGCGCGGCGATGGCGTTCGGCCTCCGCCTGCTTGGCGATGGCGCGGACCATGCTTTCGTCGATGTCCACGTGCTTGATCTCCACGTTGGCCACCTTGATGCCCCAGGCGTCGGTCTGCCGGTCCAGGATCTCCTGGATGTCGGCGTTCAGCTTGTCCCGCTCGGCCAGCATCTCGTCCAGCTCGTGCTTGCCCAGCACCGAGCGCAGCGTGGTCTGGGCCAGCTGGCTGGTGGCGCCCTGGTAGTTCTCCACATTGATGATCGCCCGTTCCGGGTCGACGATGCGGTAGTAGATGACCGCATTCACCTTGACCGAGACGTTGTCGCGGCTGATCACGTCCTGGGTGGGCACGTCCTCCACGAAGGTGCGCAGGTCGGTGCGCACCACCTGCTGGATGATGGGGATGATGATGACGAAGCCGGGGCCGGCCACCCGGGTGAAGCGGCCGAGCGTGAACACCACGCCGCGTTCGTATTCGCGGAAGATCTTGATCGCCGCGGCGAAGAACGCAAGCACCAGCGCCGACAAGACACCGTAGACGACCCAGTCGAAAACCATGATCAACCTCCTTCGTCCTGGCCGCGCTCCGGTTCGGACGGCGCGGCCGCGTCGCCGGCCCGGCCGACGATCAGGGTGAGCCCCTCCATCTCGCGGACGCGCACGGCATCGCCCGCAGCCAGGTCCTTCTCGCCGCGGGCGAGCCAGCGTTCGCTTTCCGCCCAGACATGCCCCTCTTCGCCCGACCAGTCGATGACCTCGCCGTGGGCGCCCACCATGTGCGCGGCATCCCGCTTGGGCATGCGCCAGTAGACGCGCCAGATGTAGCCCAGCACCAGGACCAGCACCGTGCCGGTCACCGCCGCGGTGCCGCCGATCACCCACCAGGAGAGCTGGTATTCGGGCGCCTCGGTATCGACCAGCATGGCCGCGCCGATGATGAACGCGATCAAGCCGCCGATGCCTAAGATACCGAAGGTGGGCGTCACCGCCTCGGCCACCATGAAGGCGATGCCGATGACCAACAGCGCCAGCCCGGCATAGTTGAGCGGCAGCTGGTTCAGCGCATAGAGCCCCAGCACCAGGCAGATGACGCCGACGACGCCGGGCCCGATGCTGCCGGGCTGGGAGAATTCGAAGATCAGCCCGTAGACGCCTACCATCAACAGGATGAAGGCGACGTTGGGGTTGGACAGGACCGCCAGCACCTCGGTCACCACGCCGACCTCGATCTCCTCGACCGGCAGGCCCAGGGTGGCTAGCGTGCGCTCGACATTGCCGGCGGTCACCGTGCGGCCGTCGACCCCGGCAAGCAGGGCCGCGACGTCGTCGGCGACAAGGTCGATCACGCCCAGTTCCAGCGCCCGCTGCGCCGACAGGCTGGCCGCCTCGCGCACCGCCTTTTCCGCCCAGTCGGCGTTGCGGCCGTGCAGCTCGGCCAGGCTGCGGATGAAAGCGACGGCGTCGTTGACCGCCTTCAGGCTCATCGCCTAGCCGCCCGCGGGGGTTCTTCCTCCGCGTCGCCGTCGGCGGGCGCGTCGTCGCCGGGCGTCTCGTCCTTCGGCCCGCCCTCGCGCCGGGGCAGGCCGGGAATGCCGCCGCCGATCTGCACCGGCGTCGCTGCGCCCAGGTTGGTGCCCGGCGCCATGGCGGCGATGTGGGTGGCGTAGAGAATGTAGGTTCCGGCGCTGGCCGCGTGCGCCCCGGGCGGCGCCACGTAACCCGCGACCGGCACCGGCGAGGCGAG
>Ga0066187_1000415_pt1 | contig 14698 bp, 10 predicted proteins | sample WorMetexBAHAMAS1_FD_58706 | JGI IMG/M metagenome (GOLD analysis project Ga0066187, IMG submission 58706) | Marine gutless worms symbiont microbial communities from Max Planck institute for Marine Microbiology, Germany - Inanidrilus exumae... | ecosystem: Host-associated > Annelida > Digestive...
TCTTATTCGGCAATCATTCCTCTTCTTTCCTGCGCTGATTTCCTCATCAACCAATTCTCATAATTTTTATTTTTCCGATACATCAAAGAATTGTCACTTTGTAGTGCCACCCGAAAAATTACGCGTCGTAATATACTGATGTGCAATCAAATTTTTCTGGGGGTGTTAAACTTGGGCGGCTAACTATTTATATTTACAACTTGAATCCAGCAATAAAAAACCCGCAATAGGCGGGTTTTTTATTTTTTGTCGGATGCTCCTTGCTTCAACTTAACTGGTGGAGGCGGCGGGAATCGAACCCGCGTCCGCAAATGCTCCACCCTCGGCCCTACATGCTTAGTCTGCCTTTTATTTTTAACCGTTCGCTACTCGACAGAACAGAGAAAACGCACGGCGAGTCCTAAAATTTTAACAATATCCACCTCGGACAAGGTTTCATTGCGATCTTGTGTAAAATTACCCCTTCAAACCCCGCATAACACGGAATTCCAGACGCACAAGCACAACCTGGTAAGAGGCTGGCCGATCAAGCAGCCAGGGCGTAGTTGTCGTCGTTGGCAACTATTTCTTTACAGCCTGTTTTACGAGGTAGGCTGCACCTCGGCATGCACCTCCGGTTTCATCACCCACGTCGAAGCCACATCGCCCCCAAACAACATCCCACCTTAACTACCTTGCCACAAAGTTCATAAAAAACTTCGAAAAATCAAATTAGCGATCATACAAATGTTCAGCCCAACGGCCTTCACCAAACAATTGCCGTTTCTTCTCTAACCATTTTTCCTCTGAGCCAGCAATGTGCGATAGAACTTCATCCAAGCTTTTGGACGCTTTTCTCATTCCAGCAACATATACATGCGTTTTTGGATGTTGTATCAGCTCCCAGATATCAGAAGCATTCTCCTCTAACTTTTGCACCAACCCATCAGAAGACTCATCGAAAGGACGTGGGCTAAGAGCTTCAACCGCCTTAAAGGTATCTCTCAGGTAATGATGCTTAATATCATCCTTGACTTCATTCATATACAAAAGGTCAAGACCAGTAGTCGCCCCATAAAAGAGACGGACCTCACCTTTCCACTCGTCTTCCTCTTCAAAGATGTGTTTAATAAATGCTCTAAAAGGAGCAATACCCGTCCCATTGGCAACCATCAAAATATTGGCATCATTATCCTTCGGAATAATAAAATGCCGACCATAGGGGCCAGAAACCATCACTTCATCCCTTATTTTCAAATCACAAATGTAATTCGAGCATTTTCCAGGATAACGCTCTCCACTCACTCCATCGACGTAGAAGCAACGTTGTACACAAATAGCAATCTCATCTCTGTTTCCATGCTCACCCTTACGAGTACTCGCTATTGAATACAAACGCATATGGTGATCAGAACCAAAATCATATGGCGGTGGTGCAAGCACACCAATACTTTGCCCTTCCACGTAGGAAAATGAAGCATTTTGAATTTCAAAGGTAACTTCATGCACATCATCTTTCGCATGAGAAGGAGTAATGCGTATATTTGATGTAACAACTACCTTGTAGGGATTGCTGATGTCATAGAGCTTCGGTTGAATAAAGAATTCGTCAGCCATAGATATATCCTCGCGGCGTCTATTTTATTGATTGAGGAAAAATGCCCGCCGTAGATTGTTTATAGAAGTGTTTAAGAAAAATTTACAGAGATCTCGTTTGGTCTGGATTCACTACACAGAAATCCTACTCAACTTGAGTCAGCGTATCTATTATTTATACACCTCATCTAATTTTAGCTCTCTTATGCCTTTGTTATTACGAAGTACCATAGATAGTTAAGCTATATTGCAATTTTAGATATTATCGCTTTTCTATATAACAGATTTTTCCCTTAAAGCAACAAATTAGCCAGAAAAACGAAGCTTATCCAAAGCAAAACAACTGTTTAGAGTAACATATACAACAACTACTACTGTCGCACATCTACATATTCACTACAGATCCAACCTGCTTAACACTAGCATAACTCATCACTAGTACAACTGTCAGTGCCACCACAGCCACATCCCCCGCAACCAACGGCGACATTACTGCGGTAAGGTCCAAGCTCCGGATGTTCTTGAGCGAAATGCCGATATACATATTGCACACTGAGCCAGCCAACTAACAAAAAAAACACAATACCGATAGCCAAGACATATTTAACCACTTAATTTCCCCCAATACCGGCAAACCCCATGAAAGTGAGAGATAACAACCCGCCCAACATAAAGCTCATAGCGGCTCCCCGACTAATTGCAGGTACATTGGAAAGCTCTAGCCTTACTCGTAGGCCAGCCATAAGCATTAACGCCAAGGTAAACCCGGTACCGGCCCCTAGGCTATATATGAAGCTTTGGAGAAAATCATATTCTTTAAAGGTTTGAAAAAGTGCTAAACCAAGAATAGCACAATTGGTAGTAATCAATGGCAGAAAAATACCCAGCGCTCTGAAAAGGGTCGGGCTTAGTTTCTTTACAGTCATTTCAACCAATTGCACTGCTGCTGCAATCACCGCGATGTAACAAATCAATCTTAGAAATTCGAGTTCATATGCAACCAATAACGAATTGATACCATAAGCACATACTGAACTCACAAACATCACAAACATAGTGGCTAATCCCATATTCCACGCAGTATCAAGCTTACCGGATACCCCTAGGAAAGGGCATAAGCCCAAAAAATATGCCAATACAAAATTATTTATAATAAAGGCATTTAAGAATATGAAGCTGAGATCATCAGGTTGCATGGATAGCTTCTCCTTCTTTGGTTTTCTGCGCCTTACGCTCGTTCAACCAAGCGAATAACATAAGCCACGCTCCTAGAACAAGGAACCCCCCCGGCGGAAGCACCATAACCACCCAAGGCTGAAATCCAACCGGAAATATTTCGAATCCAAGCAGCGTACCAGCACCTAGAACTTCCCGTACCGTACCCAGACATAACAATGCAAAGGTAAAGCCAACACCAATCCCCAACGCATTTACAACAGACTTAGTAACACGGTGTTTGGATGCAAAGCTTTCAGCACGTCCCAATATAACGCAGTTCGCTACGATGAGCTGAATAAATGCACCTAAAGCATTGTAGAGATCGAGATCCAGCGCATGAATTGCATAATCAACAATTGTCACGAAAGTGGCGATAATCACAATATAAGACGCAATTCGCACTTGTTTTGGAATAAAATCTCGTAGAAGAGATACTAAAGCGCTAGAACCAACTAAAACAAATATCGTTGCAGCACCCATACCAACGGCATTAAAAGTTGTGTTGGTTACTGCCAACGCTGGGCACAAACCAAGCAACATAATGAATACTGGATTTTCTTCCCAAATACCACGGAGAAAAGTATCCATGGTAATAGGTTTTTCTTGAGTAGGAAGCGTTGCCATCAGTTATTGACCTCCATCGCCTGCTGCTGAGCGTATTTCTACCAAATGCTTCGTCAATAAAGGTAGCAGCCGACCCGTAGTATCAGCCATACCTTTAGCAATAGCGCGGGACGTAATAGTAGCACCTGACATGGCATCTACTTGCCAGCTTTCCGTTTTTGTTCCATGTTTAACCGTCTTAATGGGATTCACGATAGAATTTTTATCTTCGGCCAACTTTACATCTAATTTATCGAAATTAGCCATAAACTTCTTATTTTTCTCTACTGTTGCTTTATCGCCAAGACCTGGTGTATCAGTGCTTTTCAGAATTGTCATACCAAAGATACACTCGCATTCTAGACTATAGCCAAACAACGCTCGTACAACTTCTTGATATCCTTGAGCAGCGCCTTCCATAGCAAAACCTGACAAAGAACCAGACGAATCATAAACTGCATACAAATTGGCCTTATCCGACGATTGCTCATCAAGTATCTGTAACCCTTTTTCCTCAGTTAACGAAAAGCTAACTCGTTTGGCAGTTTCTGTATCCACCCCAGGTATAACCCGGAAAACAGCCGCTTCCAATGCCAAGCGCTCTTTTTCTGCGATGATAGGTGCCGTGTATTCGTAAACAAGCACAACCAACAACCCTGAAAGCATAGCAATGAGTCCTAATACCACAATCATAGGTGTACTAGATGGCATCGGTGGTATATCAGTGGGTAGCATTGATTCATTAGCCTGTTCAGTTGCCTCACCAACCTGCTGCTGATCTGTTTCCTGAAACTGCACTTCCTCCTCCTTTCTTTGTGCATCTTCATTCATAACTCAGCCTCCTTCTTTCGCCTCGCTGTTCCATATACCCGAGGTTGTGTTACCGTTTCAATGAGAGGAACCGCAGCGTTTCCCAGTAAGATAGCGTACATAACTCCCTCTGATAATCCACCAAACAGCCGGATAATCACCGTAACAAGACCTATAAGAACTCCATAAATCCACACGCCCAATGGGGTAACCGGAGATGGAACCATATCAGTTGCCATAAAAACGGCACCTAACATTAACCCTCCTGAGAATAAAACAAAGAATGGATCTGGATAATGTTCAGCATCCAACAAGAAAAATAAACCAGCACTGATAAATGCTCCAACTAACACAGCAGTTGGAATACGCCAGTCCATCATCTTGCGAGCAATCAGATAAAGCCCACAAACCAAAATCAATAACGCAGATGTTTCACCAGCAGAACCTGCACTCGTACCCAGAAACATGTCACCTATATTTGTCGTCAAATGTTGGAATTTCTGAAGAGCTAACGGGGTCGCACCTGTAAAGGCATCCACATTAGGTGACGCATTCTGAATAGAAATAGATGTCTGCTTAACCCATTCCGCTACGGAAACAGGTTGCGCAAAAGGAATAGTCCATGTCGACGGAATAAATTCAAGAAAACGCCCTGGCGCAAATGCAGGAGTCCATGTGGTAATAGAAACAGGGAAGGCTGCCTGAACGAACGCTCGCCCCACTAAGGCCGGATTAAAGACATTAAAGCCAATACCTCCAAAGACAAGCTTTCCAAGCGTAATAGCAATAAAACCTGCGACAGCAGCCATCCATAAAGGAAACCCTGGAGGCAATGTTAACGCTAATAATATACCGCTGACTATAGCACTGTTATCACCGATAGTTGTTGGTTTCCCAGAAAACGAACAAAACATCTGCTCCGTTAGAACACAGACAATCGTTGTCACTAGAATTAAAGCAAGTGCACTAATTCCAAACTGGTATATCGCAAATGCGCATATGGGAAGCAAAGCATACACAACATTACGCATAATTTGATCGACACTAGGCGCGCCCCAAACATGCGGTGACGTACGCAATTCTATAGCTGGTACATTTTGTGCCATGGGTTTAATCTTCCTATAAAGCCGTCTGTTCCACCACCTATGCAGCTTCCCGGTTCATCGCCTTAGCGATACGGAAATAATGTACCAACGGGATACCAGCCGGACATGAATAGCTACAACATCCACATTCAAAACAATCATTTAGATGGAAATCTTCTTCCATCACCTGATACTGCCGTTTGGCAGCAAGCATGCCAAGTTGGGATGGATTTAGATGAATAGGACATGCCTTTACACATTCAGAACACTTGATACAAGGCCAAATTTGCTTGGGCGTCTGAGATACTTCTTCTTCTTCGGTAAGAGCTAATATCCCTGAAACACCTTTGGTTATAGGCACATCTAAAGAAGAAGCCGAGATCCCCATCATCGGCCCCCCAAGGATGATATGGCCGGCACTACCGCGATAGCCTAAGCTTTCTACAACAAATTTAATAGGAGTACCTAGAGCCACCAAATAATTACCAGGTTTCTCAATACCTGGACCTGTAACTGTTATCACACGCTCAATTAAACCACGGCCTTGAGGTAATAAAGCACCCAGCTGAGCGAGCGTAGCCACATTATATACGCTCACTCCAACGGCTGATGGAAAACCGCCAGAAGGAACCTCTCGCCCTAACAAGGCCTTTATCATCATTTTTTCTGCACCTTGAGGATACTTGGTCTGCATTTCCCTAACGATAATAGAACCATCGTCAGGACAAGCAGCAGTCAAGTCCCTAACGGCATCTTGCTTATTGTCTTCGATACCGATAATAGCGCGCTCCGCACCAACCGCCTTCATAGCGATCCGAATGCCTGTAAATAAATCTAGAGAATTTTCCAACATAACCCGGTGATCAGTAGTAAGATAAGGTTCACACTCACAACCATTCACCATAACCGTATCTACATTATGATCCTTGGGAACAGACATTTTCACATGAGTAGGAAAGCTAGCACCACCAAGCCCTACCATACCCGTACTCTGAACGGCCTTGACAATTTCAGCTGGACTCATTTTAGTAATGTTTCGCTGTACCCCATACAAGACCATCTGGTCAGCACCTGCCTGAAGCTTCAATACGATGGCTTGTGTCTTAGGCCCCCGCGCTGTAGGCACAAAACCAACCTTCTTTACAACTCCCGTGGCTGGTGCATGCAGAGGCACAGACATAAAGCCATCCGCTTTGGCAATAGGTTCACCTCGCACAACCTCCTGGCCTTCATGAACAATAGGTTTAGAAGGTGCACCAAAGTGCTGAGACAAAGGAAGAATCATTTCTGGCGCAAATGACATACGCCGAATTTTCTTATCAAAGGTATTACTTTTCAAGGTCGATGGATGAACACCATGAGAAAAAGTAGCTTTACCAAAGGAAAGAATGCCTTTGCCTACATCCGCACTTTGCCCATCGCTACGGAATATTCGAGATAGGAAATTGCTGCTGGAAGACATGATAGACTGAATTCACTCGTTAGCCGGTGGATAACTATCCCCTTGGACGGCAATCTTGCCGACCGAAAATCCCTTACACGGCAATGATAAGGCGACGGATCCACATATAACTTATGGTTCGAAAAACTTAGGTGAACATGATGGGGAATTTACAAAACTGATCTAGAAGATACGTTTAACCCCTTCGACACTGCTAAACTCTTACGGAAGAGCAAAAAACCAACTTAGGGGAGTCCCTTCCCCAAGTATATATCTCCTTATTGAAATTTCTCGGCTCGTTGGATGAGTTTATCTAAATCCTTTTCACTGCTATCCCAAGGTGTTCCCGGATGGATGCATTCAGCAGGACACTTCTCGGCAGAACGGACAATATCCTTATATGGACCACCCTTAGAATCGAGAACGATAGCTAATTTCTCATCATCATAGGCAAAGATCTTCGGGTTGATATCAATACACTCATCACAACTTGTGCAAAGTGAAGAATCAATCCATACAGGCTGATAATCACCATCTGCTGCGGTTGGAGTGGATCCAGTATCACCACTTGCTGAAGGAGCAGATGCTTCAGCCAAGGCAGCTGTTAGATTTCCAGCACCTTCACCCGTTGCCATAGACAACAACCCAGATGCGATTTTTTGCGCCATATCCATACGCGCCTGCTGCGCAATTTGGTCTGGAGTCAGTTGCTCCTTCTCATCCACCGTCAGAATACCAGCAATTCCCTTCAAAACTCGCCAATTACTACGGCGTTCCTCTACGGATTTGACCATCTCTTCCGCGCAAATAACACGTATCAGATGGTTCTGCTTATCCACTCCCCAAACATAAGGGAATAGCCCCTCACGGTCTTCCTGAGGTATATCAATAAACTCCGCCATAGGAACCATGTTATCATTCCAAGTATCCTGAGGAGCTACTCGGAAGTGCTTACGGAAACGGCCTTCTGTGAGGGCGAAATCCGCAAAGGTCATAGGCAACTCCATAGAAGCTTTATTGCCACGCTCATCCTCATATTCCAAGTTATAAGAAGGCCAATCCTGCTCCATAGCTGGATTCCCATCTAGCGACAAACATTCCTCCCACGTTTCACCCGCATCAGGATCAAATATAGCAACTGGATAAGCACGAGATTCCACCGCAAGTTTACTTTGCATCTCCGAGGCATCATCACCAATGGCATGTTCCGGTTGACAAGCTGCGTACACATTCCACATTGCTGGGTTTCGAGTATTCAATCCATCAATAAAACTTTCAATGAGGTGAGTATAGTTACTGATGGCAGCATTGACGCTATAGGTAGTCCGGTGAGCCATACCAATAAGCGTAATTTCCTTACGGGTCTCTTCCTTACCGCGCCAAGCAGGCCCATATGGAGTCATATCGGCAACTTGACCAATGAAACCAGACGTACACGCCTGACCGCCGGTATTAGAATAGACTTGCGTATCAAGAATAAATACTTTGACAGGCATACCGGTCATAAGGGCGCGCGAAAGATTCTGGAAACCAATATCATACATAGCGCCATCACCACCCACAGCTACTACCGGTGGGCAAAGCCGAAATTCATCTTCGTTGAATTGCTTCCAATCGAAATAAGTAAACTTCTCTTTAATCGTATCGAAGGATTCACGTCCCTGAAGTTCAAGCTCGGCCATACGAATCGCCTTGAATCCTTGAGCCATTTTGACCATATGGCCAGAGAAAAGCCCCATAGCTACTGAAGGTGCATCTTGGAAGAGATGGCTTGCCCATGGGAATGGGTACGGATTGAACGGGAAGGTAGAACCGTATACGGAAGTACAACCAGTCGCATTGATAAAACCAAGATTAGCACGACCGCGCTTCGTGGTACCAACTTCGTAGCGCCACTTGACATGCTTGAGTTCTTCCAGAAGGTTAGTTACCCATTTGAGCCATTCACTATCAAGAGGCTGACTAGTTTCACCTTTATCAAGAGATCCTGAGAGCCTGGAAAGAGTCAAATCAATATCTTTATGCTCTTCTATCGCTTGCTCCACCGCCGCAACATTACTCAAATCCATGGTGTCGGCCAGTTTCAAACGAACATGTTTCTCCAGATTATGAATCAAATAATCAATGTGTTCTAAATGGCGTTTTATTCTTCCTTGCAACAACGCAGTAACTGTAGAGGTGAAGAGATGAACAGAGGTTTTTTCACCGCACCCATTACATGCCCCATCACCGGAATCCATGGACCAGTAAGTCTTCTTATCAAGAAGCATGGTTTCCAGAGCACCGATTTTCTCATCAATATCATCAATTCTAATAAAATCAGATGAAGTCGATGGTAGATCTAACCAAAATGCCCAATCATCACGCAATGTTTGCAGCACTTCCGGGGTTTGCGTTTTAATCGTTAAGGCACCATCATCACAGACAGTAACACACTCCATACAACCCTTACAGGTATAAGGGTTAAGAGTTATAGAAAAGAGACCACCACTTCCTTTTGCCTTAGACTCTTTCTGTTGATAATAGGGACGCACAAGCGAAAACTTGAAATCACCTATGGACCCATTGAACCATTCAAACTCCTGCTGCAATTCTTGTTTCCGTGCCGGCTCCAAATCCGAATCGGAGATAGTAGAGGAAATACTAGTCGCTAATAAAGGACGCATATCCAGTATTGATTCACCGGTTGCATCTGCTGCATCTCGTAATTTCTTTTCTAAAACACGTACTGCCTTCCGCAAGTGCTTGATTTCTTTCCCTTGCTTTTCAATCCGTTTGATTGTGGTTTCAAATGCCTCAGCAAAGGTGTTAACCAAACCGGGAATAGCAGAATCAGGGCAAATAGTAAAACAATCGCTACATGCAGTACATTTCTCAGGAAGCCAACACGGATAGTCAAATCGAATTAAGCTCATATCCCGGTAGATACCGGTACTGGCTGGTATAAGACTCAAAGCATTAAAAGGATCAGCTAGATTGTCGTTTCCCCGGCCAGAGAGATAGAAGTTCCCCGTACGCTCCCAGAAACTATGGATATCACTTTTTGGATCATCTCCGCTCGGCAACATTTTAAGCATGATGGGCATATCATGCTTCTTACGGGCAGCATCTTCGTCGACAATCACACGCTTATTCGTAATTTCCGTTAGTTCCCCAAAGCCGCGGCGAACGACCCGAAGGTTATCTTCAACTACCCGTGCACCTTTACCGCCAAACTTGCTTTGCAACTGTTCACGAATAGCCTCAAAGAGCTTCTCTTCCGTAAGGCCAGCATTTTCCATCACAGGTGATGAGGCAAAGAATGCCCCTTGGAACGCAATTCCCTGCATACGAAGTTGAAGTTCTATATCATTTGCCTCGTCTCGAGCAATTTGGAAGGCATCCAGAAAATAAACGCGGATATCGTTATCTACGATAAACTGTTGTGCATGGACAGGGAATGTTTTCCAAACCTCATCAGGATTCTTCAACTCGGTTTGATAAACAAAAACACCGCCTCTTTTAAGGCCGGCCAAAGGATTGGAATGCAAGAATACATTAGGATCAGGAGATAAGACCACATCAACAAAGTAAAGATCGCAATTAAGTCGAATAGCCTCTGGGGCAGCTGCCATGTAATACGTGGTAGGCTGGCCTTTTTTCTCCGAACCATACTTTGGATTTGCCTTAACGTCATAATCCAGGAGATCAAACAAGGTCAAGGCTAAATTTTTACCGGTCGTGATGGCTCCCCACCCACCTACGGAATGGAAACGCACCGTAATCGCCCCATCGGGCATTAGATCCGGATTTTCACTACCACGAATTGCATAATCTTTTATGTTGGGGTAGAGATCCAGGATGTTTTGCTGGTGTATTTCTTGCTTGGGGGTAAATGCTTCATCGCGGATAAAATCGATAGAAAGATAAAAAAAACTCTTTCGCTTTCCGTCGGGAAGCATATTCTCAATAGCTCCGACAAGGGCTTCCGGCTGTAGATCGCGACTGCCCAAACCAAAAGCTCCCGAATACATAGGAGACACATCGGTTTGTGGTTTGCTATAAGCCGGATATGTAGGATGGGGCACAGGATCCTTCTTGCCTATAGAACCATTTTCCACACATTTGGCCGTGGAGGCACGAACCTCCCGCATTAACGGTAGATCAGCAGCCAGAGGTTGATCGGTACGCTCCAACACAACAACGCCTTTACGACCACGAACAATCTTTGCGATCAGTTCACCTGGGAAAGGACGCCACATGATGACATTAACGACACCCACTTTGACGCCACGGGTTTCACGTAGATAGTCAGCCACTGCTTCGGCTTCGACTAACATACTACCCATACCGACGATGAGATAGTCAGCATCATCGGTACGGTAAGTAGTGATGCGATTATAGCGCCGTCCAGTTAATTCATAAAACTCATCCATGCACTGATCGGCGATGGAAGGAATATGTTCAAAGAAGAAAGGACGTTGCGAGGCTACAGATTGCATGTAACCATCTTGGTTTTGCACAGGACCAGAAAGCATAGGATTGTCCACATCCCATACAATCGGAACACGGCGACGCTTCTCACCATAAATGATTCGCTGAGCAGGCGTAGGTGAATCAATAATATCTTCTGGCTTACCCAAAAATTCAGCAACCAATTCACGCTCTGGGACCTGGATAGATTCAATAAGATGAGTTGTAAGAAAACCATCTTGACCTACGGCGCCCGGAGTTAAGGACAATTCAGCAATTTTGCGAGCAATCAAATTTAGATCAACTGCTTCTTGAGCACTTTTCCCCAATACCTGAAAAAAACCAGCATCATCAATGGCGAAATAATCATCATGACCAGCATGCACATTAAGAGAGGTCTTGGTAATAGCACGGCATCCAATATTAAGAAGGTATGGAAGTCTTTTACCAACTGCCCCATATAGGGATTCGTGCATATAGACAATACCTTGCCCGGAAGAGAAATTCGTCGCTCGAAGCCCCGACATAGCCATACCTGCAGTTACACTAGCTGCAGCATGTTCACCTTCAGGCTCGATGAAGATAAGCGGACGACCGGAAATATTAATATGCCCCTTGGCCGTTTCTTCCGCCCAAAATTCACCCATTTGAGTAGATGGCGTAATAGGATAGGCTCCAGCAGCATCACTCGCTTCCCGCTCACCCATAATTACGGCGGTGTTGCCGTCCATCGACATACGAATGCCAGGATATTTGATCTGTTGATCCTTCTGTTTCTTCATCGCAAACGACTCTTCGTTAGATTTATATTAGAAATTTGTCAGTACTTTGTAAATAACGCTATTCGTGGTCATCGCAAACCAGTACATAAGCTTATTTTTAGCCCAATCTCCCACATAATGCAGGCTATTATTCTTTATACAAACAGGTTACCGACAAACACAGTTGCCACTCCTTTTGGATGCTATCTATCCTCCCCTTGGAAGAGGTTCCATACGAACAATTTTCCTAGCACCAGATCCTTTTACGGTCTTTTTACATTCAAGCCAAACAATAGAACCAGTTGGGCAGCGCTCAATAGCCACGGTAGACGCAAGCTCATTCTTTGTATAGTCAATTACAGCAAGGTTATTTTTCATCTCAATGAGGCCCTCGGGAGCGTCAAGAACACAACGCGCACAGGCAGTACACGCAACCTCACAGTCCTGTTCTGCTTCATCCCCGGCAGAAAGACTTTTGCACGCCACCCAAAGTTTGTGGCTAACAGGATGAATTTCGAAGAGATCTTTGGGGCAAACATCCACACAATCATTACAAGCTACGCATTTCTCTTCATCTACAATAGGCAAACCAAACTTATTCATATGGATCGCGTCAAATTCGCATATGCTATAGCAATCCCCCAACCCCAAGCATCCCCAGGTACACCCTTTCCCACCACCGGATACCAAAGCCGCTCCACGGCAAGATTTTAGCCCCGCATACTCCGCCCGGAAATAGGCCACATGCGTACCACCAGCACATGCTAAACGAGCAACACGCTTTTCACGCTTCGTAACCTCAACCCCAAGGAAAGTCGCAATGGCCGCTGTCATCTCCTGAGAATTCGGCGTGCATAAACCAGGATCAAGCTCACCTTTGACCAAAGCTTCAGCAAAAGGACGACATCCAGGTTTAGTGCAGGCACCACAATTAGCGTGGGGAAGCATATCCTCCACTTCATCAATCCGCGGATCTTCATAGACGTAAAGCTTACGGCTCGCTACCGCAAGGACGCCTGCAAGACCTACACCTAAGCCACCCATAAAGAGAGCTGCCAAACCAATACCTAAAGGAGTCACAGTAAATACTTCTCAGTCGTGTCTAATAGGATAAGGATACCTAATGGCACCGCATCAACATGGCCCTAGCCAAACTCATGTTAAGGAAGTGCTAAAACCACCTGCCGCCATCCACCTACGGATTGTGCAATGCAGTATTAGTATATTTTGATACGGCATAATAGGGTCCGATTATGATGTTTCAATATTGGAAATGCAACGAGACTATGTTGACATAGGTCAAAAGTTGGTGGCAGCTATATACACAAAACTAAAAGTACTTAAGTCTTGACGCCGCCACCATCTAAAAAAATCATCAAGGCTAACTGTCTATAAACTATCAATAATAATATCCAAATGCCGCTTTAAAACGATCTCTAATTTCGTCTGAAGAAAAATAATAGTTCTGAGTTCCAACATATTGGGCATTGATCGCTCCCATTAAAGTAGCAATGCGACCACTAGTTTCCCAATCCATATTATTTAGCAATCCATGCAGGAGCCCTGCGCGGTATGCATCGCCACAACCGGTTGGGTCCACTGTTTGGCGAATCGGCAGCGCAGGAATCTCTATACTGTTCTTCTGAACATAGATCACGGACCCTTTGGCACCGTGTGTAACGATTAATGCTTGTACCCATTCTAATACCTTTCTCACAGAAAAACCGGTACGTTTTTGTAACATTTCCCATTCATAGTCATTTACTGCAACCCAAGAGGCCTTTTCCAAAAAATTATTCAGATCATCCTTGTAAAACATCGTCATTGCTTGCCCCGGGTCGAAAAGAAATGGGATACCGCGCTCAGAAAGACTAGTAGCATGCTGTTTCATCCCCTCTAGACTATCTGGGGAAACAATACCAAGAACAGCGTCTTCAAGTTTCATAGAAATGGGATTTTCATGGGAAAAAGCCATAGCACCCGGATAAAACGTTGTAATTTGATTGTTGTCCAGGTCCGTGATAATAAATGCCTGCGCGGTTAGAGTATTATCTATCCCTCTGAGGTAATGACGTATTATTCCATGGTTATCCATCCAGTCGGCATAAGAAGAAAAATCATTGCCAACGGTAGCCACTGGCAACGGAACATCACCCAGTAACACGAGACCATAAGCAATATTGCCAGCACAGCCACCAAACTCTCGACGCATTTCAGAGATTTGGAACGAAACATTCAAGACATCCACTTTATCAGGCAAAATATGGTTCTTGAAATGATCACGAAATACCATAATGTTGTCATAAGCAATAGAGCCACAAACTAAAATAGTTCTAGTATCTTTACTATCAAAGCTTGAATACATAGAAGCAAATTGGTCAGTCAAGATAAATTCTCCCAATAAATTCCAACCACACCAGAACTTACGAATCAATCACAAGATTAAGAGCGATAACCGTTACCTAAAGCCGACCCAATTCTGAATACTAAAGAGGTAAAGACAAAAGTCGAATCGTGCCGCATAACAATGCAAAAGTACGCAAAGAAGCGGAATTTACACGCAGTAAATAAACATTTTGAGCGTATTTTTAACACCACTAGAGGGGGGGGGTACGAAGCCACTTTTGCATACAGACTCTACATCCAAATATCTGTAACGATTTTTTCAGAATCGACATCCATTTAACTATTAATAGGACTTACGCATCGACGTTGTTGGAGAATTGAGGATTAAGGTGTTCCCTACCGAGCAT
>Ga0066187_1000416_pt1 | contig 14671 bp, 16 predicted proteins | sample WorMetexBAHAMAS1_FD_58706 | JGI IMG/M metagenome (GOLD analysis project Ga0066187, IMG submission 58706) | Marine gutless worms symbiont microbial communities from Max Planck institute for Marine Microbiology, Germany - Inanidrilus exumae... | ecosystem: Host-associated > Annelida > Digestive...
CAGGGAATCAGAAAACCGTTAATTTTGATTCAACGTTCCTCAAATGCGCTCTAGCGTCATGATTGAAACCGTTGCGGCAAGAGAATCGCTCGCGTATTCGGGGTTGATAAAGGGGTTCACCGCCGCAAACCGAGTATCGATCGTCAGGCGTTCGACCAATCCCGGTATGAAAGCCTCCCCCAACTTCTATCGGCGACGTTCCGAGTAATGTTGTGGTTTGGCTGATATTGGCTGGGCGGTAAGATGCCGTCACAATGGTGCAAATGCTCGAAAGCCGATCACAAAGCAGACGCCATCCAAACGGGGTGAGGGCAGGGCGGGAACGTCCTGCCCTAACCCCAGAACAGTGTCACCGGAGTGATGGAAAAGCGCATTCTGGATAGTTCATGGCGACATCGGGAAAGTCGAAATTGTGTGGTCTACCTGACCCTGAGCCGACCGTCGGCTCATCTACGCGTTTATCTGCCAGGTTCCCCGCTCCGCGTCGATCCAGGCTTTGAAGAAATCCTCCAAGGTCTTGCGTTCGATCCGGTGCGTGATGAAAACGAGGCGCGTGCGCTCGTCCGCGTCCGGCCAGGCGTCCAACCAGACCGGTTCGTGGAACACGTGCTGGACGCCGTGAATGACCAGCGGCCGCCCGGGACGGTCGGCGGTATTCACGATCCCCTTGAGCCGAAGCAGGCTCGCGCCCTGGATCGCGGTCAACGCTTCGAGCGCGCCGCCGAAGGCATCGATCGACAACGGCTCGTCGAAGGCCAAGGTGTAGGCCCGAATATCGTTGCCGTGGCGGGTCACGTCATGGGGGTCCTGGCCGGGGTGGTGATGATGCCCGTGATGGTGATGGCCGTGGCCGTGGTGATGGTGATCGCCGTCGCCCAACTCGGCTTCGGCGTTCAGCCACTTGCGCACGTCCATGGTCTTGGTCTCGGGATCGTAGAGCGAGGTGTCGAACAGGCGGTTGAGATCGAATGCGGGGTCGTGACGCTCAAGGATCGGCGCGCCCGGGTTGAGGGTGCGGAGTTTCGCATTCAACGTCGGCACATCCTCGCGTGAGAACGAACCATTGATCAGGTCCGTCTTGGTGACGACCAGGCGGTCGGCAACCGCGGCCTGCTTCACGCATTCCGGGTGCGCGTCCAGCGTCGCCTCGCCGTTGACGGCGTCGATGGTGGCAACGATACCGCCCAACATGTAACGGCGGTCGAGCCTTGGGTCACTCATCAATGTATGAATGACGGGCGCCGGATCGGCGAGCCCCGTGGACTCGACGACCAAGCGCTTGAACGCCGGGATTTCGCCCTTGCTCCACCGGCTATGGAGGGTCAGAAGGGTTTCCCGGATATCGCCCCGGATCGTGCAGCATAGGCAGCCCGACGTCATCTCGACGATCTGGTTGTCGGCGTGTTCGATCAGAAGCCCGTCGAGGCCGATCTCGCCGAACTCGTTGACGACGGCGGCGGTATCGCCGAACCGGGGATCGCTCAGGATTTGCGTCAGTAGCGTCGACTTCCCGCTCCCGAGGAAGCCAGTCAGAAGAGTGACAGGAATAGCGCCCATACCAAACCTTGTTACGTCCCAGCCAACATTGCGGCGGCGTCATCAACGTGGACCCGTCCGCATGGCCGCGATGGTAGACAATACGGCTTCGGCGCGAAACCATATCGTCCGCTGCCGATAAAACGCGGAGGTTCAGGTTGCAAGCGAACGATACTCTCTCAGACGTTGACCCACGGTTCCGGTGAAGTGACCGTCCGTTTGTTGAGGCAGAGCAAGAGCCGTGTCTGGCCGGTTCCTTCGATCGGCGGAGAGCGGTGGACAATTCCGCCGCCGGGGCCCGCGCGGCGCCCCTTGAAGATGGCCACGTCATAGAGCCCGAACCGCTCCAACGGACCCTCGAACTGTTTCTGTTCCTGCAAGGCTTGCTCGGCGTAGGCCGGCTGAACCCACTCTGTCGCCGGCCCGCGATATGTCGTCAGAAGACGCGCCTCCACATTGTCGCGATGAAACCTCCAGCACGCATCGTGGCTGACTTTCTCCAGCCGCACGTCGACGAGTTCACTCCCGGTAATGTCGGCGAACCCACGGACGAGCTCATGAATGTCTTCGACCAGCATATCGCGCATGTTGCCCAAGGGCATGTCGCAGTCGTCAAGATACGGTTCGAGAGAGCGCCGAAGGTCGCGCGACTCGATGAGCACACGCAGATTGGGGAGATTCCAGGCGTCCAACTGGTCGAGCCAAACTCGGAGACACGGTGGCAGGTCCCGTTGCCAGATCACCAGTTCCGTGCCCGGCTTACGGATTGCAGCAAGGCCGCTGCTCGTGTCGCAGGACTCAACACCGGACATCCGGGCTGCCGGCTGTCCAGGTGCCCCAAGATTTTGGGATGTCTTGGTCGCCACCTTGGATTGGTCTAACAAATTACTTCCCTCAGTTTCATGCCGATATGGATGCCTGTGCCGCACCGCCAAACGGCGTTCCGCATCGCCATCGTGTGTTCTGTTATGTGATAACATTTCGCGCGATGAATGCAAGAACGACAATGCCGTGAGGCCTGCTCTGGCCAAAGGTCCAAAACGAGGGATAGCCGCCGATACCCGGACAAAATTCGCCCGCCGGAAATACGCTGACACAGTACATCGCGGGAGACCCGCAGCGAGGCGCGTCCGCGTGACGGAAAGCGGATCACGAGCGGAGCCTTGACGTTGCCCAGGTTTCAAATTGGCTCTGGATGCGGCCGCGGTTATAGTTATAGGTAGTTACAGCTCTCTCGGAGCCTCAGCTTTTTGCGTGTAATCGTAACCCTGGTTCTGGCCTTTTTCGTCAGCGGGCCGCTGTCCGCGATGGAAGGGGCGCGCAAGCTCAACTGGGACGACCTGGTTCCGAAGGCAGCGCCCCTCGAAAACCCCTTCCTCAGTTTGACGATAGACCAGCGGACCGACTTCGAGATCCTGATCGGCATCCTCGAAATGGAAGAGCGCGGCATCATCACTCAGGTCGAGCGGACCTACGAGGACGGCGTCGAAATCCGCCACAAGCTGGAATCCGCCGGCCTCGACGTCGAATTTCTGTTGGCCGAGTTCGACCGCTTGGAACGCGAGGTGATGAAACGCAACCGCATGGCCGTCGGCGCCCTGGACGGCCAGGCCGTGCGCATCCCGGGTTATGCGCTGCCCCTTGAACACGACGGCACAGCGGTCACGGAAATGCTGCTGGTGCCCTACGTCGGGGCCTGTATCCACGTGCCGCCGCCGCCGCCCAATCAGATCGTTTACGTGCGTTTGAACCAGTCCTACAAGGCCGACGACCTCTACGACCCGGTGTGGATCACCGGGCGCATGCGGGTCGAGGCGACCAACAAGTCCCTGTACTACGTCGATGGTAGCGCCGGAATCGACACGGCCTACACGCTCGAAGGCGTCAAGGTCGAACCCTACGAAGAATAACCGCGCTCAGACGTGGCACCGGGACGGCCCGGCCCCCGATAGCTTTTTTTGGCATTGATCCGTTATAAGATAACGTTACTTTATCGGCACGAACCCAGAAGTACTCGCAAGGAGGAATCAAATGATGTCCATTCGGGCCGGCAAAGCTGCCGCCGTCTTTTCCCTCGTCTCCGCCATCGCGGCGGGTTCGGCCGCCCACGCCGCTGAAGGTGCCCACGCCGCTGAAGGTGCCCACGAACACGGCGTCGGCCGCCTCGACATCGCCGCCGAAGGGGACGAGGTGGAAATGGAGCTGACCGTACCGGGTGCCGACGCCGTCGGCTTCGAGCATGCGCCGTCGACCGACGCCGACCGCCACGCTATCGAAGATGCGAAGAAAAAACTCGCCGAAGGGGCGCAGTTGTTCACGTTCCCGTCCGCCGCCGGATGCCGGTTCGAGGAAGCGGAGGTCCATGCCGCTCAGCTCGACGACGATCACGATGATCACGGCGATAAACACGAACACGAGAAACACGATGAGAAGGACGAGCACGCCCACGAGGATGACGAGGGCAAGGATGGCGAGCATGCCGAGTTTCGCGCCCACTATCACGTCCACTGCGAGACCCTGTCGAAGCTGACCCATATCGACGTGGCCTTCTTCAACCAGTTCCCGTCGGCCCACGAACTGGAGGTCCGCTGGATCACGCCCCGCGGCCAGGGTTCCGCCGAGTTGACAGCGAAGGCGGCGCGGATAGAGTTCTAGGGTCACCGAAAGACTACGCCCCCGCCACCGTGCCGATGAGCGAACCCGTGGCCGCACCGAGTGCCGTTCCGATGATCGAAATGGAGGCCGTGCGGTTCCGCTGGCGTCCCGGCGACGCACCAGTCATAGACATCCCGGACTTCTCGGTGGCCGCCGGCGAGCGGGTGTTCCTGCAGGGCCCGAGCGGCAGCGGCAAGACGACATTGCTCAACCTCCTGGGCGGCGTCGCCGCGCCGCAGGCGGGTTGCATCCGCATCGACGGCACGGACCTGACGGAACTCGGTGGCGCCGGCCGCGACGCCTTCCGGGCCGATCGCATCGGCTTTATCTTTCAGATGTTCAACCTCATTCCCTATCTGTCGCTGATCGACAACGTCACCCTGCCGTGTCGCTTTTCCAAAGCGCGCCATGAGGCGGCCGTGGCCCGATCGGGCAGCATCGAGGCCGAGGCCCGCCGCCTGCTCGCCCATATGGAGATCGACGGCACGGACCTGTCCGGCCGCTCCGCCGCCGCCCTCAGCACCGGCCAGCAACAACGGGTCGCCGTCGCCCGCTCCCTGATCGGCGCGCCGCGTCTGGTCATCGCCGACGAGCCGACCTCGGCCCTCGACCGCGACGTGCGCCAGGCGTTCATGACGTTGTTGTTCCGCGAGGTGGCGGATGCCGGGGCGACGCTGCTGTTCGTCAGCCACGACCCAGGACTCGCTCAAGATTTCGATCGCACCGTCGCCTTGGCCGACATCAACCGGACCGGCGCGCCATGACCGCGCCCGGCGCCATCGTCGCCCTTTCCGTCCGCAGCCTGCTCAACCGGCGCCTCACGGTCGGTTTGACCATCTTCGCCATCGCCATCAGCGTGATGCTGGTTCTCGGCGTCGAGAAGGTGCGCAACGACGCCAAGCTCGGATTCGCCAACACCATCTCGGGGACGGACCTGATCGTCGGTGCGCGCAGCGGTGCCATCCAATTGCTGCTTTATTCGGTCTTCCGTATCGGAAACGCCACCAACAACATTTCCTGGAAGAGCTATCAGACGATCGCTAAGCGCCCGGACGTCAAGTGGACGGTGCCCATATCCCTGGGCGATTCGCACCGCGGCTACCGGGTCATGGGAACGACGGCGGACTATTTCACCCACTACCGCTACGCCCGCAAGCGGCCGCTCCAGTTCGCCGCCGGGAAAGCCTTCGACGACGTCTTCGATGCCGTGCTCGGCGCCGAGGCAGCGGCGACCCTTGGTTACGCGGTCGGCGACAAGATCGTCGTCGCCCACGGTCTCGGCGTCGGCGGCTTTTCCGATCACGCCGATAAGCCGTTCACCGTCAGCGGCATCCTGGCCCGCACCGGTACGCCCGTCGACCGCACCGTTCACGTCAGCCTCGCCGGCATCGAGGCCATCCATGTCGATTGGAAGGGCGGCAGTCGGGTACCGGGCATGACCGTCAGCGCCGACGAGGTGCGCACCATGGACCTGACGCCGCGGTCGATCACGGCGTTCATGGTCGGCCTGAAATCGCGCCTCGGCGCCTTCCGGGCGCTCCGCGACATCAACGCCTACCGGGGCGAGCCGCTGCTCGCCATCCTGCCCGGCGTCGCCCTTCAGGAACTGTGGAACATGATGGGCACGGCCGAGGCGGCGCTCGCTGTCGTCGCGCTCTTCGTCGTCGTCGGCGGCCTGATCGGCATGCTGACCATGCTGCTCGCCAGCCTCAACGAACGGCGCCGCGAGATGGCCATCCTCAGGGCCGTCGGCGCGCGGCCAGCCCATGTCTTTGCCATGTTCGTCTCGGAGGCCCTGTTGATCACCGCGACGGGTTGTATCGTCGGGCTGGCGCTGCTCTACCTGGGTGTCCTCGCCGGGCAGCCGATCATCGAGGCGCAGTACGGTATCTACCTGCCGGTCAGCCCGCCGACCGTACGCGAGTGGACCATTCTTTCGATCGTCCTCGGTGCCGGTACGCTCGCCGGTTTCCTTCCGGCCTTTCTGGCCTACCGCAACTCCGTGGCCGACGGCTTGACCGTTCGGACCTGATCCCAGTCGGCTGGCCGCCCAACTATTGCGGAACCGGCGTGACCGCGGCGCCGAGGAAGGCAGCTCGTGTTTTCAAAGCCGCGTGGGGTTTGGTGCGTCGCCGTAGACCTCTTCCGGTTCGAATACCCGCTCGGTCTCAGTGAAGGTGAGAGGCGCCGGTTGTCCGTCCGAATCTCCCAGTTGCACGGCGCGATAAAAACAAGAGCGGTACCCGACATGGCAACTGGCCCCGGCCCCTGCCACACGCACCCGCAGCCACACGGCATCCTGGTCGTCGTCAATGCGCATCTCAACGATTTCCTGAACGAGGCCGCTGCTCTCGCCTTTACGCCAAAGACATTCACGGCTGCGGCTCCAATAATAGGCCACGCCTTCGGCAACGGTCCGCCGCAGCGCCTCGTCGTTCATGTAGCCCAACATCAATACCTCTCCCGACACCGCGTCCGTCGTCACGCAGGGTATCAAACCGTCGGCATCGAACTTCGGCGCCAACACCGCCCCTTCTTCGACTTGCTCAACTGATGTGCGTTGGGCAAATGGTGATCCAACGGGTTCGCTGGTTTTATCTGTTCCCATGAGGTGTGCTCCTGACGTTTTCGATCAAAGAGAGGAACTCCCGCCTTTTCGTCAGGATTTCGACAGGCAGCCGGCGATCGAACCGGCCATGTTCCGAATGAGTGTTGGGTAGAGTTCAGGCCCGGCTTCGATTTCCGCGCCCAACGGGTCCAAAACACCGGCATGCGCGGCCGAGCCTTCAATGACCACGGATACGAGTTTCGGTTCGAACTGCGGCTCGGCGAAGACGCAGGTGGCACCAAGCGTCTTCAGGCGGGCGCGAATCTCTTCGAGGCGCGCGGCGCCGGGCATGACCTCGGGAGAGACCGTGATCGAGCCCGCCGCTGTCACACCGAAGCGTTTCTCGAAATACTGATAGGCGTCGTGGAACACCACGAACTTTCGCTCCTTGACGGGTGCCAGTGTCGCGGTCACCTCGCGGATCAAATCACTGAACGTGTCGTTCGCCGCCGCCGCGTTGGCCTCGTAGGTCTTGCGGTGAGCCGGGTCGGCTTTGACCAGCGCATCCTTGATCACGCCGATCAGCGCTTTCGCATTGACCGGATCCAGCCAGATGTGCGCGTCGACTTCATGGTGGCCGTGTTCGTCTTCGTGGTCGTGTTCCTTTTCCGCCTTGTGGTCGTGGTCATCCTTGTCGGCGTGCTCATCCTTCTTGTCGTGGTCATGCTCGTCGACGTGCTCATCCTTCTTGTCGTGGTCATGCTCGTCGGCGTGTTCATCCTTCTCGTCGTGGTCATGTTCCTTTTCATGCTCGTGTTCATCTTCGTGGCCGTGCGACTCGCCATGATCATGATCGTGTGCGTCAAAAGGGCCGCCTTCACGCAATTCCAGGGTCTTCACGCCCGGGGCTTCCATCAATTCGATCGCCACGGCGTTACGCGGGATCGATTTGATCGGCTTTTCGAGAAAGGCCTCCAGTTCGTGTGCGATCCAGAACACCAAGTCCGCCTTCTGCAATGCCGCGGCCTGTGAAGGCTTGAGCGCATAGGTGTGGGGCGATCCCGCGCCATCGACAATAAGGTCCGGTTTGCCGACACCCTGCATGACGGTGGCCACAAGCGAATGGATCGGCTTGATCGATACCACGACCTTCGGATGGTTCTCCGCGGCCGCAACCGTCGTGGACAGGGCGATTGCCGACGCCAACGACACGAGAGACAGGGTAACGGGCTTCATGGTTCACTCCCTTCCGGAACTTTTACTGCCGAAGCGGCATCGAGTATTTATTAATGTTATATCATATCAATGTTGCGGCACCTTATAACGTGTGAGATATTGGGTTGCAACAATATCCTCCGAACAACGGAAATCGCCGATCACAATGCAGGACCAAGCCCCTCTCGTCTGCCTGTCCGACGCCGGGGTGACGCGCACTGGCCGGTGGCTGGTCCGGGGCGTCGACATGACTGTTCGGCCGGGAGAGATCGTCACCCTGATCGGGCCGAACGGGTCGGGGAAATCGACAACCGCGAAAATGGCGCTGGGCGTTCTCCCACCGGACGAAGGCACGGCGAAACGCGGACACGGTCTTCGGGTCGGTTATGTGCCGCAAGCCGTGTCGATCGACTGGACCTTGCCGCTCGATGTCCGGCGTTTCATGAGCCTGACGGCGAAGATTTCGCAGCAGGACGCCGATACCGCGATGGCAGCCACCGGCGTAGCACATCTCGGCGGTGCTGAATTGCGTGCGCTGTCGGGCGGTGAGTTCCAGCGCGTTTTGTTGGCCCGCGCAATAGCCAGTGAACCTGATCTTCTGGTTCTTGACGAGCCCGTGCAGGGTGTTGATTTCGCCGGTGAAATCGCCGTCTATGAGTTGATCGCCAAAATCCGCGACGACATGGGTTGCGGTATCCTCATGATTTCCCATGACCTGCACGTGGTAATGGCGGCCGCCGACCGGGTGGTCTGCCTCAATACTCATGTTTGTTGTTCCGGCACACCCAGCGCCGTGGCGGAAAACCCCGCCTACCTGAAACTTTTCGGATCGCGCGCCACGCAGGCGCTGGCCGTTTACGAACACCACCACGACCACATTCATCTCCCCGACGGCAGCATTCAGCATGACGCTCCTCACGACCATGCCCACAGTCTGGAAACGGACGGTGGTGCCGGGAAAACGGGAGCCGTCGAAACGGCGGCATCAAAACGCCATGCTGGATGATTTTTTCACACGCGCCCTGGTGGCCGGGATCGGCGTGGCGGTCGTCGCCGGGCCGCTCGGTTGTTTCGTCGTCTGGCGTCGGCTGGCCTACTTCGGCGACACCCTTGCCCATGGGGCGTTGCTTGGTGTGGCGTTGGCGCTGCTGTTCGACAGCAATATCACGATCTCCGTGTTCGCCGTGTCCTTGGTCATCGCCATTGCGCTGCTCGTATTGCAGAAGCGCGCGACTCTCTCGGGGGATTCCCTTCTCGGTCTGCTCGCCCACTCAGCGCTGGCACTGGGCCTCGTCGTGCTGGCTTTCATGACTTGGGTGCGGGTCGACCTCATGGGGTTCCTATTTGGCGACATCCTTGCCGTATCGGTGACCGACATCGCTGTTATTTATGGTGGGGGCGCGTTGATCCTGGTGGTGCTTGCGAGAATCTGGCGCCCGCTGTTCGCCGCGACCGTCAACCGCGAGCTGGCGGAGGCGGAAGGTATCGCCGTCGATCGCACGGACCTCGTGTTCATGGTGCTGATAGCGGGCGTCATCGCCGTCGCCATGAAGATTGTCGGCGTTCTGCTGATCACGGCCCTGCTGATCATCCCGGCCGCGGCGGCGCGCCGGTTCTCGACGGGACCGGAACAAATGGCACTGATCGCCGCCGTTATCGGCGCGGGGTCGGTTATCCTGGGACTCTTCGGGTCGCTCAATTGGGACACGCCCTCGGGGCCGAGCATCGTTGTCGCCGCCTTGCTATTTTTCATCGTTGGTCTGTTGCCGGTAACGAGATACTTGACTGGCGAACGAAGATTGTCACTCACACCGGATGGGACTTAGCTGCCAATGGAACATTTTCCGCATACCCCACCGAACTTGACCAAGAACCAGGCGCTGGTGATGGCAACGCTTTCCCAGGCCGACGGGCCGTTAAGTGCCTATGGCATTCTGGATCGGTTGCGCGACGAAGGGATTCGCGCGCCCTTGCAGGTCTATCGGGCACTCGACAAGCTTGTTGAGTTCGGCATGGTTCATCGGCTTGAGAGTCTGAACGCCTTCGTGCCCTGTCGCCACACGGACAGCGAGGAAAGGGACATGGTTGCCTTTACCATTTGCGAATCCTGCGGGAGCGTCGCGGAAATCACTGACGGGTCGCTGGACAAACGACTAAAAGGACTGGCGACGAAAGCCGATTTCAAACTGCGGAACTCGACCATCGAGTTGCTCGGTATCTGTCATGACTGTCGATGATCAGCGGGAGTTGGCCGGGCCGTGAAGCGGGGAAATGACGCCGTGTTGGATTGGCCGGAAAAACCACGCCGACGGACGCGGAGGGTCGGGCGCCAGGTCAGACCCGGCGTTTTCTTCTTCGCCCTAACGATCGTCGCACTCGTCACCGTTCCGGTACTTGCGCCACCCGCCAGCGCCCACCCCCATGCCTGGATTGATCTTCGGAGCACTGTCCTTTTGGACCAGCGAGGACGGATTATCGGGATCGAACAGGAATGGCCCTTCGATGATTTCTACACGCTTTTCGTAATTGAGGGCGCCAACCAGAGTGGCGTCGATCAGAAGACGGCACTGGCCGAAGTCACCAAGACCAATCTCGAGAACCTGCGCGCCTTTAACTATTTTACGGAAGCCCGGCTTGACGACAGGAACCTGAATTTCAACAACGTCGAGGAGTACGAGAGCGAACTCCGTGGCGGTCGGCTGTGGATGCGATTTGTGGTGCCGCTTTCCAGTGCCGTTGATGCGTCGGCAGCACGGTTCTCATTTGCCGTGTATGACCCAACCTATTACGTCGAGATCCTCCACCTCAAGGGCGACATTGTCGCCTTTCGTGGATCATCGGCGAGTCAATGCTACGGGCAGATCGTGTCACCGAAACCGACGACCGAAGCCTTTCTGCTTGCGCAGGCGGTCGACCAAGACATGAATCCCGACAACACCTTGGGGCGCATATTCGCCGAACAGGTCTTCGTCTCTTGCCGTCGCTAAGTCGCCGATCGTTATTGCTTTCATGTCTGGCCTTGCTCGCCATCGGGGTGGGCATTGACGCAACGACGCCAGCGGACGCAGTAGCGGACATCTGGTCGGGCGCATTGCTGAAGATTCAGGCCGTTCAGCGCGACCTTCACCGGCAGTTGGCCGAGGCCATGCGGGTGGTTCACGCGAAAGGCGCGACGGCTGCCTGGGCGGTCGTTCTGTTGAGCTTTCTTTATGGTGTGTTCCATGCGGTCGGACCCGGACACGGCAAGGTCGTCATATCAACCTACCTCCTGACACATGAGAGCCAGTTGCGGCGCGGGATTGTGCTCTCCCTCGTCGCATCGCTCTGCCAGGGCCTGACGGCCGTGGTGGCGGTGCTTGGGACCATTGGATTGTTGAGCCTATCGATGCGCGAGGTCAAAGGCGCTGCGAGCGACCTCGAAATGATGAGCTACGGCCTCGTGGCCGTGGTCGGTTTCGCCCTCGTGGTTGGGCGCGCGCGCCGACTTTGGCGCCGGCGCGGGCGGTCTTCGCGGCGCCGGGATCACGAGTTCGAGCACCTTGATCCAACCGCGCACGACCATGACGACGGGCCGGGTTGTAGCACCTGCGGCCACACGCACGGCCCATCCCCGCGTCAACTGGAAGCACCGGTTTCTTGGAAAGGGTTGGCGGGGATAATCGCGTCGATTGGTCTCCGCCCCTGCAGTGGGGCCGTTCTCGTACTGCTCGTTTCCGTTTCGATGGACCTCCGTTGGACGGGCGTTGCCGCGGTTTTCGCGATGGCGCTCGGAACAGCGTTAACGGTTTCACTCCTGGCGACGCTGGCTGTCTATGCGCGAAAGACATCGCTGCGCCTGGTCGCAAACCTGCCGGAAAACAACTCGCTGATGGCGACTATTATTGATGTCGTTGGCCTGGTCGGCGGCGCGCTCATCGCGATTTTCGGCGCTCTCTTGTTTCAATCATTGTGGTCTGCGCCGATACATCCACTCCAATAATATTCTCGCACGGAATGAATTTCAGCTGCCTGACCTGACTGCCTGCGATCGTCCGCCGTGCGACGGTTGCGCCTCGGAAACCGGTTGATGAAGCATAATTGACCCCTTGAGCGATCGTTGTTGCCAACCACCTTCGAATGTCGCGGCGTTGGAAACCCGGCAACGGCGCGTATTGACTTGGGTGCTCGTGATCAATGTCGCGTCTTCAATGAGGACAGCGGGTGATCCGATCCGCGAAGAGCCGCGTATGGATACTAGGGACGCACTCTCAAGGGAAAGGATCACGCCATGCCCAAGGCCATCAATGACTCCGCCGCCGAACGTCATCAGGACAACCTCCCGGTTTCCGCAAGCCCTAGCAATGGCGGCGATCGCCATTTCCCCGCCAGTCGCGAGGCCTGGGCCGACGTGCTCGCCACGGCAACGAAGTACTACTGACACCGGGAACCGAAACGGTCGTCCCGGCGCCGGCCGTCACTCGAGCCGGTCCCTGAGCCGTTCGCGGCATGCGCGTCGGCACGGGCCTTGGGCCCGGACACGCGACCGGAAAAACCTCAGCTCAGATACAGGGACGCTTTTTATAGCTCTTTTGCATTGGGTGTATGGAGACATGGCCGTTTCCTAATCAGGAATCGGCTATGTCTCCGCCGCGAGGAGATTGTTCACGCAAGCTACGGCTTGGCGGGCGACGGGAAAACCCCTCACCTCCCCAAAACCGGGCTGCGCAGCCCGGTCCGGATGACGACGAGGCGCAGCACGAAAACCAGGGTCAGGGCGAAAGCGATCGAGCCAACGATGTAGAGGAAGCTGTGGCCGACGATGTTGGCGAGCCACAGGAGCCCGACCAGGACCAGGCCGCCGAAGGCGGCGACCTCCTCGTAGAGCTCGCCCTTGAGGACGTCGGACTCACGAGCCAGCACGATGTCGCTGAGGATACCGCCGCCGGCGCAGGTCATGGCGGCGAGGATCGGCGCCCAGAACCAATCCAGCTGGGCGACCAGGGCGACCTTGACGCCGATCACCGTGAAGGCCGCCAAGCCAACGGTGTCGAACAGGTCCAACAATCGTTGCAGAAACTTTTTCTTGCGTCCGGAGGCCAAGACGGTTTTCGAGAGAATGGAGCCGATGATGACGACGCCGAAGACGATGTAGAGGTAGGTCGGATCGTTGAAGATGAAGGGCGGGTGACGGTCGCCGCCGACGAGGACGTCGCGGAGCGTGCCGCCGCCGACCGCCGGAAGCGCTGTCAGGACCAGGGCGCCGAAGTAGTCGTACTTGTGCTGGTGGGCCTTGAGGAAACCGGCGACGGCGAAGGCGAAGGTGCCGATCAGGTCCAGGTAGTAGAACCAGCGCATGTCGACGGCCTCTTCGAGGCTCGCCAGAACGGCCGGAGCGAGAAAGAAACCGTCCGCCGCCATAACCTGCTGTCCCCTCTCGTCCCCAACGTCTTTGCCGATTCGCGATGCGCTGGAAGAGTTGCCGAACCGAAAGGCGATCCCCGGTTCCGGCCCTGTTCCGGCGTCGATAGTAGCCAAAGGGTCCGCTCTTTGGAACCGATCCCGGAAATCTTGGTGGCGCCCGCAATCCCGACAACGCCATTGCGGACGGTCCCGCGACCGGTGTATTCCGGTGGTCATGGTTACGGAAATCGACAGCCTTCTACCGGAGACGTTTTCTCTGCTCGCCGGTCTCGACGGGCGCGACCTGGGCGAACTCGCGCCGGGGCTGAAACCTTTCGAGGCGGCTGAAGGCGACATCATCATCAGCCAGGGCGCCACACCCGACGGTGTCTACTTTCTCCTATCCGGCGACGTCACCATCGCGACCCGCATGCCGGGCGGCGGCGAGACCTTCATCGCGGCGCTGGGCGCCGGCACCATGCTGGGCGAACTGGGGCTGATCGATCCGTCGCCCCGGTCGGCCACGGTGACGGCGGCTTCCGACGCCGCCGGCCTGTTCCTGGAGCGCGCCTTTTTCAACGGTGCGTTGGACCAGCGGGCCCCCTTCGCCATCAAGATCATGCGCCAGATGCTGCGCCTCATGTGCGAACGCCAACGGGCCCTGAATGGGCGGGTCGTCGACGGTACCAACCGGGAAATCCTGACCACAGCGGCGGACGAAGACCCTTCGGCGGCCCCCGATACGCCAGCCGGGCCGGGCGAGCCCTTCGACCATCGCGCCTACCTTTCGGTGCTGCCCTTTTTCGCCGGTTTCGATGGAGACGGCATCGATCAGGTCTACGACCTCACCGTAGCCCGCGCACTACCGGAGGGCGCGGTGTTGCTGAGCGAGGGCGAGCCGGGGCGGAGGTGTTTCATCGTCGTCCGCGGTGCGGCGGCCGTCTCCTCGATCCGCGACGGCCGCAAACACCAGCTCGGCATCCTCGGACCGGGCCGCATGGTCGGGCCCAACGCCATGATCGACGGCGGGCGCTCCGGCGCCACGGCGACGGTCCGCTCCGCGGGCCTTTTCCTCGAACTGGACAAGGCCGGCTTCGACGAACTGTGGTCCGGCTCCTCGCGGACCTCGGTCTCGTTCCTCAAGTCGGTCGGCGCCAATCTCGTGCAGAACGTGGTCAGGACCAACAGCGACCTGACGCGCATCACCGGCTACCGGCAGATCCTCGAGAACCTGGCAGCGGATTGAGGCGGCCAGGCCGAAGGGCTGGGCCGTCGCACGGGTCTAGAGCAGATTCGATTTAATCGAGGTCATATCCTGCTGCGGCAAAGTAGTTGATG
>Ga0066187_1000417_pt1 | contig 14670 bp, 13 predicted proteins | sample WorMetexBAHAMAS1_FD_58706 | JGI IMG/M metagenome (GOLD analysis project Ga0066187, IMG submission 58706) | Marine gutless worms symbiont microbial communities from Max Planck institute for Marine Microbiology, Germany - Inanidrilus exumae... | ecosystem: Host-associated > Annelida > Digestive...
CTTGAGGATCTCGGTGTCGAAGCCCTCGCGGTGATAGGTGATCGGCACTTCGTAGATCGTGTCCGCATCGATGGCGGGAATGACCCGTTCCGGCGGAACGTTGCAGAACAGCGCCATCTTGCGCCGGGCCTCCGCCGGGATCTCCCGGTCGCCGCGGCACAGCAGGATGTCGGGCTGGATCCCGATCGAAAGCAGTTCCTTGACCGAATGCTGCGTGGTCTTGGTCTTCAGTTCGCCGGCGGCGGGGATGTAGGGAACCCAGGTCAGATGGCAATACATCGCCCGGTCGTGGCCCAGTTCGTTGCCGAGTTGGCGGATCGCCTCCAGAAAGGGCGTGCCCTCGATGTCGCCCACGGTGCCGCCGATTTCGCAAATCACGAAATCCTCGCCGGCCAGGTCCGACATGACGAATTCCTTGATCGCATCGGTGACGTGCGGGATCACCTGGACCGTCGCCCCCAGATAGTCGCCGCGGCGTTCCTTGGCGATGACCCCGGAATAGATCCGCCCGGTCGTGACGTTGTCTGACTTGCGGGCCGCAACGCCGGTGAAACGCTCGTAGTGGCCCAGATCCAGGTCGGTCTCGGCCCCGTCGTCGGTGACGTAGACCTCGCCGTGTTGGTAGGGGCTCATCGTCCCGGGGTCGACATTAAGATACGGATCGAGCTTGCGCAGCCTCACGCGGTAGCGCCGGGCCTGGAGCAACGCGCCCAGGGCCGCCGAGGCAAGACCCTTACCGAGTGAGGAAACAACGCCGCCTGTGATGAAGATGAAGCGGGTGATCATGGACCCTCAGTGTAATGGATCGCTTTTTGCGATGACACCAATAAAAGAGGCGGCACGGGTGCCGCCTCGCTCTAACTGCTTGAATTCCGCCGACTTCACTGGGACAGCGGAACCGACGGTTCGGCCGGTTCGGCCGGCATGGCCGGTGTTTCGGCCGTCGGCGCGTCGAGAATGGACCCCGATTCGCGCCCGGTGTTGGCAAGCAGGGCCAGGCCGATGCTGGTCACGAAGAAACAGATCGCCAGGATGGCGGTCGATCGGCTGAGCGCATTGGCGGTGCCGCGGGCCGAGAAAAGGCCCATTCCGCCGCCGCCGCCACCGCCGCCGCCGCCGATGCCCAGCGCGCCGCCCTCGCTGCGCTGAAGCAGGATCGTCACCACCATGGCAATGGCGATCAGCAGGTGAACGACCAAGAGTATCTGTAACATGCCGGTGTCTTTCGGTACTGCGCCGCGGCCGCTGTCGGCTCGGACCCGTGGGTCACGCCGCGGGGACGGCTGGTGTTTAATGTCTGGACGGCAGTTTGGCTAGCCGGAATGTGCGGCGATGGCCAGAAAGTCCTCCGCCTTGAGGCTGGCACCGCCGACGAGAGCGCCGTCGACGTCCGCCAGCCCCAGCAATTCTTCGGCATTGGCCGGTTTCACCGACCCCCCGTAGAGCACCCGCGTGCCCGCGGCCACGGCCGCGCCGAGGACATCGCCCAGCCCGTCGCGAATGCGGGCATGCACCTCCTGGACCTCTTCCGCGGTCGGTGTACGCCCTGTCCCGATCGCCCAGACCGGCTCATAGGCGATCACCGTGTTGTCCGCATCGGCGGACGGCGGCACGCTGCCCTGGATCTGCGCCTGGACCACGGCCAGCGTTTCACCCCGGTCGCGCTGCGCCTCGGTCTCGCCGATGCAGATGATGGCAACCAGGCCGGCCCCGTGCGCCGCTGCGGCCTTGGCCTGCACCAGCGCATCGTCCTCGCGATGGTCGGTCCGCCGTTCGGAATGGCCGACGATGACATAACCACAGCCGATGTCGGCCAACATCGCAGCGCTGATGTCACCGGTATGGGCGCCGCTTGGCTTGTCGTGGCAATCCTGTCCGCCCAGCCCCACGCCGCTGCCTTCGAGCGCATCGGCGACCAAGGCCAGATTCACGGCAGGCGGGCAGACGACCAGGTCGCAGGGGACCGCGCCGGCCGCTTCGGCCACCGCGGCCGCCAGCCCAACCGCCTCGGTCGAAAGGCCGTTCATCTTCCAGTTGCCGGCTACCAGCGGTGTGCGGGTCTCAGCCATGTGTCCTGCCCCCGTTTCGTGTTGCGTGCCCCTGCGATGTCTCACTAGCACGGCTATCGGCCGCACGTGAAGCCGCGCATCGTTTGGCACGGGGCACAGCCGCTGACGAAGGGGTGATCGGCGCCAGTTCGCGGTTGCGGGGCTCCGGGGCCGCCCCTAAGATGCCGCGCCGCGCGGCCCCCGCCGGCCACGCCACGCACAATCCCAGTCCATCGGCAGGTGTTCCATGCTGACAAATATGCGCAAGTCGACCAACAACCCGATCATCAAGTTCGTCCTGTTCGGGCTGCTGATCCTGGCCTTTGGATCCTGGGGTATCACCGACTACCTCCAAATCCAGCCGACCGACGACCCCGCGGCCTCGGTTGGCGATGTGGATATCACCACCTACGACCTCTACCAGAACTATCAGCGCCAGCTCTCGCGGCTGCAGATCACCCAGATCGAGCCGGAGCAGGCCCGGCTTCTGGGGCTGGCAGACCAGGTCCTTCAAAGCATGATCGAACAGACGGTGTTCGACGCCGAGAGCGCGAGCCTCGGGCTGACCACCGACGACGCGACCTTGGCCGCCGCAATTCGCAGCATTCCGATCTTTCGGAACGAACTGGGGCAGTTCGACCGCCTTCGGTTCGAACAGATCCTGGCGGCAAACGGGCTGACCGAGAGCATGTTTGCAGCCGACCTGCGCGAGGAGACCACGAGGGCCCAGCTGCTGGACACCGTCACTGCAGGCCTGCAGGCGCCTTCCCAGTTCGTGGACAAGCTGTTCGCCTACTATGGAGAACACCGGATCGCCGAAACCTTCATGGTGCCCGTCGATACGACGGCAACGGTTGCTTCACCTGCCCAAAGCGATCTTCAAGCCTATTACGACGAGAACCAGGACCGCTTCGAAGCGCCCGAATTCCGCAAGGTCACCTATCTGGCGATCACGCCGGATACCGTGCTTCAGAGCATCGATGTCACGGAGGATCGCGTCCGGACCGAGTATGACAACCGCCAGGGTGAATTCACCGTTGCCGAGCGGCGTCGCGTCCTGCGCATCCTGGTCGACGATGAGGCAACCGCCGCAACGGTGGTGCAGCGCCTTTCGGCTGGAGAGGCATTCGCGGCGGTGGCGCAGGACGTTTCCGGCCAGGACGAAGCCGCCATCGACCTCGGGCTGGTCACCCGCGGCCAAATCCCCGATCCAGCCCTTGCGGAGGCGGCATTCGCGCTGGAGGCGGATGCTGTCAGCCAGCCGGTCCAGGGATTGTTCGGGTGGTACGTGTTGACGGCCACGGAGATCGAACCGGGCAGCACAAGATCCTTTGAAGAGGTGCGCGACGAGATCCGCGATGAGCTGGCCCGGGAGGTGGCGGTCGACCGCGTCTACGAGCTGGCCCGAGACGTCGAGGACCTCGTCTCGGCAGGGACCGGGTTGGAGGCCGTGGCCGACCAGCTCGGGCTGAAGACCGTGACCGTGGACGCGCTGAGCCCCGGTGGCAGTGACGAGAACGGAACGCCGATCCCGGACCTTCCGTCGGGCCGTTTTCTGGAAGTCGCCTTCGAACAGGCACAGGGCGAGGACGGGTTCCTCACCGAAACCACCGACGACGGGTTCTTCGTCCTGCGTGTGGACGCGGTGACGGCGCCGCGGCTGAAGGCTCTGGAGGAGGTGCGCGACACGGTCATCGAAAGCTGGGAGGCCGAGCAACGTCGAAAGAGCGCGGAAGAGCAGGCACAGTCCCTGGCCCAGGCGATCCGCGACGGGGACGCGATCGGGACGGTCGCCCAGCAGGCAGGCGCGGAAGCCACACTTAGCGAGCCCTTCTCCCGCCGCGACGGCGGTTTCGGCGGCCCGCTGCCACCCGGGCTGGTGGCCGATCTCTTTGCGGCCCGGCCGGGCGAAATCGCGGTCGGGGAGGTACCGGACGGCTTCTTGGTCGCCCAGCTCAAGGAGATCCAGCCCGCCGCGACCGCATCGGTGGAGGGCTTGCGGGATCAGGTGAACGACCAACTTGCCGCCGCGATCGCCGGCGACCTGGTCGAACAGTTCAATCGCGGACTGCGCGACAAGCACCCGGTGACGGTGAACAGCACGATGGTGGACCTGGTCTATGACGGGCTGGGCGCTGCGCGCCGCTAGGGCACATGGAAACCAGCCCGTCCCTCTCGGCCTTTCGCGGCGGCTACGATGAAGGCACCGCACAGGTCGTCTGGACCACGCTGGTCGCGGACCTGGAGACGCCGGTTTCCGCCTTCCTGAAGCTGGCCGACGGCCGAGCCAACAGCTTCCTTTTCGAATCCGTCGAAGGCGGAGAGATCCGCGGCCGATATTCGTTCATCGGCCTGAAGCCCGACCTGGTCTGGCGATGCCGCGGTGATCGTGCCGAGATCAACCGGCAGGCCCGGATCGATCCCAACAGCTTCGAGCCCTGCGACGCGGGCGCGTTGGAGGCGCTGCGGGCCCTGATCGAGGAGTCGGAGATCGACCTGCCGGACAGCTTGCCGCCGATGGCGGCCGGACTGGTGGGGTATATGGGCTACGACACGGTGCGCCTGATGGAGCACCTGCCGGACGAGAACCCCGACATGCTTGGGCTTCCCGACGGCCTGTTCGTCCGCCCCACGGTGATCGCCATCTTCGACAGCATCGAGGACCAGGTGACGGTCGTCACCCCGGTGCGCCCGGTTGCCGGACAGAGCGCGGACGCCGCCTATGCACAGGCATGCGAACGGCTGGGCGACGTGGTCGCCGATTTTGCGCGGTCCCTGCCCTACCGTCGGGATTCCGTTGGGCTGAGCGAACTGCCCGAACCGATCGGCCACATGGCGCCGGAGGCGTACAAGTCCATGGTGCGCGCGGCGAAGGAGTACATCCTCGCGGGCGACATCTTTCAGGTAGTGTTGAGCCAGCGGTTCGAAACACCGTTCTCACTGCCGCCGTTCGCCCTCTACCGGGCGCTGCGGCGGACCAATCCGTCGCCCTTTCTGACCTTCCTTGATTTCGGCGACTTCGCGATCGTCGGCTCCAGCCCGGAGATCCTGGTCCGGTTGCGCGACGGCACCGTCACGATCCGCCCGATCGCCGGCACCCGGCCACGGGGCCAGACGGCGGAGGAAGACGCGGCATTGGCCGAGGACATGCTGTCGGACGAGAAAGAGTGCGCCGAGCATCTGATGCTGCTGGACCTGGGCCGCAACGACGTGGGGCGGGTCGCGGAGATCGGGTCGGTCACGGTGACCCAGCGCAATATCGTCGAGTATTACAGCCACGTGATGCATATCGTCTCGAACGTGGAAGGCAAGATCCGCCCCGAGTTCGATGCGCTGGGCGCCCTGGTCGCAGGCTTTCCGGCCGGCACCGTATCGGGGGCGCCGAAGGTCCGGGCGATGGAGATCATCGACGAGCTGGAGCCCGTCAAACGCGGACTTTATGCGGGATGCATCGGGTATTTCGGGGCCGATGGCGCCATGGACACCTGCATTGCCCTGCGCACCGCCGTGGTCAAGGACGGGCGGATGTATATCCAGGCCGGCGCCGGTATCGTCGCAGACAGCGAACCCGACAGCGAGCACGCCGAATGCGTGAACAAGGCCCGTGCCCTGGTGCGCGCAGCCCAGGAGGCGGTGCGCTTCGCGGCGCGGCACGGTTAGGCAACGTCATCCCCTGAGGGCGAAGTCAAACCGGGCGATCGCCGAAACCGGGACCACGGCAAACCCCCGTTCCTCCGCCGTCTCAAGCCAGGCCTTCATGACGTCGATGGTCGCGTCGTAGGGATGGGCGATCCCGATCGCGTAGCCGCGCGCCATCGCAATCCGCTCCAGCTGTTGCAGTTGCCGCGTGACGGTCTCGGCCTGCCGGTCGTAGTCCAGGAAGACGTCGCGCGCCAGATAGGGCACGTCGAGCGACCGGGCCAGGTCTTTCGCAACCGTTTCCGGGGTCGTCAGAGAATCCACGTAGATCAGCCCGCGCCGGCGGATCTCCTCCATCACGGGCCGCATCCCGGGCTCCCAGGCCGAAAACCGGCTGCCCATATGGTTGTTGATGCCCACATAGCCGTCGACGGCCGTCAGGTTCAGCGCCAGACGTGCGCGAATTTCATCCGCCTCCAGCCCGTTCAGAAGCGCGTGCGGCCCCGGGTCCGCCTCCGGGTCAATGGGCTCCATCGGCAGATGCACCATGATCTCGTGGCCTCTGTCGCGCGCCGTGGCGACCAGAGCCTCCAGGTTGCTGCCGTAAGGCAGGAACGCCATGGTCAGCGGGCCCGGCAGCTCGATGGCACGGCGCGAACGCGCCTGGTCGACGGCAAGGTCATCGATGATGATTGCCACCATCGGCCGGTCGCGGGGCACGGGAACCGGAACCGCGGCCAGCATCCATGCCGGGATGACCTGAGTTTCGGCGGCCGGTTCGGTCTCCGGCGGCGTCGGTTCCGTTGGAGCTCGAGCCTCCGGGCCTTCCTCGGCGGAAGGTGCAGGCTTCGTATCCGGCTGGCCGCGCGCCGGCGGTGACGGCGGCGAGGGTGCGGCGACCTGGACATCGGGCTCGGCGACCGGTTCCTTCGCGGGAACGGCAAGCCTCACCGAGGGCCGCTTCGCCAAAATGCCTGCCGGCGGCACGAGCAGACCGCTGCGCTCCAGATAGCCGACGAGGCCGGTGCCGGCCCCGATCCCTCCCAGGAACACGAGGATGCCAACAAGAGCGGCGGTCAGCGAGCGAGTCAGCCAGCTGAACAGCCCGCCCCTGGTTCGCCGCCTATTGGATGTACCTTGCATACCGTTCTGCAACCAAACCGTGGCGAGTCGTGGCCAGAAGGTAGTCGAAACGCGGGGCCGGAGACCAGCTTTCTATGCCGTGACCATATGTCGTGGTCCCGAATGCCAGACGCCGAATATCTACTAGTAGTCACAACGGCCCAAAACGAAGAATAACTACTAGTAGATACTTCGCGCGGTCGCCGTATGGGTTCACGGACGCGTCGGGCATCCGGCGCGGCGCGTCCGGCGAGCAGCTTCCGTCCCCCCGATTTCCCTGCTATAAGGCTGCGCCTTCGCGGCCAAAAAAGCGCGGAAATCCATGTTTCTCCTGATCGATAACTACGACAGCTTCACCTACAACTTGGTGCATTTCCTGGGGGAAATCGGCGCGGAAGCCGAGGTCTACCGGAATGACGCCATCACCGTGCAAGAGGCACTGGCGAAGCAGCCGGAAGGCATCGTGATCTCGCCGGGTCCGTGTGATCCCGACAAGGCCGGCATCTGCCTGGCGCTGGTTTCGGCGGCGGCCGGCCATGTACCGGTCCTCGGTGTCTGCCTGGGGCATCAGACGATCGGGCAGGCCTTCGGAGGCAAGGTTGTGCGGGCGAATGCTCCCATGCATGGCAAATTGTCCCCGATCGGGCACACAGGCCAGGGGGTCTTCGCGGATCTCCCCTCGCCCTTTTCGGTGACCCGGTATCATTCGCTGATCGTCGATCGGGACAGCCTGCCGGCCGCACTGTCGGTCACAGCCGAGACCGACGACGGCACGATCATGGGTCTGCAGCATAGGGGATTCCCGGTCTTCGGCGTACAGTTCCATCCCGAAAGCATCGCATCGGAGCATGGTCACGCCCTGCTGAAGAACTTCGTTACAGCGACGCGGCATTGAGGGGTGGAATTGGTATGGCGGCAGCAACAACCGACATGAAGAGCCTGATCGCCAAAGTGGCGACGGGGGCGACGCTGAGCCGGGATGAGGCCGGTCGCGCGTTCGATATCATGATGTCCGGCGACGCGACGCCCTCGCAGATGGGGGCTTTGTTGATGGCGCTGCACATGCGGGGCCCGACCGTCGAGGAAATCACCGGCGCCGCCTCCACCATGCGGGCCAAGGCACGCCATATCTGGGCGCCCGACAACGCCATCGACCTGGTCGGAACGGGCGGCGACAAGTCCGGCACCTACAACATCTCCACCTGCGCGGCGTTGGTCGTCGCGGGGTGCGGTGTCCCGGTGGCCAAACACGGCAATCGCGCGGCATCCAGCAAGTCGGGCGCCGCGGACGTCCTGGCGGCCCTTGGCGTCAACGTGGAGGCGGACTTCGCCCTCTTGGAAAAGTCCCTGCGCGAGGCCGGTTTTTGCTTCATGTTGGCCCAGCGGCACCATGGCGCCATGCGCAACGTCATGCCGACCCGGGTGGAACTGGCGACGCCGACGGTCTTCAACATCCTGGGACCACTGTCGAACCCGGCCAATGTCCGCCGCCTGTTCGTCGGCACCTACGATCCCGCCCTGCAAGAGGCCATGGCCGCGACACTGGGCGCCCTGGGTGCGGAAAAGGTCTGGGTCGTGCACGGCGCGGACGGCCTCGACGAACTGACCACGACCGGCCCCTCCAGCGTCATTGCCTGGGAGCACGGCGAACTCAGCCGTTTCGAGGTGGACCCGGCCGATGCCGGCATCGCGCGCGCGGACCTGGGCACGCTGAAGGGCGGCGATGCGGAAACCAACGCCCGCGCCCTGCGCGCGGTCCTGGCCGGCGAGCCGGGGCCCTATCGCGACATCGTCCTGGTCAATGCGGGCGGCGCGCTGGTGGTGGCCGGCAAGGCCGATGACCTGGCCGACGGCATCCGGCTTGCCGCCGAAAGCGTCGACGCGGGCAAGGCGGCGCAAGTCCTGGACAGCGTGATCGCCATCAGCAACGAAGGCGCCGAATGAGCGACGTCCTCGCCAAAATCCTGACCGACAAGCGCGCCCATGTGGATGCCTGCAGGGAGCGCACGCCGGAAGACGAGATCCGGGTGCGCGCCGAGGCGGGACCGCCGACGCGCGGCTTTGCCCGGCGGCTGCGCGAGGCGGCCCACGACGGCTACGGTCTGATCGCGGAAATCAAACGGGCGTCGCCGTCCAGAGGCCTGATCCGGGAGGACTTCGCGCCAAGCGCGCTTGCCAGGGCCTACCAAAGCGGCGGCGCCACTTGCCTCTCGGTGCTCACCGACCAGCCCTATTTCAGGGGCAAGGACTCCTATCTGACGGCGGCCCGGATGGTGACCGACCTGCCGGTGCTCCGGAAGGATTTCATGATCGACCCCTATCAGGTCTACGAGGCCCGCGCGATCGGCGCCGATTGCATCCTCTTGATCATGGCTGCCCTGGAAGACGACCGGGCCGCCGAACTGGAGGCGCTGGCGGTCTCGTTGGGCATGGACGTCCTCATCGAGGTGCACGACGAAGCGGAACTGGACCGCGCGCTTGCGCTGTCGTCACCGTTGATCGGCATCAACAACCGCAACCTCAAGACCCTGGAGGTGGACGTCGCAACCACGGAGGTCCTGGCGCCGCGGATCGGCGAGGACAGGCTGGTGGTCGCGGAAAGCGGCCTGGCGAGCCCCGACGACCTTGCCCGCATGGCCGCCGTCGGCGCACGCTGCTTCCTGGTCGGCGAGTCCTTGATGCGACAGGACGACGTGGCCGCCGCGACCCGTGCGCTGTTGGCGGCGCCCGTCCCGGCAACGGTCTGACGCCATGGCGGAACTCACGCATTTCGACCGGGACGGCAATGCCGTGATGGTTGACGTGTCCGGAAAAGACATCACCGAGCGCACGGCGACCGCCCGCGGCACGGTCCTGGTGGCGCCCGAGACGGCGGCACTGATCGCCCGGGGCGGCGTCAAAAAGGGCGATCCGCTGACAGTGGCGCAACTGGCCGGCATCATGGGCGCGAAACGCACCGCCGACCTGATCCCGTTGTGTCATCCCCTGGCGCTGACGTCGGTGACGGTCAACCTGGCCCTCGACCAGGACCGCAGCGCCATCGACATCGACGCCACGGTGCGCCTGAAAGGGCGGACCGGGGTGGAAATGGAGGCGTTGACCGCGGTCAGCGTCGCGGCCCTGACCGTCTACGACATGCTGAAGGCCGCCGACCGGGGCATCCGGATCACCGACATTCGCCTCACCCACAAGGCCGGCGGCAAGTCCGGCACTTTCACCGCGGACTGAGGCATGATCTCCGTCGCCGAAGCGCGCCAGCGCATCACCTCGGCGCTGCGGCCCCTGGCCGCCGAGCAGGTTGCCTTAAGCGAGGCGCACGGCCGGGTGTTGGCCGAGGACGTGGTCTCCCGCGTGACCCAGCCGCCCCAGGCGGTCTCGGCGATGGACGGCTATGCGGTGCGTGCCGCGGACGTGTCTGACGTGCCGGCAACGCTTTCGGTCGTCGGCAGTGCCCCGGCCGGAAGCGGCTTCGCCGGCACGGTCGGCCCGGGCCAGGCGGTGCGGATCTTCACCGGCGCGCCGCTTCCCGAAGGCAGCGACACGATCGTCATCCAGGAAAACACGACCCGGCCCGACGAGGACACGGTCACGGTCAAGCAATCGGCCGCCTCGGGCACCTATGTGCGCCGCGCCGGCCTGGACTTCGCCGCCGGCGACGTCTTGCTGCCCGCCGGCCGGATCCTGGGCGCGCGCGATGTGGGCCTTGCCGCCGCAATGAACGTGCCGTGGCTCATGGTACGCCGCCGCCCCCGGGTCGCGATCCTGTCCACCGGTGACGAGGTCGTCATGCCCGGCGATCCCATCGGCCCCGACCAGATCGTCAGCTCCAACGGGCTGGCGCTGGCCGCGGCAGTGCGCGCCTTCGGCGGCACACCCGCCTTGTTGGGCATCGCACCCGATGACAGCAGGGCCCTGCAGACCATGGCGGCGGGGGCGAAGGGCGCCGACATGCTGGTCACCACGGGCGGCGCCTCGGTCGGCGATCACGACCTGATCAAGGACGCGCTCGGCGAAACGGGCCTGCAGCTCGATTTCTTCAAGATCGCCATGCGCCCCGGCAAGCCGTTGATTTTTGGCGATTCCAACGGCACGCCGATGCTGGGACTGCCGGGCAACCCGGTTTCCAGCCTGGTCTGCGCGATCATGTTCCTGCAGCCGGCCATGGCCGTCTTGCTGGGGCTTGACGGCAGCGCCGTCCCCCTGCGCGCGGCGCGCCTCGGCGGCCCCCTGCCCGCCAACGACCGGCGCGAGGACTACATGCGGGCACGATTGGCGCAGGACCCGGACGGAACGCTTGTGGCGACACCGTTCGAAGTCCAGGACAGCTCGATGATGGCAACCCTGACCGCGGCGGACTGCCTGATCGTGCGGCCGCCGCACGCCCTGGCCGCGACGGCCGGCGAGCGGGTGGACGTCCTGCCCCTGGAGCGCGGTATCTGCGCGGTTTGAGCGCAGCGGTCCTGCGCGGACTTATCCACAACGTTGACTTCATAGAAGAACGCAAGTAGAACGTTCTACTATGTTTCGTTTTTGTTCACATGGCGCGCACCCGGTCCCCGTTGCGGGGCCGCGCAACCGGAGCACCGCAAGATGTTGACCCAGAAACAGCACGACCTGCTGATTTTCATTCACCGGCGCCTGAACGACACCGGCGTGTCACCGTCGTTCGAAGAGATGAAGAAAGCCCTGGACCTCAGGTCCAAATCGGGCATCCACCGGTTGATTACGGGCCTGGAAGAACGCGGCTTCATCCGCCGCCTGCCCCACCGGGCGCGCGCGTTGGAGGTAGTCAAACTGCCGGAAGACGCCTTCTCCGAACGGCCGGCGCGAAACCCCAAGGTCGTCGAGGCCATCACGGCGCGCCAGCCGGTTCGCGAGCACCCCTCCAGCCCCGACGTCACCAGCCTGTCGCTCTATGGCCGGATCGCGGCCGGCACCCCGATCGAGGCGCTCCGGGACGACAGCAACCATGTGGACGTGCCCACCAACCTTTTGGGCCGCGGCCAGAACTACGCGCTCGAAGTGGACGGTGATTCGATGGTCGATGCCGGCATTCTGGACGGCGACGTGGTGATCATCGAACGGTCCGAGACCGCCGACACGGGCGACATCGTCGTCGCCCTGATCGACAACGCCGAAGTCACGCTGAAACGGTTCCGCAAAAAAGCCAACTCGATCGCGCTGGAACCGGCCAACGTCAACTACGAGACGCGGATCTTCGGACCCGACCGGGTCAAGGTGCAGGGCCGGCTGGTGGGGCTGCTGCGGCGGTACTGAGGGGTTGCCCCACATCACCCCCGGTGATCCGATGAACGCTGATCATGCTCTAGACTGCGGTGCGTTCGACGGTTGCCTGATCGCGCTGCGGAGAACTCAGGACCCGCCCACGGCGCCGCATTCGCTCAAGGCCTGATCGAAGATCGCAACGGCCCGGTCGATCTCGTCGCGGGTCGTGGTCAAGGGCGGCGCAATTCGGAACACGCTGGCCATCGAGCGCCGGCCGATATTGAGGCAGGCGCCCAGTTCGATTGAGCGCTGGCTGACGGCCATCCCGAACTCGTGCGCGGGTGTCTTGCTCTTGCGGTCGGTGACCAGTTCCACGCCCAGCAGCAGGCCGCGTCCGCGCACATCGCCGATGGCCGGATGGCGCTGCTGAAGGTCACGGAGCTGGTTTTTCAGGTACTCCCCGAGAGTGCGCGCGCGGTCCGCCAAGCGGTCCCTGAGCACGATTTCGACGACCTTGCGCCCCACCGCCGCGGGAAGCGGATCGGCGGCGTGGGTGGTATAAAAGAGGAAGCCCTTGTCATAGCAGTGCTGTTCGATTGCCGGGGTCGTGATTGTTGCGGACAGCGGCAACCCGGCGCCCAGCGTTTTCGAAAGACAGAGAATATCGGGGGCCACACTCTCGCGCTCGAAGGCGAAGTTGTCGCCGGTCCGACCCATTCCGGTCTGGGCCTCGTCAAGGATCAGCAGCATCCCTCGCGCGCGGGCCTTTTCCTGCAAGGCGGTCAGATATCCGTCCGGCAGCTCGATGATGCCGCCTGAACTCAGGATCGGCTCGACAATGACCGCCGCCAGCTGTCCGGTGCTCTGGCGGTCGATCATGTCCCAGCCGAATTCGAACTCCGTCCGCCAGTCATAGTTACTGTCGCGGCTGAAAGGCGAGCGGTAAGCATGCGGCGTCGGCAGGGTGAGAACTCCCGGAACGGTCGGACCGTGGCCACGGCGGCCGCCTGAATAGGTCGTGGCGGCCGCCCCTCCCGTCACCCCGTGCCAGGAACGGTCGAAGGCAACGACCTCGAAGCCGCCGGTATAGGTCTTGGCCATGCGGAGCGCAGCCTCGTTTGCTTCGCCTCCGGTCGAAAGCGGAAGCACCCGGTCGAGACCGTCGGGGAGCATGTCTGCAAGCGCATCGGCGAAGTCGATGACGGGATCGGACAGAAATCCGCTGTGAAGATGATCGAGCTCGGCAACCATCTGCTGAACCACCGCGGCGATCTCGGGATGGCCGTGGCCAAGGATGCCGCTCATCTGGCCGGACGTAAAATCCAGGATCTCGCGGCCATCGCGATCATAGATGTACGAACCCCTGGCCCGCACAATGCACTGGTCGGCAAAATTCCCGCCATAGCGGAAGACATGTCTGCGTTCGAAATCACCCATCGTCTGTCGTCCATCTACGAGCCGGGGCCCTAGCCTTAGAGTCATGCATCATTTCCCTTGGCCCCTGGAACGCCGCCAGTCCCGGGATTCACCCGACAGCGCCAATGAATCTTTGGTCACGCCGGTCGCGTCGCGTCCCGACGGCAAACCCTCCCCGAATTCGTCTATAGTCGCCATGCAACACCGCGCTGCGATAGCACAAACCCGCGAAAGAGGCTCCCATGTCCGACGCCGATACGCCAACCGTCGCGTTGCTCGAATCTTACGGCGACGCGTGGAACAATCATGACGCCGACCGGATCATGGCCGCCATGACGGAGGACTGCGTTTTCCTGACCGGCGGTGGCGCGGCGCCTTGGGGCACGCGACATGAAGGCGCGGCCGAGGTGCGCGCCAGGTTCGAGGAGGTCTGGCGCGACATTCCGGATGTCCGGTTTGACGACGCCCGACACTTCGTCTCCGGCGACCGGGGGTGTTCCGAGTGGATGCTGCGCGGCACCCGGCCCGACGGCACGGCCGTCGAGATCGCCGGCTGCGACCTCTTCACCTTCCGCGGCACAAAGATCCGGATCAAAGACAGCTATCTGAAGGTCCGGCGATGACCGGGTCCGAATTACCTGGCCGCCGCCCCCTCACGCCGGAAGGAACCGCACACAATAGACCGGCGGCAAGTGCGCCGACACCAGTGACCAGGCGTTGCCGCCGTCGGAACTGATCCAAAGGCCGCCAGTGGTCGAGCCCATCGCGAGGGTTTTTCCGTCGGCCGAGACGTCCAGCCCGTGCCGGTAGACCAGGTCATAGGCGTTCGCCTGCGGCAGGCCATCGCGCAGTTCGATGAAGGATCGGCCGGCATCTTCGGTCTTGATCACTGCCAGGGCACCGTCGGGCGGCACCCGCTTCTCGTCCGCAATCGCCGGCACGAACCAGGCCGTCTTCGGGTCGGTCGGATGCACCGCCACGGCGAAACCGAAATCGGAGACGGGCAGCGGCTCGATCTGCCGCCATGCCTGCGCACCGTCGTCCGTGTGGAAAACCCCGTTATGGTGCTGCATCCAGTAGGAATCCGGCGCCGTCGGACACTGCACCACCCGGTGCGGGTCCTGGTATTCCGGGTCTTCGCGCCGTTCCGGCGGCACATAGGCCGCCCAAAGGCCCTTGCCCGCGGCCGACCAGGTGTTGCCGAAATCCCTGCTGCGCC
>Ga0066187_1000419_pt1 | contig 14632 bp, 11 predicted proteins | sample WorMetexBAHAMAS1_FD_58706 | JGI IMG/M metagenome (GOLD analysis project Ga0066187, IMG submission 58706) | Marine gutless worms symbiont microbial communities from Max Planck institute for Marine Microbiology, Germany - Inanidrilus exumae... | ecosystem: Host-associated > Annelida > Digestive...
AAGGTAGCGAAATTCCTTGTCGGGTAAGTTCCGACCTGCACGAATGGCGTAACGACTTCCGCACTGTCTCAACCAGGGACTCAGTGAAATTGTATTGGCGGTGAAGATGCCGTCTACCCGCGAAAAGACGGAAAGACCCCGGCACCTTTACTACAGCTTGACATTGAATTTTGGAATAGTATGTGTAGGATAGGTGGGAGGCTTTGAAACCGGAACGCCAGTTTTGGTGGAGCCACCCTTGAAATACCACCCTTGCTATTTTAGGGTTCTAACTTCGACCCGTTATCCGGGCGAAGGACAGTGTCTGGTGGGTAGTTTGACTGGGGCGGTCGCCTCCCAAAGAGTAACGGAGGCGCGCGAAGGTTCCCTCAGGCTGATTGGAAACCAGCCGTGGAGTGCAAAGGCATAAGGGAGCTTGACTGCGAGAGAGACATTTCGAGCAGGTACGAAAGTAGGTCTTAGTGATCCGGCGGTCCCGTATGGAAGGGCCGTCGCTCAACGGATAAAAGGTACGCCGGGGATAACAGGCTTATCGCCCCCAAGAGTTCACATCGACGGGGCGGTTTGGCACCTCGATGTCGGCTCATCACATCCTGGGGCTGAAGCAGGTCCCAAGGGTTTGGCTGTTCGCCAATTAAAGTGGTACGCGAGCTGGGTTTAAAACGTCGTGAGACAGTTTGGTCCCTATCTTTCGCGGGCGCAGGATATTTGAGAGGAGCTGTTCCTAGTACGAGAGGACCGGAATGGACGAACCTATGGTGTTCCAGTTGTCGCGCCAGCGGCATTGCTGGGTAGCTATGTTCGGAATGGATAACCGCTGAAAGCATCTAAGCGGGAAGCCAACCTCAAGATTAGATATCCCTCATGATGGAAACATCATGACTGAAGACCCCTTGAAGACGACAAGGTTGATAGGCCAGGTGTGTAAGTGTGGTGACACATTCAGCTTACTGGTACTAATCGGTCGTGCGGCTTGGCCACAAAACAGCATACACAATCAAACAAAACAGCAAAATGCGCATACATCCAGATTACCAAGACATCGAATTTTCATTTTTTCGGTGGCAATTGCAAAGAGGCTACACCCGTTCCCATCCCGAACACGGAAGTTAAGCTCTTTAGCGCCGATGGTACTGCATGGGAAGCTGTGTGGGAGAGTAGGACGCCGCCGAATTTTTATATAACCCGGAACCGTTATGCGGTTCCGGGTTTTTTGTTTTTGTGGTATACATTTCTCATATTGTCTTGGAAATTACCGGTCGGTGCGTTCGATTACTGCTGTTTGCAAAGACCATTCCGACAAGGGGAATTGGCACTTCTGACCCATTGTAAAGAAACGGAGTATGGTCTGTAATCCAGTTTTGCGGGTATCGTGTGATTTTTCATGGTCTGAAAACAAACATCGCACTGCATATGGTGATCCTTCTTGGAATCGCCATGCTACTGGTGGATTTCATCCTAATGACTTCAATGCAGCGCGCTTACCAGGATTCCATCCATAAAAAGGGCCGCATTGTCTTATCGACTATGAAATCTGTTCTCGCCGGTCCACCCGTCAGCCCATCTGCCACCGAAATCGAGCACCTCAATTCTCTTAAAGGATTTCCAGAAATACAATGCCTCCTTGTTCTAAATGAAAAGGGTTTGCCCATGGGAGGAAAGAGCGGCGGCTGCCCGGCCGAAACCGACCTTAAAACCACGGTTGATGAGGCCGTAAAAAACGGAGATTTGCAGGTACGGTATATCGGCGGCATGTGGAGCGTATTGGGCAAGCAACCCAGATCGGTTATAATGGCTGTGCCCGTTTATAAAAACCGGGAACTGATTGCAGGTGCCGGTGTGGTGTTGTCCCTGGAGTGGATCTATCGGCAAATGGGACAATCTCAGAAAATGATCGTTGTCTACATTGTCATCAATATCGTCATTCTATCAATGCTTGGCGTTTTCGGTCTTTCTCAAGTTACGGTAAAACCGCTAAAAAAACTGGTAAAGCGGGCGGATGAGTACCGTCCAATGAATGATGTTCCGTTTTACTCCGACCCGGAGACCTCCGAATTTAACAGGTTGTCCAGGTCATTGAACCGGATGTTTAACCGCATCGCCGAAGACAAGATCAGACTGGAAAGCACCGTTTCATCTCTAGAACTTGCCAACCATGAACTCAAACGCGTGCAGGAAGAGATGATTCGGGCTGAGAAGTTTGCGACTGTTGGCAAACTCGCATCCGGAATCGCACATGAAATCGGCAATCCCCTTGGTATTGTCATCGGATACCTCGAATTGTTGCGGCAGAATGATTTGCAGCCGGAAGAGGGACGCGATTATCTTAAAAGAGCGGATGAGGAGATCCAAAGGATCAACGTCATCATACGACAGCTGCTTCAATTCTCCAGAAGCGAGCCGACTCAACTGGTCCCGGTTTCTGTGGGAGAGCTTCTTGAAGATATCGTCCAAATGCTCAAAGTACAGCCCATGACGTCAATCCTTGAATTTCAAGTCTCCCGGAATGTGGATGAAGATATGGTGATCGCTGATCCGGAGCAGCTCAGACAAGTTTTTGTAAATGTGATCCTCAATGCGGCAGAAGCCATGGCATCGGACGACACGGGTTCAAAGGGATTGATGAAAATAAACATAGACCGCATCCCAGTCGTCTCCGACGCCCATTTCTCCGGAGAAGAACAGGTGTGCATACGATTCGAAGACAATGGGCCAGGGATTCCGGAAAAACATATGGATAAAATATTTGATCCCTTTTTTACAACCAAGGATCCGGGCAAGGGAACCGGCCTTGGCCTCTCTGTCAGTTATCGGATCATCGAAGGATTCGGCGGGGTCATGGAAGCCGTACAAAACGATGAAGACAGGGTCGGAATCGGAGCCGTTATTTCCGTTCGTCTTCCCATAACAAATAACAGTCGTCTGGAGCCAACCGGTCGGCATTCTGAGAAGGGGTAGCCGAAAATGATAAATTCGTCCGCAACTGAAGGGCGCCGGAAAAAGCGCCTGCTGGTGGTCGATGATGAATCCAATATGCGCCATATGCTCACCTCCCTGCTCAGTAAATCGGAATACCTTGTGGAAACCGCCGAAAATGGCCTGTCGGCGATGGAAAGGGTTGAAAAGGAGAAATACGATTTCATTCTCTGTGATTTAAAGATGCCCCATATGGGCGGACTAGAATTTTTGACGGCAGCCAGCGAAAAGATAACGGAATCCACTGTCATCATGATGTCGGCCTACGGAACCATCGATTTGGCCATCGAAACCCTTAAGCAGGGTGCTTATGATTTTATCTCCAAACCCTTCAAAGCCGATGAAGTCCTCATGGCATTGAAAAAGGCCGAGGAAAGGGAGAGTTTAAGGAATGAGAACCGCCTGCTGAAGGAGAAAATACATCGGTTTCACAAGCATTTCAGTTTTGGCAGGATGGTGGGAAAAAGTGCGGTTCTTCAGCCCGTTTTCAAATTGGCGAGAAGAGCCGCCCAATTTGATACGACCGTGTTGATCACCGGTGAAAGCGGCACCGGAAAAGAACTGATGGCCCAGGGAATATACAGCATCGGAAACCGCTGCCAATGTGCCATGATTCCCGTGAATTGCGGTGGGATTCCCGAAACGCTTCTAGAAAGTGAACTCTTCGGGCATGTGAAAGGGGCGTTCACAGGTGCGCATCGGACCCAGAAGGGACTTTTTGTTCAAGCCGACAAGGGAACGATATTTTTAGATGAGATTGGTGAACTACCGTTTGCCCTTCAGGTGAAACTGTTAAGGGTTCTCCAGGAAGGCGAGGTCAGGGCGGTGGGTGACGAAAAACACCGGAAAGTAGATGTCCGTGTGATTGCCGCAACCGCAAAAAACCTGGAGCAGGAAGTTGCAGCGGGAAGATTTCGGGAAGATCTTTTCTACCGATTGAATGTACTGAGAATCGAGATGCCGCCCCTTCGTGACTGGATAGAAGACGTTCCCCTTCTGTCACGCCATTTTTTGGAGATCTACAACGAGAAATTCGGAACTCATATCAAGGGTCTCACACCGGAAACCGTGCAAATGATGCTGAACCATCGGTGGCCCGGAAATGTCCGAGAGTTGGAAAATGTGATTGAACGGGCAGTTGTTCTCACCGAAAGTAATATGCTGCCCCCCGATTGTCTGCCGGAAGTAATTCGAAGCAATGCCCCGATGGGCGGTACGGATGATTTTTTTGAAGGATACTCCATTAAATTGGCCCAACAGAAAATGGAGAAACTGCTGATCGAGAGGGCACTTTCAGCCACAGGGGGGAATCGGACCCGAGCAGGGAAACTGCTCGAAATCAGTCATCCGTCGCTATTAAGCAAAATTAAAGCGTATGGGATCGACAAGTGAATCCCAAGGCAGCGTTGGAGTGAAGTGGTGAGCCGCGTCATCCCATTCCAATTTTCTTACACTGGTTACCGCGCTTTATCCGGCAGGTTGAATCTGCCTGTGTCAGCCTTTACCGTTGATTCTCTCACGCAATCTGCCGGAGCATTTAAAGGTAACGATCCTTCTTTCTCTTAAAATGAGGTCTTCTCCCGTAGCAGGATTCCGACCGCGACGCTGATTTTTCTTTTTGACGCAGAACTTACCAAATCCTGAGATCAAGACATCATCTCCATTTTCCAAAGTCCCTTTGATAAGCTCCAATAGTGATTCTATGATTTCCGCAGATTTTTTTTTGGTGAAACCCAGGCCGTTTACTTTTGAAACGATCTGGTTTTTGGTTAATGCCATGGCCTCTCCTATCAAAAGTGGTCCGTTCCCACCCCATTTGTTCGAGAATTCGAAGATCCAGCAAGCAACCGTCATGGATGCATATAAAGGGTTGCCCCTTTTTACGCTACTTTCCGGAATCTTCCGGCTCCTTCTCCTCGGGCGGTTTTTTCCCCTCAGCGTCAAGGGATTGGATTTTTTCCATGATTGTGTCGATGCTATTCATGATCTCCTTTAATTCCCTTTTGATCTGAGCCTCTTTTATATCATCCATCGGACAGACTCCGCGTGCCTATGCTCGCTAAAAATAATCTCATATTTAAACCGCCCATGCATCCCCCCGGCTGAGTTGTGAAAACATGGAATATGTCAGATATTCCTTAGGATTTGATCTAAGCCCTCCACCTCCGGTGGAGGACCCATAAAGGTTCTACCGCTTCAGTTTTCAAGCTTTCCGGACGGGTGCCTGAATACCTGAAATTGCGAACTTATATTTTGGTGAACCCTGAAAACAGAAAAGGGCTTTGACGGATAATCGAAAGCCCCCTGCTTGTATTGGAGCCGGCGGGCGGATTCGAACCGCCTACCTGCTGATTACGAATCAGCTGCTCTACCGACTGAGCTACGCCGGCCTGAAGTTGGATAAGGGTTTATCATGCGGCTTCAATCAGGGTCAAGGAAAAATCATGAGATCTGACAGGGATATTCAGACCATGTCTACGGTTCAATATCCTTGGAGCATTGTCTTTTTGATCTGGATATACTATGGGTTTCATCATTTCACACTAAGCGTTGCCACGCGTTACACACTAAGCGTTGCCACGCGGTACACACTAAGCGTTACCAGGCGATATACCCAAAGCGTTGCCACACGGCACGCACAAAGCGTAGCATGCGGATCACCCATGGCGTTAACATGCGAATCATCCATCCCGTTAGCACGATGGCGGTTGTGGCATAGATGACCGATCGTAAACCCATAACACCCATCTCATCTCTGATCGGTTCGATACATGGCAGAAAAACAGCCCTCGAATGTGTTGGACTAAACGGATCGGAGAGGGCCTACCTGGTTTCCCGCATCTTAAGGGCTTCCCCTCTTCCATTTGTGGTTATTTTGCCGACAGTAAAAGCCCTACACCAATTCAGTGAAGAGCTCGGGTATTTTTCCCATGATGTCCCGCATCAGATATTGACGTTTCCGCCCTATAACGTCATGCCGCATAAAAGCCTGGACTATCATCATGAGACTTCTGCACTACGTATTTCCACATTGCACCGGATGCTCGAGGATCCGTTGCCGACCATTGTACTGACCACCGTGGGAGCGGTTTTAAAGAAAGTCGTACCCAAAAGGGAGTTGTTGGATTATGCAGAGCTGGTCATGGCCCATGAAGAGATTGACCGCGAAGGCCTGGTCGAAAAACTGGTGTCAGGCGGGTATTTCCAATCCGCTATCGTGGAGGAACCGGGGGATTTTTCCGTTCGGGGGGGGATTCTGGACCTGTTCTCACCGTTATACCAGAATCCGCTGAGGATTGAATTTTTTGGGGATATCATCGATACGATCCGATTTTTCGATGCTGCCAGCCAGCGGAAAATCGGAGAGGTCGATGAAGCGGTGATTCTCCCGGCAAGGGAAACCATTGTCGGACCGGACAAGATTAACCCCATTGTCACCCGACTCAGGGGGCTTGCCGCCGAACTGGAGATAAAAGTCACTGAGACGCGGGAATGGATCGACCGGGTGCGCAACGAAAGGGTGTTTACCGGTCTGGAGAGTCTCCTGCCGGTGGTCTATTCCCAACCGGATACATTTTTCGATTATGTTTCCGACGAGTCCCTTTTCCTTTTACTGGATCCGGGGGATCTGGAACGCGCCGGAGATGATTTCATGGAGCAGGTGGCCGCCAACTACACGGCCGCCATGACGGACGCCAAATTCTGTGTGCCGCCGGAGTTCCAGTATTTGAACTGGTCGGCGGCACGGAACATCATTGATCCCAGACATCCCATTGCCCTTAAAAGCCTTGCTGTCTCGAAGATCGGTGTTGACGCTGATCATCTCACAACCCGCCACGAATTCCAGGTCAACGACAACTCGGACCTGACAGCCGAATTAAAAAGAACCCGCAAACCGGAAGGTCTTCTATCCCCACTGATCTCGTGGATAACTGAAAATCGCCGCATCGGCGCGAAAGTCATTATGGTGTGCCGAACCCGTTCTCAGGTCGAGCGGCTGGGCTCTTTGCTCAACCATTACGACGTTAGGCCGGAAGCCATTGATGATGTTCCGGATATTGCCACACTTGCTCCCGGCATCTACATCGGACGCGGCGATCTTTCCTGCGGTTTTATCTGGCAGAAAGAATTGCTTGCCGTTGTGACGGCGGAAGAGATTTTTAGTACCGCTTCCAATCGCCCGGTAAGATCGGTTTCCCGATCCAAAGCGGCCAAAATCGGTTTTCAGGATCTTAAAAAGGGAGATCTTGTCGTTCATGTGGAACATGGCATCGGTGCGTACCAGGGGCTTTCAAAGCTCCGGGTGGATGGGATCACCAATGATTTTCTCCTGATTCTGTATAAAGGTGGAGATAAATTGTATCTTCCGGTGGACCGGATGGGTCTGATTCAGAAGTATATGGGGGTCGAAGGCGTTAAACCGGTTTTAAGTAAAATGGGTGGGAAATCGTGGGAGAAAATCAAAAGCCGTATCCGGCGTTCGGCGGAAAAAATTGCGGGTGAACTCCTCAAATTGTACGCAGCACGGAAGGTTGAAAAGGGCTATGCCTTCGGTCGATCGGATGAGATTTTTCGGGAATTTGAAGCCGGTTTTCCCTATGAGGAAACGAGAGATCAAAAAAAGGCCATCGAGGATGTTCTAAATGACATGGAATCTTCGACGCCCATGGATCGGTTGGTGTGCGGTGATGTCGGATATGGCAAGACGGAGGTGGCGCTAAGGGCCTCTTTTAAGGCCGTTAACGAGGGTAAACAGGTGGCGGTGCTGGTTCCCACCACCGTTCTCGCAGAGCAACACTTTCGAAGCTTCTCCGATCGATTTCATCGATATCCCATTGAGGTGGCCTGCCTGACCCGATTCCGCACGGTAAAGGAGATGCGACGCATTCTAGCGGGGCTCAAGGAGGGAACCATCGACATTGTGATTGGCACCCACAGGCTGCTCCAAAAAGATGTCGTTTTCAAGGATCCCGGACTGCTTGTTTTCGACGAGGAGCATCGTTTCGGTGTCAAACATAAAGAGAAATTGAAAAAGCTCAAACAGTCCATTGATGTACTGGCCTTAACCGCCACCCCCATCCCCAGAACACTCCATCTCTCCCTGACCGGAGTCCGTGATATCAGTACGATCGAAACCGCCCCAGAAGATCGAAGGGCCATTATCACCTATATTTCGGAGTTCAATGAAGCCGTGGTGGTCAGCGCCATTCGCAAGGAAATGGACCGACAGGGGCAGATATTTTTTATACACAACAACATTCACAGTATCGATGCCATGGCAAATCGCCTGCAGGAACTGGTACCGGAAGCGAGACTCGATATCGCCCATGGCCGCATGAACGAAGAGGATCTCGAGCAGGTGATGTTCAGGTTCCTGAATGCTGAAATCGATATGCTGGTCTGCACGACCATTGTGGAATCGGGGCTGGATATCCCCTCGGCTAACTCCATACTGATCAACCGGGCGGATCGGATGGGCCTTGCACAGATGTACCAGCTGCGGGGGCGAGTGGGAAGAGCGGATGAACAGGCATTTGCATATCTCTTTATTCCGCCGGAAAGCCACCTGTCAAAGGATGCGCAGAAGCGGCTGAAGGTGTTGATGGAACACTCGGACCTGGGGGCTGGATTCCAGATCGCAATGAACGATTTGAAGATTCGGGGGGGCGGGACGATTTTAGGTGCATCTCAGTCCGGGCATATTGCGGCGGTGGGCTACGATCTGTTTCTTCAGTTGATGGAACAGGCCATTGGAGAGCTGAAAGGCCAGCCGGTGATCGAAGCATTGGAGCCGGAGATCAACATTCCCTATTCATCCTTCATTCCGGAATCCTATATTCCGGATTTCGACCAACGCCTCTCAGCTTACAGACGGCTTGTCAAGATGGCATCACTGTCGGAAATTGCTGCTTTTAAGGATGAATTGGCGGACCGGTTCGGTGTTCTCCCTTCGGAGGCCGGGAATCTTCTGTTGAAAATCATGCTGCGGATCCTTTCCAAACAGGCGGGTGTGAAGCGGATCGACCTGAATGAAAAGCAACTCACGCTTCGATTTTCAAGACAGCATTCCGGTGATCCGGAAAAAATTTTCCGTAGAATCGATTTGAAAGGGTTAACCTGTCAAATACCCTCCGAGTCCGTCTGCAGGATCCCATTCCCTAAAAACCTGGGCCAAAGCCGCTTGGCACTGACCAGAAATATCTTGAAAGAAATCTCACAACATGGTAACGCCTGAACACTAAAATCGTTAAATTGTGGAACAATTTAAGTCAGTTGATCTTTCTCATGATACTTGGATTCAAACAGAAATCCCGATGGCTGGTAAGCGTGGCATGGCTTTTGTTGGTGGTGCTGGGATGTGTTGACCATGAACCTACAGGAACCGGGGAGGCGCTGATCACGATCGGTGACAGCCATATATCGGTCGAGGAGTTCAACCGGTATCTTGAACTCGCGAAATCGGCCTATTCTCAGACGGCTTTAAAAGATCCGGCGGTGCTGGAAGAAATCCGTTTGGGAGTGTTGAACAGAATTATCGAGGAACGGATGCTGATGAAGATTGCGGAATCTTTCAGCCTTTCCGTATCGAATGACGAGGTCGAACAGGAAGTCGAACGATTCAAGTCAGACTACCCTGAAGACGTATTTGATCAACTCCTGCTGGAGAGTGCCGTATCCTATGAATCGTGGAAAAAAGGCTTGAAGATACGTCTGCTCGGCCGGAAGGTGGCGGAAACGGTACTCGGGGATCGAGTTGTCATCACCTCGGACGATGTATCCGAATATTACAAGAGGCATTATTCCGATGTTGGATCGGACCGCAATGAGGCGATGGAAGGGGCAGATATCAATGAGCGCATCATTGCCCGTCTGAGAAGTGAAAAAACCGAAAAAGCATATCAAGGTTGGATTGCCGCCCTTAAACGGACGGTAGAGATCGGTGTGAACCCGGAACAGTGGAAGCGAATCGCTGGAGAAACCGCCCGCAACCCTTTGGAAGAAGGAAACGGGAATTAGAACCCAATTCTTTATTTTGAAACGGTTTGTTGAAGCTACTGAAGTTTTCTTAAGCAAAGACCGATTCTTTTTCGGAATTAGAGGCAACAGGGCGCGTGTAACTCGAAACGGCTTTTGGAACAGGAATGATGAAAATCGATAAAACAGTCATTTGTTATATGTTTTTGGCACTGTTGTTTTTTCATGCCGGCCCGGTTTTTAAAACATCGGCTGCAGAAACCGAGGTGGTGGATCGAATCGTCGCTGTTGTCAATGATGATATCATTCTTTTGTCCGAACTGAAGCAGTCATTGAAGCCCTATGAGGCTAGGATCAAAGCCGCCGGATATACACCGGCTCTGGAGCAGCGCGCGTTATTAAAAGTCCGGCAGGATATGCTCAAAAAGATGATCGAGGAAAAGCTTACGGATCAGGAGATCAAGCGAACCCGGATTTTTATATCTGAGAAAGAGATAGACAGTGCCTTGGAGAGATTCAAGGACGCGAACTTATATACCGATGATGACTTCGTGAAAATGCTGGCGGGTCGGGGAGAGACCCTGGAATCCTATCGAGGGCGTATCAAGGAACAGATCCTCAGGTCCAAATTGGTCAACCGGGAAGTGAAATCTAAAATTGTCATTACCCGGGAAGATATTAAAAAACACTACGACCTGCACCCGGAACTTTACGGTGGCGAGGTTCAGTACCATCTCCGCAATCTGATGATGAAGATATCACTCCAGGGCGGTGATGCGGAAAACGATTATGCACGGAAGCGGATGAATGACATTCTTGAAAAACTGAAAGCGGGAGAGCCGTTTGATAAATCGGATACCATTGGAAGAGATCTGGGACTGATCGGATTTCATAAACTGTCGCCGCAGCTTCAGACGGTATTGCAGGAGATGAACCCGGGAGAATTTACACCGGTCCTCGATACGGACAGCGGTTATCAAATCTTTTTTATTCAGGATGTTGTCAAAAGCGCCGGTAGAACGTTAGAAGAAGTATCTGAGGAAATTGAACGGAAATTGTATGAGGAGATCGTCAACAGGGAGTTTCAAACCTGGTTGGGTATGCTCCGGAAACGATCACACATAAAGATCATCGACTAAGCCCGGGTGCTGGTCCGTTTGTCTTCACTTTGAGTTTCAGAACCCGTCCTTTAACACAATCTTGATGCTTCTTTTTTCCAGCTTTCCGGTTGCGTGTTACATCCTTAAGATTTCCAAACCGAATTCATAATCATCGGTACAACCTATCTTTCAATCCAGGTGGAATTGCCGAATTCACGGGCGTACCGCTGCAAACCGATGGTGAAAGATCGAACCATGAGTATCGAGCGTAGATCCGAAACATTCGGGCGTTTTCTGGCAGCTCAAAGATTGGAGAAGGGAATCAGCCTGAAGGAGGTCTCGAGGAAAACCCGAATCGGAACGGATATGCTCTCCCTGATTGAGAATGAAAATCATTCACTCCTGCCAGCGGAAGTATTTGTCAAAGGTTTTTTACGCGCATATGCCAAAACCATCGACGCAGATGGGGAAAAGGCCGTAGGCCTCTATACGGAAAGCCTTCAGATATTTCGTGCGGCTACCGCATCGGAATCCAAACTGATAAAGTCACGTGAACGGTTCTGGTTGAGGCTGCTGGCAATTTTGGGGCTTCTTGTACTGATCATCGGGATAACCCTCTATGCAACGGTCGATCGGAATCACACTTCTCCGCCCCCTGCCCCAAAAATGCCTGACTCTGAACATCCGGACCCGTCGAAAAAGCCCGTTAATATGACAGTTGGGGAAGATAAAGGCGCCTCATCGGAATCTGTAGGTCAGGAAGCGATGACCGATGCCGCCACAGTTCAAAATGGGCGTCATCAGGAACCAGCCGAGACAGAGGATGCAGAACCGGGCACCCAGGGTTCAGTCCCGGCCGATCCCCCGCCAGCACCGGAACCCGTGGATCAGACCGTCGCCGCTGAGCCTGGGAAGTACTTTTTAAAAGTGAAAACCATCGAGAAAACATGGTTGAAGATCATTGTGGATCATCATGATCCGGTTGAATACTCGCTGGAACCAGGTGAAGAATTGGCATATGAGGCAACCCACGGATATAATCTCCTGGTCGGAAACGCCACCGGTGTTATATTGATGCTAAACGACAAGGCCATACCGATTCCCGGCAAAAAGGGCCAGGTTGTCACACTCCAGATCCCTTAGCGATTCTAACAGATTGTCGTGTTACCGAATGCGCTCTAGATTCACGGAATCTAATCGCATAAAAAGCGTGGACTATGATGCAGAGCGATCGCAGCAAAATATTGGTTGAGAGCATTAAACGACTCCTCCGAAGGGATGCCACCTCCCATTTGACCAAGATCGTGAACAAGACCCATGCTGCGGATCTTTCGATCGCCTTTCGTTCCCTTTCGTTTCCCAATCAGCGAAAGCTGTTTGGAATGATCGGGGACACGGAGCAAAAAGGGGTACTCCTCAGCGAACTGGATGAAGATGCCCTCCTTGTGCTCATCGAAAAGATTGAGATCGACGAGATCGTTCATATCCTCGAAAATATGCCCACCGATGATGTTGCCGATCTGGTTGGGCGACTGCCTGAAGAACTGTCCGACACCATTCTTGAAAAAATGAAAAAAGAGGGGTCGGAAGAGGTTGAAGATCTTCTCAGGTACGGCGATGATACGGCCGGCGGGATTATGGTGCCGGATTTTATTGCACTTGGCGAGGAGTTGACGGTTAAAAATGCGATAGAATCCCTTCAGAAGGAATACCAGGATGTAGAGATGCCGTTTTATCTCTATGTTGTGGATGAGTATGGAAATCTGGTGGGTGTTAGTTCGCTCCGCCAACTGGTTGTGACCCCGCCATCCACCCCCCTCAAAGATGTCATGACCACTGAGGTCTTTTCCGTAAAAACCGATATGGATCAGGAGGAAGTGGCAAAAATCGTGGCCCGGTACGACATTTTGGCGGTTCCGGTGGTGAACGAAACCAATAAGCTCGTAGGGATTGTCACCGTGGATGATGTCATTGACATTATCAGGGAAGAAGCGACAGAAGATATCCTGAAAATGGCGGGTGTCGGCGGCGACGAATTTGTCGAGACCAAATCGGTGATAAGGAGTACCCGGATCCGGTTGCCTTGGCTTTTTGCCAGTTTTATCGGTGGGGTTATCGCCTTTTATATCATATCCAATTTCGAAGAGAGTTTGAAACAGGTGACCTATTTGGCTGCCTTTATACCCGTCATTATGGGAATGGGGGGCAATATCGGCACCCAGTCCTCCACCATCGTGGTGCGCGGCCTGGCGACCGGTCGACTGAATGTACGGGATATCTGGTTCGTCGTTTTAAAGGAATTGGCCATCGGACTGATACTGGGCCTGACCTATGGCATATTCATCGGACTGGTCGCCCAGGCCCGTTACAATATTCTCCCGCTGGCTTTTTCCGTCGGGCTCGCGGTGGTCAGTTCTATGGCAGTTGCTGCGCTGGTGGGATCCTTTGTACCCATGGCATTTGCCAAACTCCGGGTCGACCCGGCGGTGGCCACAGGCCCTTTTGTAACCACTGCAATCGATATTATCGCCGTGTTCTTATATTTTGTCATCGCCACAACTCTTTTACAGCTGTGACGGTATGACCGGCTTTTCTTCCCCCGCCATCATGCTCCGCCGGATTGAATACGGGGACTATGATCTGATCATCACCTTTTTTACACGCAAGCTGGGTAAACTTGCGGTGATGGCGAAATCTGCCAAAAAGAGCAGTAAGCGGTTTCCGGGCATTCTCGAACCCTTTTCGGGCCTTGAAATCGTTTGTACCGGTGGACGGAAAAAAGGGCTGCTATTTTTAAAAGAGGCGACGCTGGTAAGCCCCTTGCCCGGTATCGGGACCGACATTGTCAAGACCGGATATGCCAGTTATTGGGCCGAGATCATCAATACCTGGATGGAGGAGCAGGTAGAGAACAAGGAGGTGTATCGGCTCTTTCAGTATGTACTGACCGAACTTGAAAAGGGTACGATACCGGCAGCGGATCTCAGCATCCTTTTCCAAATTCGGTTTTTAAACATTGCAGGCGTGGGCCCGAACCTTTCCGGATGCATCTCATGCGGCCTTTCTATAGAAAAGGCCCCTCAAACTTTTTTTAGGATCGATCTTGGACGAGGGGGGTGGGCGTGCAGTCGTTGTGGTCAGGGCCCATTGAGCCGGGCCGGACTTTCCAAAGGTGCCATCAAACATCTTCTGTGGATTGGAAAGATGGATCTTAAAAGGGCGGGAAGGATGAAGTGTACATCTGAAATTCGCCGAGAGGGCGTGCAGTTTCTGGAGTCCTTTGTCGAGTATCATATCGGGAAAGCGTTAAAAAGCCTGAAAGTTTTAAAGCAGGTCCGATCTTCGGTTTAGGGCAGTGCCCATATTCAATCGGGCCTGCACACATCAGGATTATCGATGGAAGATGGATCTTCAGATATTCCGGTTATGTGATAGTTGACAGACGGATATTATTGGTGAATGATACAAAGCTTATGAAAAAGGGATGCGACTTTATGCCGCACCCCTTCGGCGGTACGGATAAAATTTCAAATCCTATTCACTAAAAGGGGCAAAAATGAATTTTCAAGAAATCATCATGA
>Ga0066187_1000421_pt1 | contig 14563 bp, 17 predicted proteins | sample WorMetexBAHAMAS1_FD_58706 | JGI IMG/M metagenome (GOLD analysis project Ga0066187, IMG submission 58706) | Marine gutless worms symbiont microbial communities from Max Planck institute for Marine Microbiology, Germany - Inanidrilus exumae... | ecosystem: Host-associated > Annelida > Digestive...
CATACGCCACGTGCGACGCCGCCGTGTTACCGTCCAATGTCTTCATCTTCTTGGCCATCGTATTACTCCTTGTTTATTATTTGTCATAACTCTTGTTTCATTATAACTGCTGCCGTCATCGGAAAACCCGGATTCAGTATGCATTGAATCGGTGCTCGGGTTACTCCAGCAGGTTGGCAAAGAAATCGTTTCCTTTGTCATCAACAATGATAAAGGCCGGAAAGTCCTTTACCGTAATCATAAAAATCGCTTCCATCCCCAGCTCTTCAAACTCGATGGTCTCGACCCGGGTGATGCACTCCTTTCCCAGGCGCGCAGCGGGACCCCCGATGGAGCCAAGATAGAACCCACCGTACTTTTGGCACGATTCTGTGACCTGGGCGGACCGGTTTCCCTTGGCCAGCATGATCATGGATCCGCCCTGCTGCTGAAAGACCGGCACGTAAGGATCCATTCGCCCGGCGGTTGTGGGTCCGAAGGACCCGGACGCGTAACCGGGAGGTGTTTTGGCCGGCCCGGCATAATACACCATATGATTTTTCAGGTATTCCGGGAGACCTTGGCCGCTGTCCAGCCGCTCTTTCAGTTTGGCATGGGCGATGTCTCTCGCCACCACGATCTTGCCGGTTAAAAGAAGCCGGGTGGCCACCGGATAACGGCTCAGTGTCTGCCGTATCCGGTCCATGGGTTGATCGAGGTCGATCCGGACAGCCTCTCCATCTGCTTCCGAGGGTTCCGGCAGGTATCTTGCCGGATCCTTTTCCAGCGTTTCGAGGAAAATACCCTCAGCGTTGATCTTTGCCTTTATATTTCGATCGGCACTGCAGCTCACTCCCAAACCCACCGGACAGGAAGCGCCATGCCTCGGCAGGCGGATCACGCGGACATCGTGGCAGAAATATTTCCCCCCGAATTGGGCGCCGATCCCCAGGTTTCTGGAAAGATCGAGGATCTGCTTTTCCACTTCAAGGTCCCGAAAGGCGTGTCCCAATTCATTTCCGGAAACGGGAAGTGCGTCTAAATATCCTGCGGAAGCCAGCTTGACCGTTTTGAGGTTCATTTCCGCAGAGGTACCACCCACGGCGAATGCCAGGTGATAGGGGGGGCAGGCGGCGGTTCCGAGGGTTTTCATTTTGGTCTCCATGAATGCCAGGAGGCTTTCGGGATTCAGTACCGCTTTGGTTTCCTGAAAAAGGTAGGTCTTATTGGCCGACCCGCCTCCCTTGGCCATGAAAAGAAACGAATAGGCATCCCCCTTGACGGCATACAGATCGATCTGGGCGGGTAGGTTGCAGCCGGTGTTTTTCTCTTCGTACATGGTTAAAGGGGCGTTCTGGGAATACCTGAGATTTCCGTGTGTATAGGCGTTGAAGACCCCCCGGGACAGCGCCTCTTCGTCGGTGGTGTTGCCGGTCCAGACCTGCTGCCCCTTTTTTCCGACAATAATGGCCGTTCCGGTATCCTGACACATGGGGAACTCACCTTCGGCCGCGATCACGGCATTTTTCAGCATCTCGAGTGCCACATAGCGGTCGTTGTCGGAGCTATCCGGGTCCTCTAGAATATGGGATAGCAGCTTGAGATGGGAAGGCCTCAACAGGTGGGAAACATCCTTGAACGCCTCCTCTGCAAGCAGGGTCAATCCAGTTGGATCGATCTTGAGGATATCGTGTCCATCGAAGGTGTCAGGGGCAACATGCTCCGTGGTCAGCAGCCGATACCTTGTGGTATCTTCTCCAAGGGGAAACATCTCCTGATAGGCAAATTCAACCATTTTCTCTCCTGAAAGATTCGGAAGCTAAATTCCGGGTTAAGGAACCCTGTTAAGAATATACCGGCGAGGCGGGATCCAATTCGCGTCATATTTGAAGAAAGATCAAACGTGATTTTTAATAAGCTTGCAAGCTGCATGTCAAGAAGTTTCAATCGGATCGGACGCACCACTTGACGCTAAGGGTGAGGAGGTCGGCTGAGAAACGGTCTAATTTAATGGGGTCAAGACGAGGAACAGCTCACTTTACATCATATTCAATATCTTATCATATCGATATATTGTTATATAATTCAACCCATGGCCGCTCCGAAAGGCCGCCCCTGGGATAGTGGCGTCTTATGTCACACGACGCTCCCAACCCCACCCCCCAACTGACCGCACGCTGCCATGAGGTCTCGCCCCCTGGAATGGCGCCTTTGTACATTGACCTTCAGGTCGATGAGCCGGTCCCGGAAACGTTCGACTTCGTTCTCTGTCGGCGCTTTGAACCGGGTGTCGGTTCCCGGGTTGAAGGGAATCAGGTTGACCTTCACCCGCAGGGGTGAAAGCCAATCAACGAGTTTCCGGATGCAGGCCTCCCCATCATTCACCCCGGGGATCAAAACATAGGCGATCATGATTTCGTATCCTTTTTTCAAAGGGTAATGGGAAAGGACCTTTTGAAGGGCGGCAAGGGGATTCTTACGGTTGACGGGCATGAGACGGGACCTCAGGTCGTCGTCAGCGGTGTTGAGCGATACGGCCAGTTTCAAATGGGGCAGGTTAAGTGTGGCCAACTTCCGGAGGCCGTCGATGCGGCCCACCGTGGAGAGGGTGATATATTTTTGGGCGATGTCCAGTCCCCGCTGATCGCTGAGCACACGTATCGCCTGAATGACCGCGTCGAAGTTGTCCAGCGGTTCCCCCATCCCCATGAAGACCACGTTTCGGATGCCGGGACCGTATCGCGTCCGGGCGACGTACACCTGACCAACGATCTCCTCAACGGTCAGTTGACGAACAAGCCCCATCCTGGCTGTTTCACAGAACCGACACCCCATCCGGCACCCCGCCTGGCTGGAGACGCACAGGGTCTGATGGGTTTGAAGGGGCAGGACCACCGACTCGATGCGGCAGCCATCCGAAAGAGCGGTGACGAATTTCACCACCCCCTCCTGACGCACCTCTTCTATGACAGTCCCGGGGGAAAACACCAGATCCCGCTTGAGGCGGTCGATCAGTCCGGGGGAACGCCCGACCGGCTCAGCTGTCCAGGCTTCCGGGTGGAGGTTTTTATAAAACTCTCGATACAGGGCTGCGGCCAGTGTCGACCCTTTTTGGTATCGCACCTTGAAGTGATCGGCAAGATCGTCGTATGTCAACTCCAGCAGCCGCAGCATCCCCTGCTCCCGGTTTTCCGACGGCGCGATGTTTACGCCTCTACCTCCTCGGCCTTTTCGATAACCACGGGCTCAACGGGTACGTCGTCGTGGCCGGCCTTGCTACCGGTGGCCACCGCTTTTATCTTGTTGACCACCCCGTGTCCCTTGACCACTTTCCCGAAAACCGCATACCCCCATCCGTTGACGTTTTTGGCGGTATGGTCGAGAAAGGAGTTGTTTTTCACATTGATAAAAAACTGGGCTGTGGCGCTATGGGGATCCATCGTCCGGGCCATGGCGACACTGTAGGCCTCGTTCTTGAGGCCGTTGTCCGCCTCGTTTTCGATCGGGCCACCGGTTTTTTTCTCCTGCATGGCATCATTCATGCCGCCCCCCTGAATCATAAAACCGTCGATCACGCGATGGAAGATCGTTCCGTCGTAGTGGCCGGCATTGACATAGCTTAAAAAATTGGCCGCCGTCTTTGGGGCTTTCTCCTCGTCGAGCTCGAGCAGAATCTCGCCCATACTGGTTTCAAGTTTTACCATGTTTCATCTCCTTTGTGATGTTAACCGCATGCCGGAGGTTTCCACCCTTTCCGGCATCGATCAGGTCAGTATTATGACACACCGGATGGCACTGCCGCACCGTAACATAAGGCGTTTTTACAACGGGAGCGAGCCGGCGACGACTCAATACCACATGCCCTGACCGTAGCCAACCCTTTTTAAAACCTGAGATGAGCGTTTTTTTCCGTAGAGGTGTGCCGAAGTTTTGATGTAGGCGCGTTCGCAAAAACCGCAGGTATAACCGTAGGTCTGTCGAGTATTTTTGCGGACGCTCGATGCGAAAGAGATCGGTGCAGATCGAGCAAAAAAGTGCTCCCCTCAGGTAAAAAGCAACCCTTTACGAACGATCCCGAATTGGGTTAGTTTAAATCACAAAAAAAATGGAAAAAAAGGAGCGGTTTCAATGGACCCTAACAGGATACAATCCGTGGCATTCACGCCCGGAAAAATGATCATGGCAAGGCTTAAGGCAGGAAGCGATCTTTTAGGGGGGATATCGGAAGTGTGCGCAGCGCATGAAATCCAATACGGCTCCATCGTGTCGGCCATCGGATCGCTGTCCCACGCCACCATCATCTACGTCGTTCCCGATGAGAATGCCGAGATCGGCGTCGCCTATATCCCACCCAAACGCCTGGCAGGTCCCCTTGAACTGCTGTCCGCACAGGGATTCATCGGGTTAACCGGAAAAGGAGAGCGAAGCATCCACCTGCATGGCACCGTGAGTACGCCGGAGATGAAAGTGATCGGAGGACATTTCACAGAAACCGGAAACCGGGTACTTGCCACGGTCGAGCTGATGATACAGGAAAACCGAGAAATCCGGATGCTTCGGGAACCGGATGTCGAAACCGGATTTTCCCTGTTCAAATTTTATGGCCACCGTTCCGATGAATAAAAAGAAAAAAAAACAGGTCTGGTTTTCCACTATCCTGGCGGGCGCTCTGACCCTTATCGAAGTTTTCCATAAAAAATATGGGGGCATCCTGACCGGTGGCCGGGAATCCCTCTCACACACCTGGCGGGAGATCGCGGGGATGGCCCCATTGTTCCTTGCAACTTTTTTCGTCACGTTTATCGCCGCCTACCTCTATTTCGGTTATAAGGGCAAACGATAGGCAGTTGACATCATTTACTGCACTGATTTAGGTTGAGCCGCCCGAACTCGCTCCATCAATATCGGAATCCACTCCTTTCAGAAGGCGCGTTGGGTTTATGAAAAATACTTTATTATCAATTCGCAAGAGAGATCGGCATGAAAAACAAATCGGACGGAAAAAAACTGAACGGTGTTCTAGCAGAAGCCCTGAAGCATCGAGAGAAAAGGGAGAAAACTTACCGGGAGCGTGCGCTCAAACTCTTCCCTTGGGTCTGCGGTCGATGCGGCCGCGAATTCTCAGGGAAAAAGCTTCGAGAATTGACGGTTCACCACCGGGACCACAATCACGACAACAATCCGCCGGACGGCAGCAACTGGGAGTTGCTCTGCATTTACTGTCACGAAAACGAACACTCCCGTCTTCATGAGGCCGACACATATGGAAGTGATGTGACGGATGAAACCCGCTCTTCCGATCCCATTGCCACAGATAAGCCATTTGCGGATCTGGCAAACCTGCTGAAAGGGAAAACATAAATGCATCGGAAAGCGGCCAATCATAGGGCAATTAGCTCTCAAACCGCTCCCATCAACGATCGTAGATCCAACCTGACCCTCATCGGGATGCCGGGAGCGGGGAAAAGCACTATCGGCATCATCCTGGCCAAGGTTCTGACCCTCGGATTTATCGATACCGATGTGTTGATACAAATCAACCGGCAACAATCGCTCCAGGAAATCATCGATGACAGGGGCCACCTCCATTTGAGGCGCGTGGAGGAGGCGGAAGTGTTAAAAATCAACCTCTCCCGAACCGTTATCGCAACTGGAGGTAGCGTGGTCTACAGTGAAAACGCGATGGAACACTTGAGGAAAATTTCAAGGATTGTATTCCTCAAGGTGGACTACGATCAACTCCTCGCCAGAATAGGTGATTTTGAAAAAAGGGGCATCGCCAAATCCAAAAATCAAACCTTCCAGGACCTGTACGAGGAGCGGCAACCCCTCTACAGCAGATATGCAGAAACAATCTTCGTCTGCGGCAAACTCGGCCAGGAGGAGATCGCAAAGCAAATCGCCCGGAAATTCCGCCTGCAAGGGCGGCTGAGGCCTGAGTGAGAATTGCCTGTAATTTCCATTTGACAACCCGACGGCTGGAAATTAATATAAATGGCCGATAAACATCCAATATTAATCAACAATGCCAGGAAGCCGATATGCCGATATATGAATTTTACTGCAGCCATTGCAACACTATTTTCAACTTTTTCTCAAAAACCGTAAATACCCGGAAAAAACCCAATTGCCCCAAGTGCAAGACCCGGAAACTTTCAAGACAGATGTCCGCTTTTGCTATTACCGGAAGGGCCAGCGAGGAAGGCGACATGGATGACCTGCCATTTGACGAATCCAAAATGGAGCAGGCGATGCAGATGCTGGCGGGCGAAGCAGAGCATATGAACGAAGAGGATCCACGTCAGGCGGCCGACCTGATGCGCAAACTGACCCATATGACCGGGCTTGAACTGGGACCGGGGATGGAGGAGGCCTTGAGCCGCATGGAGAGTGGAGAGGATCCTGAAGCCGTGGAAGCGGAGATGGGCGACCTATTAGAAAATGAAGACCCTTTTCTGATGCCGGGTAAAAAGGGAAAGGGATTCGGCATAAAACGTTCCGCACCGAAACGGGATGAAACACTGTACGATCTCTGATTCACCCGGCTAACAGGTCTGCTTTGGGCGACTGTCCCGTTAACGTGTGTTACGGAATATTTCCATATCTTGTCCAAGATGGTCTGAAATTCAAATGCCAAACAACAGGCTGGAAGCAATTCCCAGCTATCAAATTCCAACCCCCAATCGATAGGTAATATCATCGTTTAGTGAAATTGTGCATTGAAGTTTGGGATTTATCTGGTGTTTCGTTTCTTGATGCTTGTAATTTGCATCAGAATTTGCCCATGAATCGATACGAAAAGTTAGGGTCCTCCAGGGGAGATCGATTTGAAAAAAAGTAGTCTGGATCGGCTGGAAGTGATACAGGCAGACATCACCCGGCTTGAGGTGGACGCAATCGTCAATGCGGCCAACTCATCGCTGCTGGGAGGAGGCGGTGTGGACGGTGCCATTCACCGTGCCGCAGGACCGGGCCTGTTGGCCGAATGCCGGGGCATCGGAGGCTGCCCCACCGGAGAGGCTCGGATCACAGGGGGATATGAGCTTGTTGCCGAATTTGTCATCCACACGGTGGGCCCGGTATACAGCGGCACCCCCAAGGATGCCGAACAATTGGGTAACTGCTACAAAAACAGCCTGGCCATCGCCGCGGAAAAGGGGATCCGCACCCTGGCATTTCCCGCCATCAGCTGCGGCATATACGGATACCCCATTCAAGCGGCTTGTCGGGTCGCCGTGGACACGACATGTGAGATGCTGGCCTGCCACCCGTCCATCGAGGGCGTGATATTTGCCCTCTTCTCGGAAAAGGACCGGCAGGTGTATCTGGATTACATAAAAAACAAGTCCAGGGGGTATACCGGGTAACTCTGTAAGCCCTTTCAGTGGAAGGTTCCGGAATGGGCGGGATCTGCCCCAGCGCCTTCATGAGAGTGTTGACAAACTGATTCTTGGTACTTAATTTATCGGTCGATTGAATCAAGAGGATTTATAAACAGCCTGCTTTCGTAAGCAGGCTAAATTTTTAAAGGAGAATGTCATGCTTGAAGTCACCCCCCTGGCGGTTGAACAGATCGCCGAATACTTTAAAGACAGAGAAGTGGCGCCCGTCAGGATATTTCTTAATGAAGGCGGCTGAGGCGGCCCGTCTCTGGCAATGGCTCTGGATGAGCCGAGAGATAACGACGACGTCCACGAATTCAACGGTTTCAAATTCCTCATCGACAAGGATCTGGAAGAGAAAGCCCAGCCCATCAAGATCGACTTCAGCGGGTTTGGATTCAAGATCGATTGCGCCATGGAGTTCAAAACCCCTGCCGACGGCTGTTCGGGTTGCGGAACGACCTGCGGCTGATCTGAACCTTCAGCAACGCCCTTTAGCTTATAAGGCAACCTCTCCGGGGTTGCCTTTTTTATATCGTCATCATTGAAAAACAGAAGGAGATCGCAATGGCGCTGATCGAATATGCCCTTGAGGGTCATGTGGCCAGGGTCACCATGAACAGCGGCGAGAACCGGTTTAATCCAGAATTTATCGACGCTTTTCTGAATCTGCTGGACCGGATAGAGAAGGACACCGACGCCCGGGTCATGGTCGTCACCTCTTCCCATGACAAGATATTTTCGAACGGCATCGACCTGGAATGGCTGGTTCCGATTATCCAGAATAATGATGTGGAAACAGCAAAAAATTTCTTTTACATGATGAATCGTCTGTTCAAGCGCACCCTCACCTATCCGTTGATCACCATCGCCGCCATCAATGGTCATGTGTTTGCCGGCGGTGCGATCTACAGCTGTGCTTTCGATTTCAGGTTTATGCGTTCGGATCGGGGTTTTTTCTGTCTACCGGAGGTCGACCTGGGCATCCCATTTCTTCCCGGCATGAATGCACTGCTCAAACGAGCGATCCCGCCTGCAAGGCTCGAGGAGATGCAGTTCACCGGCCAGCGGTACACCGCAGAAGCATGCGAAAGGGATCAGATCGTAAGAAAAGCCTGCCATTTGGACGACCTGATGAACGAAGCCATGACCTTCGCCGGAGCCTTGAAAAAGGAGCGGGCCGTTGTCGGAGAATTGAAAAAAAGGCTGCACAAGGACATTGTCCACACCATGGAAGTGGAGGATCCCCCATATATCGAATCGGGCAAATTCAACATCGATATCGGGTAGTTTTTTTATCTACAAACAACTATAGACAACGGGCCAAACGTGGCATGCGTTCCGGGTTGAAATCGTAAAAGCGTTGATGAATAGAGATCCGGCGAATGGGGACAGTGGGATCTCGGGTATCAACCGCTTTTTTTTGAGATCAACCGGGTAATTGCAAAGGCGGATGCCCCCGCACTACTTCCGATGAAATCCGCCAAAATATCCAGCATCTCTGTTGTCCGCATGGGGACGAAATACTGGTGAACTTCATCGCTGATACCGTAAGTGGTGGCAAAAAGGGTGCTGATCAGTGTGACCCGTTTCAGTCCGGCACCGGGAACGGTTTCCCGATAAGCCCTGAAAAAAAGTATCGCCAGCACAGCGTAACCACCGGCGTGTAACACCTTGTCCACACCGGGCCACTGCCATGTGGAAATAGTGTCCGGGGTCGGGAAGGCGGACTGCAGAAAAATGGCCAGACAGTAAAGACAAACGGTAAACCAGTAGAACAGGAAAAGGCGGGGGCGATGGGATTGACCCGGGTCCTTTCTTGCGATCATGCTGCAAAAATGCCAAGTTCCAATTTTCTCGCCCGCATATGATCCAAAACGGTCTCAAGAAACTGGTCATGGGACACACCGTAACGGACGTTCCCGTCCAGGGTGCGCACGGAAAGGGTACCGGCGGCTTTTTCCTTTTCACCGATGGTGAGTATCAATGGGACCTTGTCGAGCTGCGCCTCTCTGATCTTACGGTTCAAGCTCTCGGTCCGCTGGTCCACTTCAACCCGCAATCCCGCATTCCGCAGCGTGTCGCTCACCTCTAGGGTATAGGGAATCAGACTGTCGTTGATTGGCAGAAGTCTTGCCTGGACCGGTGCGAGCCACAAAGGAAATTTCCCTGCGAAATGTTCGATGAGAATTCCAAAAAACCGCTCGATAGAACCGTATATGGTCCGATGAATCATAATGGGACGATGCCGCTCGTTGTCTGGGCCGATATAGGTAAGATCGAACCGCTCGGGCAGAGACATGTCCAATTGGATGGTACCGCACTGCCAGGTCCGGTTGAGGGCATCCTTGATATGGACATCGATCTTGGGCCCGTAAAACGCACCGTCCCCTTCATTGACTTTGTACTCCTTTCCGTATCGGTCGAGGGCCGACTGCAGTCCTGATGTTGCCTGTGCCCAGTCCTCGTCCGTACCGATCGATTTTTCAGGGCGTGTGGAAAGCTCCAGTTGAAATCCAAGGCCAAAAGTGCTGTAGATCCTTTCCACAAGCCGTAAGGTCCCTAGAATTTCATCCTGGATCTGATCCGGGGTCATGAAGATATGGGCATCATCCTGATGGAACACCCGAACCCGGAACAGTCCTGAAATGACACCGCTGAGTTCATGTCGATGCACCATCCCGATCTCCGATGCACGGAGGGGAAAATCCTTGTAGGAATGCAGCCTGGTACCATAAATCAGCATTCCACCCGGACAGTTCATAGGCTTGATGGCGCACTCCTTCTCATCGATGACCGTTGTGTACATGTTCTCACGGTAGTTTTCCCAATGGCCGCTTTTTTCCCAAAGGTTCCGGTTCAAGATGATAGGCGTTTTGGTCTCCACATACCCTGCAGCCAGGTGTTCTTCACGCCAGTACTCCAACAGGGTGTTCCAGATCGTCATGCCCTTTGCGTGAAAAAAGGGCATGCCCGGGGCTTCGTCATGGAAACTAAACAGATCCAAGGCCACACCGAGTTTGCGATGGTTTCGTTTTCTCGCTTCTTCAAGAAAATGCAGGTGCTTTTTGAGCGCCTTTTTATCAAAAAAGGCGGTTCCATATATTCTTTGAAGCTGTGCCTTGGTCTGATCCGCACGCCAGTAGGCACCGGAAACCCGCATCAGTTTGAAGGCCTTGATAAACCCGGTGTGGGGTAAATGAGGCCCCCTGCAAAGGTCGGTAAAGTCGCCGTGCTCGTAGAAAGAGATCGTACCGTCCGAAAGGTCGGAGATCATTTCCAGTTTGTAGGGTTCGTCCGCATAGAAGGAAAGGGCTTCCGCTTTAGATACCTCTTTGCGAACAAAGGGAATCTTTGCTTTGACGGCCTGTCGCATCTCCGCCTCGATTTTCGGAAAATCCTCATCGGATACAGGCCCCATATCGATGTCATAATAAAAACCGTCCTCCACGGCGGGACCGATGGTCAGTTTGGCATCGGGATAGAGATGCAAAATTGCCTGGGCCATAAGATGTGCCGCACTGTGTCGCAATATTTCCATCGCCTCCGGATCCCGTGTTGTGATCAGGCGAATATCAGCATCCTGTTCGATCCTACGATTCAGATCAACGATATCACCGTCAAGATCCATGGCCACACAATTGCGCGCAAGCCCCTCGGAGATACTCCTTGCCACATCCATACCGGTGGAAAAATCCTCGTAGGGCTTGATGGTGCCGTCGGGAAAAGTTAAATTTACCATTGCATGCTCACTTGAAGTACTGATAAATAGCGTGATGAATAAATACGACTATTTATGGGAATTCGATCATAGGGTCAAGGAAAAACCCGATGCTGGTGAAAAGGCAGATGCGTAATTATTTGCCTCCCTTCGGCATAATTGAGCCCTGGAAATGGTCTTTGCCGCCCCCCATTGCGATGCCCGGACCTGATCAACCACATTGCCGTTCAAACAGCACTGGAAAGCTATAACGACCATGACCGACAGGATCAACATCATCACTTCACATTCCGGTTTGAGGGCACTTGCAAAGGAGCTTTCAAAATCGACCGTCGTGGCCTGCGATCTGGAAGCGGATTCCATGTATCACTATCGGGAGAAGGTATGCCTGTTGCAACTGGCCACCGAGAGGCTCACCGCTGTAGTCGATCCCCTTGCCGTTCCCAACCTGGATCCGTTGAAGCCCCTGTTTGAAAATCCCGGCATCCGCAAAGTTTTCCATGGTTCGGACTACGATATCCGCTCACTCCACCGGGATTTTCAGATTGAAATCCTCAACCTGTTCGACACCGAACTGGCCTGTCGTTTTTTAGGCGCGCGGTCCACCGGTCTGGAGCCTGTTCTGAAAAGGGTATTCGGTGTCACCCTGGACAAAAAATACCAGAAGCGCGACTGGTCCCGAAGACCCCTTCCTGAAGATATGCTACGCTACGCCGCGCGGGACACGATATATCTGGTCGATCTATCCAAGATACTGCTCCTTCAGCTCATCGAAAAGCAGCGGTTTACCTGGGTGACTGAAGAATGTGAGATTCTAAGCCGGGTGCGGATCGCCCCAACCGACGACAAGCCGCTCTATCTTAAATTCAAAGGCGCGGGGCGGCTGAACCGCCGCAACCTGGCCGTGCTGGAAGGTCTTTTGCAATTCAGAAATCGGATTGCCAAGAAAAAAGACCGGCCGCTGTTCAAGGTGATGGGGAGCGACAGCATAAAAAATCTGGTGGCCAGACGGCCGACAAACAAAAAAAGCCTTAAAGCGGCAAAAATTCTCAGTCCGAGACAAATCGAGATGTTCGGCAGCGACATCATCAACATCATCAAAACTGCGATGGATATTCCTTCCAAGGATCTCCCCTCCTATCCCAGAAAACGCCCACCCGCCATCGATCCCGCAGTACCCAAGAGGATACAATGCCTTAAAGCCTGGCGGGACGCCAAAGCACGGGAACTTAAAATCAATCCGCCACTGCTTTTCACCAAGTCTCTCATGGCATCCATTGCAGGGGCCAACCCAACGCAACTCGGACAATTCACAGGCTTACCGGAGATGCGGAACTGGCAGATCGAGGAGTTCGGCAAAGAGATCATTGCGCTCTTTAAAGAGATGCCGGTATAACTTTCTCAACTCATACCGCTCTATAACTTTCAGCTATGCCACTAGGAGACCTCCAAAAAGGATAGGGAACGACCTACAAATTTTGCAGCCTACCACAAAGTGCCTCAAATAGTCTTTTCCCGGTAATTCACAAAATAACCTTGTAAGATCATATCTTGTTGTTATTATTTAAATTACGATATGGCGAAAAAATTTTTTTCACATCTTATGAACCTGGCATATTTCCTGCTATATAGATTGATGAACAAATTGTAATGGCATGCTAAAGTTTTTTGCGAATTCAAAAAACAGCATCGGGGACCCTCCTGTCACCGATACTTAAATGGGGCCTTTCGACAACCAAAAGACAGATCGTCAGGCACCCAGATAGTATAGAAAGGGTATTTAAATGGATGCAATCTGGGACATTTTTTCTACCTCTTTTACGATCTTTATCCTGGTCACCGGCGTGCTGGGTTTGTTGCTCTCATTTTTTCTTATGCTGACACCCGAACTAACCCGCAATATCAGCCGACGACTCGACTATTGGATCAACGTAGACGACAAACTGCGATTCCTGGACGCGCAGTTTAGTACCGATGGTTTTGTTTTTCGCCACAATATGGTTTCCGGAATTGCGCTTCTTGCCGGTTCGATCTTTCTGACATTATTCCTTTTTTACGAACTGGACACCAAACGATTATCGGAGATCTTTACCGGCGGCAGACAGCTTCCAGTGACTGAAATTGTTTTGACATCAGCGATCATCTTAGGAAAAGTAGCGGGTTTTGCGGGAATCCTGCTCGGCTTTTGTCTGCTTTTTGCATCGGGTAAAATCAGAGGGGTGGAAAGCAAAATGGCCTCGGATCTGTCCACCCAGCCATTGATCGACAAATTGAATGCATTTCATGGTGAGATAGATAGCATTCTGCTCCGCTATCCGGTGGTTATCGGCCTCGCAGGATTGGGAGCATCGGTATTGCTCACGCTGACAGGGAGTTATTTTTTGATCCATGCCTGAAAATGTTACCATCCAATCCGGATCGCACCGGCTGTCGGGGATCTTCGATGACCAGGGGGGAGGGATGTCCGTAATCATTACCCACCCTCACCCGCTTTATGGCGGGGATATGAACAACCCGGTGGTGTCGGCTGTTGACCATGCATACCGGCAAAACGGATATACGACGCTACGGTTCAATTTCAGAGGGGTCGGTGGTAGCGAAGGTGTTTATACCGGGGGGCCGGGAGAACAGGAGGACGTGGTAAGTGCTATCGCCTACCTCCGGGATCGGGGTTTTGACAAGCCTATTCTGGCCGGCTACTCATTCGGTGCCTGGGTCAATGCACACATCCGGCAGACCGATGCCGCAACAGGCAGCACTTTGATGGTAGCGCCCCCTGTCGCATTCATGGATTTCGAGAGCTGTGCATCTCTGGACAACCTTCAATGGGTAATTACCGGAGATAGGGATGATATCGCACCGCCGTCGATGGTTGAAAGCTGGATATCAAAGTGGAATCCTCATGCCCGCTTGGAGTTGATCTATGGAGCAGATCATTTCTATAACGGACATCTAGACGAACTGGTCCGACGCATCTCCGGAAATATCGGATCAACCACCGATCCGTTTTCTGAAAATCTCGAGGGCACCGGGGAGCATTCTGCGGATAAGTGATTCCTGATCCCTGGGATGAAGTTTTAGGTAGGCCTCATATTCGGAATGGGAGGATGCCAGCTTCGGGGGATTGGCGGCGGAGAATTGAAAGGTCTTTTCAAAGGAACGTACCATCTCCAGAACTGCGCACTCGCCCAAAGGGTACAAACCGATCCATCCCAAACGGCGCATCATTTCAAAGCGCACCTGATCCGCCAGAAAGAGATGAATATCCATCACTCTCATCTGATCCCGTTGGCCCAACTGAGGAAAATCGTCAGCCCCTCCTTTGTCAAGTACGCCCATGATCAAATCGTAGAATGCGGCGGTGCCCGCCTCTCCGGGAACCGCTAACACATAAAGGGTCCGCGGTGACAAATCGGACAGACGAATGTCGCGTCCAAAAGTTTCTTTGAAACGATTACGCCAAGAACCGAACGCTTTTTTT
>Ga0066187_1000422_pt1 | contig 14551 bp, 17 predicted proteins | sample WorMetexBAHAMAS1_FD_58706 | JGI IMG/M metagenome (GOLD analysis project Ga0066187, IMG submission 58706) | Marine gutless worms symbiont microbial communities from Max Planck institute for Marine Microbiology, Germany - Inanidrilus exumae... | ecosystem: Host-associated > Annelida > Digestive...
GGTCGCCGGCGACCCGGGCGACCGTCTCGTAGACCGGGGCCATATGCGCGGACACACGGTCCGGTGAGAGGCCTGCGAGATCGCCGGCACTGCGCACCGGATCCAGCTTAGGTCCTTCGCCTTCCACGAAGGTCACGTGCTGGCCCAATGCATGGGGAACGACCAGGATGTCAGAGAACAGGATCGCGGCATCCATCCCGAACCGCCTGACCGGTTGCAGCGTCACTTCCGCTGCCGCCGCCGGCGTGTAGCACAGGTCCAGGAAACTGCCTGCCTGCTGGCGCATCGCCCGATATTCCGCAAGGTACCGGCCCGCCTGGCGCATCAGCCAGATTGGCGGTACCGGCTGCCGCCGGCCGGCCAGGGCGCCCAGCAGCGGCTTATCCGTCATGGTCTGTTCCTGCATGCGTCCCGTTCGTCCCCCTAACTCACCGCACAATCAAAGACTCTTTATAGATCGATATAGAAGGTAGATGTGATTGTAGTGAGGTGAGTCTTGGGGATTATTCTTCCCAATAGTCCCTCCACATCGTTCCGTGTACAGTTTGATGCTTGTGAATGGAACCAGGGAAAAGCCGGGGCAAAGCGTCATGGGCACTTGCTTTGCAAAGCGTGGACAAGGGTGCCGTGCCGTGTCCGTCGTCGGACAGTCCCTGCTTTTCGTTCCGGTGGGTTGCCGCCGTCCCCACGAGGGCTTGCGTCTGCACAGCCCGGCCGGTTGTGTCGATACTGGCGGACGGTTGGATTATTCGCTATTCATCTCCAGGATTTCCCGAGACTGGCGTCAGAGGACGGTTGCGTGACGCGGTTTCACCTGCACCTTATTTCCGATGCGACCGGTGAAACGGTTCACTCGGTCGCCCGTGCCTGCATGGTCCAGTTCGAGGGCGTTGAGCCGGTGGAGCACAACTGGCCGCTGGTGCGCAACACTAGGCAGCTGGAACAGATCCTGTCCCAGATCCGGGACACGCCGGGCGTGGTCACGTTCACCCTGGTCAATGACGAATTGCGCACCGCTCTGCAGGACGGCTGCCGGCGCATTCAGGTTCCGTGCATTCCCGTACTCGATCCTGTCATTGGCGCCCTGGCAGCCTTTCTGGGAGCGGAAAGCCGGGGCCAACCCGGTCGGCAGCATGCCCTGGATACGGAGTACTTCGGACGCATCGATGCCATGCAGTTTGCTTTGAATCATGATGACGGCCAGGCGGCCTGGGGACTGAAAGATGCCGACGTGATCTTGGTCGGCGTCTCCAGGACATCGAAGTCGCCCACCTGCATCTATCTGGCAAACCGCGGCATCAAGGCGGCTAACGTGCCGCTTGTGCCCGGTGTCGACCTGCCGGAAGAGCTGTTCACCTCGACGAAGGACGACGGGCCGATGGTCGTCGCGCTGACCAAGGATCCGGCACGTCTCGTCCAGATCCGCCGCAACCGCCTGCACCAAATCGCGGACGACGACAACACCGACTATGTGGACCTGGAAACCGTCAAGGCCGAAGTGGCCGGCGCCCGACGCATCTATTCGGACAACGGATGGCCGGTGATCGATGTGACCAGGCGATCCATCGAAGAGACCGCGGCGGCGATCGAGCAGTTGATGGATCGTCGCCAGTCGTGACGGCCGCGGCATCGCACCCCCTGGTCCTGGCGTCGGGAAGCAGCGTGCGCCGCCGGCTCATGGAAAACGCGGGCCTGGCGTTTCATGTCGATCCCGCCAACGTGGACGAAGAAAACCTCAAGGCGGCGATCCGCGCAGAAGGGGGCGGTGCCGCGGAAATTGCCGAAACCCTCGCCGAGATGAAGGCCGTGACGGTGTCGCGGCGCCATCCCGAGGCTCTGGTGATCGGCGCCGACCAGACCCTGGACTGCAACGGCATGTTGTTCGACAAGCCGGCCGACAGGGATCACGCCCGCGGCCACCTGAGGGCGCTGGCGGGGCGGACTCATACCTTGCACTCGAGCGTCTGCATCGTCGAACGCGGCGCGCGCCTGTGGCACGAGAACGCGGCCGCCCGGCTGACCATGCGGCCCCTGAGCGAGACGTTCATCGACGACTATCTTCGCCGGGCCGGCGACGATATCTGCGAATGCGTCGGTGCCTACCGGCTGGAGGGGATTGGCGTTCAGCTTTTCCAGCGCATCGACGGTGACTTCTTCACGATCCTGGGACTGCCGCTGTTGCCCCTGTTGACCTATCTGCGGCAACGCCGGGCCTTGGCGGCATGAGCCTGACCGGTCAAAGCAGGCTTGCGGGCGTGATCGGGTGGCCGGTGAGCCATTCCCGGTCGCCGCGGCTGCACGGTTTCTGGCTGGACGAACTGGGGATCGACGGTGCCTATGTTCCCCTGGCGGTTCCGCCCGATCGCCTGGGCGATGCCTTGAAGGGCCTTCCGGCGCTTGGCTTTCGCGGGGCAAACATGACCGTTCCCTACAAGACGGCCGCGCTTGACGCCTGTGACAGTCTCGATCCCGCGGCCCGGGCAATCGGTGCGGTCAACACCATCGTGGTGGGCGAGGACGGCATGCTTGCCGGCATGAACACCGATGCGATGGGTTTCCTGGCAAACCTGGATCAGGAAAGCGGATTTCGCGCCGCCGGCAAAAACGCGGTCGTGTTGGGGGCGGGCGGCGCCGCGCGGGCGATCGCCTGGGCGCTTGCCGACGCCGGCGCTGCGCGCGTTACCGTGGTCAACCGGACCCCGGAACGGGCCGAGGTCCTGGCCGCCGACCTGGGCGGACCGTTGACCGCCCGGCCGTGGACGGCGCTCGCCGACAGCCTCGCCGGGGCCGACCTGCTGGTCAATGCGACCAGCCTGGGCATGCAGGGCAAGCCGCCGCTGGACGTGGATTTGAGCCCGCTTGGTGCGGATGCTGTCGTCAACGATATCGTCTATACTCCGCTTAAGACCGAATTACTGCGTCAGGCCCGTGGTCGCGGACTGACCGTCGTCGACGGGCTCGGGATGCTGCTGCACCAGGCGGTCCCGGGCTTCGAACGCTGGTTCGGGGTGACGCCCAAGGTGACGCCCGCCCTGCGTTCCTTCGTGCTTGAGGACCTGACCGCATGATGGTGCTGGGCCTGACCGGCTCGATCGGCATGGGGAAGTCGCACGCCGCATCCGTCCTCGCCGACTTCGGCGCGCGGGTGCACGATGCGGACCGGGTGGTGCATGAACTGCTGGCGCCGGGGGGTGCCGCGGTCGCGTCCGTCGCGGCCCTGTTTCCCGACTGCATCGCCGGCGACGCGGTCGACCGGCCGGTGCTGGGGGCGCGGGTGTTCGGCGATGCCCGGGCGCTGTCCGCGCTGGAGGCCGTTTTGCACCCGATGGTCACCGCCGACCGGAACCGACAACTCCGCCTGTGGCAGCGCCAGGGTGTCGGGCTGTGCATCTTGGACATTCCCCTGTTGTTCGAGACCGGCGCCGAACGGAGTTGCGATGCCACGGTCCTGGTCACCGCGCCCGGCTTCGTGCAGCAGGCGCGGGTTCTCACCCGCAAGGGCATGACGGAAGACCGGCTTCGGCATATTCTGGACCGGCAGATACCGGATCGCGAAAAACGCCGGCGGGCCGATTTCATTGTCCAGACCGGGTTGAGCAAGGCGTTTACGCGGTCGCAGCTTTACGCCGTGGTGCACTGGGCGCGCGGACGGTCCGGTCGGATCTGACCGCCCCGGACCGGGCAGCAGTCATAGGGGCTTTCAGGCGCGGGCAGGAAAACGATGCGAGAAATCGTTCTTGATACCGAAACGACCGGGCTGGACCCTGGTTCCGGACACAGGATCGTGGAGATCGGCTGTCTGGAGCTGGTGAACCATGTGCCCACCGGGCAGACCTACCATCAATACATCAATCCCGAACGGCCGATGCCGGTCGAGGCCTTCGAGGTGCACGGGCTGGGCGACGATTTCCTGGCGGGCTTCCCGCCCTTCGCCGAGGTCGCCCAGGCGTTCCTGGAGTTCATCGCCGACGCGACGCTGGTCATCCACAATGCGGGCTTCGACATGAAGTTCCTGAACGCGGAACTGATTCAGCTTGGCCTGCCGCGCCTGCCGATGTCTCGGGCGGTCGACACCATCCAGCTTGCCCGTGCGCGGTTTCCGGGCGCCCAGGCCAGCCTGGACGCGCTGTGCCGTCGGTTCGAGATCGACAACTCCGCGCGCACCAAGCACGGCGCGCTGCTGGATTCCGAACTCCTGGCCGAGGTCTATCTTGAGTTGATCGGCGGTCGCCAGCCGGACCTGGACCTTCTGACCGCCAGAAAAGGACGCGGAGGCCCGCGCCAGGACACCGACCGCCCGGTCAGGCCGCCGCGTCCCCACGCCCCCAGCGAACAGGAACTGGCGGACCACGCCGCCCTGGTGGCGCGGCTGAACGACCCGATCTGGAACAGCTAGAGCGGCGACGCGGTTGCAGTCAGATGGTTCGAGACGGCGCGCTGCCGCGCGCCTCCTCACCACGAGGTTCTTTGGAGGTAATTGAGACCCTTACAATGTCCCTCACCTTGAGCAGGCGGCGAAGCCGCCGCCGCGAAGGGTGTGGCTGTCGGCGGCACCGCCGTCCCGCGATTGCGTGGCGGAGACGGTCATTCACCTCTCGTCAGGTGGCGGCAGGCTCCGGCGTCTCCTGCGCGGCGGGCGCGCCGCCGGCCGCTTCCGCAAGCCCTTCCAGCCGCCGCCGGTAGAGCTCGACAAAATCCACATAGCCGATCATCAGAGCCGGGAAACCGCCGTCACGGGTGGTGTCGGAGATGATGTTGCGGGCATAGGGAAACAACAACCGGGGCGCCTCGATCATCAACAGCGGCTGCACATGCTCGTCCGGCACCTCGCCCAGCCGCACCAGCCCGCAATAGACCAGCTCGGCCATGAACAGGGTGGTGTCCTCGGTCTTCGCATGGGCGTTGAGCTGCAGGGCCACCTCGTGGTCCCGTTCGCTCAGCCTGGAGACGTTGACGTCCACGTTGATGTTGACCTCCGGCGCCGCGCCTTCCTGGACGAAAACCTGGGGCGCCCCCGGGTTTTCGAAGGACAGGTCCTTGGTGTACTGGTGCAGGATCGAAATCGGCGGCCCTGCGGTGGCCTCCGACGGGGCCTCGGCGTTGCCCGTGCCCGTTTCCGCATCACTCATGGTCTGTCCCCGTCGTCCTGCTGTGGCCAACGTCCGCCGTGGCTAGCACGAATGAAGGGGACCGGACAATAGCGCCGGCACAGTCGTTTGCGCCTTGCGGAACAGGGTTCGATGGACGACGCTGACCATCGCGCTTCTGTCGGTTGTCGGGGGTCTTTTCGGTGCAGGGCGCCCGCGGCGCGGACCGAAGACATTCACTCGCGTCGGGGCCGTCCCGGCCGAAAGGGCATCATGTTCGGTCCCGCCGTCTCGCCGCCACGAACCACGACGCTGGTCTTGCTGACCGCGCTTTCGGTCCTGTTGCTTAACATGTTCCTGCCTTCGCTGTCGAACATTGTGGCGTCGTTTCAGGCGGACTATGCGCTGGTCAGTCTGTCGATCGGCGGTTATCTGGCGATGACCGCCGTGCTGCAGCTTATCGTGGGGCCGATGTCGGATCGCTACGGGCGGCGCCCGGTCTTGCTGGCGGCACTGTCGGTTTTCACCGCGGCCTCTGTGGGCTGTTTCCTGGCCGGCGATGTTTGGGTTTTCCTGTGCTTCCGGATGGTGCAGGGGGCGATGATCTCCGGCTGGGTGATCGCGCTTGCGGTCATCCGTGACACCGTTCCCGAACGGGAGGCGGCGAGCAGGATCGGTTACGTCACCATGGCCATGGCGGTAGGGCCGATGCTGGGGCCGGTATTCGGCGGCGCGCTGGATGCGCTGTTCGGCTGGCGGTCGAACTTCCTGGCTTTCGCGGGCCTGGGCGCGGCGGCAATCGTGCTGTGCTGGGTCGACCTGGGGGAGACCAACAAGACGCCGTCGGAGACTTTCGCCAAGCAGTTCCGGACCTACCCGGAGTTGTTCCGGTCCCGGCGGTTCTGGGGTTATGCCTTGTGCATGATGTCTTCGACGGGCGCTTTCTACGTCTTTCTGGCCGGAGCCCCGTTGGTCGCGGAAACCGCGCTCGCCCTGTCGCCGGCGACGGTGGGGCTTTTCGTCGGGTCGATCACCGGGGGTTTCCTCATGGGCGGGTTCTTCTCGGGCCGGTTCGCGAAACGCTTCGCCCTGACGACGATGATGATGACGGGGCGGCTGGTCGCCTGCGCCGGTCTCGTTGCCGGATTGGCGACGCCCCAGGGCGGTTTGGCGGGAACGATTGCCCTGTGTGGCGCCGTCGTGCTGGTGGGCCTGGGCAACGGATTGACCATGCCGGCCTGCAATGCCGGCGTCATGTCGGTGCGGCCCCGGCTGGCCGGCAGCGCGTCGGGCATGTCCGGCTCGATGACGGTCACGGGCGGAGCGGTCCTGTCGGCGGTTGCAGGCGCAATGGTGACCGAGGCGAATGCGGCCGGTGCGCTGCTCGGTCTCATGTTGGCTTGCGCGGCGTTTGGCCTGTTGGCAACGGTGTCCGTGATCCGGGTCGACCGGCGCGAAGGCGCCGTGAACCGGCCGGCACCCTAGTCCCGTTCCGGGCCTCGCGGGCCCAGTTGCGGTTTGTCGTCCTCGTCATTCGCGGGCGGCCGCTCGGTGAGGTCCTCGAACTCCGCATCGACGACGGTGCTCGTTCCGCGGGTGCGCGTGCTTTCGATGTGCCAATGCACGGTGGTGCCGCCGCGGGCCTTGATCAGTTCCAGCAGGCGCCGGCCCAGCACCGTGCGGAAGCCCGGGATCAGCAGGGCCAGGCCGACGGCGTCGGTCATGAACCCGGGTGTCAGCAACAGGGCGCCGGCTATCAGGATACAGACACCGTCGAACAGCTCGCGCACGGGCGGCCGCCCGGCATCCACTTCCGCCTGGGCCTTGGCCAGGGTTGCCAGGCCCTGCCTGCGCACCAGAGCCGCGCCGATCACCGCGGTCACCAGGATCGTCGCCAGGGTCGGCCACAGGCCGATATAGCCGCCGATTTCGATAAAAAGGGCGATCTCGATGATCGGAACGCCGATGAGAAGCAGCAAAAGCAGCGGCATGCTTGCCCTTTCCGTTAGAAAAGCCTATCTACATCACTAGATAGGTTGCACAAAAGACGACCTTGTAACCCGCTGGCAACCGTCGCTTTGGCGCAGCCTGGAGGATCCTGCGGGCGAGACGGCCCCCGGACTGATCCCGCACCATGGTTCGTTGCGTATCTGAGAGTTACACGAGAACAGGGATCAATCCCTGGCCATTGTAAAGGTTAAGGTCATCGGCCGATGAGCGGCGCATTCGACTATTTCGAGATTCTGATCCTAGCCATGCTGGCGGTGTTCCTGATTTACCGCCTGGGCAGCGTGCTGGGCAAGCGCACCGGACACGAGCGCCGGCCGTCGGACATGTTCCCGCGCAGCCAGGAAGGCGCAGCCGGCACGGACGACAATGTGGTCAGCCTGCCGGGGCGCGACGAGGCACGCGACGAGGCGGTCGAGGCGGCCATGGCGGCGATGCCTCACGGCGAGGGCCTGGCCGCGATCCACCGTGCCGATCCGACCTTCGACCCGCAGCAGTTCCTGGAGGGCGCCCGGGCGGCGTTCGAGATGATCGTCGTTGCCTTTTCCCAGGACGACGAGAAGACCCTGCGCAATCTCTTGAGCGACAGCGTCTTCGACGATTTCCGGGCGGCCATCGAAGACCGCAGGAGCCGGAACGAAAAGCTGGAAACCACTTTGGTTGGCATCGACGACGTGGAGATCCTGGAAGCGGGACTGGAGGGCAGCGACGCGGTGGTCACCGTCAAGTTCGTGTCCCAGCAGGCCAACGTCACCTACGACGCCGACGGCACCCCGGTGGACGGCGACGCGCAGGTCGTGGCGCCGATCACCGACATCTGGACTTTCCGGCGCGACACCCGCAGCGGTGACCCCAACTGGTTGCTGGTGGCCACGCGGAGCCCGAACTGACGGACGGCCGGTTCGGCCGTGCGCCCAATTCACCGATCGATCGGACTGTTGCGGACCCTGGCGCCGGCATGTGTGCTGGCCGCGGCCCTGGCTGCGTGCGAGGAGCCCAAGGAAGCCGAGGCCCCGGTCGGGCCCGGTTTCGTTCAAGTTGACTATGAGGCGCTGCCGGCCTGGTCCGACGGCGCCCAGGCCGGTGCCCTGGAGGCGCTGCGGCGGTCCTGCGCCAAGATAATCAAGGCGCCGGCGGACAAGCCGCCGGGCTCGCCGCTGTTGGCGATCGAACGGCGTGACTGGGTTGCGCCCTGCACCGAGGGGCAGGTGCTCGACCCGTCCGACGATGCGGCGGCGCGCCGGTTCTTCGAAAAACACTTCGTCCCCTTCAAGACGGTTCCGGCGGCGGAAGACAAGAACGGCGACGGCCTGTTCACCGGCTATTTCGAGCCGGAGCTGCGCGGCGCGCGCCGGCCCGACGACATCTACCGCTATCCCCTGTGGACCCGGCCCGCCGATATGGTGACGGTCGACCTGGGCGAGTTCGACGAGACGCTCAACGGCCGGCGCCTGGTGGGCCACATCGACGGCGCGCGCCTGGTGCCCTATCACACCCGCGGCGCCATCGACGGCGGCGCGCTGAAGGGCCGCGGGCTGGAGCTGTTGTGGCTGGACGACCCGGTCGACGTGTTCCTGTTGCACGTCCAGGGCTCGGGCCAGGTGGTTCTGCCCGACGGCGGCGTGGTGCGGGTCGGGTTCGCCGGTCATAACGGGCATGGCTACGTGTCGATCGGCAGGGCGTTGATCGAACGCGGCGAGCTGGAACCCCACCAGGCCTCCTGGGGCGGGATCCGCGACTGGATCGACAGCAACCCGGACAAGGCGGGTGACCTGTTCGCGGTGAACCCGCGTTTCATCTTTTTCCGCGAGATCGCCGGCGACGGGCCGATCGGCTCCCAGGGCGTGGCGCTGAGTGCCGGGCGCAGCTTGGCGGTGGACACCGCCTTCGTGCCCCTGGGCCTGCCCCTGTGGCTGGACACCACCTGGCCGGGCCAGACCGACCGGCCGCTGAACCGGCTGGTCGTCGCCCAGGACACCGGTGGCGCGATCAAGGGGCTGGTCCGCGGCGACTTCTTCTGGGGCTATGGCGACGAAGCCCTGGCGCAGGCCGGCAAGATGAAAAGCCGCGGCACCTATTATCTGCTGGTGCCCAACGCGGCCGCCGACCGGCACCGCGCGCCCGCGTCCTGAGCCGCCGGTTGCCTTTCGCCGTGGCTGCGCACATTGTGTCATCGGGAAGAAGAACGGGGTGCGGTGCATGACGACGGGGACCCAGCCCAAGGTCGGGCTGTTCGTGACATGTCTGGTGGATCTGTTCCGGCCGGCGGTGGGCTTTTCCGCCGTCAAGCTGCTGGAAGATGCCGGCTGCGAGGTCAGCGTGCCCGCCGCGCAGAGCTGTTGCGGCCAGCCCGCCTATAATTCCGGCGACCGGGCCGACACCAAACGCATCGCCGCCAACGTGATCGCGGCCTTTGAGGGGTTCGACTACGTGGTTGCGCCCAGCGGGTCCTGCGCGGCGATGATCCACGAACACTATCCCGCCCTGTTCGCCGACGATCCCGAGATGGCGGTGAAGGCCCAGCACCTGGCCAAGCGAACCTTCGAGCTGATGTCCTTCCTGGTCGACGTGCGCGGGGTCGACCGCGTTGCGGCGTCCTACGACGGGACCGTCACCTATCACGATTCCTGCTCGGGCCTGCGCGAGATGGATGTGAAGCAGCAGCCGCGCACCCTGTTGCGTTCGGTCGAGGGCCTGGCCTTGAACGAACTGGAGGGCGCGGAGATCTGCTGCGGCTTCGGCGGGACCTTCTGCGTCAAGTATCCGGATATCTCCAACAAGATGGTCCAGGAAAAGGCCGACGCGGTCGCCGCCTCGGGTGCGGGCCTGCTGCTGGCGGGCGACCTGGGCTGCCTGATGAACATGGCCGGCAAGCTCGCCCGCATCGGCGCCGACGTGGAGGTGCGCCACGCCGCCGAAGTGCTCGCCGGCATGACCGACGCGCCGCCGATCGCCGGGCCCCGGGACTAGCGGGGGCGGCCGATGCGATCCACCAGTCACGCCTTCAAGGACAACGCCCGCGACGCGCTGGCCGACACACAGCTTCAGTCGGCGCTCGCCACCATGAAGGTCGGTTTCGTCGAACGCCGCGCCCGGGCGGTGGAGAAGGTGCCTGAGTTCGAACGGCTGCGCGACCAGGCCCGCGACATCAAGAACCACGTGCTGGAAAACCTGGACCACTATCTGGAGCGGTTCGAGGAGAAGGTGCTGGCGGCCGGCGGCCAGGTGCACTGGGCGCGCACCTCCGCCGAGGCGGTCGAGGCGGTGCGCGAGATCTGCCGGTCGGTGGACGCGAAGATGGTCACCAAGGGCAAGTCCATGGTGGCCGAGGAGATCGGCCTCAACGAGGCGCTGGAGACCGACGGCCTTGAGATCGTGGAAACCGATCTCGGCGAGTACATCATCCAGCTGCGCAAGGAACCGCCCAGCCACATCATTGCGCCGGCGATCCACGTGCTGAAAGAACAGGTGGCCGACGACTTTCGGGCCAGACACACCCACCTGGACCCGGACCGGCCCTTGAGCGAACCGCGCCAGCTGATCGAAGAGGCGCGCGGGGTGCTGCGCCAGAAGTACCTGGACTCCGACGTGGGCATCACCGGCGCCAATTTCCTGATCGCCGAGAGCGGTTCCACCGTCATCGTCACCAACGAAGGCAACGGCGACCTAACCCAGACCCTGCCCAAGGTGCATGTGGTCGTGGCCAGTCTGGAAAAGGTGGTGCCCACCTTCGAGGACGCCTCGACCATCCTGCGGGTGCTGGCGCGGTCGGCCACCGGCCAGGACACCTCGGCCTACACGACCTTTTCCACCGGCCCCCGGCGGGCCGACGACCCGGACGGGCCGGAACAGTTCCACGTGGTGCTGGTGGACAACGGCCGTTCGGCCATGCTGGGCACGCCGTTCCAGGAAATGCTGCGCTGTATTCGCTGCGGCGCCTGCATGAACCACTGTCCGGTCTACGGCGCGGTGGGCGGCCACGCCTACGGCTGGGTCTATCCCGGGCCGATGGGCTCGGTGCTGACGCCCAGCTTCATCGGCGTGAAGGAGGCGGGCAACCTGCCCAACGCGTCCACCTTCTGCGGCCGGTGTGAACAGGTCTGTCCGATGCGCATCCCGCTGCCGAAGATGATGCGCCACCACCGGGAACGGGAGTTCGAACGCGGCCTGTCGCCGGCGTCCGTGCGCTGGGGCCTTGCCGGCTGGGCCTTCCTGGCGTCGCGGCCGCGCCTCTACGGCATGGCGATGGGGCTTGCGGCGCGTTTCCTGTCGCTGGTCGGCGGGCGGCCCGGCCGCATCCGGTCGCTGCCGCTGGCCGGCGGCTGGACCCGGCACCGGGACCTGCCGGCACCCGCCGGCAAGACCTTCCAGCAGGCCTGGTCCGGACGCGGCGGCCGCAGGGTGCCGTCGGCATGAGCGGCGCGCGCGAGCAGATCCTGGGCGCGGTCCGCAAGTCGCTGGGGCGCGGACCGTTGGACGGCGCGGCGCGCGACGTGCTGGACGGGCGCCTGAAGAACCACCCCCGCTCTTTGGTTCCGGCGCAGGAGGGCGGGCGTTCCACCGCCGACCGGTTCTGCGAACGGGTCGAGGCGGTGGCCGGCACGGTGGCGCGGGTGGACAGCCTGGCCGACGTGCCCGGCGCGGTCGCCGACTATCTGGCGGGCCTCAACCTGCCGGCCCGGCTGCGCCACGGCGGCGACCCGTTGCTGGCCGCGGTCGACTGGTCGGCGCGCCCGGCCCTGCAGGTGGAAACCGGCGCCAGCGACGGCGACGACCTGGTGGGGCTGTCCGCCGGGTTCGCCGGCATCGCGGAAACCGGCACGGTGATGATGCTGTCGGGCAAGGACAACCCGACCACGCTCAACTTCCTGCCGGCGACCGAGATCATCGTGCTGACCGAAGGCCGCCTGGTGGACGCGCCCGAGGACGCCTGGGACCGGCTGCGCGCGGCGGGTCCCATGCCGCGGGCGGTCAACCTGGTGGCGGGCCCGTCGCGCACCGGCGACATCGAGCAGACCATCTATCTGGGCGCCCACGGCCCCTTGAACCTGCACATCGTTCTGGTCGCGCAAGACCCTGACTGACGGCGGCGGGGATGGCGGGCAAGGATCGCAAACCGACGGGCGATGACGCGGCGCTGTGGAAGGCCGTCACGCGGAACGTCACGCCGAACCCCGAGCGCAACCGGGCGGAATGCGGCCCGGCGACCCCGGGCGCCAAACCCGGACCGCAGCCCAAGCCCCAGAAGGCGGCGGCGCGGGCGGAGGCGACCGCCCCGAAGCAGATCGTGTCGGAAGCCGCCGCGGCCTCGCCGCGGCTCGACCCGATCGCCCGACGCACGGCGCGGCGGCTCAAGTCCGGCCGGATCGAGATCGACGGCAAGATCGACCTGCACGGCCTCAGCCAGGACGCCGCGCATGCGGCGCTGTTCCGTTACATTCCCGCCGCGTCGGCGGCCGGGAAGAAAAACGTGCTGGTGGTGACCGGCAAGGGCAAGGGCATCCTCCAGAACGCGGTTCCCATGTGGCTCAGCTCCGGCCGGCTCGCCGAATATGTGATCAGCATGTCCACCGCCCCCCAGCCGCTGGGCGGTGCCGGCGCGCTTTACGTGGTGTTGCGCAAGGTGACGCGGGAGCGCGGGCGGTGACCCCCTTCGGCGCGAAACTGCGCGCGCTCCGCAAGCAGAAGGGCGTGACGCTGTCGCAGATGGCCGAGGCGCTGGGCGTGTCGGCCGCCTATCTGTCGGCCCTGGAACACGGCCGCCGCGGCACCCCCAGTGCCGCGCGCCTGCACGCGATCTGCGGCTATTTCAACATCATCTGGGACGAGGCCGAGGAACTCGCCGCGCTGGCGCGCCGCTCGGACCCCCGGGTGGTGGTGGACACCGCGGGGCTCAGTCCCGAGGCGACGCTGCTGGCGAACGAGCTTGCGGCACGGATCCGGGAGCTGCCGGAGGAGAAGGTGAAGACGCTGCTCGAGGGGCTCCTGTCCGGGGACTAGGGCCGGCGATACAACTCAGTCCTTCACCGCCGCCACGAACAGGTTCAGCGGCGCGTGCTCGCGGAACCGGGCCAGCCATTCGCGCCCCTCGGATGCTTCGGCGGTCGGGCGCGGTTCTTCGATCTTCGTGATGCGCAGGCCCGCGTCGCAGACTGCGTTGACGTAATCGGCCAGCGTGCGCGGAAACCGGGGCACCTCGAACAAGGGCTGTTTGCGGCCTTCCGGATGCTTGCCAAACCGGAACCGTTCGATGAACGGCGAGCGGTCGAAATAGCGTCCGGCCTTCACGCCTTCATAGGCACCGTCGTCGGAGACGATCCAGTCGAAGACGCGGGTGAAGAAACAGGGATGCAGCACGCTGAAGCACAACGCACCGCCCGGCACCAGGACCCGGCGCGCTTCGCGCACCGCCGCACCGAAATCCGGGCCGTCCATCAGTGCCATCGTCGACAGCGCGATGTCGAAGCTGTCGTCTTCCGCGGTTGTGATGTCGGCGAACGAGCAGCGTTCATAGCGGATGCCGAGCGGATCGCGCGCTTCCGCCGCCCGCGCCCGCGCCAGCATGGCCTCGGAAATGTCGATCGCGGTGACGGCTGCACCCAGCGTCGCGAAGCGGCGCGTGTTGGTGCCTTCGCCGCAGCCCAGGTCGATGACCTGACGGCCGTTGAGATCGGGAATGAAATCCAGGAAGGCGGGCATCACGTGCAGGTCGCCGAACAGGTCATGACCCGCCTCGACGCCGTTAGCCCAGCGCTCCGCGTTGCGGTCCCAGGCCTCCGCGACGGCTTTTTCGTCGTAGGCGTCGTCGGTCATGGACCCCTGCTTTCCGCCGGCGCTTCACCCGCGCAGGGCGCGTTCCAGGACCTCGATCTCCAACTTCACCATGCTCAGCATCGCCTCCATGATACGCTCGGTCTGGGCGGGGTCCGCTTGCGCCAGCAGGTCATTCAGGGATGCAGGAACCACCTGCCAGGGAACCCCGTAGCGGTCCGTGAGCCAGCCGCACCGCTGGGGCGTGCCGCCCTCCGACAGCACTGCCCACAGCCGGTCGAGCTCGGCCTGGGTGTCGCAGGCAGCGGTCAGCGAGATCGCATGGGTGAAACCCGCCGGCATGCCGCCATTGAGCGCGATCATCGCAGCACCGGCCAGCGTGAACTCCACTGCCAGCACTTGGCCGGCCTCCCGGCCCGGTGTCGCGGCGGACGGGCGGCGGAAATGATCGATGCGGGAGTCGGGCATCAAGCCTACATAGAACCGCGCCGCCTCTTCCGCCTCTTGTTCGAACCAAAGACAAGTCGCCAGCGTCACCATGATTCCGTCTCCTTGCATGAACGCCGTGCGTCGCCCCTCGGGGAGAAGGGGTGGGGGCGAGGGTGTTACCGGCCCCTGTCAGTCAGCACCCGAACCCCCTTGTGTCTTGGGAATCCTGTAGATGAAGAGGTACCGCCCGGGTGGTG
>Ga0066187_1000424_pt1 | contig 14524 bp, 14 predicted proteins | sample WorMetexBAHAMAS1_FD_58706 | JGI IMG/M metagenome (GOLD analysis project Ga0066187, IMG submission 58706) | Marine gutless worms symbiont microbial communities from Max Planck institute for Marine Microbiology, Germany - Inanidrilus exumae... | ecosystem: Host-associated > Annelida > Digestive...
GGGCCCTTGTTGTCCTATCGGGCGCGGGCCCTTGTTGTCCTATCGGGCGCGGGCCCTTGTCGTCTTGTTGGGGGCAGCCGTCGCCTGTCATTCGGTCGATTGCGGCTCGTCGCGGCGCATGGCCGACCACGCCAGCATCGCCCATCCGGATATGAAAAGCATGCCGCCGATCGGTGCCGCTCCCGGTATCGGGGTCTCGCCGGTGATGCAGAAGGCATAGAGCGATCCGGAGAACATGATGATCCCGGCCGTGAAAAACCAGCCGGCGCGGACCGCCCAGCGCCCCGAGGTGCCGGCCCGTTTCGCCGACAGCCAGGCGACGCCGAATAGCGCCAGGGTGTGCCACATGTGGTATTGAACGGCGGTCGAGAAGATCTCGCGCAGGCCCTGGTCGCCTTCCAGCCAATGGTACCCGAAAGCGCCGCCGCCGACGCCGAGGATCCCGCTGACCCCGGCAACCACGACCCAGAAACGCCAGCTTTCCGAGATCATGGCTCGATCGGCTCCGTACGGCGGATGGACAGCAGGACCGCATCTTCGAAATCGCCGGCGGCCAAGCCTTCGGTTGCGTCCAGCGCATCGAGAAAGGATGTCATGTCTTTCTCGAGGATTCCCATGGTGTTTTCCGGATCGTAACCTTCGCGGGCCCAATCGATATCATCGAAATTGTCGCCGTACCAGGTGCCGCCCGAACTGGTGCGCATCACGTCGAGCAGGACCCGCCCCTCGACACCGAGCGCGGCGGCCGCTTCCAGGGCCCTACGGACGGCAACGACGCTGGACGATGCGACGAAGTTGTTGATGACCTTGACCGTCATGCCGGCACCGCGCTCACCGAGATGGTGAATACGCCCCCCATGGCCTTGAAGGGGTGTTTCAGGGCGGTGACCGACGCCGTGCTTCCGCCGACCATGAAAGTCAACGTGCCGTTGCGGGCCCGGTGCGGGGCGCCGGACATGGGCGCGTCGAGGAGGTCGGTCCCGGCCGGCAGTCGGGCCGCGACCTCCGGAATGACGCGCGGCGACAGGGTCGAACAGAGCACCAGGGTGCCGGGCGGGTCTTCCACTGAAAAGATCGCTTGTCGGTCGAAACAGAGGTCCAGGGTCTGGCGGCGGTCGCGAACGACGGAAAACACACAATCGATCCGGTTCGCGAACTCCACCGGATCGGCGATCATACGCCGGGCAAAGGTTCCGAACTCCGAGACCGGGCGGATATCGAACCCCCAGACCTCGAAGCCGGCATCGAGCAGCCGCTCGGCCATGGGTAGGCCCATGGCGCCGCAGCCGGCCATGCCGAAGACCCGTGTCTCTTCGACGGCGATCATTTGTCATCGATCCCCGCCGCCACCACGAGGGCGCGAAAAATCTCGAAGTCCGGCTCACCGGGTGCGGCGAAGAACTCGGGATGCCATTGGACGCCGAGGGCGAAGCGGAGGCCGGAAAGCTCGATCCCCTCGACCACTCCGTCGGGCGACCGGGCGTTGACGGTGAAACCTTCCGGTTCGTTTCTGAGCGCTTCTCGGTGCGCCGTGTTGACCGCCATCTCCGTGCGGCCGGTGATCTTTTGCAGCAGGCTGCCGGGCTCGATGGCAACGGAATGGGCCTTTTCCTCGGCCGGTTTCTCGTCCAAATGGTCGATATCGGTCGGGAGGTCCTGACGAACGTCGCGGTAAAAGATCCCGCCCTTCAGGCCGGCCATGACCTGCATGCCGGCGCATATGCCGAGGATCGGGGTGTCGGTGTCGAAAAGCGATTGCGTCAGTTCGGTCTCGAAAGCGAAGCGCGGTTCGACCGCTTGGCCGTCTTTCACGGCCTCGCCGTACCAGGTGTTCGGGAACGGGTAACGGCCGCCCGGCGTGACGACGCCATCGCACGAGACGACCATCTCATCCAGGGCTTCCGCCAGATAGGGAAGGGCAATGGGCAGGCCGCCTGCCTTCCACACCGCGTCGAAGTAGGCGGTGCGGATCGCATAGTAGGGGCGCAATGAAAACGAGCCGCTGGGTTCGTAGTCCATGAGGATCCCAATGGTGGGCCGGCCGGTCATTCGATTCCCCTTCGTCCTGTGATATGGTTCCGCATACCGGAAAGGCGTGGCGGCGAACGCCAGTTCCCATCATGCCCATGGAGCGCCCGGGGAAAAGGACCAATATGCAAGAAACGGCGCGATACCGGGTTCTCGAGCAGGAGAACCACCCGTTCGCCGATTTGAGGGCCGTGCATCAATACTGGGACGAACGCCGCGGCGAGCGCTTCGCGCCGGCCTGGTCGGATATCGACCTGTTGTCTCTGCCTGCCCCGGTCATTCCCCGCATCTGCGTCGTCGACAGTCGAAACAATGGCACCGATTTTACTTACCGTTTTTGGGGAACGGCGATCACCGACATGCATCACTACGACCTGACGGGCAAGTCGGTCCTCGATCTGGAACCCTCTCATTACGCGCGCTCGGTTCGTGACCAGTACGCCCTCGTCGTCGAGTCCCGCGAACCGGTGCTGTTCCTCAACGAGGTCCCGGTGCCGAGCGGGCTCACGACTTTCTATGCGGCTTTACGCATGCCCCTGACGACCGACGGCGCCGAAGTGGATATCCTGATGAGTGCCGAGGAATACGGGGAAAACAGAAAACAACTCGAGGACTACTTCGAGGAGGCCTGGCGCGAGCACGAGAACCAACTGTCCGAACCGTAGAGGCTCTAACCGGCACTCTTCAACGAACTCGACTCTTCCGCCGTCAAGGGATGCTCGAGCTTATCGAGCATCTCCTTCGGCACGACCTGCCAGAACTTGCCGATCTCGTCGGCGCCGAGCATGGCGGCGATGACGACGTCGCGGCCGGTCTTGAAACCGCCGTCGACGCGCAGCGTCACGTTGTGCCTGAGCCGGTTTAGCGTCAGCACCTGGTTGGCCTCCGACAGCCCCATCTCCCATGGAATGCCGGCGTATTTGATCGACGACTGCGGACTGGCGCCGGTGCCGCCGTCGTGCCCCGAGATCAGGATGGTGTCGGCCTTGGCCTTGGCGACGCCGGCGGCGATGGTTCCGACGCCGGTGCGCGCCACCAGCTTGACGCAGACCCTGGCGCCCGGATTGATCTGCTTGAGGTCGTAGATCAGTTGCGCCAGATCCTCGATCGAATAGATGTCGTGATGGGGCGGCGGCGAGATCAGCGTGACGCCCGGCGTCGAGTGGCGCAGCTTGGCGATCAGCTCGGTCACCTTGAGCCCGGGCAGTTGGCCGCCCTCGCCCGGTTTGGCGCCCTGCGCCATCTTGATCTCGATTTCCTGGCAGTTGTTGAGATATTCGGCGGTGACCCCGAAGCGCCCGGATGCGATCTGTTTGATGGCCGACGACGGATTGTCGCCGTTGAGACGCGGCTCGAAACGGGCCGGATCCTCGCCGCCTTCCCCCGAATCGGATTTGGCGCCGATGCGGTTCATGGCGATGGACAGCGTCTCGTGGGCTTCCGGCGAAAGCGCGCCCAAGGAGATGCCCGGCGCCACGAGACGTTTTCTAATCTCGGTGACGCTCTCCACCTCCTCGACCGGAACCGGCGCGTTCAGCCGTTTGAAGTCGAACAGGTCGCGCAGATAGATGGGTGCCAAGTTGCGGATGCCGTCGCTGTAGCGCCGATAGACCGAATAGGACTCGGTGGTGACGGCGTTCTGCAGGATGTGGATCAGCTTGCCGTCGTGCCCGTGCCGCTCGCCGCTGGCGCGATAGCGGTAGAAACCGCCGACGGGAAGCGGCACCGGCGTTTCCCGGTAGGCTTCCCGGTGCATGTCGATGACGGCGTTCTTGATGCCCGAGAACCCGATCCCCGATATGCGCGACGCCATGCCGGGGAAGAACTCGGCGACCAGCGCGCGGCTCAAGCCCACCGCCTCGAAACAATAGCCGCCTCGGTAAGAGCTGATGATGCTGATGCCCATCTTCGACATGATCTTCAGGAGACCGTTGTCGATGGCCGTGACGAAATTGCGGATGCAGTCGTCGAGCGGGACGTCGCCCAGCAATCCCCGGCGATGGCGCTCGGCGATGGTTTCCTCGGCCAGGTAGGCATTGATCGTCGTCGCCCCGACACCCGTGAGCACCGCGAAATAGTGGACGTCCATGCACTCGCCGGAGCGCACGTTGATCGACGTGAAGGTCCTGAGCTCCTGGCGCACCATGTGGGTGTGAACGCCGCCGGCGGCCAGGATCATCGGTATCGGGGCGCGGCCGGCGCCGACGTTCATATCGGACAGGATCAGATGCGTGCGCCCGCCGCGAACGGCGTCTTCCGCCTCGGCGCGGATGCGGTCGAGCGCCGCGCCGAGCGCGCCGCGGCCCGCTTCCGGGTCGAAGGTGCAATCGATCTCGGCGGCGGTGTCACCCAGGTAGTCGCGCATGGCGTCGAACTCGGCGGTGGTCAGCACCGGGCTCTCCAACTGCAGGAGATCGCACTGGCTGGGGGTCTCCTCGAGGATATTGCCGAGGTTGCCGAGCCGTGTCTTGAGGCTCATGACGCGGCGCTCGCGGAGACTGTCGATGGGCGGGTTGGTGACCTGACTGAAGGCCTGCCTGAAGAAGTGGTGCAACCCCCGATACTTGTCGGAAAGGACCGCCAAGGGCGCGTCGTCGCCCATGGACCCGGTCGCCTCCTTGCCGTCCTCGGCCATGGGGTGGAGGATCAGTTCCATGTCCTCCATGGTCAGGCCGAAGCAATGCTGGCGCCGGCGCAGTTCCTCGGGCCCGAACATGACGCCTTTGCCGTGGGAGGCCTTGATGATGTCGTCGATCTTCTTGATCTTGCCGGTCCACTCACCATAGGGGTGGCGCTCGGCGAGCCGGTCCTTGATCTCCTTGTCCCGGTAGAAGGCACCGCTTTCCAGGTCGATGGCGATCATGCCGCCGGGGCCGAGGCGTCCCTTTTCGACGATGGCGTCTTCCGGCAGTTCGACCATGCCGGTCTCCGACCCGACGATGAGAAGGCCGTCGCGGGTCCTCGAAAAGCGCATGGGCCTGAGGCCGTTGCGGTCCATTCCGGCGACCACCCAGCGCCCGTCGGAAGCACAGATGGCGGCCGGCCCGTCCCAGGGCTCGAGGACGCTGTTGCAATAGGCGAAAAGGTTGCGGTGGTTGTCGGGCATGGTCGCGTTCTGGCCGACCGATTCGGGGATCATCAATGCCTTGGCCGCCGGTGCCGTGCGGCCGCCCCGGCAGATCAGCTCGAACACCGCGTCCAGCGCCTCCGAATCGGAGCTGCCCGACTGGATCACCGGTTTCAGGTCCTCGATATCGTCGCCGAACAGCGGCGAGGCGATCTTCGGTTCATGGCAGGCGGCCCAGTTGACGTTGCCCTTGAAGGTATTGATCTCGCCGTTGTGGGCGAGCATGCGAAACGGTTGCGCCAGCCGCCAGGTCGGGAAGGTATTGGTCGAGTAGCGCTGGTGGTAGATGGCGAAGCTGGAGACGAACCGCTCATCCAGGAGATCGGGATAGAAGGCGGTCAGCTGCTCGGCCAGGAACATGCCCTTGTAGACGATGGACCGGCAGCTGAGCGAACAGATGTAGAAGCCGGTGATGTGTTCGTCGAGAACGCTTTTCTCGATGCGGCGCCGCACCACGAAAAGATCGCGCTCGAAGGCCTCGTCGTCGAGATCGCCCTTGGCGCCTTCGGTCGGCTTGGCGATCATGATCTGCTCGATCTCGGGGCGCGTGGTGTTGGCTTTCTCGCCGATCACGTCGGCGTTGATTGGCACCTGGCGCCAGCCGAAGATGGAGTATCCGGCGCGCAGGATTACCGTCTCGACGATCGAGCGGCACCGCTCCTGGGCGCCGAGATCGGTCTTCGGCAGGAACAGCATGCCGACGGCGAGCCGTTCGTCGCCGGGCTCGTGGCCGGTGTCGCGGATGTGCTGTTTGACGAACTCCCAGGGGATCTGCACGTGGATGCCGGCGCCGTCGCCGGTTTTCCCGTCCGCGTCGACGGCGCCGCGGTGCCAGACTTTCTTGAGCGCCTCGATACCCGCCTCGACGACGCGGCGGTGCGGCTTGCCGTCGATGGACGCAACCAGGCCGACGCCGCACGACGCATGTTCCTCGCCCGGGTCGTAGAGGCCGTTCTCGATCAGATGCCGGGCGTTTTCGATCCAGGACTCGGCGCTGTTCCTGCTTATCGTTTTTGTGATCGCCATCGTCTCGCTCCCCTCACGAGGCCTCGGCCAGGTCGACGAGACCCAGTACCTTCATCTGGATGTAGTCATGGATGCCGTCGGCCGCGTCGCGCCCGTCGCGGATCGCCCAGACGACCAGCGAGGCGCCGCGCATGATATCGCCGGCGGCGAACACGCCGGGCACGTTGGTCAGCTTGTTGGGCTCCACGACCTTGACCGTGCCCCGCTCGGAGATCGCCAGTTCCGGCTCGCCGAACAGCTGCGGCAGGTCCTCCGGGTCGAAGCCGAGGGCCAGGATGACCATGTCGGCGTCGAGGGTGAAACTTGAGTCGGCTATGGGCTGCGGGGTCTGGCGCCCGGAAAAATCGGCTATGCCTAAGTGGATGCGATGGGCCCGGACGCCGGTGACGGTGGCGTCGCCGGTAAAGGCCTCCGGCGCCGACAGCCAGACAAATTCGACACCCTCTTCCTCGGCATTGGCCACTTCGCGCTGCGATCCCGGCATGTTGGCCCGGTCGCGGCGATAGAGGCATTTGACCGACTTGGCACCCTGGCGCACGGCGGTGCGCACGCAGTCCATGGCCGTGTCCCCGCCGCCGATGACGACGACGTCCTTGTCCTTGGCGTCGAGTTCCCCTGATGAGAATTCAGGGACATCGTCGCCCAGGCCCTTGCGGTTGCTGGCCGTCAAATAGGCGATGGCTTGGTGGATGCCGCCGAGACCGATGCCCGGAACCTGCAGGTCGCGGGACTGGTAGACGCCGGTGGCGATGAGGGCGGCGTCGTGGCGCCGGCGTAGATCGGATAGGGACGCATCGCGGCCGACCTCGAAACCGAGATGGAATTGGACGCCGCCTTCCTCCAACAGCCGGGCCCGCTTGATGACGACGTCCTTTTCCAGCTTGAATCCGGGAATGCCGTAGATCAGCAGCCCGCCGGCCCGGTCGTGGCGGTCGTATACATGGACTTGGTAACCGTATCCCCGCAGCCGCTCGGCGGCGGCGAGGCCGGCCGGGCCGGCGCCGATGATGCCGACCGAGCGGTCGATCTCGTTTGCCGGCCGAGGCGGTTTGACCCAGCCCCGTTCCCAGGCGGTGTCGGTGATGTAGCGCTCGATGGAGCCGATGGTGACCGTGTCGTGGCGCGATTGCTCGAGCACGCAGGACCCCTCGCACAGGCGATCCTGCGGACAGATGCGCCCGCATATTTCAGGAAAGGTATTGGTCGCCTGGCTGACCGCGTAGGCCTCCTCGAGTCGCCCTTCGGCGGTCAGCTTCAACCAGTCGGGGATGTTGTTCTGCAGCGGGCAGTGGATGTGGCAGTAGGGAATGCCGCATTGCTCGCAGCGCGACGCCTGGTCGGCGGCGCCGCCGGCGGAATAATCGCCGTAGATCTCCCCGAAGTCGCCCGTGCGGCCGTCTGCGTCCCGCTTGGCCGGCATGAGCCGTCCTATGCGGATGAACTGCTGCATCAGATCGGACATGGTCCCGTTACCCCGTTGTCGCGTCAATTGCCTCTGCGGCGCCCTCGAACCCCCGCCCCGACACGAACGTCCGGTCGACACCGGTAGCGGCCCCGGCGGGGAGCGATTTATGGCGGTTCCGGCGATCGAACGCAAGAAAAAAGGTCAGTATTATTTACTTTTTTCGATGCTCTTTTTCCGATGGCATTATACACGGCCCGAAATCAGCCGGCAAATGATAGCTAACGTCTCTAATTTGTCTCGAAACGGTACAAAAACAGTCTTTGTGGGAAGTGCTGGGAATGGTGTAAAACTCCCTAGATTTAGGGGGGGTGTGAGGGTGCCGTTCCAACATCTTGCGATCCTGGCCATCGTCCAGGGAATCACCGAGTTCCTGCCGATCAGTTCGTCGGGGCATCTGGTCCTGGTTCCGGCGGTTCTCGGCGTGCCGGACCAGGGTCTGATGCTCGATGTGGCCGTTCATGTCGGCACGCTGGGCGCCGTGCTTCTCTATCTGTGGCGCGACGTCGGCGCCATGGCGATGGGACTCGGGCGTTTGATGCGCGGGCGCAGCGACCCGGGCGCCCGGCTCCTCGGCTTCCTGATCATCGGCACGATCCCCGTCGTCGCCGCCGGTTTCGCCCTCAACCATTTCTATCCCCAGGGCATCCGCAGCCTCCTGGTCATCGGCTGGACGACCCTCGGATTCGGCTTGTTGCTGATGATCGCCGACCAGGTCGGTATGACGCTCCGGCGCATCGAGCACCTGCGCTACGGCGATGTCATCCTGGTCGGTGTCGCCCAGGTCCTGGCCCTGATCCCCGGGACCAGCCGGTCGGGCATCTGCATGACGGCGGGCCGCGTGCTCGGCATGGAACGCACCGACGCGGCGCGTTTCGCCATGCTGCTGGGCATCCCGGCGATTACAGGCGCCGGTGTGCTGAAGGGCTACGAGCTCTGGCAATCGGGCAACATGGCGCTCACCGGCGACGTCATCGTCGCCGCCAGTATGTCGTTCGTGGCAGCACTGTTCTCCGTGGCCCTGATGATGGCCTGGCTGAAGCGGGCCTCGTTCACGCCCTTCGCCCTTTACCGGCTTTTGCTTGGCGGCTTCCTGCTGGCTATCGGTTATGGGTGGGTCGGCTAGGGCCCGTCGGCGGAGCGGTCTGGCCCCCAACCGTTCATTTCGTGACGACGAGACGGTAGCCCAGGTCGCAGGCGTCGAGATCGGCGATATCGCCGTAGCGCTCCGCCCAGGCACCGCTGTCCAAATCCGCCGCCAGCCGATCCAAGCCCTTCGACAGGTCGCCGATTTTCCAGAACGAAGACATGGCGGCGCGGACCCGGGCATCGAGGTAGGCGGCGGGGCGTTTCCAATAGGCGCAGAGGAACCCGTCCGTGCAGTTCTGCGGGATGGGAACGGCCGAAATCTCGACCGGCCCCAGCCAGGCCGCGTAGTCGGCCATCGGCGGCATCTGTTCCTCGTCCAGCGTCACCAGTTCCGGGAAATAGTCGGCGAGCCAGAAGCCGCGGAACGCCGGGTCGTATGTGAGGATGACGACCGGGCCCCGCGCCACGCGACGAAGCTCCCGATGGCCTTTCTCCTGGTCGGTCCAATGATGGACCGTCAGCACCGCCATCGCCGCGTCGAAGAAATTATCATCGAACGGCAGATTTTCGGCAAAACCCTGAATGGCCGGCGCCGCCGACGTATCCCGTTGCCCGATCATTTCGGCCGACGGTTCGAGCGCCGTGACCTGCCGGTTGGCGGGCTCGTAGGACCCGGTCCCGGCCCCCACATTGAGAACGGTCCGCGCCGGCCCCAACGCTCGACCGATGGCCGCCGCGATCCGGGCGTCCGGTTTGCGGAGGTCCGAATAGTTGACGCCGATGGTGTCGTAGAATGCGCTCACTGGTTTTTCGACGGCTCGACCGCCTTCAAGCGGGCGACGTGGTCGGCGATGCTCGATATCTCGTCTTCGCTTAGGCTTTTGAGCCGCGTGACCATTTTCGTCGTCGGTGTCGTCCGCACGTTGTCACGGAAGGCCAGAAGCTGCTTGATCATGTAGGGATAGTGCTGGCCGCCGATGCGGGGGATGCCCTGGACGGCGTCGCCGTGTCCGGTCTCGCCGTGGCAATCGGCGCATTTTTTCCGATAGAGCTCGGCACCCAGTTCGAGATCGATGCCCGGCCCCAGCCGCGGCGCCCTGGTCAGCGGCAGGGTTGCGATATAGCCGATCAGATCGGCGATATCCTGGGGTTCGCCCATTTCGCCCTCTTCGGTCACGGTCTCCATGTCCTCGGACGGGCGGATGCCGGCCCGGAACTCGGCCAATTGGCGGATCAGGATTTCGCGATGCTGTCCCGCCAACTGCGGCACTAGGCCGCTTTTCGAGCCGTGCCCGTGCTTCTTATGGCACTGCCGGCAAATGCCATAGAGGTTCTTGCCGTTTTCGATGTCGGGCGTCAGGGTCAGGGCCTGCATCAGTTCGTCGTCGAGCTGACTGGCCGAAACCGACGCCGACCAGACGATGAGCGGCCCCACAATCAACGCGTGGAAAATTCGCCGGATGTTTTTCATTGTTGTTCGGCTCCTTCAATGGGTGTTTCCCGTCAGGTAACCCGCCGGTGCCGAAAAACAAGCCTTTTCATGGCTAGACCATCGGCGGCGGGCGCTTGCGGCGCATGCCGGTCAGCGCGTTGGCGGTGATGGCGCCCAAGAGAATACCGCCGCCGATCAGGGTCTCCAGATGCTGCACCTCATCGACCACGAGCCACACCCAGATCGGCCCGAAGACCACCTCGGTGAGTGATATGAGACCCAGTTCGGCAGCTGGCACCACCTTGGAGCCGGCCGTATAGGCAAGCAATCCGAAGCCGATCTGGCCGACGGCCATGGTCAGGCAGATGCCGAGATCGTAGGCCGGGACGGCGAAATCGGCGCCTTGCGCCACGAGTGCGGTGCCGGCGTAAAGCGCCCCGAAAAACCCGGCCCAGCAGACGGCCGGCGTCATGTCGCGGGCCTGTCCGCTGCGGAGCGCCACCGTATAGGCGCTGAAACAAAGGGCCGCGGCAAAGCCTAAGACCATGCCCTCGATGCCGTCGCCGCCGATTTCGCCCTCGACCATGACAAAAAGGCCGATGGAACCGACGGCCATCATTGCCCAGGTCACCCGGCGCACGGCCTCGCCCAAAAAGACGCGTCCGCCGATTGCGGCGAGGAATGGGATCGCCGAAAGCACGAACAAGACGTTGGCGACACTGGTCTTCTCCAAGGCCAGGACGAAGCAGGTGAAGGCGCCGCCCAGGAAAAATCCACCGAGCACCGCGCGGCCGCCGGCGTCGCGGAATTTCCCGATGACGTCGCCGCGGTTCCCAAGCGCCAGGACCAGGACCAGGAACGGGATCACGAAAAGCGATCGGTAGAAGACGATCTGCCAGCTGTCCGCCGTCTCGGCGAGGCGCACCAGCAAGCCCCCCGTCGACCAGAAGAGGCCGGCCAGAAAAACCAGGAACCGGCCCCGCAAGAGACCGGCATCGTCGCTCAATAGCCGGACTCCGGATCGATCATGTTCAAGGGCGCCTCGCCCCGCTCGACGCGGCGAATGTTGCCGGCGATGTATCGGGCCGCCGATGAGGGCACGGTCAGGCTCGCCATATGCGGCGTCATCACTACTTTCGCATGGGACCAGAAGGCATGGCCTCCGGGCAGCGGCTCCTCACTGAACACATCGAGGGTGGCACCGGCGAGCTTTCCAGAGTCGATCGCCGGGATCAGATCGGCTTCGACCAAGTGCCCGCCGCGCGCGCAGTTGATGAGAAACGATCCGTCAGGCATCTGGGCGAACAGATCCTCATTGAGGATGCCCTCGGTTTCGGCCGTCAGCGGTAAAAGGCAGACCAGGATCTCCGACTGCGCCACCATGTCCGCAAGGCCGTCCGCACCGTGGAACGTCTCGATCCCGTCGATGGACTTGGGCGTCCGGCTCCAGCACAGGACCTGGAAGTTGAGCGATCTTAAAGCCTCCGCCGCATCGCGGCCGAGCTCACCGAGGCCCAAAATACCGACCCGGCGCTGCTCCGTGTCCGCCTGTAGGAAGTTGCGCCAGCGACCCTCCGCCATGTCCGCGGCATACTCGCCCAGGCGCCGGTGGTAATGAATGGTCCAGTAGACCACGTATTCGGTCATGCCCTGGGTCAGGCAGCGGTCGACCAGGCGCGACACCGGCACGCCCGCGGGCAGGTCCGGGTCGCAGAGGATGCCGTCGATGCCGGCGCCCAAAGACAGGATCGCCTTCAGGTTGGGGAATGTGCGGAGCAGGCCCGTGGGCGGTTTCCAGACGAGGGCATAGTCGATGGCGTCGCGGGGCTCCGCCTCGTCCGGCCACAGGCGGAATTCCAACTCGGGCAGTTCGGCCCGGAGCGCGTCCCGCCACAGGTCCGCCTTGTCCCACTCGGAGATGAAAAGAAGCCGCATGCCGTTGTCCTCCCCCGCCGGCGTTTCCCGTCCCGAATGGACCGGGTGGGGCAGGTTGTCAAGGCGGAGCCCGTCGAGGGAACGCGGGAGGTCGTCGTTCCCGGACTGACCCGAATAAGGTGGCAATGTACGCAGCCGGGGACGAGGGAGCTCGTTCCTCGTGCCTTGCGTAAATCAAGAAGCTGTCGCCGGAGCTCTCGGTTACCAGGACTCCGCGCCATTGCGACCACGGCCGCTTACGCTCCCGGAAAGACGTTCCTTGGGGATTGTCAACTGAATAAACATGTTCCGAATACAATTTACCCTGAAAGCGGGTCGACGCTAGTTTCGACCTCGGCAATTCCAACCGGTGACTGAAGAGAACAGGAGAGTACGATGACGAAACATAGCGCTTGGTAGGTCGGTATCCTGATCGGCACGGCGGCCTTCCTATCGGCGGCCACCGTGCCGCTCCGGGCCCACGCGGTTCGGATCCCCGCCGGTGTCACCCTCGCCGATTGCCGCACGAGGCCGGTATACCATCAAGGTGAAAGTTTACTGAACCGGGGGGAGGGGATGCATTTCCCATGCTCTGGAATTCGCTACACTGCTGGTACATCGACAACGGCATGGCGTAACGAGGACCACCAGCATGAAAGCTCACATCGTTCTGGCCCACCCGGAGGCGAAATCCTTCAACGCCCACCTATCCGACATATCGCGCCGAACGCTCGGCGCCGCCGGCGGGCAGACCACGCTGGCCGACCTCTACGCCATGGGCTTCGACCCCTGCGAAGGGCCGCATCATTACGAGACGCGCAAGGACCCAGCGCAATTCCATACGCAGACCGAGCAGCGCTTCAACGCCGACCAGGACAGCCTGCCGCCGGAGATAAATTCGGAAATCGACCACCTGCTCGGCGCCGACCTGCTGGTCGTCCATTTTCCCCTGTGGTGGTTCGGCATGCCGGCGATCCTCAAGGGCTGGATCGACCGGGTCTTCGTCTACGGCCGCATGTATCGGAGCGTCATGCGCTACGACACCGGGATCTGCGCGGGCAAAAAAATGATCGCCTGCGTCACCACCGGCGCCAGCGAAGACAGCTGCGCCTTCAACGGCCGGGAGGGCGATACCCGCCTTCACCTATGGCCCCTGTTGTTCCCGTTTCGCTACCTGGGCTTCGACGTCTACGAGCCCGCCGTCTTCCACGGCGTCGGCGGCGTCGCCTTCATGGAAGGCACCGAAAGCGGGCTCAGCACCATGGACACCTATTCCGAGCGCTGGACGGAAACGTTGGAGACCCTGTCGTCGCGGCCCTTGGTCCCTTACAACCGCGACCGGGATTTCGACGAGACGAAACGGCTGGTTCCGGACGCCCCGGTCTACTCGCCGTTCGTTCGCCAGAAACCGGATGCCGTCTCGGGGTAGCCGGCTCCGGGACCAATCGGAATCGCGAACTTCCATGCAGCGGGAAATGACCGGGCGCGGATTTCAGAACGATAGGAAATCGCGCGTTTTTCCGCTCGGGAACTGTGCTTGCTTGTGAATCATTCCGCGGCCCGGGAAGTCGCGGATTTCGATGAAATGGATTGACTGCATCAGGGTTCCCAGGAGCCATTGGGTGACCTCCGCATCCGGGTTCTTGGCCAGCAGGTAAGTCGGCTCGGCATCAAAAGTGAGGATCAATATGGGTGTCTGCTTCTCCGAACAAAACTCATTGACGGCCTCCACGACACCGAAACCCATGGCCCGGTAGGCCGCATGATTGGTGTAGTCGTGCCCGAGGATGAAGCCGTCGTCACCAACCTTGTCCCAGTAGTTGCTTAAATCACCGCGCACCGCCTCATAGGTATGGTTGCCGTCGATATAGACCCAGTCGAGGGCTCCGTCCTCAAATCGGTCTAGTGCCTCCGCAGACGTACATCGATGGATCTTGACTTGTCCTTGCGTTATCTGGGCATCGAACAACTGACGAACGGCCGCCGCCCTTTCGTCCATCTCCGCCTGCTTCTTGTTGTTCACATCGTCCGCATAGGCGTCATCGAACTCTTTCCACGGGTCGATGAGGTGCAAACACTTTGGCGCCGACTTCTCGATGATCGCCCGGGAAAAGGCTCCTTCCGCGACACCGATTTCCGCGACCGTTCCGCCTTTCGGCAGGAAGCTGATCAAGTCCCCACGCGTGATCAGGAAAAGGTACATGGGTCTCCCTCACGTGAACCCGGCGGACGTGTGACGCGGATGGGAATCGCTGGGGCCTCACGTCGGCACCGCATCAGTTTCGCCGAACCAAGGTGACAGTTTACTTAACCGTGGGGAAGGGGGTTGTTCGCTGGACGTTGGAAACCGAGAATCCGTCACCGGACCCAGATACCATCGTCATGGCCGTGCTTGATGTATGGACCGGGTACATAGCTGACAATTGTTCGGAGACATGGTTGACAG
>Ga0066187_1000426_pt1 | contig 14513 bp, 27 predicted proteins | sample WorMetexBAHAMAS1_FD_58706 | JGI IMG/M metagenome (GOLD analysis project Ga0066187, IMG submission 58706) | Marine gutless worms symbiont microbial communities from Max Planck institute for Marine Microbiology, Germany - Inanidrilus exumae... | ecosystem: Host-associated > Annelida > Digestive...
GGTCAGGGAATCAGAAAACCGTTAATTTTGATTCAACGTTCCTCAAATGCGCTCTAGCATTCCCAGACGGCAAAAGGCAGCCCGCTGGAGCTGCCTTTCGTAGGGGCGGCTGTCGCCGAATGGAAAGCCCCGAATTACACCTCGGCTTGTGCTTCCTCCAGTTCGAGCTCGGCTTCGTGGCGAGCCCGGTCTTCGGCACCCTTGGCGTCGGGATCGCGGTCGACGAGTTCGATGATCGCCATCGGCGCGCTGTCGCCATAGCGGAAACCGGCCTTCAGGACACGGGTATACCCTCCCGGACGCTCCTTGTAACGGTCGGCCAAGGTGTCGAACAGCTTGGCCACCGCGTCGTCATCGCGGAGGAACGAAAAAGCCTGGCGCCTGGCGTGCAAGGTACCTTTCTTGCCGAGCGTGATCATCTTGTCGGCAAAGCTCCTCAACTCCTTGGCCTTCGGCAAGGTCGTCTTAATCTGCTCATGGGTGAGCAGCGAAACGGTCATGTTGGCGAACATTGCCTTGCGGTGGGAACTGGTGCGATTGAGGCGGCGAAGGCCGCGGCGGTGACGCATGGTTAGGCTCCTATTTCTGAACCTGCGCGTGCCATTTTACCCGCAGGCGTTTGGTTCTTTTCGGTGCCCGGATTGTTCCGGGTGTTTAAGCTAAAATGGTTCTTCCAATTTCTTGGCCATGTCCTCGATGTTTTCGGGTGGCCAATTGGGGATTTCCATGCCGAGGTGCAGACCCATGTGGCTCAACACCTCTTTGATTTCGTTCAACGATTTGCGGCCGAAGTTCGGCGTCCGCAGCATGTCGGCTTCGCTCTTCTGCACGAGATCGCCGATGTAGATGATATTGTCGTTCTTCAGGCAGTTGGCGGAACGCACGGAGAGTTCCAGTTCGTCGACCTTGCGCAGAAGGTTGCGGTTGAACGGCAGGTCGTCCTTTTGCTCGTCGCCGACGGCGATGTCCGGCTCTTCGAAATTGATGAAGAGCTGCAATTGGTCCTGAAGGATCCGCGCCGCCAGGGCGACCGCGTCTTCCGGCATCACGGTGCCGTTGGTCGTCACGTCGAGCGACAGTTTGTCGTGGTCGGTGACCTGTCCGACACGGGTGTTGTCGACCTTGTAGGCGACCTTGCGCACCGGCGAAAACACGGCATCGACCGGGATCAGGCCGATCGGACCATCGTCGGGACGGTTCTGGGCGGCGGCGACATAACCCTTACCGTTCTCGACGGTCAGTTCCATGTTGAGCTTGGCGCCCTTGTCGAGATGGCAAAGCACCAGGTCCGGGTCCTTGATTTCGATGTCGGGACCGGTCTCGATGTCGCCGGCCTTGACCTCGCCCGGGCCAGTCGCCTTGAGACTCATGCGTTTCGGACCTTCGGCATGCATCTGGATGGCCAGGCCCTTGATGTTGAGCACGATGTCGGTGACGTCCTCACGCACGCCGGGAATCGACGAAAACTCGTGAAGCACGCCTTCGATCTGTACGGAGGTCACGGCGGCGCCCTGCAATGAGGACAGCAGAATCCGCCTCAACGCGTTACCGAGCGTCAGGCCGAAGCCCCGCTCCAGCGGCTCGGCAACGATGGTTGCCGTGCGGCTCGGGTCGCCACCCGGGACGATATCGAGTTTTGTCGGTTTAATGAGTTCTTGCCAATTCTTTTGGATCACTGGGGTGCCTCATGCTCGTCGCGGTTTCAATAAGCCCTTATGAGAGCTCAAACTGGTCCGGTCGTTGCCGCCGCCGGCTCTATCGGCGGTATCCTAAGGAACACCGTCCAGACGACGGACGGGTTCCGGAAACGTCAGACCCGCCGACGCTTCCTCGGGCGACAACCGTTGTGTGGGATCGGCGTAACATCGCGGATGGCCGTAATCGTGAAGCCGATGGTCTGCAGCGCGCGAAGTGCCGACTCGCGGCCGGCGCCAGGGCCTTTGACTTCGACCTCGAGGGTTTTCATGCCGTGTTCCATCGCCTTGCGGCCGGCATCCTCGCCCGCCATTTGCGCCGCATAGGGGGTCGATTTCCGCGACCCCTTAAATCCTTGCGATCCCGCCGACGACCAGGAAATCGCATTTCCCTGCGCGTCGGTGATGGTGATCATCGTATTGTTGAACGTCGCATTGACGTGCGCGACACCGGAAACGATGTTCTTGCGTTCACGCCGCCTGGGACGCTGAGTGCTCGGCTTGGCCATCAGATTCTAAACCTCTTTACTTCTTCTTGCCGGCGATCGGTTTGGCCGGACCTTTACGCGTGCGCGCATTGGTATGCGTACGCTGGCCGCGGACCGGCAACCCGCGGCGATGCCTCAACCCGCGGTAGCAGCCGAGGTCCATTAACCGTTTGACGTTCATCGCCCGTTCACGCCTGAGGTCACCCTCGACAACAAAATCCTGATCGATGATGTCGCGGACCTGCGACAATTCGGCATCGCTCAACTCGTTTACGCGACGCTCGGACGGGATACCAACCGCGTCACAGATCTTCTGTGCCGAGGTGCGGCCGATACCGTGAATGTAGGTCAACGCAACGACCACCCTTTTCCCGGTCGGAATGTTCACACCAGAAATACGCGCCAAAGCTCGATCTCCTTAAGACTTTGGTTACAAACAACAATTTTTCCGACAGGGTCCGGAAGGTGGGCGATTATAGGCATTCATAACGCCAAGTCAATAAGATGACGCAGCGCAACAAGCACGATATTCGGCCGCTTTCGGTTACCCCATCAACTCCTTCAACTGGGCGGTCACCGCATCGATGTCCGCCATACCGTCGACGCTGTTCAGCGCCCCCTTACCATCGTAATAGGTGATGATCGGCGCTGTCTGTTCGTGATATGCGGCAAGCCGCGACCGCACCGTTTCCTCGTTATCGTCGGCGCGGCGCGTAAACTCGGTTCCACCGCACTTGTCGCAAACGCCCTCTTCAGCCGGCTTCTGGAACTCGTCATGGTAGCCGGCGCCGCACTTGGCGCAGGTGTAGCGACCGGTGATCCGGGTCACCATGGCCTCGTCGTCGACCGCGAGTTCGATGACATGTTCGATCTTCAGTCCCTTATCGCCGAGCATCCCGTCGAGCGCTTCCGCCTGAGGCGTGGTGCGTGGGAAGCCGTCGAGAATGAAACCCTTCGCGCAATCGGGCTCATCGATCCGCTTCGAAATCATCTCGATGATGATGTCATCGGACACCAATCCGCCGGATTCCATGATTTCCTTGGCTTTGGCGCCGAGCTCACTGCCGGACGCCACTTCCGCGCGCAACATGTCTCCGGTCGAAAGTTGGACGATCCCGTAGGCGTCCTGAATACGTTTGGCTTGCGTTCCCTTGCCTGCACCCGGGGGGCCGAGAAGTATAAGGTTCATTATCTTCGTCCTCTTAGTTTGGCTTTTTTGATCAAGCCTTCGTACTGGTGGGCGACGAGATGCGATTGCACTTGCGCAACCGTATCCATGGTCACCGTGACCACGATCAGAAGACTTGTTCCCCCGAAGTAAAATGGAACCGAATACCGTGAAATCAGGAGTTCAGGCAGGAGACAGATGATCGCCAGATAAGCGGCGCCGACCGTGGTCAAACGGGTCAGAACCCGATCGAGGTGGGCGGATGTGTTCTTGCCGGGCCTGATTCCAGGGATGAAACCTCCGTATTTTTTTAGATTATCGGCCGTATCGTCCGGATTGAAGACGACAGCCGTGTAGAAAAACGCGAAAAACACCACCATCGAGATGTAAAGGATCAGATAGACGGGCTGGCCGCGCCCCAGATAGGCGGCCGCCGTCGTCATCCATTCCGGCCCTGTGCCGGCGGAAAACTGGATGACGGTGATCGGCATCAACAACAGCGAGCTGGCGAAGATCGGCGGAATGACGCCGGCCGTATTGATCTTCAGCGGCAAATGCGAGCTCTCACCGCCGGACATCTTGTTGCCACGTTGTCGCTTCGGATACTGAATGACTATTCGTCGCTGGGCCCGTTCGACGAAGACGATGAAATAGATGACGCCGACCGCCATCGCCAACAGGAAGATGATGAACCCGGTCGAAAGCGCGCCCGTGCGACCGAGATCAAGGGTGCCGGCAAGCGCGCTCGGCAGGTTGGCGACGATTCCTGAGAAGATGATCAGCGACACCCCGTTGCCGACGCCTCGCGACGTGATCTGTTCACCGAGCCACAACAGGAAAATGGTTCCGCCGACCAGCGTGACGACAACGGAAAAGCGGAAGAACAATCCCGGATTGGCGACCGCCGGCCCTTGCGAAGACGACATCCCCTCGATGCCGATGGCGATTCCGTAGGCCTGCATTGCTGCGATCACCACGGTTCCGTAGCGGGTATATTGGTTGATCTTCTTGCGCCCGGACTCCCCTTCCTTCTTAAGGGCTTCCAGTTGCGGCGACACGGTCGTCATCAACTGCATGATGATCGAGGCCGAGATGTACGGCATGATGTTGAGCGCGAAGATGGTCATGCGCTCAAGCGCACCACCGGCGAACATGTTGAACATGTCGAGAATGCCGCCCGCGTTCTGCTGGAAAATATCCGAAATAACACCCGGATTGATCCCCGGAAGCGGGATATAGGTTCCCAGCCGATAAACGATCAGCGCACCCAGCGTGAACCAGATGCGCTTCTTGAGTTCGGTAGCCTTCGCAAAGGCACCGAAGTTCATGTTGGCTGCGAGTTGTTCGGCGGCAGATGCCATGCGCTTTTTCTCTCGAGCTGTGATTCTGTGGTGCGACGCCCAGGCGCCGCCCCCGTTATTCGGCTTTGGCCCTCGCCGCTGCCCTCTCCGCCTGAATCCGATGGCGGGCCTTCCCCTTGCCCTCGGGTTTGGCCTTGGGTTCCGGGAGGGTCACTTTTCCACCGGCCTTTTCGATCGCCGCCAGCGCCGCCTTCGACGCAGCCGCCACCTCTAATTCCAATTTGGCCGACAATTCACCCTTCGCAAGGACCTTGACGCCGTCGGCACTTTTTCGCACCAGCCCGGCTTCAAGCAGGCTTTCGCCGGTAACCGGCTTTTTTGGGTCGATCTTGCCGGCATCCACCGCCTTTTGCAGCTTGCCCAGGTTGATCTCGGCGAAATCCTTGGAGAAGGGATTATTGAAACCACGTTTCGGCAAACGACGGTAAAGCGGCATTTGGCCGCCCTCGAACCCGAGCAACGACACGCCGCTCCGGGATTTTTGCCCCTTGTGTCCCTTGCCGGATGTCTTTCCGGTGCCCGACGCCATGCCGCGGCCAACGCGTTTGCGCGGCTTGGTGGCGCCTTTGTTGTCTCTGAGATCGTTCAGTTGCATGTCGTCATTCCTACCTGGGTTTCAGGGCCGAACCGGGTCAACCGGCCTCTTCGACCCGAACCAAATGGTGGACCTTGTTGATCATCCCGCGGACGGCGGGCGTGTCTTCCAGTTCCCGCGTCTTGTTCATCTTGTTGAGCCCCAGGCCCTTCAACGTTTCGCGTTGATCGGCGGGCCTGCCGATGGGGCTGCGGATCTGTGTAACCTTGAGGGTCGATTTGTTTTCGGCCACCGGCTTATTCCTTCGCCATGCCGCTGTCCGACGTGTCGGTGCGGCGGGAAACGATCTCGCTGACCTTCTTGCCGCGGCGAGCCGCGACGCCGCGCGGAGACTGCGATCCGGCGAGCGCCTCGAAGGTCGCTTTCACCATGTTGTGCGGGTTCGCCGATCCGATGGACTTGGCGACGACATCCTGAACACCCATGGTCTCAAAGACAGCGCGCATGGGGCCGGCGGCGATGATGCCGGTTCCCGGGGGCGCCGCGCGAAGCACGACTTTGCCGGCGCCGAAACGGCCGCGCACGTCGTGATGCAGCGTGCGGCCTTCGCGAAGCGGCACGCGAATCAGCGAACGCTTGGCCTGGTCGGTGGCCTTACGGATGGCCTCCGGAACCTCGCGTGCCTTGCCGGTACCGTAACCGACCCGGCCACGGCCGTCGCCGACGACGACCAAGGCCGAGAACGAGAAGCGCCGTCCGCCCTTGACGACCTTGGCCACACGGTTGATGTGCACCAGGCGGTCGATCAGTTCATCGCCTTCCTCACGCTGGGACTGGTCCCGGTCGCGACCGCGTCCGCGGCCTCTTCCACCGCCGCCACCGCCGCGCTGCTCACGCCCGGGTGACCGTTGTGTTCGTGCTTCTGCCATAACCAATATCCTTAAAAACTCAGTCCGTTTTCGCGCGCCGCGTCGGCGAGCGCCTTGACCCTTCCGTGGTAACGGTAACCGCCACGGTCAAAAACCACTTCCTTAACCCCTTCGGCGACGGCCCGCTCCGCAATCAGCTTGCCAACGGTCACGGCGGCGTCGACGCTGGCACCGGTCTTCAATACCGAACGTTGTTCCTTCTCGAGGGACGAGGCTGCGGCAACGGTCTTGCCGGCCGCGTCGTCGATGACCTGGGCGTAGATATGCCTGCCGGACCGGAATACCGACAGCCGCGGGCGTCCCGCGTTGGTTTTCCGGATCTTGATCCGCGTCCGCTTCTTACGGCGGGCGGCAACTCCCAAATTCCTAGCCATGGCTACTTCTTCTTCCCTTCCTTGCGGAGGATATATTCGTCGGCGTACTTGATACCTTTGCCTTTGTAGGGTTCCGGCGGACGGTAGCCGCGGATTTCAGCCGCCACCTGGCCGACCTGCTGCTTGTCGGCGCCGGAAATGTTGATGTGGGTCTGATCCGGGCAATCGATCTTGATACCGTCCGGAATGGGAAAGCGCACATCATGGCTGAAGCCGAGTTGCAGGACCAGTTCCTTGCCCTGGACCTGGGCACGGTAACCAACGCCGTTGATCTCCAAGCTCTTGGAAAACCCTTCGGAAACCCCGAGGACGAGATTGTTGACCACGGTGCGCGACATGCCCCACATTTTGCGGGCGCGCATGGTGTCGCCGATCGGCTTAACTGAAATCAAGTTACCGTCTTGGCTGATCTCGACTTCGTCGACCAGGGTCGCGGACAATTCCCCTTGTTTGCCTTTTGCCGTGACCATTTGTCCGGCGATGACGACGTTAACGCCGTCCGGCACTTCTACAGGGTTTTTTCCAATACGAGACATGGAACTTCCTATCTTCTTAAACGGCGTTCCTAGAACACCTGGAACAGCACTTCACCACCGACGTTGCGTTCACGGGCTTCCGTATCCGAAAGCACACCACGCGGTGTCGAAAGGATGGCAATACCCAATCCGTTGAACACCCGGGGCAGATCCTTGACGCCCGAATAAACGCGGCGGCCCGGTTTCGAGACGCGTTTGATCTCGCGAATGACGGGGTCGCCCTCGTGGTACTTGAGCTCGATCTGGATCTCCGAAATGCCGGGACGGATTTCGTGGTGCGAATAGCCTCGGATGAAACCTTCGCGTTTCAGCACATCGAGAACGCGGCTGCGCAGCTTCGAAGCCGGCGACAAAATGGAATCCTTACGGGCCCGCTGTCCGTTGCGGATGCGCGTCAGCATATCGCCCAAGGGATCGGTCATCGACATCTATCGTCTCTCCCTTACCAACTCGACTTGACCATGCCCGGGATCAATCCGGACGAGGCCAATTCCCGCAACGCGATGCGGCTGAGCTTGAATTTCCGGTAGTTACCGCGCGGACGCCCGGACAACTGGCAGCGCAGCCGTTGGCGGACCGGCGCTGAGTTCCGCGGCAGTTCGGCCAGTTTCAGACGCGCATTGAAGCGGTCTTCCGGCGAAGCCTGTTCGTCCTTGGCGAGAGCTTTCAGGCGTGCCCGGCGCGAAGCGAATTTTTTCGCCAACCGGGCCCTCTTCTTGTCTCTCTCAACGGCACTTTTCTTAGCCATTCTTCACTTCTCCATCAGCCGTCAGTTGCTGAACGGCATGTTGAAACCCTTGAGCAATGCCTTGGCTTCGGCATCGGTGCGGGCGGTCGTACAAATGACGATATCCATTCCCCTGATCTGATCGACCTTGTCGTAATCGATCTCAGGGAAAACGATCTGTTCCTTGAGGCCCATGGCGTAATTGCCGCGGCCGTCGAAGCTCTTTCCGGAAACACCGCGGAAATCCCGGACACGGGGCAGCGCGATGTTGACCAGGCGGTCGAGGAATTCGTACATGCGGTCGCGACGGAGCGTCACCTTGCAGCCGACCGTCATGCCGTCGCGCAGCTTGAACGTGGCGATCGACTTCTTGGCCCGCGTGATGACCGGTTTCTGACCGGTGATCCGCGTCATGTCGTCGACGGCGCCGTCGATCTTCTTGCGGTCCTGTGAGGCTTCACCGACGCCCATGTTGAGAACGATCTTCTCGAGCTTCGGGACCTCCATCGGGCTTTGGTAGCCGAACTCGCTGACGAGGGCCGCCTTTATGGTGTTTTCGTATTCGTCATGCAAACGGGACATGCCAACAACCTCACTCAGGAATCGATAATTTCGCCGGAGCGTTTGGCGAAGCGGACCTTGCGGCCGTCTTCCAGAACCTTGAACCCTACTTTCGTCGGGCTGTCGTCCTTGGGATCGGCGATGGCCAGGTTCGAAATATGGATCGTCGCTTCCTTTTCGACGATCCCGCCTTGCGTCGTCTGCGACGGGCGCGTGTGGCGCTTCACGGTGTTGACGCCCTGGACGATGGCACGATTATCCTTCGGCATCACCTTCAGGACTTCACCGGTCTTGCCCTTGTCGCGTCCCGCCTGGACGACGACCCGGTCACCCTTCTTGATCTTCAACTTCGTCGCCATCACAACACCTCGGGTGCCAGAGAAATGATTTTCATGTAGCGCTTGGCCCTCAGTTCGCGGGTCACCGGACCGAAGATACGCGTTCCGATGGGCTCGCCTTGCTTATTGATGAGGACGGCGGCATTGCTGTCGAAGCGGATTGCCGAACCGTCGGAACGGCGAATATCCTTGGCCGTCCGCACGACCACGGCGTTCAGCACCTCGCCCTTCTTGACGCGGCCCCTGGGAATTGCCTCCTTGACCGTGACGACAATGACGTCACCGACCGACGCGTACTTGCGCTTCGAACCGCCCAGGACCTTGATGCATTGCACCCGGCGCGCGCCCGAATTGTCCGCAACCTCCAAATTGGTTTCCGCTTGGATCATAGTCTTATTTCCTTCTCAGCCGGCTGGACCTCAGGAGGTTCCGTCGGCAACCACTTCCCAGCGCTTGCGCTTGGAGATCGGGCGGCACTCGCGGATGCTGACCCGGTCACCGGTCTTGACGCTGTTGGTCTCATCGTGGGCGGCATACTTTTTCGAACGCCGGATAACCTTCTTGTAGAGCGGATGCGTGAACCGGCGTTCGACCTGGACGGTCACGGTCTTGTCCATCTTGTCGCTCACGACGATCCCTTGCAGAACACGCCTCGGCATCTCGCCTTCTCCTTCTTTAAGACGCGGCCTGGGAGACGCGGGTGCGCGCGCCCAGAACCGTTTTAATTCGTGCGATGTCGCGCCGGACCTGGCGGACCCGTGCGGTGTTTTCCAACTGGCCGCTGGCGCGCTGGAAACGGAGGTTGAAGGCCTCCTTGCGCAAACCGATGAGCTCGTCCTTCAGCTCGTCGTCGCTCTTGGCGCGTACGTCTTCCGCTTTCATCGCATTAACCCTCTTCACCCAGGCGCGTCACGAACTTGGTGCGCACCGGTAACTTGGCCGCGGCCAGTGCGAACGCCTCGCGCGCCACATCGAGCGGAACGCCGTCGATTTCGAACATGATGCGGCCCGGCTTAACCTTGGCGACCCAATACTCCGGCGTGCCCTTACCCTTACCCTGGCGAACCTCGGCCGGCTTTTGCGACACCGGAACATCCGGGAAAATGCGAATCCAGACCTTGCCGGCGCGCTTCATGTGGCGCGTCATCGCCCGACGGGCGGCCTCGATCTGGCGTGCCGTGATGCGTTCCGGCGTCATTGCCTTGAGGCCGTAGGCCCCGAAATTCAGGCTCGATCCGCCTTTCGCATTTCCGTGGATGCGCCCTTTGTGGGCTTTCCGGAATTTCGTTCTTTTCGGACTAAGCATCCTGCTCTTTCCCTATTCTCGGCCTTAACGTCGCGGCGCCCGTCAGCGCGCCGGCTGTTGTTCCTGCGCCAATTTATCGAGGGCCATGGGATCGTGTTCCATGATCTCGCCCTTGTAGATCCACACCTTGACGCCGGTCGTGCCGTAAGTCGTGAAGGCAGTCGACTCACCGTAATCGACGTTGGCGCGCAGCGTATGCAGCGGCACCCGGCCTTCCCGGTACCATTGGATCCGGGCGATTTCGGCCCCGCCAAGGCGTCCGGCACAGTTGATCCGAATGCCTTCGGCACCCATCCGCATGGCCGATTGCACGGCACGTTTCATGGCGCGTCGGATCGACACTCGGCGTTCCAATTGCTGAGAAACGTTTTCGGCAACCAGTTGCGCTTCGATCTCGGGCTTGCGTACCTCGACGATGTTGAGGTGAACCTCCGACGACGTCATCCGTGACAGGACGCCGCGCAGCTTCTCGATATCCGCACCTTTCTTGCCGATCACCACACCCGGTCTCGCCGTATGGATGGTCACACGCGCCTTTTTCGCCGGCCGCTCGATGACGATCTTCGAGACACCGGCCTGGGCCAGGCGTTTCTCGAGGAATTTGCGGATCTTCAGGTCCTCGTGCAGCAGGGTGGCGTAGTCGTCGTCGGCGTACCAGCGCGAATCCCACGTGCGGTTGACACCAAGGCGCAGCCCTACCGGATTAACTTTTTGACCCATTATGCGGTCTCCTCACGCTCGCGCAGTACGACGCGCAGATTGCTGAACGGTTTGACGATGCGCCCGACCCGTCCGCGGGCGCGGGCACGCCAACGTTTCATGACGAGGTCACGACCGACCGTGGCTTCCGCCACATACAAGCGATCGACGTCCAGCTGATGGTTGTTTTCGGCGTTGGCGATGGCGCTTTCCAGGACCTTGCGAACTTCGCCGGCGATGCGGCGCCGGGAAAACTGCAAGGATGCCAGCGCCGTCTCGCAGTCCTTGCCGCGGATCGACTGCGCCACCAGATTGAGCTTTTGCGGGCTCGTGCGAAGGTGTTTCGCGTAAGCCATTGCCTCGTTGTCGGCGAGTACCCGTTCGGCCGCTCTCTTGCCCATCTCTAACCCCTTTTCGCCTTCTTGTCGGCGGCGTGCCCGAAATAGGTCCGGGTCGGCGAAAACTCGCCCAGCTTCTGGCCGATCATGTCCTCGGTGATGAGAACCGGGATGAACTTCTGGCCGTTATAAACGCCGAACGTGAGGCCGACGAACTGCGGAAGGATCGTCGAACGCCGGGACCAAGTCTTGACGACTGTGTTGCGGCCCGAAGCCCGGACTTCCTCTGCCTTTTTCAAAAGGTAACCGTCGACGAACGGACCTTTCCAAACGGAACGAGGCACTGATCCTCTCCTTCTACTTCTTGGCGTGACGGCGGCGCATGATCAGCCGGTCCGTCTTCTTGTTGGAACGTGTGCGTTTACCCTTGGTCGGCTTACCCCACGGCGTCACCGGGTGACGGCCGCCGGAGGTACGGCCCTCGCCGCCGCCGTGCGGATGGTCGATCGGGTTCATGGCGACACCGCGGACTTGCGGGCGCTTGCCGATCCAGCGCTTGCGCCCGGCCTTGCCGAGCTTGATGTTCTGCTGGTCGGGGTTGGAAACGGCACCAACGGTCGCTAGGCACTCGGCGCGGACCATGCGCAGTTCGCCGGAGCTCAGCCGAAGCTGGGCGTAGCCCTGGTCCTTACCGATAATCTGCGCGTAGGTGCCGGCGGAGCGGGCAATCTGGCCGCCCTTGCCAGGTTTCATTTCCACGTTATGGATGATCGTGCCGACCGGAATGTTCTGCATGGGCATGGCATTGCCCGGCTTGATATCGGCGCTTTGGTCGGCGATGACTTTGTCTCCCTCGCGCAAACGCTGCGGTGCCAGGATGTAGGCCAGATCGCCGTCCGTGTAGCGGATGAGCGCGATGAAGGCGGTGCGGTTCGGATCAAACTCGAGACGTTCGACCGTGCCCTCGACGCCGAACTTGTTGCGCTTGAAGTCAATCATGCGGTAACGGCGCTTGTGCCCGCCACCGCGGCGACGCGCCGTGATGCGGCCCTTGTTGTTGCGCCCGCCCTTGCCGCGCAGGCCTTCGGTTAGGCTCTTTTCGGGCTTGCCCTTCCACAGTTCGGATCGGTCGACGAGGACCAGACCGCGTTGGCCCGGCGTATTGGGTTTGAATTTTTTAAGTGCCATCGTTCACCCGCCCCTGGTTATATGCCGGTCGTCACGTCGATGGTCTGGCCTTCGGCCAGCGTCACGATCGCTTTTTTTACATCGTTGCGTTTGCCCAGCTTGCCTCGGAACCGCTTGATCTTACCTTTCTGGCGGATGGTGTTGACGGCGGTTACCTTGACTGAGAACAGCTTCTCGATGGCCGACTTGATCTCGAACTTATTGGCGTCGAGCGGCACCTCGAAGCTGACCTGGTTGTATTCGGAAAGCAGGGTCGACTTTTCGGTGATCAGCGGCCGGCGGATCAACTCGTACATGCGCTGCTGGCTCGGTGTCTTGTCGCGAAGGGCGGCGTATTTGCTCATTTCAAACGCTCCACCAACTGCTCGACCGCGTCCTTGGTCAGGACCAAGGTGTCGCGCCGGAGAATGTCGTAAACATTGGCGCCATGGCTGGGCAGCACGTCGACTCCGACAATGTTGCGCGCGGCCCGGGCGAAATTCTCATCGACCTCTTTGCCGTCGATAACCAACGTGCGGCCCCAGTCGAAAGCGGCGATCTGCTTGGCCAGTTCCCGTGTTTTCGGTGAATTCGGCGTCGCCGCGTCGATAACCACGAGCTTGCCTTCCGCCTGTTTCGCCGAGAGCGCCGTCTTCAGGGCAAGTTTACGGACCTTTTTCGGGAGCTTTGTCGAATGGTCGCGGACAAGGGGACCGAACGTGGTGCCGCCGCCGCGCATCTGCGGGGCCCGCATGGTGCCCTGACGGGCGCGGCCGGTTCCCTTCTGGCGGAACGGCTTGGCTTTGGTCCCGCTGACTTCGCTGCGTTGCTTGGTCTTGTGGTTGCCCGAACGGCTCTTGGCAAGTTGCCAGTTGACAGCCCGGGTCAGCAGATCGCGGCGCACCTCGAGGCCGAACACGGTTTCATCGAGATCGATGGTCCCCGACTTCTTGTTGGCCAGACTGACTACATCACACTTCATGGCCCGTTATTCCTTCTTTTCGCCGGCGTCGGCGTTGTCGTCGGCGGCTTCGGCTTCCGGCGCCTCTTCGGCCTCTACGGCCGGCGCCTCCTCGACCGCCGGTTCGGCTTCAGTCGTAGTCGCTTCCGCTTCGGTCACTTCGGCGTCGGTTTCCTGGGCCTCGGCCGGCTCATCGCTTTCCTTCGTTTCCGGCGCGTCCCCTTCTTTCACACCGGCCGGCAGCGGAACACCTTCGGGCAGCGGTTTCTTGACCGCGTCGGTCACGCGCACGTAGCTGCCTTTCGAACCGGGAACGGCGCCGCGCACTAAGAGTAGGCCGCGGGCCTCATCGGTACCGACGATTTCCAGGTTCTGCGTGGTCACCCGCACAGACCCCATCTGACCGGCCATCTTCTTGCCTTTGAAAACCTTGCCGGGATCTTGGCATTGACCGGTCGAACCGAGCGAACGGTGGTTGATGGAAACGCCGTGCGACGCGCGAAGACCGCCGAAGCCATGGCGTTTCATGCCGCCGGCGAATCCCTTACCAATGCTGGTTCCGCAAACGTCGACGATTTGCCCTTTGAGGAAATGGCCGACCGACAGTTCGGACCCGATATCGACGAAATTCTCGGCCGACACGCGGAATTCAGTGAGTTTACGTTTCGGCTCGACCTTCGACTTGGCGAAATGGCCGCGCATCGCTTTGCTGACGTTCTTCACCTTGGCGGCGCCGAACCCCAATTGCATGGCGTTGTAGCCGTCCTTTTCGTCCGTCTTGTGAGCGACGACCTGAAGGTTGTCTATCTGCAGGACAGTGACCGGGACGTGACCGCCCTTTTCCTGGAACAGGCGGGTCATGCCGACTTTCTTAGCAAGGAGTCCGGTTCGCATCGCCTTGATCCTAAAGCTTAATTTCCACGTCGACCCCGGCAGCGAGGTCGAGTTTCATGAGGGCATCGACGGTTTGCGGAGTTGGGTCGACGATGTCGAGCACCCGCTTGTGGGTGCGGACCTCGAATTGCTCGCGCGACTTCTTGTCGATATGGGGCGAACGCAGGACCGTGAACTTCTCGATCCGGGTCGGAAGCGGTATGGGCCCCCTGACCGTGGCACCCGTGCGCTGGGCCGTGTTGACGATTTCGCTCGCCGATTGATCCAGAACGCGGTGATCGAACGCCTTCAACCGGATCCTGATGTTTTGTTGTTCCATGGCCTTCGCCCTACCTCAATAAAATCGCCGACCCTATTTTGGGGCCGGCGGCTCAATACCTATTCGACGATCGCGCTGACGACGCCGGCACCGACGGTGCGGCCGCCTTCGCGGATGG